>Ga0335075_10011928_pt1 | contig 13138 bp, 11 predicted proteins | sample Lox_Sample_24_FD_206723 | JGI IMG/M metagenome (GOLD analysis project Ga0335075, IMG submission 206723) | Soil microbial communities from Loxahatchee National Wildlife Refuge, Florida, United States - Lox_Sample_2.4 | ecosystem: Environmental > Terrestrial > Soil > Wetlands | place: USA... | reverse complement strand
GTCCTCATGCTCCACCACCCACGGATCGCCGGTGAAGCGCAAATCCAGCAGCGAGGGCCGAACACTGCGCAAGGAAAGACCCCGTTTGGGAGAGGAAGTCGCACGCGGCATTACGTTCTCAAGCGGATGAACCATATTTCAGTCTCCTCCGGACCGTTAGGTGGAGGTCGGAAGAGTTTACAGCGAATCGAATGCCAAGTCGATACAGTCCTTGGCTCTCAGCGGACCCTTGTAGCATGTCCCTGAGGAAAAAGGAGTTATGTCGCGGTAGCAACACCGGCGCCTTCGCTCGGCGTGCAGTCGATCTTGCGACGTTTTCAAACACGGTGTCCGATCGTGGTACAGGGATAGGGATTGCTGGCTCGGATACCGCAGAATCGGCGCAATGGGAACAGCTCGCCGAGGTTGTGCGCCATCTCGACGCCTACTCCGTAAAGGGAGAGAGGTTGGCGATTGGGACAACCGATGTCAAAGGCGAAGCACCGCGCTGATGCACTGAGCCGCGCTCGTAAGCGAGTGGAGCTGCTTCCGCTCCTTAACGGTCGCGGCTAGGCAAACGAACGATTGTGGCTCGCCCAGAAATCCTTACAATAGGAAAGATGGGTAAGCAATTCTCCGGCGTGGCGTCCTTCCGCCGGGGCATCGGCCCTACCAGGAGCTTGACTAACATGTTGCCGATCCGCTTCGCCTCTTTTGGCCTTGGCCATCGTCTGGGCGGTATGCTGTTGCTGCTTCTGCTGGAGGGAGCGTTTCTTGGCTCCGGGGAAGCTGCCCCTCTGAAGGCGCCGGGGGTGGATAAGATCCGAACATTGCTTGACTCCAAGAACGACCCTACGCCTTCCCGAAAAGACGCTCCAGGAGCGTTGGTGGACTACCGCCGGAAAGTGGCCAAGGCTGTGGACGACTTACCCTCGCTTGGCGACGTGGGGCGCGCCTTGCTGCTGACCGATTGGAACCTGATCGAGCTGGGCAGCGAATCGCCGGACGTTCTCGATAAGGCCAAAGAAGCGGTAAGCGCGGACGACGATGAGGCGTTCGAACGCGCGATTCGGAACATGCTGGCGATGACGAAGGATTCGGCCGAAATCGTCCGAGCCATCATCACTCAGATCAAGCACAAAGCGCGTCTGGATCTGCTGAAGCGGCTGGAAACGCGATCGCGTTTCTATCTGCGCGGGGGACAGCGGGAAGAAGATCGCATCGCCGCCGCCAACCTGCTCAGCGATATCATGATGGACTCTCGTCGCCAAGATCGCCAGGAAGCGCTCACGTCGCTGGCCATGCTGCGCGAGCCAACGCAGCGGCAAACCACCCCCAGCGCCCGACAGCTTCGCCGTCGTATAGCCGGGTTGGCGGGCGATCTGCGCGAGCAACTGTCGGCCTCAAATCCTCAGGTGCAGGTGGCGGCCATCCGCGCCCTGAGCGATCTGGAGATCCCTTCGGAGGAGCTGGTGGCAGCCCTCCGGCCGAAGCTCGTGTCGAAGGAATCCCCCGCGGTCGTGCGGCGAGCAGCGGCCGAAGCATGCGAGCATGCGCTGGCTCGTGTGCTGGAGGGGCTTGCCAATTTGATGGATGAAAGCCGGCCCCAGCCCCGCGTCAAGACGGTCGAACACATCTTGCCGGTCGTCGTACTTGGCCTGGCCGATGACGATGCCAACGTGCGCCAAGCCAGTATCGTCGCTTGCGAGCGCGCGACAAGGATCCTGGACGAGCTGACCCGCTATCAGATGCCGCCGGAGCGTAGTGTGGTATTTCAGCCGATCGTGCAAGTTGTCAAAGATGTCTTGCCCAAGATCAATGACGCCACCCGCGACCGCGTTCCGGCCCTGCGCGTCGCCGCTTGCCGCGTCCTGGAAACGCTGGCGTTGTCCGCCCTGCGTCTCCGCCAGCTCAACGCAACGCGCCCGATCGAGATGTTGCCCGAGCCGGTCAAACCAAAACCATACACCCCACCGCCCAAGGAAGATCGCCGCGACAAAAAGGGTGTGTCGCTGCCGTTAAGCCGCGGGGGTCGCCGACCGGCCGGCCCCTCGCAATGGGCAACGGCGCGTGCCCCGCAGCCCCTAACCATCCCTTCGCCCCCGCCGCTCCCCGAAACGCCCACGCCAGCCGTCACCCTGGAGCGGCCGATCAAGCTGCCGACCCCAAACCGAGTTCTGAGTTCTGAGTTCCGAGTTCTGAGTCCCCACAAGACCTCAGAACTCAGAACTCAGAACTCAGAACTCAGAGCTGACGCGGTGCGGCCCGCCGCGTTCGTGGCGCAGCGGATGGACGAGCTGCCCACGCCGACTCCTCTGGCCGGTTTCTGGAACCAGACCGTCCAGACCATGATGAGGAGGCTGAGCGATCCCGATTATCGCGTCCGGCAGAGCGCGGTGGACGTGCTGGAGACCCTCGGCGACCGAGCGGAGGCGGCGATCCCGGCCCTCGTGAAAGCGCTGCGCGATTCCAACAAATTCGTCCGCTGGGGCGCTGCTCGCACGCTGGGCCGCCTGGCTCCGCGTCAAGCCGACTTGGTCGTACCCGGCCTGGTTGCTCTGCTGAACGATCGGGAAGATATCGGCGTCCGTGAAAAAGCCGTCCTCCCTGCTCTAGAGGAGTATGGAGTCCACGCCAAGGCGGCAGTGCCGCACTTGGCCCGTGTCATCAATCGCGGCGACAAGGATTACATCCTCGCCGTTTTGCACACCATTCAGAGCATCGGCACCGACGCTGCCCCTGCGCTGCCGAGCGTGGCCTGGGTGTTGAGCGACCGGAAGCAGCCTGAAAGCGTTCGCATCGAGGCGGCGAATACATTGGGGCGCTTCGGCGAGCTGGCTCGTAAGCCGGGCATATTAGCCGTGTTACGCGATGTCATGTTCAACGAGCCGGATGAGGACATCCGAGACGCCGCCAGCTCCGCCGTGCTGGCTATCGACCGACGCTTGAAATGAGAGTCAGTTGCGCGAGCCGTTTGCGGCTTAGCAGAGCTGAGAAAGCGCTAAGCCGCAAGTGGCTTACGTGTTTTAGACCGCGGGCTCAATGACCGCCGACATGGAGCCGGCGCAGCCGCGCGAGCTGAGCGGATCGGGGCCGAAGGCGTGGATTTGATCGCGTTTCAGCTCCGCATGTTCCTTGGTCGTCGTCAGCACGATCACTCTGCCGGTAGTGTCCACCTCCACCGCCATCAGGTAGGCAGTCTCGTAGGAATGCGCGAACAGCTCTTGCAGCATGCGGATCACGTATTCATAGGTGTGATCGTCATCATCCAGCAGAATCACATGGTAGGGCGGCTGCCGTTTGGTCCGCTCTTTCGTGTGGGTTTTGGGAGCTGTAATGGTGTCGGTCATGGTATCTCTCTGAGCTGTCAGTTGTCGGTTGTCGGTTGTCAGCTCCTTAACTGACAACTGACAACTGACAACTGCTAAGTCGTTCGTCCCAGGCAAACCAGGGTGATATCGTCGTGCGGATCGCGGTTGGCGGCGTGTTGCTTCACGGCCTTGACGATGCGATCGCCGAGCACGGCGGCGGAGACGGAGCCGGCTTGCTGCGCCACGCGCTGCACCCCCTGGGCGGTGAAAGCAACGTTCCGTGCATCGAGGGCGTCGGGCACACCGTCGCTGAACAGAATTAGATTGTCGCCCGGCTGAAGCGCGATCTGGCAAGAGTCGTAGACGCAGCCCTCGACCATGCCGAGCGGCAGGCCGGCGGTGGTCTTGGGCACGACATCTTCCAAGACGGGATTGTCCTTGCGCGTCAGTTGCGGCGACGGGTGGCCGGCACTGAGCAGCGTGGCCACGTGCCGCGCAGGATCGAGCACGACGACCGTCAGCGTCACGAATCGATCCATCGGGCTGGTGAACGGATAAAGCTGATCGTTGAGCTTGCCGAGGGCCTTACCGGGGTTGGCTTCGGCCAGGAAGCAAAAGCGTGCGTCGGAGGAAACCTTGGCCATCAGCAAGGCGGCGGCGATGCCCTTCCCGGCCACATCGCCGACGGTCACCGCCAGACGTTTCTGCGGCAGGGGAATGAAGCCGTAATAATCGCCGCCCACCGCCAACGCCGGCTCATAGAAGGCATAGAACTCATAGCCGGGCACCTGCGGCAAGCTGCTGGGCAAGAAGCTTTTTTGCACGCGGGTCGCCAGCTCCATGTCGCGGCGGAAACGCTCCCGGACCACCGCTTCCTCGTGCATCCGAGTGTTCTCCAGAGCGATGGCCGCCTGATTGGCCACACCCCAAAGCAGCTTCAGGTCTTCCTCCGTGAATTTCTTGCTGCGGTCCTGCGTGTCCAGCTGGATGACGCCGAACGCCTTGCCGTCCGGCTTACACAAGGGCACGCACATCACCGAGCGAATGCGAAAATCGACGACGCTCTGGCTGAGCTGGACGCGGTCATCGCGGCTGGCGTCGTCGCTAAGAAACGCCTGGGCAGTTTCCAGGCATTTGCGGACGATGGTCCGGCTGGGGCGGGCGTTGGCCTCCTCGTGCGGGCGGCGCGTTCGGACCACGCGCGGCAGCAGCCGGTTGGTGCCCTCCTCGGCATGGATGACGAAACAGCGATCCGCCTGCCGGAACAGTTGGAACAGGCTTTCGACGATCTTGGGCATCAGGGCGTCGAGCTCAAGCGTCTTGCTGAGATTGCTGCTGATTTCCAGCAGATGGCGGAGCTTCTCGGCCGGCTGCGTCTGCAACAGCATGTGGCTGCTGTGGCTGAGCTGGGCCTCGACGGTCGAGGAGCTTTCGTTCTCTTCCAGCTCGGTAGGCTCTTCCACCTCCACCGGCGTTATCTGTTGTTGATCGACGAAGGCCGCCAGAAAGTCGCAAATGCGAATCTTATCGTTGTGCTTGAGCAACGTTCGCGTGGAGATGGCCTGGTTGTTGACGAAGGTGCCGTTGCGGCTCTGTTTGTCCTCGATGTAGAAGCGATTCTGGATGCGGAGGATCTGGGCGTGCTCGCGGCTGACGGAGGTCACGGGGATGACAATGCCGCAGTCCGGATTGCGTCCGAGGATGAATTTATCTCCGTCCAGGGGAACAAGGGATCCCTCGTTGGAACCCTTGAGGATTTGCAAGGCGGGCATGAGCATTCCTCCCAGTCCGCGCTCGCGGCAGCCGGGCCGCGGGGCGATGGCGAACAATCGATCCTTAACAAATCACATGATTTTAGCGGATGGCGCAGGAGCTTTCAAGAAAGGGTCAAATCTATTTTCCCCTCACGGTGTCCGACGGAGCCGGATGCGCCGCCGTCGCCATGCAGACGGTCCGCGGAAACAGCCGTCAAATTCCGCCGCCGGCCGCAAACTCCAGCTCGACATCGAGCGGCACTCGCCTGTTCTCCTCGGCATAGGCGTTCATGTCATACAGGAGCGTTTCGGCGTCGCCGCGCTGGGCGTGCGCCGGCACCCCCCGCTGCACATGCACTGGGATCGGCCGACTGTGATGGATCAGATAACCGCCGTTGAGGGGGTCGTGTCGCAGCGGCTGGACGTGGCCGCTCACCGAGACCGCTCGCGTCAGCAGAGAATAGTCGCCCGGCTCGGCCACTTCCCACAAATACTCCCATGGAGTCCAACAATACGGCGTGGCTGGACCAAGCAGCTCGGCGGTATTCCAGGTTCGGCCATCATTGATGCTGACCTCGACACGCCCCACCGCCTCCTCGCCGGCCCAGGCCACACCGAACAGCCTATTGGTGCCGATGCCCAGCTCCGCCCCCGCCGCCGGCCGGATCAATTCCGACTTCACCGCCATCGCTCCGACCACGACCGTCTCCGTGCCGCTCGGCGTGTTCCGCTGGACTGTGTATTTCACGCTCTGGTAGTAGCCGTGGAAAGGACGGTCGAGCACCTCGATGCGGCGCAGCCATTTCACCGAGGCAACGCCGTACCAACCGGGCACGAAGAGACGCAGCGGAAAACCGTGGCTGGCGTTGAGCAATTCGCCGTTCATGCGCGTGGCCAGCAGCGTGTCGCGGTCCAGCGCCTTGTCCATCGGCAAGCTGCGGGCGAAGGGCATCGGCTCGGGATGGTCCGCTTCGCTGCCGCGATCGCAGCCCTCGAATAGCACCTCGACCGCTTCGGGCCGAACGCCGGCTTGCTCCAGGATGCGGTACAGCGGCACACCGGTCCACTCGGCATGGCCGATCGCGCCGGCGCCCCACTGGACGCCGGCGACCTTCTGTTGCAGGAACGAGCGGCCGTTGCCGGCGCATTCGACCGTGGCGAAAACGCTCCGCTGCGGCAGGGCCAGCAGCTGCTCCCACGTCCACTCGGCGAGACGCTCGACGCAGCCCTCGACGCGCAGCCGCCACGACGGCAGATCGATCACGGGCGTCTCGAAGTGATTGCGGACAAAAAACAGGCTATTAGGAGTTACCCAGCCCTGGATGCTCTCCAGCGGCGTCTCGCTGTTCTCCGGCGAGGTCGTCACCATCTTGCGCGATTCCAACCACACTTCCTCGCCGCGCGTGCGCTCGGTCAGCGAGTAGGTGCCCATGCGCAACAGCGGCGGCGAGTAGACGTGCAAGGTGATCAGGTCCGCGGAGCCGGCCTGCAAGTTCGAGAGCTGGTGCAGATCGGCGTCCTCGTTGCCGAAGACGCTGCCGGCCGGGTAATCGCGCGAGCCGACAGCCTTGACGTGGCCGTTGGCAGAGAAGGCGAAATCGGTGATGGTGGCTGTGCCGCGCAGGACGCGCACGCCGCAGCTGGAGCCCAGGTGATCGTGGATCGGGGAACGCTGACCGTTCTTCCAGCACAGCACCCACAGATGATACCAGCGGCCGGCGCGGACGAGGACGCGCTGATAGGTCGGCTCGTCGAAGCGGAGAAAATTGGCCACGTCGCGCGCGTCCAGCTTCAAGAGGCGGAGCTGCTCCGTGAGCTCGGCCAGGCCCGCCCGGCCTTGCAAACCGTCGAGATAGCGAATGAGGGTGTCCAGCTTGTCGGCCATGCTTCACCTCCTTGGAGAACAAGAAGCTCGTCGAACCGATGTGGTGCGCCACCGTTCCTTGTCTTATAATCTTAGCGAGAAAGCCAGGGACGAGGTGATCGGTGCCCGAATTACCGGAAGTCGAGACTGTTGTCCGCGATTTGCAGCCCTGCCTGACCGGCCGCCGGCTGGCGAGCGTACGGCAGACCAGCCGGCATTCGCTGCGCACGCGCTGGCGTCCGGCCTGGAACGCCGCCGTCGCCGGACAGCGCGTCGCGAGCGTCGCCCGTCGCGGCAAGTGGATCCTTGTCGCGCTGGAAAACGGAAGCGTTCTCGTCGTCCACCTGGGCATGACCGGCCAGCTGACGCTCGTGCCGGCTGCGACGGCCCTCGCCGATCACACGCACCTGATCTTCACGCTCGACGACGGCGCGGAGCAATTGCGTTTCCGCGACATCCGCCGTTTTGGCAGCGTGACGCTCTTCCCCAACCGACAGACGCTGGAGGATCATTTCACCGCCGCGCGGCTGGGACCGGAGCCATTCGACCTCGATGCGGCGTACTGGCGACAAGCGCTCGCCGGAACCAAGCGATCGCTCAAGGCGGTGCTGCTGGACCAGCAGGTCGTCGCTGGGGTGGGCAACATCTACGCCGACGAGGCGCTTTTCGAGGCCCGCCTGCACCCGGCCCTCCGTGGCTGTGACCTGGACGCTCGCGCGGCAACGCATCTGCGCCGCGCCATCGCCACGGTGTTGCGCCGCGCCATCCAGCGGCGCGGATCGAGCATCCGCAATTACGTCGGCGGCTCCGGCTTGCAGGGAGCGTATCAAAACGAGTTTCGCGTCTACGGTCGAGCCGGCGAGCCGTGCCCGCGCTGTGGCGCCGTCATCGAATGCCGCCGCCTGGCTGGCCGGTCGTCGCACTTTTGTCCGAGATGCCAAAAAGCCATCAGCTCTCAGCGATCAGCAGTCAGCAAATCCAACGCTGACCGCTGACCGCTGACCGCTGATCGCTGAGAGCTATTATGTCGTACCGTGCTTTCAAACGTCTGCTCGGCGAGTATCGCCTGGAACGCAAGTGCCGTTTTCTCTTCGGCTTCTTTATCGTGCTGCTGTTGACCGGCAGCTTCTGGCTGTATGCCTGGCAGACGGAATCGCTGGCCTACGATCAAATCAAGACCGCCTGCCGCATCCTGGTTGAGGTGGTGGTCGATCGCCAGCAGGTGCTCACTTGCCGACCCGGCGAGGCTCCCGCCGACAAGCAGGTGCTCGAACAGGCCATGAACGAGTTCCGCAACCAATGGGAAAACAAATGGCCTTTGCCCTTTGCCTACAAGTGTCAAATCATAAAGCCCAATGCCACACATTCATCCGATATTCCCGATCATCCAACTCTGAAAAAAATCGCGGACTTTCAGAAAGATCCCGACTTGTACGAGATCAACGATCTGGAGCTGTCGAACAAGCGCAATTACTATTATGGCGCCGTCCGCGCCTCCGAATCGTGTTTAGGCTGTCATCGCCAGCTAACCCATAACGCCGAGCTGCGCGAGGGCGATCTACTGGCCGTCATCAAGATCGACGTGGACACGCGCCCCATCGAGCCGGGCTTCCACACCAATCGCGCCTTCCTCATCTCCATCGCCTTCGCCACCACTTTCCTCATCATGCTCGGCAGCTACCTCATCGTCCGCTATGTCATCGTTAAGCCGGTCAAGCACTTGAAAGAAGTCAGCGACGCCATCAGCGCCGGCGAATTGAACGTCCGCAGCGAGATCCAGACCGGCGACGAGTTCGAGGATCTCAGCCATGCTTTCAATCGCATGCTCCGCAACCTTGTCAGCATGCAGGACCGGCTGCGCAAGGTGAACGCCGATCTCGATCGCAAGGTCGATGAGCTGGCCCAGGCTAACATGGCGCTATATGAATCCAACCGCCTCAAAAGCGATTTCCTGGCCACCATGAGCCACGAGCTGCGCACGCCGCTCAACTCGATCCTCGGCTTCAGCGAAGTGCTGCTGACCAGCAACGGGCTGAACGAGAAGCAGAATCGCTGGGTCACCAACATCCAGTCGAGCGGCCAGCAATTGTTGAACCTCATCAACGATATCCTCGACCTGGCCAAGATCGAGGCGGGCAAGATGCAGGTGCGGCTGGTGGAGTTCAGCATCTACGACGTGTGCGAGGGCATGCTGGCGATGTTTCGACCGATGGCCGAGAAGAAGAACATCGACCTGCGCGGCGTGCTCGCTCCGGACATGCCGCTGCTGCGTCAGGACGCCGTCAAGGTGCAGCAGATTTTGTCGAACCTGCTGTCCAACGCCATCAAGTTCACGCCGGAGGGCGGCCGAGTGCAGCTCAAGGCCGATCGCGATTTGCTGGGCGTCCCCCCAGCCGGAGGGGCCTCCCCGATGCTGCGGAGCAGCGGCGGCTACATCGTGCTGATCGTCACCGACACCGGCGTCGGCATCGCACGAGAAGAGCAGGAGATGATCTTCGAGAAGTTCCGTCAGGCCGGCAATCCGCTGACGCGCCAGCACGCCGGCACCGGGTTGGGTCTATCCATTGTCCGCGAGCTATCGAAGCTTCTGGGCGGCGAGGTGGCGCTGCAAAGCGAGCTGGGCCGCGGCAGCACGTTCACGGTTCGCCTGCCGCTGCAATTAAGCGAGGAGCCGCGTCTCGAATTCGATCTGACGCACGAGGGCATCGATCTATCCAAGGCGCAGCGCGTGGACGTGCGGCTGTATGCTGGCGGCCCAGCGGGGGAACATTAACCGTTGCGCCTGGTTGCGGCCGATGGGAAAGCGCCAAGTGGAGCTGCTCAATCAGGCGGTTGCTTTCTTCAGTCGTTCGTCGAACGCCTCCGGCGCGAGCACGCCGCGCCAGTCCAGATGAAAGCGTGTCTCATCGATGTCCCGAATCGTCACGCGCTCTCGGACGCGATAAGGCCGATAACCTAACTCTGTCCCGGAGGAGGGGTGCTCAAAGAACCAGAACCGGCCCCGCTTGCTCATGGTAAATCCGAGGTCTTCTAGAAGCTGCCGCAGCTCGGCGAACGTGACCCTACTACGTGCGATCATGGCGATCCTCCCTACGATGGCGCCGACGTTCGTTTCGGAATCGCGCGAATCGCCGGATCGCTGCCTCGTCAAGGACATTGTCGGCTGGAATGTGAACCGTTACGGTTGATGCGCTGCCGCTTCGCACGGGCCATTGTACCCGACGAAAATAGTCTTGCACATACAGCCAATACCCCTTGTCCCCTCTGGCATCATAGCGGATGAGAATGACAGGTGCCAGCTCATTCGCCCAGAACAGTACATCGCGCCATTCCAGGCGAACCGGAATAACCGTTCTATCGGCCGATTTCTTCAATACATCTGTCGCCTTCAGCTGAAACAAGACACTGCCGTTCTCCACCTCTCCACGAGAGCTGTAGGTGTGCATGTCGAGGTCAAGCCCATAGTCGTACCGCGTCCGTTCGACCGTCCAGCCGCAGCGCAGTACCAAGCGTTCGACGTGGTTGACGCTCAGGTCAGCGATTACATGCTCTCGTGTCCTGCGCTTACGATCCATGCGCCTTGTTCCTTCGCTCCAGCCGAGGAAAAAATGCAGACTCTTACACATACATCGCATTGGCCGGCGCGATGACCAGCTCTGGGATGCTGGCGCGTGGCGGCAGCGTGGCGATGAACAGGACCGCCGCCGCCACGTCCTCCGGCTGAAGCATGGCGCGGCGGCGCTCCTCGCCGACCGGCGTTGGCCGTACTTCCAGAATCGGCGTGTTCACCTCGCCCGGATAGATGTTGCACACGCGGATGCCGTTGTCCTTCTCCTCCGCCGCCAGGCCCATCGCCAGACCGCGCAGGCCGAACTTCGCCGCGTTGTACGCCAGGCCGCCCAGTGGATTTGAGCGCTTCCCCGAGATCGAGTTGATGTTGATAATCAGGCCGTCGCGCCGCTCGCGCATCTGCGGCAGCACGGCGCGCATACAGTAATACGCGCCATGCAGGTTCGCCCCCAAGAGCAGATGCCAGTTTTCCGGCGTCAGCTCTCGGAACGTGCGCTCCTTGATGTTCAGACCGGCGTTGTTGACGAGGATGTCGATGCGGCCCAAGCGGCGCGTCGCTTCCTGCACCAGCGCTTCCACTTGCCCAACGACGGCGACATCGGCGGCGTGATACATCAGCCGTTCGCCGGCCTTCAATTCGTCGGCGGCGCGGCGCAGCTTCTCCTCATTGCGCCCGATGATGGCGACGCGCGCTCCCTCCTCCAGCAGTAGGCGCGCCGCGGCCAGACCGATGCCGCTGCCGCCGCCCGTCACCAGAACGGTTTTCCCCGTCAGCTTGCTCATGGCTCATCCTTTGGTTTTGGAGTTCGGATTGTTTACAGGGCGGGCGTGAATAATCGACAGGCATTTTCCAGCGCGCGCGAGGTCAGCGAGCGCGCTGCCAGCGTCTGCTGATCGAGCGGGACGGCATCGTCGAGGTCGCGCTGATAGACCGCCTCCAGCTGTTCGACCTGCGCCGCGTCGTGCAAAATGCAGCCGACCTCGAAGTTCAAATGCAGACTGCGATTGTCCAGATTGGCGGAGCCGACCATGCCCCAGCGGCCATCCACCATCATCAGCTTGGCGTGCATCATGCCCTTGCGATACAGGTAGATTTTCACTCCGTAGGCGAGCAGCTCGGCGGCGTAATACAGCCCGGCGTAGTAGGAGATATAGTGGTCCGGCCGTAGCAGCGTCAGGATGCGAACATCGATGCCGCGATAGCGGGCGGCGCGTAGCGCGTCGAACAGGCCATTGTCCGGCACCAGATAGGGGCTGGCGATCCACAAGCGCCGCCGGGCGCTAATGATGGCCAGGAAGTAGATTTCGCGGATCGTATTTACCTCTTGATCCGGCCCGGAATCGGCGATTTGCACCGCCACGTCGCCGGCGTCCGGCTGCGGCGGCGTGTATTTCTCTTCGGAAAGCAGCTCGCGGCGGACGAATCCCCAGTCCTCGCTGAAGACGCGCTGCAAATCGGCAACCGCCGGCCCCTCCAGGCGCAGGAATGAATCGCGCCAGTAACCGAATGTCGTGCTTTTGCCGAGATATTCGTCGCCGATGTTCATGCCGCCGGTGAAGCCGACCCGGCCATCCACGACGGTTATCTTGCGATGGTTGCGCAGGTTGACGCGGATGAGCGAGTGCAGAGGGTTGAGCGGAAGGAACGCGGCCACCTGAGCGCCGGCTTCGCGCAGCGGCCGCAGGCTTCGGCCCTTGAGATGCAGGCTGCCCATGGCGTCGAAGAGCAGCCGGACCTCGACGCCTTCCTTCGCCTTCCGCGCCAGCAGCTCATACAAGCGATCGCCGGTCGCGTCCGAGCGGAGGATGAAATACTCCAGATGGATGTACTGCCGCGCCAGCTCGATGGCGTCCAGAAGGGCATTGAAGGCGTCCGTTGTCTCGTGATACACCGTCAGGGCATTGCCGCGGCGCATCGGATAGGCATTGACGCGCTCGGCCAGCTCGCCGAGATCGTGCTCTCCACGGTCGGTCTGGTGCGGCAAGCCATCGGGGCGCGGGTGCCTGCGGTGTCCCATGTGCTCACCGCGCCGGTGGCGCACGCGATGCAGAAGATAGTTGTAACCGAAGGCCCAGAAACAAAAGGCTCCCGCCAGCGGCAAAAACACAACGAGCAGGCACCAGGCCACCGTGGCCGTCGCATCCTTCTTGCTCAGCAGGATCCAGGGGAGGAACACCAGCAGCAGCACGACGTCGAGCATGGAGAACGCGATCGTCAGATGCGGCCAGTATTCGGAGAGCATGGCACCCATGGCGGTATTGTAGGAGGGGCGTTGCAACGGAGGCAGTGGTATGCTTGCGGAGAGACAGCGTGCGGCTAAGAAGCTCTACCAAAATTAGCCACAGATGAACACGGATGAACACGGAGAAAAAAATCACCGGAAAACGCCGAGAAGTAAAAAGAGGATCGAACAAGATGGAAATAAATGCCTTGAGCTTATTTTTTGTTTTTCTCTGTGTTCATCCGTGTTCATCTGTGGCTAATTTTGGTAGAGCTTCTTAACGCTAAACCGCAAGCGGCCTCAACTCTCGGGGCGCTGACGCGACCCCGCTCGCCGAGGTTAGAGGCTATCCGGGAATCGATTTATTCATAACGTAAGGGGGAGTTGCAACTTAGGAAATCTGGACAAAAAGACAGGCTGTCATGCGGAAACCCTACA
>Ga0335075_10011927_pt1 | contig 13138 bp, 15 predicted proteins | sample Lox_Sample_24_FD_206723 | JGI IMG/M metagenome (GOLD analysis project Ga0335075, IMG submission 206723) | Soil microbial communities from Loxahatchee National Wildlife Refuge, Florida, United States - Lox_Sample_2.4 | ecosystem: Environmental > Terrestrial > Soil > Wetlands | place: USA... | reverse complement strand
CCACGCCGCCCGCGATCTCCGCCACCCCGCTCGCGTAAACCAGCGCCTCAGGGGCGGGCAGGTACGGCGGCACAATCCGCCGATACATGGCCGGGATGACGAAGTGCATGGCGCCGGCGAAGATGAAAAACGGGCCGGCCGCACGGCGAACGAGGCGCATCGCCGCTAGCTACCCACGATCATCCTCGGCCACCCCCGGATCTTCCCGGCCATCCCGGCAGGCGATGGAGCTTTGCATGGCCTTCGCGCGATGGGCGATCCAGGACTCGAACCTGGGACCTCTTCCTTATCAGAGGTACGAACCCGTCGGTCGATGTAGTAACGATCAGCGAATGTGCAGGCACGGGCATGGGTTCGGACCGTTTCTAACGGTCCCTGGGAGCGGAATCCCGGAGGCGGCGGCTTCCAGGCGGCTTCCACCCCGATACCCCAGTTCAGGCGGAACGCGGCCTCCTATCCACGGTTGCGAGATGGTCGCCGATGACCGGACTGGAGGCTCAGCGGCCGGGACAACCGCCTCAAGACACGGACTCCGATCGAAGCGCGAGCGGGCCTGAGCGCGGTGAGTCGAGAACGACTGCCGCAAGGCTTGCCGGAGGCAAGGTCGTGGACGCAGTTCTTAGCGGCCGAGGGATCGAACACCGATCACACGTTTCTCGCGAAGCCGCGCGCCGGATCATCGACAATCTCGTGGAGCTCGTCGACGAGCTCACGGAGCGAGCTGCAAATCGTCCCTCCGGATTCCACGATGAAGCTTTCGACTTGTAGGTTCACCCGCGCGCCGAAGTCGCCGGCCACCCGAAGATCGGTCCGGAGGCCAAGGCATCGTATGCCGAGCGCAGCTGCGAAGCCGACTTCCGCGGCAGTGCCGGAGTCGACTTCTTGCCCGTCGAGATAGGCGACGAGCAGCTGACAGGACCGGATGGCGTGGGCGTTGCGACGACCTAACTCGAGCCGGATGGTTGGATCGTGGTCGCCGGCAAGCGCGAGCTCCTCGGCGGTCGCGAGCGACCATGGATCGACCGGTTCCACCACGCTCGAGAGCGCAGGCAGATAGTTCGTCCGGTAATACTCGCGACCGCCCTCGGTGAACCCGAGGGGGCTCGCGACATAGCAGCGCAACTGAGCCATAGCCGCATCATTGCAGCGTCTTTCGGGCAACTGCCGCGGGGCGTGGACAGTCAGAGACGCAACGGAAACTCCTGGTCGTCGACGCGCAAGACGGTCACGGCCGCGGCGGTGGTTGCGGCCGTCGCTACCGTCCGCTCCAAATCGTCCGCCAAATCTCGCCTCGAATACGCGATGACGAGACGAAATCGCCCGTGCGTCCGGAGCATCCACGCCGGCGGGTGCTTGCGGACAAAGGCGGCCAGTGCCGAGACCGCGGCGGGTTCAAGTGGCTCGGCGATTAGAACTAGATAGGCATCCCGATCAACTCTTGGTGCGTCCGATGCAAGCTTTTCAAGTCCCGCAGGACTCGCCTGGTACAGCGACGCATCCTTGCGTGTCGGATGCGGCAATCGCACCAAGTCCTTAGCGGTTGGCTCGCGTCCGACTAGCGCGGTCGTGGCTCCTCCGCTTGGGTCGCGCCCGAGGCGATGTGCGAGCTCGGTGGTGCTAATCGGATCCCCCGAGCACGCTCGGATGACCTGTAGCTGTGTCTCGCGCTGGCTCGGCAAGGTTCCGCCGGAACACCTCTTAATCTTGCACAAGTTAAGAGGTAATCTGATCCGAGGGCCCGGAACTGCGGCCCTACGGCCGTTTAGTCATGCGTTCTACTGCCTTAACTCGCCCAGAGCAAGTCGATTCCTCGTTTGAGGCAGAGCCGAACCTCTTAAGTAGCAAACAATTAAGAGATCCATCTACGGGGTCTCGCTGGCCAGAGCTGACTTTTCCCGCAGTTCCACCGCCTGGTACCGGTGGATCGCTTGCCCGCCGAGTGCGCGCGCTGCTCGGCGCGGGCAACGGTCGCATCTCGATGCGGCATTGCTGTGCGATCGCGAACGTTGAGTTTCGCCGCGGACAGCTGCGGACTGCGGAGGGAGGCTGCGAGGCGTTGCTAGTCCCGCTTCGCTCAGGCGGCTTCCGGATCGTCGTCGACGCCACACCACGCGATGGCTGGTGCCAAACTCCCATCCGCATCCGGGCCGAGGTCGCCGCCCACCGCACACGCTTTCGGATAGCCCACGAGCTCGCGCATACGTTCTTCTACGCCCGTCCAGGTGGGAGACCAGCCCGGGTCTTTCCCGGCGGGAGTACGGCTGAGGAGGGGTTCGCGGATGAATTCGCCCGAGAGCTCCTCGCCCCATCGCCGGCCCGTTCAATCTCCGCCACCGACATAGTCGCACTTCGAGCGCAATGGGACGTCTCGCTGGAAGTGGCCGCCCGTGCCTGCGTGGAAGCAACGATGCCGCAAGGAGCGGTGATCTGGAGGTGGCGACCGGGTGCGGAGCCGTCAGAGCTCGTCGTGACCCAGTGGCGTTTCGGCGTCCCCGTTGAGCGTAGGTTTGATCCTCGCCCCGCTCGCTTGGGACGGGCTCGGCTCACAGGGGCGCTCCGGTGCCTCGATCCGGCTGGCGCCCTATCGGCCGCAGTTCTGGAGGAGCGGTGTCAGGCGATCGCGGTGCTCGCGTGATCGCGCGTCAATCGAGCAACTGCCTGTAGAGCGCTGTCAGGGCCTCAAGCGTTGGGCCTGCGGGATCCGCGGCCTCGCCTCGAGCTGCGGTCGCACGCCTAGCGCTGAACAGATCAACGACGTCGCCTTCATCGAGTTGGCGCTCTTCTTTCAACGGCGCGATGGCTAGTCGGTCTCTCCACTCGTGAGGCGGGGACTCGAACAACTCGTTGCTCATATCGGCCTCGGGGCGTATGAACGCCATGTCGAGGTCCGCTGATAGGGACGCGAGCACCTTGTCCTGCTGCTCAGCTGTGAGCGCGCGATGTACGTAGACGCTCACCTCCCAGAGGCGTTCGTGGAGTCGATAAATGTCAGCGCCACGCTGGTGGAGTTCACCCTCGCGCTCGACAAACTTCCGCACCTCACGTCCATCATCCACCAGCACATCCGCGACCTTCAGCCTCATGTTCGGAGGCGGGACCCAAAGCGCTACGTACCATGCCGGGTCGACACCTGCGAATCGCGCGGCTCGCTGCTCTAACCGGCGACGAGCGTCGAGCCCGCGGAATTCGTCGCAAAAGTCCTTCCTGTCTTGACGGGTGTGACTTTGACGAGCGATTCGCTTGTAGAGACGCCGCTCAAGAAGGTCGGTGCTGAGAATACTCACGGCGCGCCGACGGCGTGCGTCGCGGGCTTGCGCCGGTGATCGCGCGGCGGGTAGTTCGCGCAGGTACTCCAGCAACCCGTCGTCGCCTCGGCTGAGCAACTCGTTGTCGATCGCATCGTTCGCCGCCCGCTTGACCTCTGCCGGGCCATCAGGTGCCTCCAGCTCAAGTTGGCGAAGTACGTTCTCGGGCACGAGACCCGCCGGCCAATCTGGGACGTCGCCCTTTCCCTCGCGCAAACGATCGGTGGCGAGCTCGACGACAAGCGCGTCGCGCCACATCTCGAGCGCCTTTCCGACCATTGCGTCGGCACCGAGCTTTGCGTGATGGATCAGCACCCGCTCACTCAGCTCGTATCGGTACCGAAGGTGCTTGAGAATTTCCGTGATGACGTCCACCCGCTCGCGGCCGTCCCGGACTACGCGGAGTACGAGATGGCGACCGAACTTCGGATCCCCCGTCGGTTGAACGTAAAAGCCCGTCTCAAAACGCCGGCCCAGCGCAAGCGGCAGCCCCGTAAAGAGATGATCACGCCGAAGATAGTCCAGGAGATCCGCGCAGATTGTGTTGCCCACTATGTCCGCGACGAACGGGTAATCCGGGCACGTCATCGGGCTGCCGTGCTGGTCCTTCGAGATGATCAGCGGCTGCAGGTTTGCGAGCAGCCGGCCCTTGATCACGTCCGTCACGAGAGGGGGCATGGTCGCCCACAGCCGCTTGAAGCGCTCGAGGTTCCTGTCGTGTGGGGTCAGCAACTTCAAATCGTCCTCGACCGAGTGACCGAAAGGCACATGGCAGAGGTCGTGCATCAGCGCACCGAGGCGTGCCACCACGACCGCTTGCCCTATCTCTTTGTTGACCTCCTTCGCCTGCTCGTGGGTCAGCTGCTGGCCGCTCGGCGCGTGGCTGCGCTCCCATTCGGCGAATAGATCAGGCACGGCGCCAGGCACGTGACGGTGATCGAGGATCGTGTCGATGAGATCTTGCGCGACCCGAAGTGCTCCGAGTGCGTGCGAAAACCGCGTATGGGTCGCACCCGGATATACGAGGTGAGTGTTGCCGAGCTGCTTCACGCGCCGAAGGCGCTGGAACGCAGGGCTGTCCACAACAGCCGTTTCCAGCTTGGTGAGATAGACATCACCGTGGACCGGATCGGTGATCGTCTTGCCCGGACCCAGAAGCAGCTCGCCGAGTCCCCACGGTTCGGCTTCGCGCATCTCGGGTGTTAGACCCCATTTCGGCATCGTGGCCTCCTGCGCCCTGAATCTACACCCCCCGAACGCGATTGCACGAGAGGCGAGTTGCATCGAGGCACACGTGCAGCAACGACGCCGTCGGAACCGGGACCACCCCACTGTCGCTTGCCGCGCGCCGCTACAAGCGTATCCCTGGGTGACGCCGGGAAGACGCCACCAGCGGCACCGAGCTGGAGGCGCCTCCGTCCGACCTTAGTTGGCGTCTAACACGGGTTGGCCGGGCAGGTCGACCTTCGCGTCAGTCTCAAGAGCCGTCCGCAGGACGCCGCTGTATTCGGCGATCATTCGCGAACGGCGCATCGAGCGACGCCGAGCGTCTGCGATCTCACGGACGTAGACCGTCCTCGTGACGGTTGCGTCGCGGTGCCCGAGTAGGAACGCTACTTCGTCAACGCTCTCGCCAGCCAATAGAGCTCGGCTTGCGACGGTGTGACGGAATGAATGCATCGACGGAAGCGCACCCGTCGGGACCTTCGCCCGCTTTCCATCGGCATCTAGCTGGTGAAGCACGGGGAAGGTTGGTTGCCCATGCTCGTCGATCGCCCGCCTCTGAGCTGCGCGGAGCGCACGGGCAACGTTGCGCTGCCCGAGCGGCCGGCCGGTTCGAGTGGCGAACACAAACGCATCGGGGCGCGGGTCCCCGTCGCGGCGCTTGTGCCGCGCCAGCAATAGCGCGAGATCCCCTGGGATCGGCACCGTTCGCGCGGATCCATCGGTCTTCGTCGGCCCCGATTCCCCTTCCGGTCGACCTGCCAGCCGAACGTAAGCTCCGCATCCTCGACCTCATCGAGCCGGACGTCGCCCCAAGTCAGACCGCAGAGCTCCGAGAGGCGAGCACCCGTGAGAGCCGCGACCGTGAACATCGTCCGGTAAGGCTCGGTCGCCACTGCGATCGTCTGCTCGATCTGCTCTCCGGTAAAGATCGGCCGGCGTTTGGCGAGTGATACCTTCGGACGCTCGGAGGCGAGCATGAGGGTCGTCGGGCTCGTGCCGGACCATCCCAGCCGGCGCGTCGCGAACTTGTAGATCCGCCCGACCACACCGAGCGCCACGAGGATGGTCGCCTCGCCCTTGCCGCCGAAGCGCATCTCGCGGACAAGCTCGGCGAGGTCGTCCGCCGTGATGCTGCTGAGTTTCCGGCCGTGGAAGCGAGGGCGGAGGTGCCGATCGACCGCAATCCGGTAGCCAGCTTGAGTCGATTGGCGAAGATCGAGCACGGGCCCATCCAGCCAGGCGTCCGCTGCCTCGCCGAACCGGAGCCTCGAGTCGGGGGCGACGGTCTCTCCGCGTCCGCGGCGCGCGAGGAGTTCGTCACGTAGCGCGCGTGCCGCCCGGATTCCACCATCGACCGTCCGCCAGCGCTGCCGACCAGCCCCGTCTTTGAAGCCGATCTCGAAAACACCTGTCGACCGCTGGTAGATGTTCCTCTCGACCCGGACGCGGCGTGCCTCATCCGCCGATGGGCTCATGACCCTGCTCCAGGCGCCGCAAGGTGTTCGGGTAACCGGCGACCGGAACAGCGCCAGGTATCCAGGTCTTTGCGACGGAAGTAGAGCTTGCAGCCCGCGCCCTCTTGCTCGCTAGGAATGACCCGCTCCGCAGCCAGCCTCCGGATCGTGTCGCGGTGGACACCGAGGTATTCCGCCGCCTTCCGCGTATCGAGCCACTCGTCCGCCTCTTCGACAGGAGCCGAGAGGCAGGCCATCAGCCGCTCGGCGACGAGATCGGCCAGGTGAGCCAGGACTACATCAAGGCCATCGCCCCCGCGGCCGTCAGGCGCCGGAATGCCGACTTGCTCGGGGCGGGAATTGTTACTGAATAGGCGAAGCGGCACTGCCTGAGCTGTGCGCGCTGCGCTGGCGTACGCTGCCATTGTCGGGACCTCCCTGTAGGTCGCGGCCAGGCCCCGGGGTGTTTGCCCACCGCCGGGGCCGCTCTTTGATTACGAAAGGATTCTAGACCAGGGCCCGGATGGATCCGCGTACGAAAGTAACCTAGCGCGGGTGGGCCAACGAGTCGACATCGATGACCTGATCGACGCCAATGCCGTGGCAGAGCTCCTTGGCCTGGCCCATCGCAACACCGTGAGCGTCTACCAGCACCGGTATCCAGACATGCCCCGACCAGTCCTCAACTTCGGCAACGGGCGCGTCAAGGTCTGGCTCAAGCCCGATATTGAACGCTGGGCGAACGACCAAGCGGGGAGCGGTCGAACTCGTCCCGCCCGCCGCGCCGGCAGGTGACCCACGCCCTTCGCCCGAAGCACGAGCTCGGACACGCGAGTTCCCTATCGGAGAAATCATGTCTGAGCGAGCGATCCCCGCCCGGCCCAGCCTCAACTCCCGATCCGGTGACGGCCTGGATGGCCGTCACCGGATCGGGAGTAATCCCGCGGAAGGCGACGTTTGAGCCGCTGATGCTCCCCGCGAACCGCAGCAGCCCCCGCTCACCCCCGGGCCGGACGAGGCCGGCGATGCCATATGTGCTCAACTCCATGCCCGTCTAGGAGGACAACACGGCTTTGAGCAGCGGCCGGTTTCGATGTTCGCGAAGCTCCCTAGCGGCTCGCCTGTTAACCAACGCGACCCGCCATGAAGGCGGGTCGGGTGACGAGGGAGCGACCCTCGAGCGGCTGATACCGCTCTCGATCATAGCGTCGCTATGGCCTTTTGAGAAGCCGGTCCGGCCGGCCGCGGAATGAGCTAGAAGGCGATCGCGAACCGCCAAAGCGCTGATACCTATCGCTCGCTCACCGAGTCCGCGCCGGCCGAACACTTCGGTGGCGGAGGGCGGGAGACTCGAACTCCAGCCGGGGGCGACCCAGCCTCACGGGTATCAGCCGCTCGCGTCGCCTTGACGCTTCACCCTCCGTCACGCGCGAAGAATAGCAGATCGTTAGCCGCCAGCTCCAATGGCTATCATGTGCTTAGCGCAACTTGGAGGAGGATGCCAAATGGCCGACGCAGCAATTCCTTATGTCCCATCGTACGGCGCAATCACAAGAGCTCTCGAGCGCGTGCGAGAGGCGCCGACACCCGAACGCTTCACGCAGGACTTCCTCGCGACGAAGCTCGGATTGAAAGGTGGCACGCCGCGCCCGGTGATCCCCTTCTTGAAGCGGACCGGGTTCTTGAATGCCGATGGCAGCCCCACTGAGCTGTATAGAAGATTCAGAAACCCCGCCGCGTCGGGCGCGGCTGCCGCAGAGGCAGTACGACGTGGATATTCCGCGCTATACGAGGTAAACGAGTACGTCCATGAGTTGCCCGATCCCGAGCTCAAGGGCGTCGTAGTTCAGGTTGCTGGGCTGCCGTCGGAGTCAAGCACCGTGCGAGCTATCGTCGGCTCATTTAAGGCATTGCGGCAGTTCGCGGACTTTGATGCACCGTTCGTCGATACGGCGGAGGCGCATGCTGAGGAGATCGTTGAATCAACCGCCACCGCTGCTGCTGCTTCCGATGTCTCCCTTCGCCTTGGGTATACCATCAATCTGCATCTACCTGCTACTTCCGACGTAGCAGTCTTCAATGCGATCTTCAAGAGTCTGCGTGCTCATTTGCTCTCATGATGGACGGAACGAAAGCCCTGAACGCGGTCAAGCTGTTCGCGGCAACCAGCCAGCTCATTGAGCATGACCTCGACGAAATCGAGGCCGAGCTTGGTTTAGACCTGCGCCGTGGCCACCGCGCCGTTGTTGATGCGGCTGAGGCGCACTACCCACAAATCGAGAGCTCGATACGTGCGGAAGCGGCGCGTATGGCGCCACACTACGAGGTGTTCTACTCGTTAGAGACCACCATTCGGCGCTTCATCTCTGATTCCCTCGAGGCCGCTGAATCTTCGGCCTGGTGGACAAGTCCACGTGTCCCCACGCAGATTCAGGCTGAGGCGCAAGCACGCCAGGCGCGAGAGGTAGACAGCGGCGTTACGCCTCGATCCGATGACCCCCTGGACTACACCACCTTCGGCGAGCTTGGGGAGATCATCAAGGCCAACTGGGACGTCTTTGGCGCTACGTTCTCAAGCCCTAAGGCTGTCGCGCGTGTAATGGCGAACCTAAATACGCTCCGAGGACCTATCGCGCACTGTAGTCCGCTAGCAGAGGACGAGATCGTCCGTCTACGCCTTGCAGTTAGGGACTGGTTTCGCCTAATGCAATGAGTACGTTGGGGTCTAGCGACATCCCGACGAGGCCACGCCTGCTAAGGCGACCGCCAGTCCGCCGGCGAGAAGCCAGCGCCTGACAACTAATCCGGCGTTGTCGGCGCCTTCGCTGGAGGGACTTTCCGCGCTTCGTCGATGGCGCTCCAGAACGCCGCCCTCAAAGCTTTCTTCAAGTCTTGGCGCTCGCGAAGCGGGCCGAGCATTTTCTCCGCGTCGCTGATGAGCGAGTAATCCAACGTTCCGGGGATCCGCGGGCGATCGGCAATGAGTTCCCCCAAGACTTCGGATGTGGCCTTCGATAGCCACTCAATCGCAAATGCGCGTCCGGCGGTCTGAGCGGCTGCCTCTGTTGGTGTGGGAGTCCCTGCGGAACGCGCCGTTGGCAGTGAGAAATAGCGCTCCCAGTAGTCCCGGTCCAGCACGATGTGATCGTCGGCCTCTCGAACAAGAGCCGCGGATTGATTCGTCCGCTGGCTGGTAGGAACACCGAGCAGAATCACTTGGACGCCCATATCCTGAGACGCGACCACGCCCTCCCTCAGGTCTTCATCGCCTGAGAGTAGATACGCGCGGGCGATGGCCCTCTCGCGAGCAAGAGTCATCAGATCCCGATAGATCAGAGCGTCAACGCCCTTCTGCTGACCCGAATGGATGCGGCCGAGGCGCACCTTCACGTACGGAAGGCCGCCTATCCGCTCGTGTTCTGCCGTGGGTACGCCGTTAATTGCTCCGTCGTACCAGTAGGTTCTGAGCGACTGCATGCCGTCGCTATGGCGCTTGACCCAGTCGGCCAAGTCCGCCATCAGTCGGGTGTAGTCGCAGTTGAACGCGGCGCGGCTCCTCGTGCCGCAACAGAGTTGGCCGCCGGCCGCAAGCAGATATCCCGCGTCGACGAAGATCGCGCTCCGGTCTGCCATGACTCGCCCTCCCTGCGTCTACCTAGAACGTCAAAAGGGCCCCCAACTGGGAGCCCATAAAAACCCGCGTAGCTCCACTGCCAAGCGGAGCAGCCATGTTAGCAGCGCCCTCAACAGTCGAAAAGAGTGGGCGAAGCTAGGGCAACAAAAAGGGCCCCCAAAAGGGGGCCCATCAATAGCCGCCAAACGGCGACGGCGCGATAGTACGCGCTGGTTGTCTAATCGTCAAGAGCGAAGAACTACTTGAGCGAATACATGCTCTGCCAGCTCGGGCAACACTGGTTCAACCCAATGGCCGAACAGAGCCCACGCGACACGTGGGACTACGCCGGCGCCGCAGCAGCTCGCCGCTGAACGGGCCAGAACGCTTCCATATCGCTTCCAGAACCCGAGCACGCCGCCCGGTCTCGAGCCAAACCGCAGTCGGAACTACCCCATTTTCAGCCATTCCTTGAGTGGGCGATCCAGGACTCGAACCTGGGACCTCTTCCTTATCAGAGAAGCGCTCTAACCGACTGAGCTAATCGCCCGGCGTCGAGGAGATTCTAACCGCGCCATGGCGCCGGGCTGGTCGGCGGCGCGCAGCTCTCAGGAGACCGCGCGAACCCTCAGGCGGCGGGCGACGTCGAGCGCGTCGTCGAGCGACTCGAAGCCGATCTGCACGCGGTAGCCGGCGCCTTTGCTGGGGCTGACCTCGACTTCGCGGCCGAGGGCCGCGCCTAAGGCGTCGGTGAGGAGCTCGACCGCGGCGGCCTGGTCGGGATGGACGGCGGGCTTGGTCGTGGCGCGCCGCCGGCGCCCCGAGGTTGCCCCGGCAGCGCGGGCGCGTGACTCGAGTTCGCGGACCGACCAGCGATCCCGCGCGGCGTCGCGTGCCAGGGTGCGGCGGACGCCATGGTCATCGGTGAGCAGCAGGGCGCGACCGTGGCCTTCGGTCAGGTCGCCGTGCTCGATCAGCCCGAGTGCCTCGTCGGGCAGGTCGAGCAGGCGGATGAGATTAGAGACCGCGACGCGGCTACGGCCGACTCTGATTCCGACCTCCTCGCGGGTCAGCCCGAGCTCCTCGACGAGCGCGGCGCAGGCGCGCGCCTCCTCGACCGGATTCAGGTCCTCGCGGGCCATGTTCTCGACCAGCGCCACCTCGAGTGAGGCGGCGTCGTCGTGCCGGCGCACGACGGCGGGGATCGCGTCGAGCTCGGCGAGCTGCGCGGCGCGCCAGCGGCGCTCCCCGGCGATCAGCTCATAACGACCGCTGGGATGAGGTCGCACCAGAACCGGCTGGAGCACGCCGCGGGCCCGGATCGACCCGGCCAGGGCGATCAGGGACTCTTCGTCGAACACGTGGCGCGGCTGGTTAGGGTTGGGATCGATCATGTCGACCGGGATCGGGCGGAGTTCCTGAAGCTCGTCTCGGGGCGCGACGGAGAGGATCGCGGCGAGCCCCCGGCCCATTCCCTTCGGTCGCTCAGCCACGCGCGGCCACCTCCTTCGCCAGCTCGAAGTACGCGTCCGCACCGGCGCAGTGCGGATCGTGATGGATCACCGGCTTACCAAAACTTGGTGCTTCACCGATCCGGACGTTGCGCGGGATCACCGTATCGAACACCAGTTCGGGGAAGTGCTCGCGCACCTCACGCTCGACGTCCTGCGCGAGGCGCGTCCGCCCGTCGTGCATGGTCAACAGCATGCCAGCCACAGTAAGCCACGGGTTGAGCTCGCGCTGGACGAGCGACAGCGTGTCGAGCAAGCCGGCCAGACCCTCCAGCGCGAAGTACTCCGCCTGGACCGGGACGATCACCCGGTCGGCCGCAACCAGAGCGTTGACGGTCAGCGGCCCGAGCGACGGGGGGCAGTCGAGCAGAACGAACGCGTAGTGCTCTCGCACGGGCGCGAGCGCGTCACGAAGCAGGTTCTCCGAGCCCGACATCCGGGGCAGCTCTACGTTCGCACCGGCGAGGTCGGGACCCGCGGGGGCAAGCGCCAAGCGCTCGATGCCGGTTGGGCGAATCACGTCCTCGAACCTCGCCGAACCGACGAGCACGTCGTACACCGTGCCCGGGCCGTCCTTGCCAATCCCCAGTCCGATCGTCGCGTTGGCCTGGGGATCGATGTCGACGAGCAAGGCCTCGTAGCCGGCCTCGGCGACGCAGGCGGCGAGGTTGACGGCCGTGGTGGTCTTACCAACCCCGCCCTTCTGATTGGCGATGGCGTACACGGTCCCCATGACGTACTTGAAGCTACTGCCGAGACCGGTCAGATCCTGCGTGAGGGATGGCAGTTTCTCGGCGGCGCCTCAGCGGGCGTGCCGGCGTCGCCTAGTCCTTCGATCGCCGACCGAGTGGGCGCTTGAGGGCCACGCCCGGTCGGCGCGGGAATTCCGGCGGCGTGTCCCTGACCTTCGACATAAGGTGCAGGTGTCGATTCCTCGCCGCCGGATAAGGCTGCACGGTCGTGATTCCGCCGGGCTCAAGCCCGACCTCCGCCGCGGCGCCCGAGGCCGCTGCCTCTCCTGCCGGATCACGCTGACCTCGCCACACCACGAGCGTGCCGCCAAGGGTGAGCAGCGGCGCCGCGTACTCGACGACCACCTCGAGCGGCGCGAGCGCACGGGCCGTGACCAGGTCAAAGGCGGCCAGTCCCTCGGGCCAGGCTTCCAGACGTGCCTGGACAACCCGAGCGTTCGCCAGGCCGCACGCCGCGACGGCGCGCCCGAGAAACTCGCATCGGCGCGCAATGCTGTCGACCAACGACACGCTCGTCTGCGGGAGGGCGATCGCCAGTGGGAGCCCGGGGACGCCGGCGCCACTGCCGAGGTCAGCCAGCGCGCGGGCACGCCGGACCGGCTCGAGATCCAGCCCGACGAGCGCGTCGGCAAGATGGTCGTCAACCGCCTTGAGCGGGTCGCGGACGGCCGTCGGCGCGAGCGGATCCTCGACGAGAAGACGGTGAAAGCACCGCAGCTGTCCCAGCGCGGCGGGGGGCAGCCCGTACTGCTCGACCAAACCAGCGAGCCGGGTCTCGAGGCGGTCCGATCCGGCCGTCTCAGCCATCAAGCCGAGCGGTGCGCTCCAACCGCGCGCGCTCGCGGGCTATGTACTGCGCGTACCGGCTGCACATCGCCTCAAATCGCTCCGCCGCGTAGCCGTCGAGTCCGGCGTGGAGTTGCCCCTCCAGAAGCGGAAGCACATCGCGAACGAGCGCGGGCCCGCGCGCCATCCACTGGTAATAAGACCGTCCGCCGTGGTGATAGGGCCCGTACAGCCGAGTGTCCGGGAACCGTTCCATCAGCCACTTGAATAGCGCCTCGTGCCGCACGTGCATGCGAATCGTGACCTGGGGCTGCTTCCCGTCGCCCCCGAACGACGCCTCGCCAACCAGCAACCCGATCAACAGCCCGTGCTCGTAGTCAGATAGTTGTTTCACCGGAGAAAGGATCATGAAACAGAGACGTGACGGAATCGCGTTGAGCGGGCGCGCCGGCCGTGGGCGCAGTCATTGCCAAGTTTGCGCTCCTTCCGT
>Ga0335075_10011925_pt1 | contig 13139 bp, 8 predicted proteins | sample Lox_Sample_24_FD_206723 | JGI IMG/M metagenome (GOLD analysis project Ga0335075, IMG submission 206723) | Soil microbial communities from Loxahatchee National Wildlife Refuge, Florida, United States - Lox_Sample_2.4 | ecosystem: Environmental > Terrestrial > Soil > Wetlands | place: USA: Florida... | reverse complement strand
CCCGAGTGTCGGCGTCATCCTGCTGGCCGCGACCAATCGCCCCGAGATCCTCGATCGGGCTTTGCTGCGGGCAGGACGCTTCGATCGCCAGGTATTGGTCGATCGGCCCGACCACGCGGGCCGGCTTGGCATTCTAAAGGTGCATGTCCACAAGATCCGGATCGGCAAAGACGTGGACCTCGACCAGCTGGCCGGCCTGACCGTCGGCTTCACCGGCGCCGATCTCGCCAATCTCGTCAACGAAGCCGCAATCGCCGCTACCCGCCGCAGGGGCGACGAGGTGTCGTTTGGCGATTTCACGACCGCAATCGAGCGTGTCGTCGCCGGTATCGAGAAGAAGAGCCGCGTGCTTAGACCGGAGGAACGCCGGCGCGTCGCCTACCACGAGATGGGCCACGCGCTCGTGGCATCGAGCCTGCCCGGTGTCGATCCGGTCCAGAAGGTCTCGATCATCCCGCGCGGCATCGGTGCGCTCGGCTATACGATGCAGCGGCCGACCGAGGACCGGTTCCTGCTCTCGGCAAGCGAATTGAAGAAGCGGATCGCCGTGCTGATGGGCGGCCGGGCAGCCGAACAGGTGATCTTCGGCGACGTCTCCACCGGTGCGGCGGACGACCTCGAAAAGGCGACCGAGGTCGCAATCGAGATGGTCACGAAATACGGGATGGATGCCACGATCGGGCAACGCGTCTATGCGCCACGCCCGCAACCCTTTCTGGCGCCGCAAGACCAGGTCGTCAGTGCGGCCGAGGCCACGGCTCGCGAGATCGACATCGCGGTCCGCGATCTGGTCGAAGAAGCCGATCGGCGCGCGCAGCAGATCCTCGAAGAGCGGCGGGACGACCTCGAAGCAGGAACGAAGCTCCTGATCACAAAAGAGACGCTGACAGCCGACGAATTCGAACCATTGCAGCCGCGCGAAATACCGCAGGCCAAAGTTGCTGCATGAGGCGTTGACGCAGATCAACGCAGCGACCGCGCAGGAAGAGCAGCCTTCCGGCAGCGCTGAACAAAGACGTGCCATGCCGCATCCGGACATCACCCCACTGATCGATCCGAGCCTCGGGCAAGGCACCGGGCTGGTCCGCATGCGGCGGCCCGCCTATGTGGCACTGCTGCCGCCGTGCAACGACGCCTGCCCGGCCGGCGAGCCGATCCAGGCCTGGCTCGCGCTCGCACAGGCGGGACAGTTTCGCGCCGCGTGGAAAACGCTGGTGCGCGACAATCCGCTGCCGGCGATCCATGGCCGCGTCTGCTACCACCCCTGCGAGAGCGCCTGCAACCGCGAGGCCCTCGACGCCGCAGTCAGCATCCACGCTGTTGAGCGGTTTCTCGGCGACCTCGCGACGGCGCAGGGCTGGAAATTCCGGATCGAGATACCGCAAGGCGGCAGGCACGTGCTGGTCGTCGGCGCCGGGCCGAGCGGCCTCTCGGCCGCTTATCACCTAACCCGGCTCGGGCACATCGTCGAGATCCGCGAAGCCGGGCCCGTTCCCGGCGGCATGATGCATTTCGGCATCCCGACCTTTCGCCTGCCGCGCGCCGATTTGCTCCGGGAGATCCGCCGCATAGAGGAAATCGGCGTCAAGATCACCTGCAACCACAAGGTCGAGGACCTTCTGGCCGAACGCGATGCCGGCAGGTTCGACGCCGTCTTTGTCGCGATCGGCGCCCATGTCAGCCGTCATGTCGAGATTCCCGCGCGGGATGCGGCAAGGGTGATCGACGCGGTGAGCCTCCTGCGTGATACCGACGCCGGTATCAGGCCGCAGCTCGGCCGACGGGTCGTGATCTACGGCGGCGGTAACACCGCGATGGATGCGGCGCGCACGGCGCGACGGCTCGGCGCCGACGAGGCGCTGATCGTCTACCATCGCGATCGGGCGCACATGCCGGCGCGGGCCTTCGAAGCCGACGAGGCGTTCGCGGAAGGCGTCAAGATCAAGTGGCTGACGAGCATCAAAGAAGTCGTCGGCCCGTCGCTGACGGTCGAGCGCATGACGCTCGATGCGAATGGAAGACCGCAGCCGACGGGCGAACTCGAGACGCTCGACGCCGATGCCGTCGTGCTGGCGCTGGGCCAGGATTGCGACAGCGCCTTCCTGCGCCGGGTGCCCGGCATCGAATTCACGGCCGATCGTACGGTCGTCGTCGACGAGCAGCTGATGACGGGTCATGCTGGGATCTTTGCCGGCGGCGACATGGTACCGTCCGAGCGCAGCGTCACGGTCGCCGTCGGGCACGGCAAGCGCGCCGCCCGCAATATCGATGCATGGCTGCGCGGCAAGAAGTATGCCGAGCCGGCGAAGCCGCCGCTCGTGTCCTACGCGATGCTGCGCCCCCCGGTATTCAGCAAAGTCGATCCGGCCGCGCAGCAAACACTCCCCATGGCGGAGCGTATTTCCGGATTTGCCGAGATCGCCGCCGGCCTCGCCGAAAACGAGGCGTGCCGCGAGGCGCAGCGCTGCCTTTCCTGCGGCAACTGCTTCGAGTGCGACAATTGCCTTGCCGCCTGCCCCGAGCAGGCGATCACCCGTCTCGGGCGGGGACGCGGCTATCGCGTCGATCCCGAGCTGTGCACCGGCTGCGCCGTGTGCTTTGAGCAATGTCCCTGCCATGCCATTGAAATGATCGCCGAAGAATCGCCCGCGGCGACATCGCCCGCGTCCGATGGCGGGCCGCTCGTCCCCGCTCGCTTCCGGCTTCGCGAATGAGTTGGGTGGGGAGCACCGAACATGGCTCGAAAGCTGACGCTCGATGGCAATACCGCCGTCGCGGACGTTGCCTATCGCGTCAACGAGGTTTGCGCGATCTTTCCGATAACGCCGTCCTCGCCGATGGCCGAATTGGCCGACCAGTGGTCGGCTGAGGGCCGGACCAATCTGTGGGGGACAGTTCCGGTCGTCCAGGAAATGCAGGCCGAAGGGGGTGCAGCCGGGGCGTTGCACGGCTCGCTGCAGGGCGGCGCGCTGACGACCACCTTCACCGCCTCGCAGGGGCTGCTGCTGATGATCCCGAACATGTTCAAGATCGCGGGCGAACTGACGCCTTGCGTCTTTCATGTCGCGGCACGCTCGGTCGCGACGCAGGCGCTGTCGATCTTTGGCGACCATTCCGACGTCATGGCGGCCCGCGCGACCGGCTTTGCGCTGTTGGGCGCGGCCTCGGTGCAGGAGGCGCAAGATCTGGCGCTGGTGGCGCAGGCCGCCGCGTTGGAGGCGCGGGTGCCGTTCGTCCATTTCATGGACGGGTTTCGCACCTCGCACGAGGTGAACACGGTCGAGCCGCTGCCGGATGCGACGCTGCGCACAATGATCGACGACGATCTCGTGCGCGCCCATCGGCGCCGCGCGCTGAGCCCGGAACGACCGGTCGTGCGCGGCACCGCGCAAAACCCCGACACCTTCTTCCAGGCGCGGGAGGCGGCGAACCCGTATTATCTGGCGACACCGGGCGTCGTTCAGCGCGCGATGGACCGCTTCGCAGCGCTGACCGGCCGCCAGTACGGTCTCTTCCGCTATGACGGGCATCCGGACGCCGAACGTGTCGCGGTGGTCATCGGCTCGGCCGCCGAGACGTTGCGCGCGACTGCCGCGCATCTCGCCGAACGAGGCGAGCGGGTCGGCGTCGTGCAGGTGTTGCTCTACCGGCCTTGGTCGGCCGCGGACTTTCTTGCCGCGCTGCCGGCGAGCGCATGCCGCATCGCCGTGCTCGACCGCACCAAGGAACCGGGCGCCCCGGCCGAGCCCCTTTGCCTCGATGTGGCGCTGAGCTTGGGCGATGCCGTCGCGCGCGGCCAGCGGCCGCAATTGCCGCTCGTCGTCGGCGGCCGCTACGGTCTTTCGTCGAAAGAATTCGATACGGCGATGGCCAAGGCCGTCTTCGACCATCTCGCAGCGGATAATCCGCATTCCGGCTTTACGGTCGGCATCGTCGACGACGTCTGTCATACGAGTCTGCCGGTCGACGCCGCGTTCGACATCGAGCCGCCCGGGATCCACCGCGCGCTGTTCTTCGGCCTTGGCGCCGACGGTACCGTCGGCGCCAACAAGAACAGCGTCAAGATCCTCGCTGCGGATCCCGGTCACTACGCGCAAGGCTATTTCGTCTATGACAGCCACAAATCGGGTGCCGAGACCGTCAGCCATTTGCGGTTCGGCAATGCGCCGATCGCTGCGCCTTACCTGCTGCAATCGGCCGATTTCATCGGCATCCACAAATTCGACTTCCTGCAAAAGCGGGACGTGCTGGCCGGGGCGGGACCCGGTGCCGTCGTCTTGATCAATTCTCCCTATGACGTCGTTGCGGTATGGGACCAGCTGCCCCGGCCGGCACAGCGGCAGATCGTCGAGAAAAATCTCCGGCTCTTCGTCATCGACGCGACCGGCCTCGCGCAGCGCCTCGGTCTCGGCCCCAAGGTCAATACGATCCTGCAGGCCTGTTTCTTTGCGATCAGCGGCGTGCTGCCGCGCGGGGAGGGAATTCGCCGCATCCGCCGGTCGATCGAGGAGACCTACGGCGACAAGGGAAAGGCGGTCCTCGAGATGAATTTTGCCGCGGTCGAGGCCGCCCTTGCGCAACTGCACGAGGTCGAGGTTCCGACCGCAGTCTCCTCGACGCAGGAGCTGCAAGTCTTCGTCCCGGAGGATGCGCCCGAGGAGTTGAAGCGCGTCGCGGCATTGCAATTCGCCGGCAGAGGCGACGAGATCCCGGTCAGCGCGATGCCGCCGGACGGCAGCTTCCTCGGCGGCACGACGCAGTACGAAAAGCGCAATGTCGCGTTCGCGGTGCCGGTCTGGCAGCCGGAACTCTGCATCCAATGCGGTCAGTGCAGCGTCGTCTGCCCGCACAGCGTGATCCGCGCGAAGGCCTATGACGCCGCACGGCTGGAGGGAGCACCGCCCGGCTTCCTGTCGGCTCCGGTCAATGCACGCGGCTATCCCGACAAGCGCTTCACATTGCAGATTGCCGTCGAGGATTGCACCGGTTGCGGCATCTGCATCGATCATTGTCCGGCGCGCGATCCGCTCGAGCCCGGCGTCAAGGCGATCAATCTCGCCGAAAGGCTGCCGTTGGTGGAGACGGGCCGCTGTCAGCTCGCCTTTTTCGAATCGTTGCCCGAACACCGCCGCGAGCAGGTCGATCTGCATCTGTCGCGCGGGCTGCAATTCATCCGGCCGCTATTCGAGTTCTCCGGCGCCTGCGCCGGTTGCGGCGAGACGCCCTATCTGAAGCTGCTCTCGCAGTTGTTCGGCGACCGCCTGCAGATCGCCAACGCGACCGGCTGCTCGTCGATCTATGGCGGCAATCTCCCGTCGCTGCCGTGGCGGGCCGGGCCCGACGGGCGCGGCCCCGCCTGGAGCAACAGCCTCTTCGAGGACAATGCCGAGTTCGGTCTCGGCATGCGGCTGGCGATCGACCAGCAGGCGGCCATAGCGCGCGAGCTGGTGCGGGCGCTGCCTGAACGCATCGGGCCAGGGCTCGCCGACGAGATCCTGACCGCGCCGCAACGCACTGACAGCGAGATCGCGGCACAGCGCGCGCGGGTGGAGATGTTGCGCCGCGCGCTCGGCGACCCCAAGGATGCGCCGGCGCGGGATCTTCTTGCCGTTGCCGAATACCTGGTACGACGCAGCCTGTGGATCATCGGCGGCGACGGCTGGGCCTACGACATCGGCGCCGGTGGGCTCGACCACGTGCTCGCCCAGGATCGCGACGTCAACATCCTGGTGCTCGACACCGAGGTCTATTCCAACACCGGCGGCCAGGCCTCGAAGGCAACGCCGCTCGCCGCCACGGCCAAATTCGCCGCCGCCGGCAAGCGCACGCCGCGCAAAGACCTGGCTCTCCAGGCGATCGCCTCCGGCTATGTCTATGTGGCGCAGGTGGCGCTGGGCGGCGGTGCGGAGCAGACGATCCAGGCACTGCGTGACGCCGAGGCCTATGACGGACCGAGCCTCGTCCTCGCCTACAGCCACTGCATTGCCCACGGCTTCGACCTGCGCGACGGCATGAAGCAGCAGCATCGTGCAGTCGCCAGCGGCTATTGGCCGCTGTTCCGCTACGACCCGCGGCTGCGCAGATCTGACATGAACCCATTCCGGCTCGACAGCACGCGACCGCGCCTGCCGCTCGAGGATTTCGCCTATCGCGAGCTGCGTTATCGGACCCTTGCGCGGACGCGACCCGAGGAGGCACGGGCGCTGCTACGCCAGGCCCAGGCGGCGGTGGATGAGCGCTACCGGCTTTACGAGGATATCGCGGCGCGCGACGGCACCCGTTTCCATCCGTACTGGCAGGATCCGGCTGTCACGCAAGAAGGGACCACGAAGGACGGTGTAGGATGAACCTGCAGACGACCTATCTCGACTTGCCGCTGGCGCATCCGGTGATCGCCAGCGCCTCGCCCCTCTCCTCCACCTTTGACGGCATCCGCAAGCTCGAAGATGCGGGGGCGGCGGCAATCGTCGCCGCCTCGATCTATGAGGAGGAGGTCGCCGCCGACAAAGCGGCGTTCGAGGCCTTCGGCAGCGCCGGCGCCGACAGCAATCCGGAGGTGACGAGCTATCGGCCGCCGCACACCGGATCCCCGGGCGCGCTCGCTGCCCATCTCGAGCTGATCCGGCGCGCCGCGGCAAGCATTTCCGTGCCGCTGATCGCCAGCCTGAACGGAGTCACCCGGGAAGGCTGGACCGGGATCGCGACCGAGTTGCAGGCGGCCGGCGCGGCGGCAATCGAGCTCGATCTCTTCCATCTGCCGTTCGACCCGAATGAAAGCTCTGCCGAGGTCGAGCGCCGGCTTGCCGATACCGCGCACGCAGTATGCGCCGCCGTCAGGATTCCGGTCGCGGTCAAGCTGTTTCCATATCTCACTGCGCCGGCGCATCTCGCCGCGGCGCTCGAAGCCGCAGGCGCTCGCGGCATCGTGCTCTTCAACCGATATATCGAGCCTGATATCGATCTCGAAGGGCTGAATTTCCGGCCGACCCTGGACCTGTCGACGCCGGCCGAAATTCGCCTGCCGCTGATGTGGGTCGCGATGCTGGCCGGCCGCACGCGCCTCTGCCTCGCTGGCGGCAGGGGAGTTGCCGGACCCGACGAAGTCGTGAAATACCTCCTCGCCGGCGCCGATGTCGTCCAGACCGCCTCGGCCCTCTTGCGGCACGGCCCGGAATACATCGGGCGGCTGGTCGACGGCCTCACCGAGTGGATCGAGGCGCGCGGTGCCAGCTCGGTGGCCGAGATCCGCGGCCGCATGCGCGCGAACCGGTTTGCCGAGCCCGAAGCGCTGTTTCGCGCCCATTATCGGCAGATGCTGCTCGGCCATCCGGTCCACCCTGCCGCCGAACACTCCACTTGAGACGGTTTGCCTCGATGAAGAGCATCTTCGTTCCGGCAGGCGGTAGCGAAAGCGACGAAATCGGCTTCGAAACCGCTCTCGCCATAGCGAAGTCCGTAGGGGCCCATCTTGAATTTTTTCATGCGATTGTGGACCCTCGCGAGGCGGTGCATTGGCAGCGGCATGCCGACCTTGGCAGCATGGAAGCCATTCAAGAAACAATGTACCGCCTGCGGCTCCAATCCGACGCCCGCACCACCGCCGCACGAACCCGTTTCCACCAATTTTGCGAACGTCACCACCTTTCCATCGCCGATCTCGCTGGCGCCACCAGCGGCGTTTCGGTGAACTGGCGGGAGGAGAGCGGCGACGCCGAGGGCCTCGTCTTTCGGGCCAGGCACCATGATCTTGTCGTGATCGGTCGACCAGCCGGACCGACCGGCCTCCCTCCCGATCTCCTTGAAAGGATGCTGATCGGCTGCGGCAAACCGCTGCTCATTCCTGCGGCGGCGCCGCCGGCTTCGCCGGTCGGCCCTGTGATTGTCTGCTGGAAGGAGACACCGGAAGCCGCACGTGCCGTAACGGCCGCTCTCCCTCTCCTGGTCAGAGCAGAACGCGTCGTCCTTGCGGGCGTTGAAGAAAAAGATCCGTCGTTGAAGGACGGATTGGCAGCGCTATCGAGGCAGCTGCTTTGGCACGGGATCGCGGCTACGTTCGAATACATCCCCGCGAAGCCACACCCAGTACACGCATTGCTAATGGATTTTGCCCGCTCGCTGCGCGCGGATCTGCTCGTAATGGGAGGCTATGGCCACAATCGCCTGCGCGAAACTATCTTCGGCGGCGTCACCCGGGCGGTTCTGGCAGCGGCCGACATTCGCGTCTTGATGATTCACTGAAAGACCGCGCCGATTGCGGCACCTTGTGTCGCAGGATCTCAAGTCGCTCCAGCTGGAGAAGGCCTCCGCCGCCCCGGCCGCCCGCGTAGCCGACCTGGATCGGCTCGCGGACGGCATGTGCTGCGGTCTTGGGCTGTTCAGCCGTGCAAGACGGTGCTGCAGCTTAGTAGGACGCGTTAAGCGGCGATACGAATGTTGTCAATGACTTCGGTCACCCCGGGCGCAGACCAGGCGGCCCGCTGGGCCGCAGAGCGCTCCGACCAGGTTCTGACGTGACCGGAGAGCGTGACGGATCCGCCTGTCGCCGTGACCGAGATATCCCTGGCTTCGAGCTCGGCGTTGCGCTTCAGCGCCTCCTCGATTTTCTGCTTGATCTCGTACGGCCTGACCCGCGGTTTTACGGCAATCTGGTTGCTCAGACCTCGAACGCCGCGGACATTGTGGGCGTCATGACCGGCCATATCTTTCTGGTATTCCAGATCGACCTCGCCGCTCAACACGACATAGCCATTCTCGACCTTTACCTGGATCGCACCGGCGGGCATGCCGTCGTGCCAGCGCAAGATGTTCAAGACGCTCGTCGCGATATCTTCGTCGGAACGCCGATCGGATCCGGGCAAGTCGACCTCGATCTCTTCGGCGATCCCGCAGACACCCTTGACCCGTTTGACAGCGCGCTCGGCCGCCATTTTTTGCGCGTAGCTTTTGACCTGGCCGCTCAGCGTAACCACGCCATTTTGTGCGGCCACACCAATATGGGCGGCATCAACCGCCGGCTCCCACGCGAGCTCAGCCATAACGCTGTTTTGCAGCTGCATGTCGGTCGTCATCAGAAGCTCCTCGGAGTTGAGAGAGGGTCGCACAGAATTTCGTCCCTCGATCACCGGGACCTTGATCTGGATCAACCGCACGAAGGCGCTCGTCGGGAGTTTGGCAAGGCGCCGTTTACTTTTTCGGTCGGCCATCGCCGGCAGAACGTGCGCAACCGGCGCTTAGCGGTCTAAGGGGTTGTTGCGGCGCGAAAAATGAGCCGAGTTTGCGTCTTAGTTAGAATTGCAGCTAAACTCCCAAAACACCATGCGCCGAGGGTGGGGCACCCGCGATGGAGAATATTAACCGTATTATTATCGTAGAAAAGATCGCTCGGCTGATTGATCAACTTTATAGCGATCCCACTACAGGCCTACGACGACAACTATTGCATGCAATGCTATTTGAAGAAGAAAGCCGATATGGCGTCCATTCTAGCCATCTCGAGATAGCGATGCAGCACATCGATCGATTCCGACACCAACTTCTAAATGCGCTGGATCGCGGCGATAACCAATTGAGCATGGCCGCCCAAGATATTCAGGCGGACCGGCATTCGGCTGCTGTTCAGCAGATCGCACCTGCGATAGGCGTGGAGCAATCTTCCCGCCTGATCCTCGAATGCGCGCCAACTGCGATGCTCCTGGTCGGTCGTTCGGGCGTGGTCGTGATGGTGAATGCCGAGGCCGAGCGCATTTTCGGTTATTCCCGGATCGAATTGCTGGGGCGCTCCGTCGAAATTCTCATACCCGAGAGATTTCGCGCACCTCATGCAGGCGTGCGCGCTGGCTACTTCGACGAACTCAGCGCCCGACAGATGGGCGCAGGTCGTGACCTTTATGCGCTCCGCAAGGACGGCGGGGAGTTCCCGGTGGAGATCGGGCTCAATCCGATCGAGACCAGCGATGGGACTTTGGTCCTAGCCTCGGTCATCGATATCACCGCACGCAAGGCGGCAGAGCTCGCCTTGCGACAAACCGAACATCGCGCCCGCGCGCTGGCGGCAATCGTCGAATTTTCGGGCGATGCGATCATCAGTCTGGGGCTGGATGGGCAAATCGAGAGCTGGAACAGGGCGGCCGAGCGGATGTTCGGCTACGCGGAGGCCGAGATGCTGGGCCAGCCGATCTTGAAACTGGCAGCGCCGGGTCACGAAGCGGAAATGATGGACATTCTCGATCGGGTTCGGGTCGGAGAGCGGGTGAACCATTATGAGACGCTGCGCCGGCATAAAGATGGCTCTCTGCTGCACGTTTCGCTGACCGAGTCGCCGGTTTACGATGCCGATGGGCAGTTGGGCGGCGCATCAAAGGTCTTGCGTGACATCACTTCGGCGAAAGCCGCGGAAGCGGCGCTGCAGCAATCCCAGGAGCGCTTGCAGGAATTGCATTCCGAAATTCTGCAGGTATCGCGCTTGAGCGCGATGGGCCAAATGACAGCGGGGATGGCGCATGAACTCAATCAGCCGCTTACCGCGATCAGCAATTACATGGCGGCCGGAAACGCTGTTCTCGATCGCGGCGGAGATCTCTCGGTTGAACGTCTTCGCTCCGTGATGCAACGCGCTGGTGAACAGACCGTTCGTGCCGGCCAGATAATCCAACGCCTGCGGGATCTCGTGATCCGTGGCGACACAAAAAAGCAAATAGAAGCATTGCCTCCGTTGATCAGGGAGGCGCGCGAACTTGCCCTCATTGGGATGAGCGAGAACGGAGTAAGCATCCGGCTAGGGGACGATCTTCCGGAGGTTGCGGTGATCGTGGACAAGATGCAGGTGCAACAAGTCCTGCTGAACCTCCTGCGGAACGCCGCGGAGGCAGTCGCCGGCCAGGATGATCGTGACATAACCCTCCTTGCCGGAGAGCACGGCGGAATGGTCGAAATCGCCGTTGTCGACAACGGCCCGGGAATCGCCGAGGAGATTCGGGAGCGCTTGTTCCAGCCGTTCGCAACGACCAAAACGACCGGTATGGGCTTGGGTCTTGCGATCTGCCATTCGATCATTGCTTCGCACAATGGCCGGCTTTGGGCTGAGCCGAACCCTGCAGGAGGCACGATCTTCCGCGTAGCGCTGCCGATAGCGTCAGCCACGGAAGCTGGCGACCTCTGATCGCACTGACGAACAGCAGAATGCGAACCGATGCTCGCTCCTGTGGCGCGCAGAGGTTGAGGTTCAGCTGCTTCGGGTCGGGCGTGGGTTTCGTGACGGAGCGGCTTCGCCAGCGGGAAGGCATCCTCACCGGCAAGAGGATATAGGGAACGTGACTTTAGGCGTTCCCTGTCATCGTTATACCGCCGGCGGTGAGGTGCCTCTGACCTTGCGCCAGCTATGATCCAAATCAAAGCATAGCCCGCCGCGCCGCAGTATTTTTAGACATGGTTGACTACGATTTCGGGCGCTGCCGACCAAGGGGTGGTTTCGGTCACGGTCGGCGAGCTCTCGCCGAGGAGACGGCCCATGCCGTCAGGTAACTCTGAATCGGCCCCACGGGACCAAGCTAGCCAAGAGTCGCCGCCGCGCGAATCGCGGGTGGTCGCGGTCGTCGACGATGATGTTGCCGTATGCGACTCCACGCAGATACTGTTGGAGATTCACGGTTTTGTGGTCCGCACCTACCAAAGCGGGGCGGCGTTTCTCCAAGAGCAGCCGGCAATCTCATGCCTTGTCGTCGATTATCACATGCCGGGCTTGAACGGTCTCGAGGTGGTCGCGGAATTAAGAAGGCGCGGCAGCTCCATCCCGGTGATTATGATAACCGCGAGAGCGGATGCCGGAATAGAAGCGCAAGCGGCACAGCTCGGGATCAAGAAAGTCCTGCAGAAGCCCATGGGCACGTCATTGGTCTCTGCTCTTCAAGAGGAATTTCGTGAAGATTAAGACAGGAGCCGGCCGGGCTTCAGCGGTCAGTCGGGTTGGCAGTGAGGGCAATAATAGCTTGTTCGCGCCGAAACTTTGCAGGTCGTCAGCATTGTGCCGCAGCGCGGGCAATGACCGCTGCGGTGCCGCTGCGGCAACAGGAAGCCTTTCGGCAGCCGTTCGGCGTACCGTTCCGAGCCGGCGCCGCAGCGAATCGCGGTCTCGAGCGTCTCGTGTATCGATCTGAACAGTCGGGCGGCACGTTCGCCCCCGATGGAGCGGGCGACGGTGCGCGGCTGAATCCGGGCCTGAAACAGAATCTCGTCGGAATAAATGTTGCCGATCCCGGCCATCAGGCGCTGATCCATCAGCACGCTCTTCACGTCCCGCTTGCCGCCGGCGAGGACCGCGGTGAACGCTCGCAGATCGAAAGCATCGTCCAATACGTCGAGGCCGAGACCCACTCGACTTACGAATCCCTCGATGCTCGTACATAAGGCGATGCCGCCGAGCCGGCGCGGGTTGATGTAGGCAAGACAGTCGCCACCTGCAAATCGCAGTCGAAGCCGGGTGTAAGTGGGCTCCGGCTCGTCTCCCCGACCGAACTGCAGAGAGCCGTTCATCCCGAAATGCATGGCTAGCATTGCGTCGCGCAAGACAATGAAAAGGTGCTTGCCGTGGCGCGCGGAGGCGCGGACCTTCTCGCCCTTCAGCCGTAATTCAAAGACATCCGCTGGAATACCTTGAATAATCCTTCGGATCGCTGACCACGACTCGTTCAATCTCTCGTCCGATGCAATGGTCGCGGACGAGCCGATTAAAGATCTCCACCTCCGGTGACTCGGGCATCGTCTTCCTCGAGCAGTAGAAGATCCATCCGCCACATTCGAATATCCTATGCCCTCCTGTCGTGGTAGCCGACAGATCGCCGACCATTCCCGGGTCATCGCTGCGCCCGAGCATTGATTCGCGTCAACGACGCATGCCGGATTCCGTGCTGTTTTGAGTCGGCCAAGAAAAGGCAGAGTTCCTCGTATCATCGGAAATCATGGCAAGGCGATGTTCGGCTGGACCGAGATCTTTCTCCTGTTGGTGGCGGTCGTCCTCTTGCTCTGCGGCGCGAGGGCGCCGCTGCGGCCCTACCGTTCGCTGTTTTGGGGCGGCAGTATACTGATGCTGATAACCGCGCTTTTTCCGCGACCGGGCAACCCGCTGGGCCAGTTTCTGTTTGGGC
>Ga0335075_10011924_pt1 | contig 13140 bp, 13 predicted proteins | sample Lox_Sample_24_FD_206723 | JGI IMG/M metagenome (GOLD analysis project Ga0335075, IMG submission 206723) | Soil microbial communities from Loxahatchee National Wildlife Refuge, Florida, United States - Lox_Sample_2.4 | ecosystem: Environmental > Terrestrial > Soil > Wetlands | place: USA... | reverse complement strand
CGCTGCGCGACGCCCACTCCGCGGGCTCCGGGATCTTCAGCCAGTTCGGGCTCATGACCGACGACTACACGCCGAAGCCCGCCTTCGGCGTCTACCGGGACCTGATCGACTCGCGCCATCATTCCGGCGCATGAACCGGACCGTGGACAGACCCGGCGAGCCCGAGGGTCGGGTAGATCTGGTTGCGAACCTGTTCCCAGTTCCCGCGCAGCTGGCGGTAGACGAGGTGGCTGGTCTCATCGGGCACGAGCGGCGTGGCGACATCGACGGCCGCAGCGACGCCCTCGGTGATGGACTCGAACAGATGGGCTGCGTAGCCGGCGAGTATGGCGGCACCGATGGATGGCGCCTCAACGCGCAGCGCAGGCGTCAGTGCCTCCCCGAGGACGTCGGCCTTGATCTGGTTCCAGAGCTCGCTACGGGCTTCGCCGTCGGAGATCGTGAGAGTCTGCGCCTTGAGGCCACGGCTGGTCACTACGTTGAGCAGCACGGGGTACTGGTAGGCGATGCCCTCGAGCATGGCGCGCACGAAGTGCGCGCGCCTGTGGTGACTGGAGACTCCGTGGAAGCAGGCGCGCACGCTGTCGTCCTGCACCGGTACGGATGCTCCTTCGACGAAGGGGAAGCACAGCAGGCCGTCGCTGCCGGCCTGCACGGTGGCCGCCTCGGCGATCAGCTGCGGGTAGTGCGCGCCGGCGCCAAACGCGTCGCGGAACCAGCGCAGAGTTGTCCCGCTGCCGACGATGACCATCTCGTGCAGGTACCGGGCCGGGACGACGTGGGGCATCAAGCCGATCAGCCCTGCCGGGTCGGGGCGGGGTACCTCGTCGACAGCTCGCCAGCTCATGGATGAGCCGGTGCCGATGCTGACGTCGCCGATGTCGACAACGCCGGATCCGAGCGCGGCGGCCGGGTCGTCGCCACCGCCGGCCACGAGCGTCGTCCCGGGCAGCAGGCCAATCTCGTAGGCACCCTGGCCGAGTACTCCGCGGGGTTCCCAGGGCTGGTACTTCACCTCAGGGAGGACCTCAACAGGGATGCCAGCCGCCGCGCAGGTGACCTCGGACCAGGTGCCTGTTCGCCAGTCATTCATGCAGCTTCGGGTGGGGCCCGTCGGATCGGTACCGACGTCTCCGGTGAGCCGGAATGCCAGATAATCCTTGGGCTGAAGGGCGTGCCGGACGCGCCGCCAGATGCTGGGCTGGTGGCGCTTGACCCACACAAGGTTCGGCAGGACAAGCCCCGGGATGGGGAGGGTTCCGCTGCGGCTGATCAGCTCCGTGCGGCCAAGCTGGTTGTACAGCGCGGTGGTCTCCTCCGGGTCACGCCGGTCGGTCCAGTGGATGACCGGCCCGAGGACCTCCCCGGCTTGGTCGAGCAGCACGGCGATGTCACGCTGCCCGGCCAGGCACAAGGCCGACACCTCACCGGGGGAGACCTTTCCGGCTGCAAGAACCTCCGGGACCGCGTGTGCCAAGGCGTTGTACCAGTCCGCGGGGTCGTTCTCTGCCCAGCCCGGATGCGGCCGATGCATCGGATAGGCGTGCTCGCCGATGGCCACGACCCCGCGGTCAGCGTGGATCAGCGCGGCCTTCAGGCAGGATGAGCCGACGTCCGCGCCGATGACATACCCAGTCATCAGACCAGAGCGGATTCCGGGCCAGGCAGCGGGTCCGGAGCTGGCAGCGGCTCCGGGGCGCCTGGGAACTGCGCCCGCCAGTACGACGCGATCCACTCGACCTGAGCAGCCGGAAGCTCATGTACCTCGCCGAGCTGGCGCAGCGTCAGGTACACCTCGCACGCGCCCTCGACGACCGAGGCCGTGTGGAAGGCGTGCTCGAGGTCCACACCATAGGCCAGCAAGCCGTGGTAGCGCAGGAAGGTCGCCCCGCGGTCACGCAGCGCCGGCTCGGTGTAGTCGGCCATCTGCGCGGTCTCGGGCTGCGAGTAGGGGGAGGTGTAAACCGCACCGCCGGTTGCCTCACACAGCCCGGTCAGGATCGGCGGCAATGTCCACCCCAGGTTGGCCATCGTCATCACGGCCTTCCCGTGGGTGTGCACGATGGACCCTATTTCCGGCCGGCGTTTGCAGATGAGCGTGTGCATCAGCACCTCGGAGGTCGGGTCTCTTCGCCCGTCCACCTTCTGGCCGTCGGTGTCGACGATGGGAATGTCCTCCGGCTCGAGGAAGTCGTACTGCATCGACGCCGGCGTGACGGCAAGGAGCTTCGGGTCGCCGGGGATGCGCATGCTGATGTTGCCGGCCGTCGAGTACACCAGGCGTTCAGCCTGGAGCTTGCGCGCGAAGGTGACCACCTTCTGGCGGGCTGTGTACCAGCTGTCTTTCATCGGGACTCCTTCTGTGGTCAACCTCGGGATGGGTTGGGCCTGGTGGTCACCTGCTATGGCGGAACCTGACGGCAAGGGCGGCGATGATGACGGCGGCGGCGGCGATCGCCGGCCCTCTTGCCAGGCGGAGCAGCGACGGGAGGTCGGCAGGTTCAATGACGACGTGCGCCGGCCACGCCCCCATCACGCCTTGGACCTCAAGACGCCCGCCGCGCATACGCAGGGCGGTCGGCTCGAAGGGAAGCTCGCCGATCGGTGAACTGACCTTCATCGTGCTCCTCCGTTTGCCGCGATCCAGCTGCGGGCTGTTCTTCGGCCAATTTCGCTGTGCTCAGCGACCGAGCCAGGCTCATCCGGCTGGACGAACGCAACGCCCTGGCTGTCGTCGCGCAGGGCGCCTGCCACATTGCGGTTGGGCGTGGGGCCGGCGGCGAGGACGACTCCGTCACAGGGGATAACCGCCCAGCGCTGCGGTGCGCGGACGCGAACCGCGCTGACACGGTCGCGCCCGACGATGACGATGCGCCCGGCCTGCGTCGTTACCTCATCTGCCCACGGCGGCGGGTCGCAGCCCTTCGTGATCGCGATGACGGTGGTGCCTGCGGCGCGCGCCTGCTCGGCGACCACGCTGGCCCACGGGCCGTCCCCGATGACCGCCACGCGGTCCCAGAGCCTTTGCTGCGCCGCCAGCAGGTGATGAGCGACGGTGGTCGGCAAGATGCCAGCCGGCCGATCACCAGTGATGAACAGGTCCGCGGCCGTGGCCGGCCGAAGGCCGCCGGCGTAGAACAGCCGTTCGCCGGGTAGCCACTCGATCCGGCCGGGGCCGGCCACGAGCAGGCGGCCCGGCTCCCAGCGCAGTGCCGTGCCCCCGAGGCGGAACCGGACGCCGCGACGGCGGGCGTCCTTTACCAGCGCGTTGATCTGCGGCGCGGACCAGCCAGCCTCGCCGCCCGGGACCGGGATCCGGTCGATCAGCTGGACCGGATGGACGGCGGCCAACTCAGTGGCGCAGCCGAGCCCGGTGGGCCCGGCGCCGACCACGATGTAAGGCGCGGTCATGATCCGACCGTGCCGCGCGCCGTCTGCCGTACCGACGCCGGCCCTGTGCCAGTCTTCATGGCGGTCAGGAACGACAGGCCGGCCAGGCAAAGGGAGCCCTGGCAGCGGCCATACGCGGCCCCGGTCCGCTTCCGCACGCCATCTACCGACGTGGCGGCTGCCGGCCCGGTCAGCGCCGCGTTGATCTCGGCCGCCGTGACCTGCTCGCAGACGCACACTACCTGGCCGTACAGGGGGTCAATCTCAGTGAGTGCGACCGGGTCCGAACTGGTCCTGAGCCGGGGCACCCGCGGCAGCACATCGAGCGCTCCGTGGCGGTCGCCAGCGTCCAGGCCCGCCGCGTTCAGTACTTCCAGCGCAAGGTCGGCTGCGGCCGGGGAGATGCTGACGCCGGCCGACCGGTCGGTGAGGTGCACCAGGCGAGGCTGCTTCGCGTCGATTCGCAGGCGGTGGGGCTCATCCCCCGCGGGACGGTTCGCTGCGAAGGTCTTCATGACGTAGGCGTCTGCGATCGCCGGGACCAGGCGCCGCGCCTTCTCCAAGATCCCGGCCACCGTCTCGGGGTCGGTGGCCCGATCGTCGCGGTCCTCGATGTCGAGCGCGGTCGGCCCGAGCAGCACCGATCCGTGCGTGGTGGGGACGACGTTGCTGCCCTTCGTCAGCGGTGTGTGCGTGGAAAACACGATCTTCGTCAGCTTCTCGCCGAAGGCGCGGTCTAGAACCACGTACTGGCCTTTGCGCGGCCAGGTGTGCAGCGTCTCGCCCCCGGCTACGGCACTGACGTGATCCGCCTCGACGCCCGCGGCATTGACGACGAACCGGGTGCACAGCCGGCCACGAGAAGTGATCACCGAGCTGAGGTCGCCATCGTGCTCGATGCCAAGGACGCGCTCACCGAGCCGGATGGTGACGCCGTTAGCCGCGGCGAGCCGGGCGAACGCGATCGTGAGCCGCATGGGGTCGATGACGCCCTCATCGGGCAGCAGAAGCCCAGCCGCGATGTTTTCCGAGACGAGCGGCTCTGCATCGCGCACCTGCCCGGGCGTGAGCAGCTCCCCGCGCACACCGCAGGCGTGCACCTCCGCGAGGGTCTCCTCGAGCCGCCGTTCCTCGTCCGCGTCGAGCGCGACCATCAGCCCGCCCAGGCGGCGGTACGGGACGTCCAGCCGCCTGGTCAGCGCCTCCCACCGCGGGTTGCTCGCGTTGATCAGCCGTGTCTCCTGGGTGCCGGGGGCACCGTAGTACGACACGGCCACCCCGGCGTTGCCCTTGCTCGCGCCCTCGGCCAGGTCGGTTTCCGCCTCGACGAGCACGACCCGTGCCGACGTCTGGCTCAGCCGCGCCGCGACGGCGGCCCCGAGCACGCCGCCGCCGACGATCAGCACGTCGAACTGCGGATCGCCGGCCACGCTACCCTCCTGCTCTCCGCGCCTGGTCCTCGAGTCGCGGCGCGCGTGCAGTCACACCGTACGCACAGACAGTCCTGATGTTCAAGTAGTCACTAAAAATGATTGTTCGATCATTTAAAGAGAGCTTATCCGCATAGAAGCATTGACGAGCGAACGTCAAAGGTGTTCACTACCGGTACGCCGTCGGTGTGCACCTGCGCCGGAGCCAGCACGCACACCGCCGATGGCAGCGCGGAAGGAGCCCATGCGATGGCGGCAACGCAGGAATCCCGTGATGATCACGATCTCGCGAGATTTGGCTACAAGCAGGAGCTGGTGCGTACTCTCGGGTCCTTCTCGACCTTCGCGATCGGCTTCGCCTTCATCTCGATCCTGACCGGCATGTTCGAGCTGTTCGCGTTCGCGTACGGCAGCGGCGGTCCCGCGTCCTGGTGGGCATGGCTGCTCGCGGTGGCCGGGCAGCTGTTGTTCGCCCTGGCCTTCGCTGAACTGGCCGTTCGCTATCCGCTGGCGGGCTCGGTCTATAACTGGGCCAAGAACGTCGCCCGCCGCGGCACGGCCTGGATGGCGGGCGTGGCGCTCACCCTCGCCCTCGTCGTCTCTACCGCGGCCGTGGCGCTGGCCTGGCAGTTCGTGCTGCCGAGCATCTCGAGTGTGTTCTGGATCTACGGAAACGGACAGGGGCCGTACGACGCCGCGACGAACGGCGTCATCCTCGGCACGATCATGATCGCCGGGACCACCATCGTCTCCCTGCTCGGCACCAAGGTGATCAAGGTCGTAAACAACATCGGCGTCACCGTCGAATTGATCGCAGTGGCACTGATGGTTGTCTTCTTCCTGTTCCACACCAAGCGCGGCCCCGGCGTCGTGATGCAGACCAACGGCACCGGCTCCGCCTACCACATCGGGTACCTCGGGGCACTGCTTGTGTCGCTGCTGCTCGGCCTGTACATCATGTGGGGATTCGACACCGCCGGGTCCGTCGGCGAGGAAACCATCAACCCGCGCAAGACCAATCCCCCGGCCATCATCCGGGCCCTTCTCGCCTCAGGCATCGGCGGCGCACTGCTGCTGATCACCGCCTTCATGGCAGTCGGCAACCTCAAGGCACCGCAGCTGTCGGTGGTCGGCCTGACCTACGTCGTGAAGAGTGTTCTCGGGACCTTCCTGGGCGACACCTTGCTCGTGTGCGCCGCTGTGGCGATTTTCGTCTGCTGCCTGGCGAATCAAACCGGCGCGGTACGGATGATCTTCGCCATGGCCAGGGACAACGGGTTCCCCGGCTCGCACAAGCTCTCCCGGATCTCCGAGCGCGACAAAGCGCCGGTCGTGCCGGTGATCAGTGTCGCGGTGATCGCGATCCTCATCCTGCTGGTCAACATCCGGCAGCCGCAGGTGGTCGTCGTGGTGACGAGCGACACCGTCATCCTCGCGCTGGTCGCATACGTCCTGGTCGTCGGGCCATTCGCGCTGCTCCGCATGCGCGGGAAGTGGACCCAGCCGGAGAAGGGCTACTTCAGCCTGGGCCGGGCAGGACTCGCGGTGAGCATCACCGCATTTGTCTGGGGCGTCGCCATGATCATCAACATCGCCTGGCCGCGCCGCAGCATCTACAACCCGGTCGCCCCGTTCCACTGGTGGCTGCAGTGGGGCGGCATCCTGTTCCCCGCGATCTGCCTGGCGATCGCGTTCGGCGTTTACTGGTTCGTCCAGCGCCACAAGATCGGCATCCTCGAGGAACACGCGGCGGACATACCGCCGGCCGACGCCGAGATAGTCGGCGCGGAGTGACCGCTTCGGCACTACATCCCCGAAGCCGAAGCTGAGCCGCATGGGATACTGACGGTCAGGAGTTCCGCTCTCCCTGAACCACATGACCGATCAGCTAGCGCAAGCAAGCTCCGCGGCGGTCTCGCGAGGATTTGAGGGTACCGATGTCGGACGCCCGGCAGCTGTCGGCAATGGAGTCTGGCAGAGCCCGCCGCGGACGGACCCGCGCGCGTCACGCCCTCATCCTCGAGCGCCTTGAGGAACGCGATTTCGTCAGCGTCAAAGAGCTGTCCCGGCAGTCGGGCCTAACCGAGATGTCGGTTCGCCGCGACCTCATGGCACTGGAAGCCGACGGCCTGATCACCCGCGTCCGCGGAGGTGCGACCCGGCGCCAGGTCGGAGAGCCATCGCGCCACTATGCGGCGAGCGCACAGCGCAACTCCGCCGCCAAGGCACGGATCGCGAGAGCCGCGGTCGGTCTGATCCCTCCCGACGCGATCACGTTCTTCTATTCCGGTTCAACCGTGGCTAAGACAGCGGCATCGTTGAACGAGGACCTGCGCTCGTCATTGACGATCGTCACGAACTCCGTGCCGATCATCAATGAGGTGACTACCTGGGACGACCCCCACCTCGTTGCGATCGGCGGAACGTATCTGCCTGCCTACATGTGCTTCGTCGGCCCGCAAGCCGTCGAGGCACTCCAGGAGCTCAGCGCCGACGTCGCCGTCGTTGGATGTGACGGGCTCAGCGCCGATGGCGGTCTGACCACCCCGCACCAACTCGTAGCGGAGATCGGCACGACACTCGTGAACCGGGCCCGCCACACAATCGTCGTCGCTGACTCGGCCAAAGTCGGCCGCCGAGGCTTCACTCCCATCGCTCCCGTCGAGGCCATTGACGTGCTCGTCACCGACGAGGATGCCGACCCTAACGAAGTCGCAAATCTCCGCGCGCGCGGCGTCGACATCCGCCTGACCTGATCACTTCGCGATCACTAGCTCACTGGCCGAGCACGCCGGCGAGAAATGCGTGCGCGGCGCTGAACGATCCGGCGTCGGCGGCTGGGTCGTAGGCGACGCCGGGAATGCCGCCCGGTGCCGCCTGCCGGTGCGTGAACCCGTGCATAACGCCGCCGTAGATGATCATCTGCCAGTCGGCGCCGGAGTGGTCCATCTCGGCGGCGAACGCGGCGACGTCGCTCATGGGGACGTGCGGGTCGGCCGAGCCGTGGCAGACGAGAATTTTCGCTATCACCGCACCTGACTCGGCGGGCCGGGACGTGGCGAGGCTGCCGTGGATGCTCACGGCGCCGGCGAGGTCCGCTCCCGACCGTGCGAGCGTGAGCGCGGCCATGCCGCCGAAGCAGAACCCGACGGCGGCCATCGGGCCGGCGGCCTCGGTGCAACCGGACAGCGCGGTCAGCCCGGCCAGGGCCCGCCGGGCCAGCAGCGCGGGATCGTCGCGCAGTGCCGTTACGCAGGCCATGATCCGGTCGCGGTCGCCGGCGACGCCGTCGCCGTACATGTCGCAGGCGAGGACCGTGTAGCCGAGTTCGGCGTAGCGGCGTGCCTGCTCCCGGGCATGATCGTCCAGGCCCCCGCCACCGTGAATGAGCAGGATCCCCGGCCTCGGACCGGGATGCTCCGTATTCCAGTTCAGCACGCCAGTCAGTGCAGAATCGAGGTCGCCGTAGGCCAGATCACGGGTCACGATTGCCATGCGGCGAACGCTAGCAGCACAATTCGAATTCTGCTATTTACAATACCACGGATAATTAGCTTTATAAAGACCAGGCTAATATCAATAGTGTCTCAAAATAATTGGTGACGTTCCCGGATAGCCGCCGCGGCCGCCGCCGTCAGGATCCCTCGGCGAGGGCGGTGAGCCGGTCGAGAGAGGCGCGGAGCCTGTCGCTCGATTGTGCACGGGCCGCGGGGAAGCGGCTCTCGTCGGTCAGGTTGGTCCAGTCGTAGGTCTGGGTGACCAGGGTGCCTGACGCGCCGGCCGGCTCGAGTTCCCATCGCCACAGGTGCCCGGGAGGCTGCTTGCCCGGCTCGGCGGGCGTCCAGGCGATCCGGCGGCCTTCGTCGAACTCCACCACGTGGTTTTCCCGGATCGCGCCCCCGGTCAGCGTCATCGTGAACACGTCGCCCACGCGGCGTACCCGCTGCCCGGCCGCCGCCTCCGCCAGGTTGTCGTTGCCGTCCCAGCGCGGCTGCTGCGCGGGATCCGCGATCAGCTCGAAGACTTGCTCTGGCCCGGCCGCGATCTCGCAGCTCGCGCTGACCACACGCGGCACGGGGTGTTCGGTTGTCATGTACCTATCCAAACAGCAGTCCGGAAGGCCGAGGCAGGAGTCCCTAGTTCCCGTAGATCTCGTCCAACCCGACCAGATGGATATCGCCGCCTCGGGCCGCAACCAGCCCGGGATCGAAGTCAGCGCCGGAATAGCAGGACAGGAGCGTGTCTCCCGTGTCGAATCCCTTGATCGCGAGCAGATCTCGGGCACGGCGCAGGCGCTCGACGTGCCGCAGGTCCATGGCCCTGTCCCACTTCACCTCGCCCAGGGAGAGGATCCTGCGCGGCCGCCCGGGCTCGGCCGGGGCAAGCACCGCGACATCGATCTCGATCTGGGTCCGGCCTGCCGGATCGGTGACCACTCCCGAGCCCACCTCGCCGGGCGGCCCGCCGAACACGTCGGGCCTGGCTGCTATCGCGTAGTCGCGGCAGATCTTCTCGAAGTTCGGCCCTGCCACCTGAGACAGGAAGCGTGGCCTGGCTCCCTGCCACACTGCGGCCCCGTTTCCGAGCTCGAGCCTCGCCCAGTCGCGGGCCATGATCGCCTGATAGAAGGTGATGAGCGGCTCAGCGATTCGGTACCTCGTCCTTCCCGACCGAAAGAGGTCGGGCTCTCGGGTCAGCAGCCCGCTGTCCTCGAGGACATGCAGGGGGTGCGCCACCTCGTTCGACTTGCGGCCGATGTAGTTCGCGATCCCCCCGGACGTGGAGTTTCCCTCGGCGACAGCCGCGAGCACCGAGTGGTACAGGGACGGATCGCGGATCTCGGTCTCCTCGGCGAGGAGGTAGCGGGCTTCGCGGAACAGCGGGGTCTGCGGGTTGAGCACCGTCCGGATCACCCACGCGTCGAAGTCGTCAAGGCCCGCGGGGCTGTCTTCGCGCACGAGTTCCCGGCGGTAGGCGGGTGTTCCGCCAACGACCGAATGCACAAGCACGGCCAGCCTGGGATCGGTGATCCCCCAGAACCGTGCGGCATCCCGGTAACCGAAAGGCTGGACGACGATTTCCAGGCCTGCGCGGCCGCGCAGCGGCGCCCCTCCGGAGAGCAGCCCGCCCATCACAGACATGGCCGATCCGCAGAGCAGAAGCCGTGCACGGCTCCCGGCGCCGCTTCCACCTGGTCCGAGTTCCCGCTGGATGATGGACGGCAGTCCGGGTGACGCCCTGACCAGGAACGGGAACTCGTCCATGACCACCGGAATGGCGTCGCCCCCGGTGAGCCGGAACAGATACGGGATGGCGTCAAGCCAGTCCCGGAACGGAGCAACCGGCGATCCGCTGAACCGGACGAGCTCGTCGGCGAACAACCGGAGCGAGACCGCCTCCGTCAGCTCCAGTGCCGGGAAGTAGATCCCGCGCAGGGCGGCCGCCAGTGCCTGCAGGAGATAGCTCTTGCCCTGCCGGCGCCGCCCGCTCACCACGCCGAGGGTGGCGCCAAGGCTGCCATCCGTGGCAAAGGAGACCAGGCCCTCCCACTCGGCCTCTCGGTCGAACAGGTGAGCGGGCTTGGGCACCCGCCCATCTCCCGAAGCATGCATGACCGAAGTATAGTTGACCGAAGTGTGCTTCGGCATACGGTCGGCAGTTCGTTCACGCCGACCCGGACCACTAACCTCATGCGGTTTATCGCCCCGGATACCGCCCGTGCCTGGGGGATGATGGCCGGTACGGACATCGTCGAGCGGGGGAGCGGATGACGGATGACCTGGCCGGGCGCCTGCGGAAGATCTGCATGGCGCTGCCCGAGGTTACCGAGCGGCTCAGTCACGGCGCCCCCACCTGGTTTGTCGCAGGCAAGAAGTCGTTCGTGACCCTGTGGGCCGACGGGCATCACAGCGACGGGTTCCCGCATCTGTGGTGCGCCGGCCTCCCCGGGGCGCAGCAGGAACTCACCGCCGCCGGGCCCGACCGGTTCTTCCGGCCGCCGTACGTGGGCGGGCGGGGCTGGATCGGCGTCCGGCTCGACGGCGACCCGGACTGGGCGGAGATCGCCGAGCTGTGCCAGGACGCCTACCGGGCGATCGCACCCGCCCGCCTGGCTGCCCGCCTCGACGGCTAGCTTCTCAAGCATGACGACGGAGAACCGCGAGGCGGGCCAGGGTCAGCAGGCGGACACGGCGGAGGCGCTGGCGAGCAGGCTGCGCCAGGACATGGTCGGGGCGCTCGAGCTGTACACCGTGTACCTGGGGGAGCGGCTCGGCCTGTACCGGGCGCTGTCCGACGGCGGCCCGGCGACCTCGGCGGAACTCGCCGCGCGGACCGGCACCGCCGAGCGCTACGTCCGGGAGTGGCTGGAGCACCACGCCGCCAGCGGCCTGCTCGACGTCGACGACCCGGCGGCCGCGCCGCTGGCCCGCCGGTACCTGCTGCCTGCGGCGCACGCGGCGGTCCTGGCCGATCCCGACGACGTCCGCTACCGGGCGTTCAGCGGCGTCCTGATCGCGCGCGCCGCGCGGCAGCTGCCCGACCTCGCCGACGCGTTCCGCACCGGGGACGCACCGCCGCCCCTGCCGTGGGCGCCCGAGGGACGGGCGGACTACAACCGCGCGCTGTACCTGAACCTGCTGGGAACGCGGTGGCTGCCTGGCATCCCGGACGTCGACCGGCGGCTGCGCAACCAGCCGCCGGCCCGGATCGCCGACCTGGCCTGCGGCCCGGGCTGGTCGAGCATCGCGATGGCACAGGCCTACCCCCTGGTCAGCGTCGACGGCTTCGACCTGGATGCCGATGTGATCGACGCCGCCCGGCGCAACGCCGCGCAGGCCGGGATGTCCGCCCGGGTTACGTTCGCCGTCACCGACGCCTCCGGGCCGGGCTGGTCCGGCCGCTATGACCTGGTGACGATCTTCGAAGCGCTGCACGACATGGCCCGCCCCGTGGACGCGCTGCGGGCGGCGCGGGGAATGCTCGCGCCGTCCGGCTCGGTCGTCATCGCCGACGAGCTCGTCGCCGATGCGTTCACCGCGCCCGCACCCGAGCTGGAGCGCTACCACTACGGCTGGAGCGTGGTGTCCTGCCTGCCCGGCGCCATGGGCGACCCACAGACCGCGGCCACCGGGGCCGTGCTGCGCCCCGCCACGCTGCGCCGCTACGCCGATCAGGCGGGCTTTTCCCGCACCGAGGTCCTGCCGCTGGAAGCGGAGAACTGGCAGTTCTACCGGCTGTCGCCGTGACCGCGGCGCGTCAGGCGCCGAGGTGCTCCACCAGGAAGTCGCGCTCGACCGACGACGACGCCTCGAACCCCTTGACGTAGGCGTCGAAGTGCCCGCCGGGCAGGATCGCCAGCCTGCGCGGCTCGTTCGCCCGGCCGAACGCGGCGATCGCGAACTCCGACGGAGTCAGGTGATCTTCCCGGGCCACCACGATCAGCAGCGGCGTCGGGCTGATCCATGGCAGGTAGATGCCGGGCTCGTACTCGCCGAGCATCTCCACGGTCCGCAGCGTCACCTCGTTGCGCCAGGATGGTGCGCGGGCCGCCCCGGTCTCGGTGAACCACTGCCAGGAGTCCGGCGTGGGCAGCGCGGACGGTGCCAGCGGGTCCTCGGCGACCACCGGCACCATCTGCGGCGGCGCGCCGTTGAACCGGGCCAGCCGGTCGGCGTCGAACATCTCCCGGAACCCCGCCCGGAAGTCGGACCGCACCAGCGCGTGCACGTTCTCCCGCCCGCTGATCAGCGGCACCTGGCTGACCACGGCCTTGACCCGGCGGTCGATCGCGCCGAGGACCAGCACGTGCCCGCCGGAGTAGCTTGATCCCCAGATGCCGATGCGCCCGGCGTCCACCTCGGGCAGCGTGCTCGCGTACGTGATCGCGTGCCGGTAGTCGCGCACCTGCGCCCACGGGTCGATTTCCTGCCGCGGCTCCCCGTCACTGGCGCCGAAGTTCCGGTTGTCGAACACCAGCGCGTTCAGCCCGGCCGCCGCGAACACCTCGGCGAACGCGTCCAGGTACATCTCCTTCACCGCGGAGAAGCCGTGCGCCATCACCACGGTCCCGGCCGGGCCCGGCGCGCCCTCGCCCGGATAGAACCAGCCCCGCAGGGTCACGCCCTCGGCGTCGAATTCCACATCGCGACGGGCCATGGGTCTCTCCTCCTGCCGGTGGGCGGCCTCCTCACCACCCCTTTCCGCATCGTCTAACGGCGGACCCGAGCATGCAATCCACCCCATATCGAAGCCTTACCATCTCGCCGACACCTGGCGGCGCTTGCTTCTCGCTGGGTAGAGGCACAATGGAGCGATGTCC
>Ga0335075_10011923_pt1 | contig 13140 bp, 18 predicted proteins | sample Lox_Sample_24_FD_206723 | JGI IMG/M metagenome (GOLD analysis project Ga0335075, IMG submission 206723) | Soil microbial communities from Loxahatchee National Wildlife Refuge, Florida, United States - Lox_Sample_2.4 | ecosystem: Environmental > Terrestrial > Soil > Wetlands | place: USA... | reverse complement strand
GGAAGATCATCTCACTTTTGCTTGAGTGTCTCCTCTGAAGCTAGATACGCAGCGTATCGCTGTTGATCCACGTCTTTTCTAGGATAGAATCGACGTCGGAACCAAAGCTGAATATCTATGATGAGTTCTGCATAGGTCAGCACGTAAGATACCTAGAAGTTGTGATAATTAATCAGACCTTCGATCTTGCCTAGTAGCGATAAGCTTTTTCGTGGACTCGGACTATCTTCTCCCTCAAAGCGCCACAGAGCGAAGCCAACAACCACACTTTTGCTTGCACTGGAAGTGGCTATTTTTCTCTTTGCTTGCAGCCAGCGCAACATACGCCAAGATTCTTCATCCATTGGATCTTGAGATTTGGTTGGTTCCTGCCAACTAGTCGGCACGTCAATCTCGGCGACGACTAGTTGCGACGAATGGTCGAGCAGACTTTTCTTCGTTCTGCGTTTCCAAAAATACAAAGTGTCGTTGGCGTTATTGATGTTACGTCGTAATGGTTCATAGAGAAAGTCAAAGAGAGGAAATCGACGATAAGACGTCAGCACAAGGGCTACGATGGCTGGGATGTCGTCTCTGGTGGCTAGACGGAGGCCAATGTTTTCTGGGGGCATGATGAAGTGCTTCGATTGACAGCCTCAACGGGTTTGGCGACGGGAATATATGTTGACTCTAGCTTTCCTCGGCTGTAATGGCCTAGAGAAGAAGGCCGTTAGCGAATGCATTTATTGGCTGAAACGTTCATGCGTCTTACATGACATGGTGAAGCTTGCATTGAACTGCAGCTCCTGCCTGCGCCCTCTCGATAGTCCATACATATCTAGACTAACCTATGATAAGTTCGACCTATCGAGAGAGCGCGAGAACCCTAGTGCAAGTTGATACCAGCCACCTCGCCTTGAGGCAGATTTCTCCAGATTTCCGGTCAAGGACACCAACAAAGACTTTTGCCAACCCAATCCGGAAAGAAAATGCAAGGTATTCGACACAATTTGCCAATAGAGCTGGCCTGATTCAAATGGACTTATTAGCAGCCCTGTGCTTAACTGTCAAATGGGTATTCTAGACGCTATGATTAAACCTTCATCGGATACATGCTGCCGCACACACCGAGCGCCAAGTGCGGGGTGGGTATTGGTATCATTTAAGACAAACTTAATATTATATCATTATGCGAGGGCAATGGTTTCAGTTCGAAGCTCCGGGACATAACAGTCACCAACGACCATATCCTGACCGCCCTCGGTGCGTCTCAAGATATGTGGGGTTTTAGCACCATAGATCCTATCGCTATATTGGTAAGTCTTGTTTCATCCAAAGCAACAAACTTATGCCGATTTTCGAAAAGATCCCATATCTGTCAAGCAGGAGTCAGGCGGGAACAACATCAATAAAGATGATTTAGGCCATTTAGGTCACGACTGCATTGCTGTCACCAACCCCATTCTATCCATATCACAGCTTTCCTCTCTCCAATGCCATTTCTATTTGCCTAGACGCATGTTGTTCCTATACGCATACATACATGCTATGCCCATATATGCTATGTGTACACGTGCCATACGCACATATGCCAAACCCACACACCGTACGTAAAAAAATAAGGTCCAAGATTTTTAAATGGCAAACAGTTTTACCCCATAGGGCCCGCCGGACGCCCTAGGAGGCTCTCCATGGATTACTCGCTTACAACAGCTAAATTGAACTGCGGTGTACATTACGGTCCGAGACACATAGAGGTGCTAACTCACACGGTTTCAGGTGCCATAAGCGGTAATCCGGGGCATGGTGAATAACAAGGCCAACACGCGTGCCAGCATCCACGACACCCTAGCGATGCACCCGAAGTTCTTTGACTTGTGCGCACAGGAAGATATCGACTCGTTCCAACAACGTACGCAAGTACCTACTTCACCGATGCACGTTCGACATGCCTCTCTCTCCACCCTTGCAGGCCCAAGCAGCGTGCCGTCGATTGTTGAGGTTCCATCACAAGCAACACCTGATGACGCCGAGTCCAGACAGCGAGCTGAGAGTACCATCACATTGTTGGAAGGCACTGTTCCAGACATCCGACTCATGGCACTTGGCACCCATCCGTCCGTCGTCATCCCGGTGCAATCTCGACCTCCGAATTTACCTGCATCCATTGAAGCTATCACCGGACGTCCAACCATCCAGGATGACGAGACCTTTGAAGCTCCGAATGACCCGAAAGGTGATGAAGACCTTGCAAATGATATTAGCACCAATGAGCTTGATGCCGCAAGCGATGGTGTTTACGACAATATGCAACGAGTTCGAAATGCTCGACGAGCCATTGCTGTCCGTGCCAAGAAGCACAAGACTTGTGGATGTGACACGGACCAAATCGAGCAGAAGGTTCTCAATCAGATCAAGCGAGATATGAAGTTGACCAAGCGCAACTCATGTCGCTGATGCGAGATTTCTGTGCCGCCACGAGACAGTCCCGTTCCACGGGCGTGTTACCGATTTGCAAGTCTCACTTAGTCATCCTTGCCAGCAAGATTGGACTCAAGACTGCCGGGCTGAGCACGCAAGAGTTGTGGAGCCGTGTGGCGCAGGTTTGTCAACGCCCCAATGAGCTCGGCGACAAGAAGTTTGCGGCGCCGACGACTCATTGGTTTACCCCAGCTTCCAAGATTGGCCGACACTAGGTGGCCAACCCATTTTCTTACCTGGCCGACCCCCCCCACACAAGGTCAACCAAAATTAACCACCATTCATTGCTGTCAATCCGGCCAATCCTAGCCTTATGGTAGTCACATCATTCACTGGTCCTGCTGCAGGAAGCACGAACAACTTAGCGCCAGTCTTCTATTCCACTGACAGCAGGTCGCATTGGAGTCCGAACTACGAGGTGCCTGGCAGTATATCAGCAGACCAGACGGTCTGCTTTGCTAGCACTTCGGGTGAGCTGTACATGGCAACGCTGCAAGCAAGCAATCAGTGGCTGAACATTGGCCGTGCCTCTGACCCAACTGCCGCCGCTCAATTTACCAATATGGTACAATATCAGTCATCAGCCGAAAGCCACGATCAGCCATATATTTGCGCCATCAGCGTAACCAATGGTCCGGATCAAGGAAAAGATCGTGTGTATGTTGGCTACAATGCCGCTGGGTCACCCACAGGACACGGCGTTATTAACGACCTGCTGGCAGAAAAAGTAGACGATGGGCCCTTTTCACCCTTGTTAAGCTCCTGCCGGCGCCATTATGCGCAGATTTCAAGTAGACAATGCCACCTGCGGGCGTTATTACCGACGTGCGCATGAAAAAGTAGACGACGCCTAAGCCGGATCGAAACTCAATGGACCGAAAGAATGTGTCTCAGTTACACAAAGATGAAGAAGTTGCTGGATACTGTCGCGGAAACTGGTTTGCTAGCGCACTTTCTGGTTTATGAGAGCTGCAGCATCACTTTGTGTGACGCTTTCTAGGCTGTGCTGGCATGTCTCCGCCAGTGGCGCTGAATGCTGCTACCGGATGATCTTGATTTGCCGCTCCAACATGCTGTTGTAGTTGCCTTTCTGCTGGCTGTGTCTCTTCGTTCAATGATTCTGCCGGTGGTTCCTGAGTTTCTGTCGGCGGCTGCCCATTTTGATGTGATGTATCCTTCAACTCATACGGCTCCTCTTCCGTTAGCTTATCGTCTATTACTTGCGTCAGCCTCATCCCAATTGTGACAAGGAGCATATGAATACCATCTTCCGGTGGCTGATTGAATTTATAAGTTATAATGATTAAGTTGGCTGTTCCAGTGATAAGAGGAATGAATTGGCCTGTGGATCGCAGCGAGTAGACGTCAGAAATGTGGTTCCAGCGAATAGGCAGTTCTACTGCGAGAATAGTCCATATGAGTACCATGAAATTAATGACCGCTGCGACAAAATGTGGGTAGGTCTCGACTATTCTTTCAATTAACTGCTCGAAGTTCCATGGATCTTGTATCCACAGATTCACTGAATCTACACGCTGTGGATTCCGGATGCTATTAGAGCCATGTCGATTTTGGTGATTCATAGTTATGGAGCCAGCCGAATTAGCATTTGCGTGAGTTTGTGTGTCGTTTGTTCTCCGATTTCGTGAAAAAATTTTGCGATATATTGTCTTTAGCAGATAATAAATGAGTGATCCCAAAACTGCTAAGAAAACCATTGCAATTGCTGCCGTCAAATAGCCATCGAAAACAAGAATAATTGTACTAGCCTCCTTGAAGTTGTGCGAATCTATCCGAGTGAATAGAAAGTAAGATGTTCCACACGGTGTAGGAGTGAATCTTGCTGGCAAGTCTCGGACGATTGATAGCCAGAAGTAAAAGCTGTAAGCGATGACCGGATACATACAGATACCTAAAACCGTGCCAGAAGCTTTCCGAGAAGCTCCATCTTCACCAAAAATTAGGGATATCCACGCATATATTGTGACACAGCCACTCCAAATAATATATTGCAAAATGATCAGCTCGACCTCAAAAACACATTCATCGTTGAAAGAGACGACAAAAAGAGCTATTATGAGGGATAATATGAATACGTTATACGTGACAACCTGATCATGGCCTTTTTTTTTTAAACAGCATCATTGCCCATGTCATGGCCAGCAGTTGGAGGTAGATACCAAGTCGAATGCCCAGACCGTATAGATCTGAGTTGCCGCTGAACCCGCATTGTCCGGGAGTTATCCTCGACAAACACGCGGCAGAAACATTGCTATCTTCGGTCCGACGGAACAAATCCATTATAAAGACGAGTCGCGGTTAATATATAGTAGTCTTGGTTGGGGTGAGGAGTACACCGGAAAACGCAGGAAAAGGTGACAAGCTAGGGGCTAGTGAGCTGAGACACCAGGCACGTACGGCAGAGCAGCAACTTACACGTAGATTCAGAGAACAGCACTTGTGGATTCAGATTCTGGGAGGACGGCAGTATACTGAAAAGAGGGGTAAAAGGTCAGATCATGAGCTGATCGCGGCCAGCATCCCTCACGTGAAGCGTGGCTTCTCTCTAATCAAAAGCTAAACCCAACTTATCTCGGCTGCCCAGTCGCTCGCGGAACGAGCGTCTGGGGTGGATTTGGCGCAAAACAGCTCTATTTCGGATAATTTCTGTGACAAGCCCGCGCCAACAACCCTCCCTTTCTAACCACTTTTCTTCACCGCCACTGTCACGGCTGCGAAGGAACAAGAGGCACAAGCTACAAGTTCACGCATAAATTGATCTGAAACTAAGCTTGGGAAAGAAAGCTATCTACTGTGCGGGCTTGGGTCACAAGTACTTCGCGAAGTGTAGGTGAATTTCTTCCCGCGGATATATATAAGGTTTGGATTGACGTAAAAAACGCGGGAAACACGGCATCTTTTAGGACCAACTCTGCACAGCAGAGGCGAGGTTTTATCGCTAGTCATTCTTTCAAAAATAATGCGCGTCTACATTCAAATCCGAAGGCTTCCGCATCCAAAATTCATTTTTCTCGATCAACTGTGGTATCAATTGTTAACGAAACCATCAACCAAATTGAATAAGCTAGCACCTGGAAACGGGATGGGAATTCCCAGCAGTGCCATCGTGGCCGCAGGTACAATGGCACTCAAGGACTTCATCAGAATTCTCCCTGTCTTCTTCTGCTTCCCCTTAGCACCTAGCTGATTGGATAATTCCGAGATCTTCGCATTAATTTTGTGCTGTTCGTCAGCCATTAGCTTACTTTCATTCGCACGTACCAGAGTGACAGCCTGCTCAAAGCTTAGGTCGCGCATTCTAAGTTGCTCTTCGAACATTTTACGATCGTTGATGCGATGCTGCTCCATCAGCCTCATTCGAGAATCAAAGTCGTTCTCCATTTCGCGACGCTCTGCCCTCCGCTCCGCGTTGATTTGCGCCGCAAATTGCTTCCGTTCGTCGGCGCGATCCGTCTCCATCTCCATCATCTTCCTCTCGAATTCGAGCTCCATCTCGCGACGTTCCGCTCGAGTACGAGCCTTTAGTTGTTCTTGCTGCCGGTGGACTCGGTCGAGGCGGCGGTCGAGCTTCTCTTGCTGCTCGGCCAATATCTCTTGAAGTTCTTTGTCCTTCTTCTCGAGAGCGTCTCTCATCTCTTCCTGGATCTTCGCTCGTTCCGCCGCGTGCTTGGCCTCCAAACGAAGCAACTCCTCATTCACAGTTTGGCCGGCCGCTGTTTCAATCAACTCTTTCTTATCGTCTACGAGTTCGTGCTGAATCTCCAATGCGGTTGGGAGCTTATCCAAGAGACCCGAAATTATCCGAAGACCCGAATTACGATCAGTGAATCGGGCCATCTTCGAGCCTTTGGCGAGCATTGCACCCCAAAATTCGCGATTTGTTCGGAGCTCTTCTTCTCGCTGTTCTCCAAGCGATGCATCGACTTTTCCCCAGAAGGACGTGGCCAGAACGACATTCTTAAGGGGTTCATCCCCACAGAGCTTGCGGAACATTTTGAGGTTACGAAGAGCTGATCCTTCCATTCGCGGATTGTTGATGCTGTGAAGGTATATAATGCCATTCAATTTGATATTGTCTTCGTATGCGTCTTGAAGCCAGTTTGCGATCTCTTCAAGAACTTCAGTTTCACTTTTGTGGGTGTCCTTGGCAAGCAGTTAGCTTCGACTCTTCGCTCACATTCTTCAAAGGCTCAATCCGCTCACATTGAACCCCGGTGTATCCACGAGATGCACATTGTATCCTTCGAACGGAAAAGAATAAGTCTGTAATTCCCCAGTACCTTTTCGAGATTCAGTTAGTTTAATTTTAAGCAATAACCGCCAGATCTTGGTTACGCACATGATTCAAGTCCATGGCCCACTTCGACATTCTGGTTCATGCTCACGGCACTAATGAATGTGCTTTTCCCAGCACCTGTGACCCCCATCACTGCAATGAAAGCAACTGGAGCGTTGTCGGACAATTTCCGCTCCGATTTGACGACCATCCTGATCCACAATTAATTGAATACTGCAAAGCTCGCTGTTTGCGGAGACTAATTTGATGACTGTTCAACGTGGAAAATAAATACACCCAGGCGCAGCCGATGGGTTCCCGCCGCTAAGAATTTATATGGTTTTGCTTATAGTGCACAGACGGGGCTAGCCCAACGGATGCGACTTGCTGGTGTATGAGTCGCCAGTATGAAGCCACTTGCAGGTGCTGAGGCTGTCATCCGGCCTCGTTGGCACAGCCGCCCTCCAATCCGCGCTAAATCCAAACCCTGCAGTTTCACGACGCCTCTATATGCGAGGCTAAAATAGCCTACTCAGTCAGGAAGCAGGGCCAGGGCCAGAGTTTGAAGCAATCTGAATGATCTATTGACGCTAGCTAACTCACATTTTCAGGACTTAGAACCCATCCAAACGACAGCCTTCTTCAACACTCTGCGACGAGTGTAGTCCATGCCTTCGCTATCTCCGCACATGATGACTGGCGGGTGACAGAGCAGCAAGATGGGCCTTCCATCCAGACACGATTCATCATCATGCAACTCAGCGTTGTGGAATCCGTGTGCTGTTAAGATAGACGAGTCCCTGGAAAACGGCTTATTTAGAAGTCCCCGACGTTCTTCTATTGTCAAACAACTCCTCTGGGTCCAAAGCCGAAAGGAGAGGTCAGAAGCAAACTGCAAGATTTCGTCAAGGTCGCCTCTGATTTTCTTAGCGCGCTTGATGAAGGGTTTTGCCCTATCGAAAAACATGTCTGCAAAGGTCTCGGCGCTGTGGCGCCGTGCTGCCCTTATCATATCTTTCAGCTCCGCCGCCCTGCTTGAAGACCCAGCTTTCGTTTCTGGCGGGTCTAATAGGCGAAGAGTCTCTGATCGCCACCATTGAGGTTCTCTGGACGTCTCGCCATGGGCTAGAATCCGGTTAGCTGGGGCGGCGCAGCTTTGAGAAGACCTACCTCTCTCAATCTCGAGTATCAGGTACCAGAGGTCTCTATCTAAATGCGCCTTGCCTTGTCGGTTTCGATGGCCTTTGTCCCGGTCGAGAATCTTCTTCATCAATTCATCCATGAAGAAGAAGGGATTGACAAAAACTTTGTCGTACACGTAGTTTGTCAACCAAGCTGACAGGAAGATCCACATCTTCCCTTCCATTGACCGTTGCCTGAAGCCTACGGGACAAAGAGGGCTTTCGCGAGATAGGAGAGCGATGTCTTCCCAGTCGCTCAAGAGACATTCCTGCTCTTTCTTTGGCAGCCCGTCAGTTTTCCACTCCGAGAGGGACTGGAGAGAATAGTTCTTGCTCCACATCCGAATCAACTTTTCCAGATTGTTGAGCTCGCTCCTCATTCTCGTGTCTTCTAGCGGCGCCCACTCAGCCTGGTCTAGCATTCGGAAAGCTCGGGATTGTGCCTCGAGGATAGTCTGCTCCTGCTCATGGAGGTTGTGCTCCAATTCGGCGTTCTTTTTAAGAACTTTGTTTCTGTCCTCCTCCAGGTCTCTGATGTGATGATTCTGACTCCTGATAATTTCATCTCTTTTAAGTGATTCGTCGCGCCATTTCTGGGCTAGCTGCGCATTCTTGTTGTTTTCAGTTTGTAGCTCTGCTATTTTTCGATCCAGGTTATCTGAGCTGGATCCGCCCAAGAGACTCCTCGACTTGCTAGTGGTTGCATGCTGGCCGCCTGTGTGGCTTGCGAAACCCTCAGGAATACCTCTTTCATACGGCGCCACGACCTCCTTCTGCAACAGCTTAGCATATTGCGCGTTCAAATCCAAGTCTAGCTACTTACCCCGACGTTCGGTGCCATTCCGACACCACCTTCTTGGGCAGCTTGCGCTGCTAAAACAGCGTCCTACACTCGTCAACAGAAATCAATGCGGCGTCAGACAAAGTGCAACAACCTGGTTGCGAGGGTACATCGATCTACTCGCTAGACCATTTTGTCCTTTGGGGTGCAATCGTGGATCAGCAGGGTTCTCGACCGTGTTTCGTCGCTCTGGCGCTTTAGCGACGCCCTTTGGCTTTGTTGTCAACGAGTCTGACTACGCAGTGTTAATTTCTAGACGAAATTTGCCTAAGGACTAACGTACGGTGTTCCGGCGATCAGGTCCCTTTGGAGGCGGAGGTGGTGGAACATCTTTTCCTTCATTTTGCTCTTCTTCATCGGATGCTGATTTCCCGCCTTCTCCCGCGTCATCGCGGACAACTTCATCCCCGCGATCAGTCATTTCAATGTCGCCACCGTGCAGTGGTCGTCCGAGTTGTTGGTTGCTCGCTGCGATCATGATGAAGGACTTTCCAAAGACAGCTAACTTCAATTCCACCAAATAAGCCCGAGCTAAACTTGTTCGCTGAGGCAATCTGGTGTAACGTGAACCAAGGTTCTCCTATATAGTACCTAGCCCCGTGATACGAGCTAGCTCGGATTACTCCAAGTCTTTTTGGTACAGTAGTGCGGGCTAGGACCCCTGTTACATCTGGCGATTTCAAATGCTGAAGAGACTCTAGAGAATGTTAGCTTAGGCACGAGAGACGGCAATTCAGATCAATCTGAGACCACGTTAGAGGCTGGACCCTTGAAGTCACTGCAGGGCATGCTGTGCCTTCTTCCCAATGGTCAAGGCTGAGAGTTGCCCGTAATGTGGCGTCAAATAAATCTTGAACAGTGAGGCCCTGTGACAAGCCTAGTAGGAGGTGCACTAAAGTAAAGTGCAGAGTCGCTTCAAAGTCCCAAGCGAAGCCGCACATGGTCTCTCCTCGGTTGGCGGAAAGCTGACCGACGTCCGTTTTGGTTTTTCCATCTGGATCGCTCCAAGACGGAGACCACTATTTCTACCACCCCCGGGTTATTTCTACCACCCCCACCTGAGGTAGGGGGGCCCGCGGGGCCGAAAAACTTGATCCACACTGGCATTATGAGCGTCCCACAGCCGAGAATCTCTCATACGAAACAGGCCATGATATACTACTCTGTATTCGGGACCCAGAGATGACAAGGCAACGTCCAGCAAGGCAAGAACTTAACGCCAGGCGGGCTGCGGATAACACTGCAAGAGAACCTTGTGTATGGGAATTGCAGGAAGAGGCCCAGATCGCTTGAGACTGAGTAAAGTGTGGTCAACGAGGTCGACGAGGTTAGCGAGGTATAAGAGGCTTATGTTGTAGCGGTAGTCAACGTGAAGGCCAGCAAGGTTCACGGCTACAGACACAACCTTCGCAAACATCGCCGAGATCTCCATCCACGGACTTCCCCGACTACATTGATGCCGTGGAGGAGCCTGCATCTATCTCACCACTCCGCCAGCCTCTCACAGAACGAGATCCCCAACATCCATCTGGCACCGGAGCCTCAATGTCGAGTGGCGAATCTCATGACAATACCAGAGCGTTAGCAAGGCGTGGGCGTGGGCGTGGAAAAGGCCGTCGTGCTGTCGGCGAGCACGAATTGATTGAAAACTTTAATCAAGTCACAGATGGGGGAGTATTTGAAGCCTTTCGATTGTAAATGCATGTTTTACTTTTGATAGTCTGTCGCGTAATTGTGCATGCAGGAGATTCACGGTGAAAAACTTCACGCCATTAGCACTTAGCACGCATACACACCTCCAGCATGCATAAGAATATCTGGAATGTGAGTGTGCTTCGATTTCTTAGTAAATCACTAAGAAACTTGAGTTGTCCTGCCCGCGCCCTCCAACCCTGGTTCCGCCACAGGCGGGGGTGGTAGAAATAACCCGGGGGTGGTAGAAATAGTGGTCTCCTCCAAGACCTTGGATTCCCCCAATCCGGTCGAGTGACCCTGCAGCACAGCCGCAAGTGCAATTCAAACCAGTTAGTTTCGTTTTCAGCTGACATTAATCGAGAAGCCACAAATCGAAAATATGGATGCCCAGTCAAGTTTGGATGCATCCAGCCCGCTAAAAGCTTTACAGAAGGAATCGCCTTACTCTGATTGGCAGTCATTTTCCATGCAATGGCCTGATCAGACGGACAGTCATACCACATTGTCCCCGTCAGGCTGAGCCTTCGACCCTTCGTAGTCCAAGCGGACTCAGCTTTGCAACAGCTTGGAGGCTAACCCATGGCCCTGAAACTAGCCATCAAACGCAAAAAATTCTCACAGAATGGAACTCTTGATCAGCATTGCATTTCTCCTGTGATTCCTGATAGTCTTGTTGATTCCAGGGTTTTAGCGAACCAAGAGTGGGTAGGGACAGTCCCGCAAGGCCTCAGCCTGATGACGCTTCCAACGGAAACCCCCTTTGGGCCCTTTTAGCCTTTTATTGAAGACATGCATGGCGACATAGCTGACGGAGTTCCAACACTAAGCAGCGCCTGGCCCCTCACTTGTTGAGGCTTTGACGTGGAGGTCTACCCGGTGCTAGTGACATGGCTTGCAGGCCGTCAAAGTCCAGTCCCTCTTTGCTCCGCAACCACACCACCCAGGCGCAGCCGGTGGTCCCGCCGCTAAGAATTTGTATGGTTTTGCTTAGAGTGCACGGATGCGACTTGGTGGTGTACAGCTCATCTGATGGTATAATACGCCTTCAGGCGAATACTGCATTACGGAAAGTAGACACCCATCTTCTTTACTCAGACGTTTGAACAGTAGCTATTCTGCTGGTCAGCCTCCCATGTTTCTGTCGTCAACAGCTGCATCCGAAAATGCATACGGGCAACCGCACTCGGAATAAGATTATAGTTGGCGTGGATTATGGAACTACTTACACAGGCAAGATATACATTCAAAGAGTTCTACATAAATTCTAACTATGTCACGTAGGCATTAGCTGGGTAGAATCAACAGCCAACAGCCTCGAAGGCATTCGCATTATCAAGACATGGCCCGGTCCGGCCAGGGAAGCAGACGAAACCTGGAAAACTCCATCACGAATCGCCTACAACAGCGAGAATAAAAACCTTGCAAACAATTCATGGGGCTATGAAGTAACACCAAAGATGAAGTCTTACTCCTGGACCAAGCTACTTCTCGACAAACACGCAGACACCACCGAGTTCGACGACCCAGACCTGCGGGATCTGTCTAGAAGCCAGGGCGACGGGCTTCTGAGACTACCATACTATAAGAGCGCGGTTGATGTTGCTGGAGATTACCTTGCAGAGCTCTACAAATACTTTATGAGAGAGCTCGAGAACCGATTATCGCCCGAGATTATCCGCGTCACGCCTTTTGAATTCTGGTTCACGGTGCCCGCCATGTGGGGCGACAAAGCAAAGGATTCAACGAAGCAGGCTGCTCTAAAGGCAGGTTTCGCTTCTCGAGACGGAGATCAACTCTTCTTGATTCCGGAGCCGGAAGCTGCGGCTGTTGCAGTTTTGAAGTCACTCACCCATGAAGGCATGGAGAATCAGATCAAACAAGGTGATGGCATTCTCATCTGCGACTGTGGTGTATGTTGCATCCATCTGACTGAACGATCTGGAATTTCTCGCTTACAGACGTCGCAGGGAGGAACGGTCGATATCACCACTTACTCCATCAAGCAAACATATCCCAACCTCCTGTTCGAGGAAATGCTAGTTGGTGCAGGAGGCAAATGCGGAAGCACGTGAGTATGCCTAATCGAGGGTACCATCGTACGTACTCATCGGCGCAGATATATCGACCGTGAGTTCCACAAGTGGATGTGCCGGAAATTCGGATCGAAATTCGAAGACGGCGTAAAATTCGAGAAGAAAGGACCTGGAAGCAAATTCATGAAAGAGTTTGAGTCTGCGAAGCGGGACTTCGGCCATTCGAATGATCCAGCTCAGGAGTTCGAAGTCTCACTCGTGATTCCTGGCGCCAGCGATTCACGATACTACGACACGGATGAGTCTTTGGTTAAAATCTCCAGGTATGATACCTAAGACGGTTTGTGTACTCTTGATTCTGACACTCTTTCTTTCCTAGGAATGACATGCTAAGCTTCTTCAAGCCGTTGGTCGAGAAGATTATCCGACTATTACAAGATCAAATCCGTCGCGTTGACAAAGAAGCTCCAGGGAACAAAATTAATGTACGTGGGACTATGTGGTACCATTTATAGTTTATCTAATAACGTTTAGACGATCCTTGTTGTTGGCGGATTCGGAGACTCGCCGTACCTGCTTCAAGTGATCAAGTCCTGGAGCAAGCGAAACGGCAACATTCGTGTCCTCTGTCCT
>Ga0335075_10011922_pt1 | contig 13140 bp, 14 predicted proteins | sample Lox_Sample_24_FD_206723 | JGI IMG/M metagenome (GOLD analysis project Ga0335075, IMG submission 206723) | Soil microbial communities from Loxahatchee National Wildlife Refuge, Florida, United States - Lox_Sample_2.4 | ecosystem: Environmental > Terrestrial > Soil > Wetlands | place: USA... | reverse complement strand
TCGCCCGTCGTTCGCGTTCTACAACACGTTCGAGGAGATCGACGTCTTCCTCAACGCGGTACGCCGGATTGCCGAGGGCGGCACCAACGTCGGCTGAGCCTGGCGAACTCCCTGGTAGCGGGCCACCTCACATTTCTTCTAGTTGATTTCAACCGTCGCGTCCGAAGCCGCGATTCCGTAAATTTCCGGCGTGGTCTGTGTGTGTAGCCAACTAGCGGCATTGTCGTCGCGCTGCCACATGCGTCCATGCCTGCAGATAGCCGGGTGACCCAAAGCTTTCCCCTTCAGGAAGAGGACCGCGATGAGCCGTATCGATTATCGGCAGACTGAGCAAACTCGATGAACGCTCTACTGGTACCACGGCCGATGACCGCACGCCGAGACTTTTCGGTGGTCAAGTCCGAATTGTTGGACTCGCTGCAGCGGAACCCGGTCTGGCGTGAGCTGTCCGAGCAAATTCGGCGAACGGGGTAGGCCGTTGTCTGCACTCCTCACGACGCCCAAGGTGTCGAAGGTCGACTGGTCGAAGCCCGCGGTCGCAATGGGCGACTTCATCGTCTTGGTCGGCGAAACCGCCGCCGCCACGTTCCGACGACCGTTCGCCTGGCGGGAACTGATCGACCAAATCTGGTTCGTGGCCAGGGTGTCGATCGTCCCGACGGTCGTGCTGTCGATTCCCTACACCGTCTTGATCGTCTTCACGTTGAACATCGTGCTGATCGAGGTCGGCGCCGGCGACCTGTCGGGTGCGGGTGCGGCGCTGGCTTCGATCACCCAGGTGGGTCCCGTCGTGACGGCGATCGTCGTTTCCGGTGCGGCCGCCACCGCGATGTGCGCCGATTTGGGTGCCAGGACCATTCGCGAGGAGATCGACGCGATGAAGGTCATCGGCGTCAACCCCGTCCAGGCCCTGGTGGTGCCGCGGGTGATCGCCGCGACTTTCGTTGCGCTGATGCTGTATTCAGTCGTCGCGGTCGTCGGTCTGGCGGGAAGTTATTTCTTCGTGGTGTACGTCCAGCACGTCACGCCGGGTGCCTTCGTGTTCGGTATGACGCTGCTCACCGGCTTGCCTCAGGTGATCGTATCCTTGGTCAAGGCAATGTTATTCGGGCTTTCGGCCGGCCTGATCGCCTGCTACAAAGGCCTTTCCGTCGGCGGCGGACCAACTGCGGTGGGCAACGCGGTCAACGAGACAGTGGTTTTCGCCTTCATGGCGTTGTTTCTCATCAACATCTTGGCCACCGCGTTCGGCGTGAAGGTGGCTCCGTGACACGCGCCGGCGACGATGCAGTGGGGGTACCCCCAGTCGCGCAGCGGCGAGGGGGACGCGGCCACGGGGGAGAGCGGCGCCAATGACCCTCGAGCGCGAAATGACCGACGAAGAGAAGGTGCAGAGGACTAGGCAATTCGCCAAGTCCGAACAGGGCAACCCGTCCATGCGCAAGTTCGCTTCCCGCACGCGCAACAGGGCAGAACCGGACGAAGGGCCTTCGCGCTTCGGTATGACTTTCGACCGGTTGGTCGGCAACATCCGCACGCTTGGCGAGCAGACGGCCTTCTACGGCAACGCACTTGGAGCTACCGTCGACGCGGTTCGGCGCTATCCCGGTGAGGTGTTGCGACTGATCGCGGTGATGGGAATGGGCACCGGGGCGTTGGCCGTCATCGGCGGCACGGTGGTCATCGTCGGATTTCTGACGCTGACGACCGGGGCGTTGATCGCCGTGCAGGGGTATAACACCCTGTCGAATGTCGGGATCGAAGCCCTCACCGGTTTCCTCGGTGCGTTTCTGAACGTCCGCTTCATCGCGCCGGCGACCGCGGGTGTGGCGCTGGCCGCCACTATCGGCGCCGGGGCGACGGCGCAACTGGGCGCCATGCGCATCAACGAGGAGATCGACGCATTGGAAGCGATGGCCATTCGGCCGATCACCTATCTGGCATCGACCCGCATTGTGGCGGGGGTTTTCGCGGTCATCCCGATCTACACCGTCGCCGTCTTGATGTCGTTTCTGGCGACCCGGTTCGGCACAACGATCATCTACGGCCAGTCGAAAGGTGTCTACGACCACTACTTTTCGTCTTTTCTGCACCCGACTGACTTGTTGTGGTCGTTCACCGAGGCGTTGGCGATGGCGGCTGCCGTAATGGCGGTGCACACGTATTACGGCTACACCGCGACCGGCGGTCCGGCCGGTGTCGGCGAGGCGGTCGGGCGCGCGGTGCGCACTTCGATCACTGCCGGGGTTTTCATTCTGTTGACCATCACGCTGTCGGTGTACGGGCAGTCCGGAAACTTCCATCTGTCGGGGTGACGGTGATGAGTGACTCGCCCCGGCGGGGGGGAATTGATCCGATCTGGTGGGCACCGGTGCTGCTTTTGGTGATTGTGGCTTTGAGTGCGCTGACCGCAATGACGTTCTCTGGCACGCTACGGAAAACCATTCCGCTCACCGTGATTTCGGACAGAGCCGGCCTTGTCATGGAGGACGGTGCGAAGGTCAAGCTGCGCGGCGTCCAGATTGGCGAAGTCGCATCGGTCGATGCCTACGCCGACTCGGCGGGTACCAACCTTTCGAAGCTGAGGCTGAAGATCGCTCCGAACGAGTTCAAGTACCTGCCGAGCAATATCGAAGCGGAGATCAAGTCCAGCACGGCTTTCGGCGCCAAGTACGTCGATCTCATCGTTCCTTCCGGTGGCGCGAGCTCCCGACCGTTGGCAGCGGGTTCTGTGTTGCGCAGCCGCAACGTGACCGTCGAGGTCAACACCGTGTTCGAGAACCTGCAGTCGATCGTTCACGCCATCGACCCGGCGAAGCTGAACGGCGTGCTGTCGGCGGTGGCCGACGGAGTGCGCGGCAAGGGTGACCGCATCGGTCAGGCGATCACCCAAGGAAATCAGGCGCTGCTGACGGTGAATCCGAGAATGGCTACGGTCCGGCAAGACTGGCAGCTCTTCGGTAGGGCCGCTCAGGCATATTCGGACGCGGCCCAGGACATCCTCTCGCTGCTGGACTCCTTCTCGACGACGAGCGTGACGATCACGAAGAATAAGCAGGCACTCGATGAGCTGCTGTTGTCGTCGATCGGGTTTGCGAATGCCGGCATCAACACGCTCGGTCCGAATCAGCAGAATTTTATTGGCGCGATGAACCTTCTCGTGCCGACCACTGATCTGCTGGAACATTACTCGCCCACCTACACCTGCCTGTTCCAGGGCGCCCAATGGTTCCTCGACCACGGCGGTCGAAGTGCGTTGGGGGGCAACGGTAAATCCGTCATCATGGATGCGGCCCTGCTCTTCGGCGACGATCCTTACCGCTTCCCCGACAACCTGCCCGTCGTGAACGCGCACGGCGGTCCGGGTGGCAGGCCGAGTTGTGGCTCGCTACCGGATGTGAGCAAGAACTTCCCGGTCAAGTACTTGGTCACCGACACCGGTTTCGGTACCGGCCTTGATATTCGACCCAACCCCGGCATCGGTTTCCCGGGGTACAACAACTACTTCCCGGTCACCAAGGGAACGCCCCAACCGCCACTGATCCGCTACCCTGGCCCTCCGGCGCCGGGCCCGTGGCCGGCCTACCCCGGCCAACCGCCATACGGTGCACCGGATAAGGAACAGCCATGAGACGCCGCACCGTTCGCGCTGCTATGCGGGTCGCGCTGTTTACCGTCGGCAGCCTCGTCTTCACGTTCGTACTGGTAACGGTGTTTGGGCAGTTCAGGTTTGAGCCGCGGGTCTCTTACAGCGCGGTGTTCTCGAACGTGTCGGGCCTCAAAGGGGGAAATTTTGTTCGCATTGCCGGCGTCGAAGTGGGGAAGGTCAATCATCTTGCCCTGCATAAGGACGGGACCGTCACCGTCGACTTCGGTATCGACCGCGGACTGACTTTGACGCAGGGCACCAAGGCGGCGGTGCGCTACGAGAATCTCATCGGTGATCGGTACCTGTCGCTTGAAGACGGACCTGGTTCGACGCGGAAGCTGGAGCCGGGGCAGACGATTCCGTTGGCGAGAACGTCACCCGCGCTCGACGTCGACGCGCTCATCGGCGGCTTCCGGCCGTTGTTTCGCGCGTTGGACCCCGACCAGGTGAACGCGCTGTCCAGCCAACTACTGAGGGTGTTTCAAGGCCAGGGCGCCACCATCTCGTCGGTGCTGGGCCAGACCTCTGCACTGACCACCACGCTGGCCGACCGCGACAAGCTCATCGGCGAAGTGATCACCAACCTGAACACCGTGCTGCACACCTTCGCCACCCGTGATGGTCAATTCGCCGAAGGGCTGGACAAGCTCTCCGAATTTGTCCAGGCGCTGTCCGACCGCAGATCCGATATCACCAAAGGGGTGGCCTACATCAACGCCGCGGCCGGATCTGTCGCCGACCTGTTGACAACTGCCCGCCAACCGATCAAAGACTTTGTGGTGCAAACGGACCGGGTCTCCGGGCAGATCGAGGCCGATCACGACTACGTCGACGACCTGGTCAAGACCCTGCCCGACGCGTATCAGGTGCTGGCCCGCAACGGCCTGTACGGCGACTACTTCGGGTTCTACCTCTGTGACGCGATCCTCAAGGTCAACGGAAAGAACGGGCAGCCCGTGTTCGTCAAGCTGGTCAGCCAAACGACGGGGCGGTGCTTACCCAAAAAATGACCTCGATAACGAATACTTTGCGGGCCAAGTTCAAGCGCCCAAATATCAAACCGCTTGCCGAGCGCAACAGGATCACGGTTGGTGTGGTCGGGATACTCATTGTCGTCGGCTTGGTGGTTGCGGTGTTCTCCTACAACAGGATTCCCTTCGTCAACGGCAAGTCCGGGTACTCGGCGTATTTCACCGAGGCCGGGGGCATCAAGTCCGGCAGCGATGTGCGGGTGTCGGGGCTGTCCGTCGGCAGGGTTTCCAGCGTCACATTGGACGGGGCGAAGGTCCTGGTCAAGTTCACCGTCGACGACAACGTCGAGCTGGGTGACCGTACCGAGGCGTCGATCAAGACCGAGACCGTGCTCGGTACGAAAATGCTGGAGATCACCCCGCGCGGCGACGGCAAGCTCCGCGGCGCCATCCCGGTCGAGCGGACGCACTCTCCCTACGACCTGCCCACCGCCCTGGGCGATCTGACCAGCACCATCAGCGCTTTGGACACCACCAAGCTGTCCTCGGCGCTCAGCACGTTGGCGACCACCTTCAAGGACACTCCGCCGGACCTGAAGGTCGCCCTAAAAGGGGTGGCCCGGTTCTCCGAAGTCCTCGACACCCGCGACGCGCAGCTGCGCAACCTGCTGGGCGACGCCAATAAGGTCACTGCGGTGCTGGGCAAACGCAGCGATCAGATCGCCAAGCTCGTCGTCAACGCCAACGCGCTGTTGGCTGAGCTTCTGACACAACGTAATTCCGTCGACGCGTTGATGACCAACCTCACGGCGGCGTCGCGGCAGATATCGGGTCTCGTCAACGACAACCGGACGCAACTCAAGCCTGCGCTCGACAAGCTCAACGGCGTGCTGGGAATCCTGGACAACCGCAAGCAGGAGCTGCAGCGCACCTTGTATCTGCTTCGGCGATACGCGATGTCGTTCGGTGAAGTACTGGGATCCGGCCCGTTCTTCAAAGCGTCACTGGTCAACCTGGCGCCGGGCCAATTCGTGCAGCCGTTCATCGACGCCGCATTCTCGGATCTGGGACTTGATCCCAACGTGATGCTGCCGTCGCAACTCGTCGATCCGGGGCAGGGCCAGCCCGGCCTGCCGCCGCTGCCGTTGCCCTATCCGCGCACCGGGCAAGGCGGCGAACCCAAACGAACGCTGCCCGACGCGATCACCGGCAACCCGGACGAACAGTCCTGCGGTCCGACCGGCATTCCACTACCTGGCCCGCGCTGCTACCCCTACCGCGAGCCGGCGCCCGCTCCGCCGCCCGGCGGGCCGCCACCGGGGCCGCCCGCCAGTCCGACACCGGCGCCGAAGCCGACGCCCGTGTATGTGCCTGCGCCCAACGAAGTACCTGCCGGCGGGGGACGATGATGGTGAAACATGCACGCGGCGTGCGGATCGCGATCGCGATCGTCCTCGTCGTGACCCTCGCCGCCGGAATCAGCATGGTGACCACATCGTGGTGGAAAGGCGTGAACAGAAACACCTACACCGCCTACTTCGCCAACACCAACGGTCTTTACACAGGCGACGAAGTCCGCATCCTCGGCGTCGCCGTGGGGACCGTCGAGCGGATCGACCCACAGCCAAACGCGGCGAAGGTCACCTTCTCCGTCGACTCGCAATACTCGGTACCGGCCGACGCGCGGGCGGCGGTCCTGTCGCCCTCGTTGGTTAGCGCGCGGGCGATCCAGCTCGTCCCGGCCTACTCCGGCGGCCCGAAACTCGAAGACGGCGCGACCATTCCCGAGGACCGCACCGCGGTTCCTGTCGAGTGGGACGATCTGCGCAAGGAATTGGAGAAGCTTACCGATTCGTTACAGCCCGCCACTCCCGGCGGTCCCAGCGCTCTCGGCGAGTTCATCAACACGTCGGCGGCTAACGTGCGCGGCGAGGGCGACACCGCGCGGGACACGATCATCAAACTGTCGCAGGCGGTTTCGGCGCTCGGCGATCACAGCACGGACATCTTCAGCACGGTCCGTAACCTGCAATTGCTGGTGTCCGCGCTGGCCTCGAGCAGCGATCTGCTGGCCGCGTTCAACAAGAATCTGGCCAACGTCACAACCGTGCTGTCCAACACACCCAACGAGTGGGCCAACGCGGCACAGGGCTTGGACGGCGCGGTCAACGACCTGCGCGGCTTCGTTGCCGACAATAGGGAAGCGCTCGGGACCACTGTCGACCACCTCGCCGCGATCACCACCGCGATGAACGACAGCCGCGGCGACATCAAGCAAACCCTGCATGTGGTGCCGACGGTGTTCCAGAACTTCATGAACATCTATCAACCCGCGCAGAGCGCGGTCACCGGCATTCTGGCGCCGGTGAACTTCGCCGACACCGTCCAATTCCTCTGCGGTGCCATCGAGTCCGCGGCCCGCGTGGGAGCCAAGCAATCGGCGAAACTGTGTGAGCAGTACCTGTCGCCGATCATCAAAAACCGCCAGTACAACTTTCCGCCGATCGGCCTTAATCCGTTCGTGGGAGCGTCGGCGCGTCCCAACGAGCTCACGTACAGCGAAGACAGGCTCAACCCGCACTTGCCTGCACCACCGGCCGCCGCGCCGATGAACAACACCAGCGGCCCAGTGCCGCCGCCGGGCGCGCCCAGCACCCGCTCCGCCGACCCCAGCCAAGGGCTGCAGGGCTTGATGCTGCCGCCGCCACCGCCCGGAGGTGGCCCATGATGCGGCGCATACTGGCTGCCGGGGTTACCGTCTCGTGCCTGTGGGCGATGACGGGATGTGAATGGCGCGGCCTCAATTCACTGAGCTTGCCCGGAACCGAAGGCAACACTAAGGGCGCCTACACCATTGCGGCGCAGTTACCCGACGTCGTTGTCATCCAACCGAACACCCGGGTACGGGTGGCCGACGTGAACGTCGGCAATGTCACCAAGATCGAGGTGCAGGACTGGCACGCCCTGGTGACGATGCGTATCAATGGCGACGTGCACCTGCCGGCGAACAGCACCGCCAAAGTGGGGCAGACCAGCCTCTTGGGGTCCATCCACATCGAATTGGCGCCGCCGACCGACGAGGCACCGAGGGGCGAACTCAAAAATGGTTCGTTGATTCCGCTTTCGCGGGCCAGCACGTATCCGACCACCGAGCAGACGCTTGCGTCCGTTGCGATTCTGCTCAACGGCGGCGGCCTGAGTCATGTTCAGGAGATCACTCAGGCGTTCGCAACCGCGATGGCGGGTCGCGAGAATGACCTGCGTAGCCTGCTGACCCAGTTGGACGTCTTCGTGTCACAGCTACACTCGCTGACCGACGACATAATCACGGCCACTGAGAGTCTCAACTCATTGGCCGGGCAGTTCGCCGCCAAGGATCAAACCGTCGACAAGGCGCTCACCACGATCCCGCAAGCGCTGGCTGTGCTGTCGGACTCGCGCAACAAGGTTGCCGACGCGATCGACGCACTCGGGAAATTCAGCGCCATTACCGCGTCGACGATCAATCAGACCAAGGAATCGTTCACAAAGAACCTCCGCAACCTTGCACCGGCGCTGCGAGAACTGGCGAACGCCGGGCCCGCGCTCACCAAGGGCCTGGACTTTCTATCGACGTACCCGTGGGTTAAGAGCACGGTTCCCAACTGGTTCCGCGGTGACTTCGCCAACATCACGCTGGTCATCGATCTGACTTTGAGTCGCATCGACAGCGGTATTTTCACCGGGACCCGGTGGGAAGGCAACCTCACCGAACTCGAACTGCAGTGGGGTCGCACCATCGGGCAGATGCCGAGCCCGTACACGGCCGCCAATCCGTTGATCGCGCCCTACCATTTCGGCGGGTACTAGCATGGCGCGTTCAAGCATGTTGCGCCTTTCCCGGCGGATCTGGACACAGCTGGCGATCCTCGCGTCGATCACCGTCATCGCCGTCGCGGTGATGGCGTTCGGTTTCGTCAAAGTGCCCGCACTGTTAGGAGTTGGGCGATACCAGGTGTCGGTCGATCTTCCGGCATCCGGCGGCCTGTACCCGACGTCGGTGGTGAACTATCGCGGCAGCGAAGTCGGCATGGTGAAGTCGGTTGACGTCACCCGCGAAGGCGTTCGTGCCATTCTTTCACTCAAGTCGGGGATCGCGATTCCGTCGGACGTGTCGGCCGCGGTGCACAGCCGCTCGGCCGTCGGCGAGCAGTTCCTCGAACTGACCCCGCACTCGGGCACGTCTCAAAACACCGGTCCGAAGCTGCGGGACGGCGATGTCATCCCCGTTGGCAGAACACAGATTCCCGTTGATATCGGTTCCTTGCTCGACACCACTAACGGGGCGCTGCAGGCTATCCCGCAGGACAACTTGCACACCGTCGTCGACGAAGCCTCCAAGGCCGTGGCCGGGCTGGGACCCGAACTGTCACGTCTCGTCGACGGCGGGACGGCACTGGCGATCGACTCCGGTAAGACCAAAGATCGATTCGCCAAACTGATCGACCAGTTCCCGCCGGTGGCCAGCTCCCAAGTGCGGACGTCGGATTCGATCGCGACATGGGCAGCGCACATCGACTCGATCACCAGTCAGCTCAAGGCGCAGGACACTGCCTTCGCAGACCTGCTCAACGTCGGCGGCCCGACGCTGGAGGAGGGCAGGGCGCTCTTCGACCGGGTCGCACCCACTTTGCCTGTGCTGCTGGCCAATCTGGTGAGTCTCGGCAAGATCGCGGTGGACTACCACAACGATCTCGAGCAGCTGCTGGTGCTCTTCCCGCAGGGAACGGCCGTGATGTCGGCGATCGCCGAGCCCGATTCGGACAGCAAGCAGGACTACAAGGGCGTCTATCTCGACTTCAACCTGAACCTCAACCTGCCGCCACCATGCAACACCGGGTTCCTGCCGGTTCAACAGCAGCGAATTCCGTCCCGTCAGGACTATCCTGACCGGCCGGCCGGCGAATTGTATTGCCGCGTCCCGCAGGACTCCGCCCTGAATGTCCGCGGTGTGCGCAACACGCCGTGTGAGACGAAGCCCGGCAAGCGTGCCCCGACGGCCGAGATGTGCGAGAGCGACGAGCAATACGTGCCGCTCAACGACGGGTACAACTGGAAGGGCGACCCCAACGCGACGCTGACCGGTCAAGGCGTGCCGCAGTACGCCCCGGGCAAGGATCCCCGCACCCCGCCTCCGGCAGGTAGGGCGCCACCGCCACCTGGCGCGCCGGCGCCCGCTCCGCCGACCGCCGTCGTCCCCTACGATCCGGCCACCGGAACGTACGTGGCTCCCGACGGCCGCACCTACACGCAATCCGACCTGGCCAACGGCACGAAAGGCAAGACATGGCAGAGCATGCTGATGCCGCCGAAGCGATAGAGTTCGACGCCGAGACCGCGAAAACGCCCGCGCGGTCACGGGTTTCCGACACCCGCCTGTTGATCACAGTGGGACTTGTCGTCATCGCCGCGTTGGCCGGCGTGGGCGGCTGGCTCGGATACCGTGCCTACCAGGATCGCGAGGCGCAAGCGCAGCGTAATCTGTACGTGCAAGTCGCTCGTCAGACCGCGGTCAACCTCACCACGATCGACTACACCCGCGTCGACGCCGACATCAAGCGGATCCTGGAATCGGCGACCGGCGGCTTTTACGACGACTTCCAAAAGAGATCGCAGCCGTTCGTCGATGTCGTCAAGAAGGTGCAATCGAAGTCGGAAGGCACGGTAGCCGAAGCGGCGCTGTTGTCCGAGACGAAAGATCAGGCGCAGGTCCTTGTCGCGGTATCGGTGAAGACGACGATCGCCGCAGCACCAGAAGAACAAGAACCGCGTCGGTGGCGGATGCGCATCAGTGTTCAGCAGACCGATGATGGCGCAAAAGTTTCGAATGTGGAGTTCGTCCCGTGAGCAGCGGAACAGCCGACATTGACGAGCGCATCGACGACGAGGCCGAGGCGGCGGACGAGGCAGACCTCGTCGGGGTGGAAGAAGTATCGTCCAAACAAGTTTCGCGGTTCTCGTGGACTCGGATTGTGGCGGTCGGTGTGCTGCCCGCTGTAGCGTTGTTGCTCGCCGTGGGTGACGGTTACCTGCGGTGGCTCGACGGTTCGGCGCACGCATCGCGGGTGGCGGCCGAGCAGTCGGTTAAAGCCGCCACGGACAGCACCATTGCGATCCTGTCGTATCGCCCGGACACCGTGGACCGGGACCTGACCGGCGCCGTCGGCCGTCTCACCGGGGGCTTCCGCCAGCAGTACACCCAGCTTGTGACCGACGTCGTCGCACCCGGCGCCAAGCAGCAGCACATTTCGGCGGTAGCCACGGTGCCGGTCGCGGCTTCGGTATCCGCGACCGAAAACCACGCCGTTGTACTGGTTTTCATCGATCAGACCACGACGATCGGCAACGATGCACCCACCCAAACCACCTCCAGCGTGCGTATAACGCTCGAAAAGGTCCGTGACCGATGGCTCATCTCGCAGTTCGACCCGGTGTGAGGCTGAAGTGAAAATTATGTCACTGTCACTCCGAGTGCTCTGCGCTGTCGTGCTCACGGCCGGATCATGGTGTGCCACTGCGGCATCTGCCAGCTTCGAAAGCCTGATGGTGCCATCCGCGGCAATGGGCCGCGATATCCCGGTGGCTTTCCTGGGCGGTGGCCCACACGCCATCTATCTGCTCGATGCGTTCAACGCCGCCCCGGATGTGAGCAACTGGGTGACAGCGGGTAATGCGATGAACACCCTAGGCGGCAGGGGAGTGTCGGTGGTGGCACCCGCCGGCGGCGCCTACAGCATGTACACCGACTGGGAGCAGGACGGCAGCAAGCAGTGGGATACGTTTTTGTCCCACGAGCTACCGGATTGGTTGGCCGCCAACAAGGGGCTCGCTCCGGGTGGGCACGGCGTGGTCGGCGCCTCGCAAGGCGGATACGCGGCGGCGGCGCTGGCAACATTTCACCCCGACCGATTCCGTTATGCCGCATCGCTGTCGGGGTTCCTCGCTCCCGAACGGACCGGAGTGGACGGGACGATCACCGCGGCGCTCAAGCAGGGCGGCGCCGACAGCGACCACATGTGGGGCGTGCCCCAGCTGGGGCGGTGGAAATGGCATTCGCCCAACCAGAACATTCAGCAGCTGGTGGACAACAACGTTCGGCTGTGGATCTACAGTCCGGGTAGCGGGGCCCCGACTGACCAGGGCGCGATGGCCGGCTATGGCGACATCGCGCAAGGGACCAACGCCACTTTCTACTCTCACTACGGCGACGCCGGTGGCCACAACGGCCACTTCGACCTGGGCCGCGGCGGAGGCAACGACTGGGGGACGTGGAGCCAACAGCTGGCTGCCATGTCCGCCGACCTCGCGGCGAATATCCGCTAGCATGAGTCGCCTTCTCGCACTGATGATGCCAATCCTGTTTGTGCTCATGGCCGCACCAGTGGCGCACGCGGACAACTTACGGCTCAACAACGGCATCGTCACCAATGTCGACACGGTCAAGAAGCAGGCCGGCTGCACGACGGGACTGCACATCAATCCGCAGTTGCAGTTTGCCGCCCAGCGGCACGCTGACGATGTGCTGAACAATCGCGCGCTCGACGGTGATATCGGGTCGGACGGGTCGACGGTGCAAGACCGGGCCCGGGGCGCGGGTTACAACGGCGCCGTCGCCGAAACAATCGCCATCAACCAGTCCCTGGCCATCAACGACCTTGACATCATTGGCAACTGGTATTACCGCCAGGACTACTTCGCGATCATGTCGAACTGCGCCAACACCCAGATCGGGGTGTGGTCAGACAACAGCTTCGACCGCAGCGTCCTTGTCGCGGTGTACGGGCAGTAAGGGGTGAAGACATGATCGGCAGGATGTCGCTCACTGGCGTCGTCGTCGGCGCCATGTTCGGCGGCGTGTTGACGGTGCCACCACGGGCGCATGCCGTTCCGGCGCCCGAAGTGGAGTTCATCTACGACATCACCGTGCGGCGGCAATACAGTTTCGCCAACGCGGCCGACGCCATCAACTACGCGCACGGCATCTGCGACAAGCTCACCAATGGTGCAAGCTACGCCCAGATCATGGGTGAGGTGAAAAATGACGTGCGGCCCAACGACGAGTACGCGGCCAACTACCTCGTGACGAACGCGATAAACATCTTCTGCCCTGCCCAGATCTGGCAGCTGCGCAATTCGGCGGGCAACTATGTGCCCCCGCCGGCGTGACTTGCGCTAACCGTCCAGGTCGGGCGCGTACGCGGGCGGCGGGTAGACACCCCTGAGTAACCAGGCGTAAGCGGCGATGCCGTATTCCAGTTCGTCGCTGGCGTCGTAATCGGGGTTGGGATTCATCGGGTGAACGGTTTCACGACTCACACGATCCCGGAAGCATTTTCGTTCTGCTGATTCTAATGTCAGCCCGGCAGATTCTCCGGATGCAGCATCTCGGCGTAGCGCAGCGGCTCGGGGATGCCGAAACCGTCGACCAATAATTCGGCGTAAGGCCGCAACAACCGGCACCGGTCGTTGATCGCGCGAGTG
>Ga0335075_10011921_pt1 | contig 13140 bp, 9 predicted proteins | sample Lox_Sample_24_FD_206723 | JGI IMG/M metagenome (GOLD analysis project Ga0335075, IMG submission 206723) | Soil microbial communities from Loxahatchee National Wildlife Refuge, Florida, United States - Lox_Sample_2.4 | ecosystem: Environmental > Terrestrial > Soil > Wetlands | place: USA: Florida... | reverse complement strand
TCGCCGTTGCCGAATGACCAGTTCTCTTTGGGGACCTCGACGAGGTTGATCGTCACGTCCTCGGGCCGCAGGCCGACGCGGTCGCGCAGGCCTTCGGCGACGGCGCGGTAGAAGTCCTTCTTCAGCGCGACCGTCCGGCCCTCGTTGAGAGTTACCTGGATGAGCAGGGCGTCCGGGCTGCGGCTGATGCCCAGGTAGCCGGGGTCGATGATGAGGTTGCCGGGGTCGTGCTCGGTGATGACCATGAACCGGTCGTCCGCGGGCACGTTGAGCACCGTCGTCATCGCGGTGTAGACGACGTCGGCGGCGGCGCGGCGGTACTCCGCGGATTTGCCCTGGGGAAGGTCGATCCGGACGAGTGGTATTGGCTTATCTCCTTATGCTGGTGACGACTTCGGAGCGTGGCTGCGTCGGTGACGGCCGTTTTCCGCTGGTACTGCTCGCGGCCTGAGTTGGGCCACCTTTCGGGCTTGGCGGGCCGCGTAAGGTACTGACCTGCTTGCTTGCTGCCCGGTGCTGCTGAATTTGCGCACTAATCCTGGACCCGAGTGGCTTAATTCGGTGCGCAGGCCCGCTAGCTATCAACGGGCGCGCTGCGGTGGTCGTCCCTGACAACGTGCTATTCGAGGGCGGGGCCGGAGAGACCATCCGCGGCAAGCTCCTGCAGGAGTGCGACGTGCACACGCTGCGGCGGCCGCCAACCGGAATCTTCTACGCCGACGGTGTGAAGGCCAACGTCCTGTTCTTCGGCCGGAAGCCGCCGTCGGAGCGACCGCGGACGGACAAGTTCTGGATCTACGACTTCCGAACCAACCAGCATTCGTCACCGATCAATAATGTGACCTTATGTCCGTATCGCCTGCTAACTTCGGCACATGAGCGAGCTTTCTCTTCGGCTGTACCAGCTTGCCCGTGCCCTAGACCGGCGGTTCGTGCCTAATGTGCCCCCGGATGGCATTAATGAAGGCACGACTGAGAAGGCGAAGGACGAGGCGGAAAAGCAGCGCAGGTCGCGGGGGCTGACCGCGCTGGCAGCCGTTATGCTCGCCGGGATCCCCGACCAGCAGGCCGCTAAGTGGGTCACCGACCGCGGGGGCGATGATGGCATCGACGGCTTCGCTAAGGTCGAAAGCCAGGCAGGACCGCCGGTGATCTACCTGGTCCAGGCTAAGTGGTCAGCCAAAGGAAACTACAACTTCGGGACCGACGAAGTACGGAATCTGGTGGAAGGGTTCCGCAAGGTGCGCACGTGGACGGACCTCGACCCGCAGAACCCGATCCTGGCATTCAAAAGCGTGATCTGGGAGGCTGTCAAAACGCCCGGGGTGAAGTTCGTCCTGGCCTGGGTGACCAGCGGGGAGAACAGGCCCTCGGACTACGTCAAGAAGTCCGCCGAGCAGCAGGCCGTGAAGGCTGCCGGTGGCGAGGTGACCGTCGAAACGCGGTTCCTGATGCTGGAGGACTTCACCAGGGAACTGCTGCGGGCCGTCACTCCCAAAGGGGTAGAGGTGACGGGCGAGTTCATCCACAGCCGGGGAACGGATGCCCAGACACGGTCGTTGCAGGGGGCCATCAGCGCTAACGTCCTCGGCGAATGGTACAGGCAGCACGACGAGGACCTGCTGGACGACAACGTCCGCGTCGCGCTCTCACCTGATAGCGGCGTCAACGCCGAAATCGTGCGGACCCTGCTGGAAGACCCCTGGAACTTCTGGTTCTTCCACAAGGGGGTCACCGCCCTATGTGAGACCTGGAAGTTTTCGGGGGTGGACGCGCGGGTTGCCCCGGTGACCTTCCGCGGCCTGCGCATCGTTGACGGCGCACAGACCGTGAGTAGCATCGCCGCCGCGCTGGAGAAGGCGGAGCAGAAGGGGCCAGCAGCAGTCGCGAGCATGGCCAGGGCAGAGGTGCCGGTAAGGTTCATAAAACTGGAAGGCCGCGAACCCGGGTTCGGCGCACGGATTACGTTCACGAACAACCGGGTGAACCCGATCACGGCGCGCGACATGCTCGCCATGGATGACGTGCAGCAGCGGATACGCGACGACTTCGCGCTAGCCTTCGGCTGGGCCTACTTGATCCGGGCGGACGAGGACGTCCCCGAAGAGCAGGACATGTGCTCAGTCCTTGAAGCAGTGATCGCGATGGCGTCCGCCCGGCTCACCGCTCCTGCCCTCGTCGAGGCAGCCGCCGACATTGAGGCGATCTGGCCGAGGGACCGTAACCTCTACAGGCAGCTGTTCGGCGCCCGCACCAGCACGGCCGAGGTCTGGCGCCGGGTCCGGGCACTCCGTATCATCCGGGCCGAGCTAAAGAAGAACGGCGCGTGCACCACCGAGCGGGAGAAGGAGGTCGCCGTCCTCGGCGACCTGCTCATCGCGCACATCGTGTTCCGGCGCCTCGGAGATGACGGAATCGGTGACATCGCCTCCGGCTGGGACAGCCAGCTGGCAAACGTACCGGGCCACGTGCACGGGGCGCTGCGGGACCTCACCGCCAGCGTCGAACAGAGGCTTACGCGATGGCGCACGCCCGCGCCCGGGAAGAGCTTCAAGCGCGTAGTCCGTGTCCTGCAGGACGACGAGTGGCTAGCCAAAGAGATCAAGCGCATCCTCGCACCTGGCGGGTCGGCGCCGCCAGGCGGGACGGAGCCTTCGGCCCCGTGGCCCTCAGCACCGGAGTTCCGGCTGGACATCAAGCGCGACGTGCACGAGGCGCAGGGCCGCCGATGCGACGGCGGGTTCCTGGTGAGCGCCGGCTCCATGGCCGGCCTCCGCGACTGGCCTTCTCTCCAGACGGTGCAACTACGCCACCGGCGGAACCTGCGCGGCTCCCTGGGACTGGTTCCCTCCGGCGGGTACCTGCGCCTCACCCGCGACGCCCTGTTCGAGTCTCCAAGCCAGGCCGCGGCCGTGATGATCGGCCACTCGACGAACGGCCCCGACTATTGGATCGCCCCCGACGGCCGCTCCTACAACATGGTCTTCCCAGCTAGCTAGGCGAAACGGCGAGCCGCAAGTCACCGGGCTGTGAGAGATAGAGACCCAACGGCGAACCCAGAAGGCGGTCAGCATTAGCGCGGAATGGGGCGCACTAACTTGGCCCAGTCGGGTGTAGTCGACTTCGGCGGCGGTGCGGCGAAACTCCGCGGACCTGCCCTGGGGAAGGTCGATCCGGATGAGTGGCATTGGCTTATCTCCCTATGCTGGTGACGACTTCCGGGCGCGTGCGTGTCGGTGGCGAAGGGCTGAACGGGTGGTGAGTCCATGATGGTGCGGTTCGGCCGCTTCCCGCTGATCCTGATCGCGGCGGTGGTCGTGGCCGCGGCGGCGTGCAGCTCGTCTCTCGGCCAGGGACAGGGCACGGCACCGGGATCCGCGGCGTCCGGGTCGGACCGGTCACCCGGCGCGTCGCCGGTTGCTCGGGTGCCGGGGGCGCGATCGACGACCCTTATCGTTCCGGCGGGCGAGGGTGGCGGGACGCTGTCTACGCCGCGCACTCTGACCGTGCCAGCCGGCTGGACCATCCGGGTGTGGGCGCGCGTGCCCGGCGCGCGAATGGAGGCTTGGACGCCCGAAGGGGATCTTCTCGTCAGCGCTCCGGGGGACGGCAGCATCTTTGAGCTGCGGCCCGACGCGGCGGGCACCGCGACCGTGTCGACGCTGCTGTCCGGGCTGACCTCTCCGCAGGGCATGGCGTTCGCCAAGCTCGACGGGAAGTGGGTGCTCTACGTCGGGGAGTCGGACCAGATCGACCGGTACCCGTGGGGGGCTTCTGGAATCAGCGGTGCCCGCACGGTGATCGCGGCGCGGCTGCCGGACCTTGATCCCAGCGGCGACGACGTGCACAGTGCGAAGGATGTGGCGGTGGCCAAGGACGGGACGGTCTACTTCAACGTGGGCAGCTCGTCGAACGCCAACCCGGACGACCGGACCATGTCGCCGCAGCGCGCGGTGATCATGGCAGTGCAGCCCGACGGTACGGACCTGCGGGTGGTCGAGCGCGGAGTCCGCAACGGCGAGGGCCTGGCGGTGGCGCCGAACGGCTCGGTCTGGACAGCGGTGAACGAGCGCGACAACATCCCCTACCCGACGCACGGTCCGTACGGCGGGGACAGCGACGCGTTCGGCAAGGTCTTCCAGTCGTACGTCAACAACCACCCGCCCGACGAGGTGGCAGCCGTCACCGCGGGCCGGGACCTGGGCTGGCCGTACTGTGATCCGGACCAGGACTACGGGCATCCGGCGGGTTCACTGGCCGATGTTCCGCTGGTTGCTAACTCGGTTACCAACCCGGGCGGGACGGCGCTGGACTGCGCGGCGCTGGCGCCGATCGAGGTCGGGCTTCCCGCGCACAGCGCACCACTCGGCATGAGCTTCCTCGAGGGCAGCAAGATCCCGGCGCCGTGGTCGGGCGGTGCCGTGGTCGCCGCACACGGCTCGTGGGACCGCAAGCCGCCTCAGGCGCCCGCGGTGCTGTGGCTGGCGTGGAACGCTTCGAAGGGGACGCTTTCGCCTGCCGTCACCCTGGTTGGCGGGTTCGAGAACGCCGACGGCAGCTACTGGGGACGTCCCGTGGACGCGGTGCCCGGACCGGATGGGGCGCTGTACGTAAGCGATGATGACGTTGGCGCGATCTACCGGTTGGCGCCCCCGAGCTAATCGATACCCCCGGTGGGATTCATTCGCTGAATTGGGGTTCCGGCGCGTAATAATCCAAAAGTTCATGCTCAACATGACACGCCCGCCTAGGTGAGTGCGCCTAGCCCGGCGGAATCACGTTCAGCTCTGACCACCAACGTGGCCCTAGGAAATGCAAGCGCTGCCGCAACGTAGGGCGATGTCGGGATCCCTACTCGTACCGGCTAGCCGCGGCCCGCGTGATACGCCTAAGGGTGGCCCTGATGTCGTACAAGACGTCGCTCGCTGGCATGTCGGGATCCCGGTTCACAGTCTCGTATGAGAGAGCAATCGCATATTCGGTGAAGGCGATCTCGTATGAGAGCCGACGGAACGCGGGACTTTCAATTCCATCACGTTTGAGAGCTGCAGCTACGACCGGATGGTCCGTGTTAATAATGATGGTGAGGCTGTTCGAGTCGTAGATTGACCTGTCTTCTTCTACACCTAGGTTCCTGAAGGCGACGCTGAAACCGCCGTGCGGCCGCTTACGCTGGCCTTCACCCGCAGCCGGTGAGACGACTGTTTTCCCGTCTTCGTCCGGATGGCCGAGTTTGGGGACCCGCGGGGCAGGACGGCCCGTGCCTTTCCCAGTCCGGCCGTTGGAGTTAGAACTGTCGAGATCTCCGGGATCGTCTAGGCCTTCAACCCATATGTCGCCTTCCTGCTCGCCACTCGCGCCAGATCCATGCAGTGCACCAGCGGCCCCCGGCCGACTGGTTGCCGCACGAATGTCTCGAAGTCGCTGGGCCTGCGTGGAGAAGTCCGCGTTTAGTAGGTCAGCCAGGTCCTGTGCCTGTAGTGCGAACCGCCTGGCCTCCTCTTGCTTGCGGGCGTCACGCGCCGCGGCAACCAGCTTCTGGCGGACCTCCTCGAGCTTCGAACCGACGAAACCCAGAAGCGCTGCCACGACAGGGTGCTTCGGGTTAAGCGTTAGCGAGCGTGAAGGATCAAATGGCTGTAGCGGAGTGTCGTGTGTCTCCAGCGCCGGTACATCGATCAGCCCAAAGAGGTAATTGCCGAACTCTTTGTGCTCGATTCCTCCGCGCTCGATAGCCACGAGGTTTCCAGACCCAGCCAGAACCGCGACGCCTTGCTCCATTTCGCCAAGTGGCCTAGTGGAAGCGTGGATCACGAGTTGGACGTCACCAAGGAGCTGGGCCTGGCCAGCATTCGGTGTGAAGGTATACGTAGAGCTCACGGGCGGTGAGTGATACTCGCACACGTGGGAGTTGACTGCCACTTCGGGATTCGCTCCGCGGAACGCAGAGAGGTGGCGCTCTATGTACTCGATGATCGAGCTCTTGTCGACACGCGGCAACAAGATGTTGCTGATCGTGATGACCGTCCCGTTGCGATCATCGACTGGCTCATTTCGCACCTCCCAGGTCACAGGGATCGCATCACCGTCAGAGGCTTTGATCGCCGCCCGGGTTAGTGAGACAACGTTGCGTAGGCCGTTCCTGACCGTGTCGACGCGCAGAGAGTCGGCGATACCGAAGGCGGCGCTCTTGCCGGTGCCCCACTTGCCGCGGCCAATACGGCCAGCCCGCCGCTCGAGGTTCTCCCCGTGCAAAGTGAAGAAGTGCGCTAGCCCGTCCTCATCCATCCCGGCCCCGTTGTCTGAGATCGTGATGGTGCTGGGCTTAACCATGACGTCGACCTTAGGCTGGACACCTGGATCGACATACTGCAGTGCATTCACGACGTATTCCCAGACCACCGGCGCTTCGGTTTTGAACTGTGCCGCTTGGGCCAGCAAGGCTCGCCCGACATGCGCGGTGACGTGTAGCTCATTCTCGGCGTTGGTCACTGTCACTCCCTCCTTAGGACGATAGCGGCGGCCACCTCGACGAATGGTGCTAGCTCCTCATCGTCAGCGAACATGTCGCGTAGCCGGTTGATCTTTATCTCGCGGGCCCGGCCTACGACGTAACGGTCCAGGCGGAAGAGGTCGGCAGCTGCGTCGGCAGTGACTGATTCGGAGTCATGAGCGGCGCTCCACAGTCGCCATGCCTCTGTAGTCAGCAAGCGGGCACGCTCCCGTTGCCAACGGCGCTCGTCAATTGAGCCAGCGCTGCGTTCGGCGCGGTGCTTGGTCAGATTCTGCCCAACCAGGCTGGGCGCTTTCGCCTCTGCCCATCGTTGGCCGACAGCGGTGAGCGACCAGCCTTCTCGACCGGTGCCGGTCACTAGGCTCCCGCTCTCGCTCTTACGAGCGTCTGACAGGGCGACCCGGACCAGCTCGAGGTTGATTTGCTCTGGGTACTTCCGCCAGCTGAAGCGCCCTGGAGCGATCTTGTGAATCTGAATGGCCACGTCCTCTGTGTCCACCAGACGGGCACCTCCGCCGAGGAGGTATAGCGCCAGCGCAGCGAGCTCCGGCCCGGTGGCAGAGTTCGTCAAGGGATTTTCATTACTTTTTTGCGCCACGTGAGCTAATATAGCAGCGCCCCGACATCACGCAAGCGGTAAATCTCGGGAGATAGCTTGACCTCAGGAAGCAGTGCACAAGACTCCTCCCTTATATCGAAGATCCTCCGCTGGGGTGCACCTGGCGCTCCGCTACTGCCCAGTACGCTCCGGCGCGCGTTCGCTAACGAGAAGCTTCCCGCATGGCTCCTACGGGATCTACGCCTGCCGACTGATGCCACGGCGCTCGCGCTCGACTCATCTGTATGGGCTCGTCTCGACCGACTCCCGACGCGCGTCGAGCACTACCTGGTCGGCTTGGTCACTTACCGGGCCGATGACATCCGAGGCCTCCGCGTCGCCGATGGAGCATGGCCCCCTGAGTCTCAGATGCCGCAGATTCCCTGGCCCACGCGAGTGCATAACGCCCTGGAGAGGGCCGGTCTGCGGACGAGTTCACGCATCAGGGACCTGACCTACGGTCAGCTGATGTCGATGTCTTCGATCGGCATGAAGAGCGTTCTGGAATTCGCCACCATCGCCGACATCTTGACCTCCGCGCCGCCCCCTCCGACCTTCGACGAAAAGGGCCAACAGATGCTCACAGACGTCGCTGATGAAGATTGGGCCGATCGGGTAGCCGGCGATGATCCGCGCTTCCGTGACGTGTTGCCTGCGTATCCGGGTACGATCAGCCAGCTAATTGATGAAGCAATGAATAATCCGGAAAGCCAGCTGGCCCACGCAATGGCCGAGTCGCTTCCGCAGGTGCATGCCCGGGTCGAGGAAATCGCTGCTGAGCCGATAGACATCGCGGTCAGGAGACTGCTAGCCAGCCTTGGAGCCTCAGACCGTGACGTCAATGTCGTCGTTGCCCGCTACGGGTGGGGCGGCCACCAGCCCCGTACGCTGGCAGACGTCGGCAAGCCTCTGAATCTTACGCGTGAGCGCGTCCGCCAGATCGTGCAGAAGTGGTCCGAGCGACTAAAAGGTGCCTATCTACCGCAGGTCGAGAAAGCAGTATACCTTCTGACCGAACGCGCACCGATTACTACGGACGATGCCGCGAGCCTCCTCGTCCATGCGAAACTGTCAACCCTCCCGATACATCCGCGAGGTGTTGAAGCTGCTGCCGAGCTAGCCGGATATGAGGTGACATTCGAGATCGGATCTGCTGAGGGCATCGAGTATGTACAGGCAGACGGACTGGAAGGCATCAGCCAGATCTTTTTCACCGCACGGCGTGAGGCCGGGCGCGTCGGCGTATCTAATATTGAGGAGATCGAGGCGTGCCTCCTGGCGAATAGCTACAAGTACTCGGCGAGCACAATCCGAAGCGCACTACAGTCATCAGCGAAATTTCAATTTCTTGTGGAAGACTGGTTCTGGGTGCCCGACACGCGTCCGGATCGCAATCGCTTGCGAAATGTCACTCGTCGGATCCTCTCGGTCACTCCCCACCTAGACATTGCCACCATCCGCCACGGTGTCCGCCGAAGTTACGCCTTCAGGCGAATCGACCTAGTGCCTCCGACCGAGGTGCTTGCGGCCTTCTACACCGTACACCCCGAATTCGTCGTCAACAACGATGGCACTATCTCGTCGGTATTCTCTCTGGATTATCGCGATGTTCTTGGCCCCGCCGAGTGCGCTTTCGTCGAGGCCCTGCGCGCATCACCCACTGGTCTGCTGGATCGCGTAGAATTGGAGCGGGCAGTAACAGAGCGTGGAATTAATGCCAATACCTTCTCTGTCTTCACCACCTACAGTCCAATCCTCGATCACCCCGCGATCAACGTCTGGTGCCTCCGCGGCCAAGCGATAGATCCTGCCAAGATAGAGGCATTGCGCGCCGTGGCCGCGAGCCGTGGCCGACGCCAACGAACTCTTGAATATGGCTGGGACGGGGATGGCCGGCTGCAGTTGACGGCGGATCTGGCTAATGTTAACTCCGCCGTGGTTTACATCCCCGCTAGCATTTCTCGCTATGTAGCAGGGAGAAGGTTCGAGGCGAGAACTCAGGAGGGAACCTCTGCAGGCGTGATCGTCGTCGATGAATCTTCAGGCGCTTCATGGGGTTATGGTCCGTTCCTTCGCCGACGCGGAGCGGAGTCCGGGGACGCCTTGACGATCAGGTTCGACCTGGTTGGCGGGATCGCGACCCTCTCCCTTGACGACGAAACAGCGTTGATGGAGGAATCCGATCGAGCAGATCCGTAAGCATCAACAGATGGTCAGTGACAGGCGTGTGTACACAACTGGCAACTGACGCCGCCTCGCCAACGCCCATGTCGTGGAACGTCAGACTGGCGAGGTAGCGTCTTGAAGACTGCCCAGACGGACACGGCGCGTTGGATGACTGTACGCGTATGGTGGCGGTAGCCTGCGGCCGAAGGGAGTGCCATGACCTCATTGAAGGCAGAGCTTGATCTTGGTCTGACTAATGCGGATCGGGCGGCAGACTCTGTCGCAGTCATCCCCACGAGCCGGCAGTTGCCGCGCGCCGTGTCCGTCACGGAGCCGAGAGGAGTGGTCTACACCCGTCGCTGGATCGTGGAGCTGATCCTGGATCTTGCTGGGTACAGACCGCAAGAAGACCTCGCTCGGCGCTATGTGGTTGAGCCGTCGGCGGGGGAAGGCGCGTTCCTGGTACCGATAATCGAGCGTCTGCTGGAGTCGCTCACCAAACATGGCCGCCCACTGCTCGACGCGCAGGATTCTATCCGTGCTTACGAGCTAGACCCCGCTGCGGCATCCCATGCCATCCAGCTCGCCATGGCTGAAGTAGTGGCACACGGTGCTAGCTTTTCGGAAGCCAAACGCCTCGCGGAAGGATGGGTAACCGTTGGCGATTACCTCACTGAATCGCCGCGAGATCGTAGGGCTGATTTGGTCGTAGGCAATCCTCCATACATACGCTACGACGATATTCCGGTCGAAGCGCTCGAGACTTATCGTCGCATGTATCCGACAATGGTCGGGCGAGGCGACATATATGTCGGTTTTATCGAAGCTGGCCTGCGCCAGCTCATGGACGGAGGCGTTCTAGGATTTATATGCGCAGATCGGTGGATGCGCTCGGCGTACGGCGCACAGCTGCGGCATCTAATTTCACGTGGGTTCGCGGTCGAGGCCGTTATCGAGATGCACGACGCACAAGCCTTCGACGATAATGTCGCGGCATACCCGGCAGTGGTTCTTATCCGCCGGACACCGCAGCGATCGTTGCTCGTAGCAAGCGCAGGTTCGGATGCGGGACCGTTCGACCAGCAGGGAAGCCTTGCTGACGCACTCGTCGCTCACGCCCGTGGGCGTCAATCAGCTGTGCCGGGATTCACGGCTACAACAGTGGACCGTTGGTTTTCCGGCACTAGCCCTTGGCCAGCACTAGAGCCGCACAAGCTTAACGTGCTGCAGCGGTTGGAAGAAAGGTTCGCCCCGCTGGAAGATGAGCTAACTGGTACGAGGGTCGGCATTGGTATCGCGACAGGCGCCGATCGCATCTTCGTCACCACCGACCACGACCTGGTGGAGTCGGACAGGCTTATACCTCTCGCCATGACTGCAGACACGCGCAGCGGGATCTTGCGCTGGTCCGGGCATTATCTAGTCAACCCCTGGGCGGTCGGTGGCGGCCTAGTCAATCTGGAGACCTACCCGCGCCTCCGTGATTACCTTGAGAAGCGTGAACCCGAACTTCGACGCCGCCACATTGCGCAGCGTCTCCCGCGCTACTGGTATCGCACCATCGACTCCCTCGATCCCAAGCTCACATCGCGGTCTAAGCTTTACTTCCCCGACATGAAGCTAGTCAGCAATCCAGTACTAGACCAGGGCGAGACCTATCCGCATCACAACCTGTACTACATAACTAGCGAAGCGTGGGATCTAGAGGTGCTCGGCGGTCTCCTACTTTCACGCGTAGCCCAGCTGTTCATCGAGGCGTACTGCGTGAAGATGCGGGGAGGTACGCTGCGTTTCCAAGCACAGTACCTACGACGCATCAGGATTCCGGACCCGGCGACGCTAAACGCAGGTACAGCTGCCCAGCTGCGCACGGCGTTCCGAACCAGAGACGCCGACGCGGCAACGGTTGCGGCAATCAGGGCATATGACATCGCTGACATGGCTACAGTTATGGCGTGCTAGCAGACATCGATGAACGCTTCCAGCAAGCCGTCCAGGCGTTCTGGGATGCAAGGGATCGGCAACAGCAAAGGCAGATCGACTCGGGCAAGATTGACGCAGGCACACGAGGCGCGGTTACTGGTGGAGCTCAAATGGGCGCCCTCGAGGTGCTCCTTACGGATGTTCTACTTGATGCCGGACTGTCGACCTTTGACATCCGCGCACGCACTGCCCTCGCGCTTCCCGGTTATTACCGTTCCGAGAAGCGATGGGACCTGTTGGTTGTAGCTAACGGCCATCTTTTGCTGGTGGTCGAATTCAAATCTCAAGTCGGCCCAAGCTTCGGTAACAATTTTAATAACCGGACGGAAGAAGCGATCGGGAACGCGGAGGACATCTGGACCGCATACAGGGAAGGTCGCTTTGGGCATTACCCACCCCCCTTCCTAGGATACTTTTTCCTCCTCGAAGACTGCCCGAGGGTCCATGCGCCAGTCTCGAACACCGAACCGTATTTTAAAGTTGATCCGGTATTCAATCGAGCCTCGTACGCAAAGAGGTACGAGATTCTGTGTGAACGCCTAGAACTTGAGCGCAAGTACAGCGCTACATGCTTGGCAATGGCTACCAACTCGAATCCAACGGCGATCAGTTTTCCCTCCCCACACCTCAGTTTCCGTTATTTCGCTGCCAGTATCGAGGCTCATGCGCGAGCCTACGTGGCCACCAAATCATGAGCACGACGAATCTGACGTTACTTCAGCGAACTCAGGCTCCCTGCACCTCGCGTTCCTAATTCATTGGCTGAACCGATGGGACACCGTTGCCGCTTAGCGCGCCACGACGACGATGCCGCGGGTTGGGCGCCAGGCGAGGACTGGGATGTGGCCGGGGTCGTAGGGGTGGACGTCGTGGTCTTCCGGGTCGCCGGTGTAGTGGAGCCAGTTGTTGCCGTGGGCGGTGAAGATGCCGATGCAGGCGTTGCATTCGGTGCAGTAGGGCTCTAGAGCGTCGTCGCCGTACGGCAATTCGTCGTCGGAGCAGGGCTCGGTTGCATCGAGGATCGTGTCTAGGACGTCTGGGGCGTAGCCGACTAGGAAGACCAGGCTCTCGGCTAGGCGGTCGGGTTCTAGGGGCGCCAGCAGGGCTAGGCGGCCGGTCGGTCGGAAATGGCCAGCGAGTCCTCAGCAGCTTCGTCGAAGATGGAGTACAAGGACATGTCGCCTCCGTGGTGAGGTGGTGTGTTCCCAGGGCCGTTCCGGTGGGCCAACACCGGGGCGGCCCGCTTGGGGCTGTAAGTCAAGTCTATCGCGTGTAGTTACGATCTACTTCCATTGATCTTTCGTGTTGTCGTAATTGTGTGCGATCAACTCGGGCTCGATGGTTAGGGCGGTGTGCAGAGCCCAGCAGGGTGTTCATCTCAGCGACTCCTGCGGGGGATTCAAGATCGTCGGCCATGTGCTTACGATCACAACGTCAGTTCGCTTTCGCGCAAAGGAGCATCCGATGCCTGACCCCACGATCGTCCTCGTCCACGGCGCCTTCGCAGACGCGTCAGGCTTCGGCGGAGTTATCGCCGAGCTCAGCAGCGCCGGTTACCCCGTGATCGCGCCCCCGAACCCGCTGCGCAGCCTCGCGTCCGACGCCGCCACCGTCGCCGCGGCGGTCGCCGCCATCGAAGGGCCGGTTGTCCTCGTGGGGCACTCGTACGGCGGGGCGGTCATCACCCAGGCGTCGGCCGGGCTGGAGAACGTGACGGCGCTCGTGTACCTGGCGGCGTTCGGGCTGGAAGTGGGCGAGAGCTGCGCCAGCTCGCAGCAGCCGTTCCCGCCGTCGATGCTCGCCTCCACCGCCGCTCCTACGTCGCAGGCGGCCGTGGGCGCCGCGGGAGGGCCGGACCTGTACATCAGCAGGGAAGGGT
>Ga0335075_10011919_pt1 | contig 13141 bp, 9 predicted proteins | sample Lox_Sample_24_FD_206723 | JGI IMG/M metagenome (GOLD analysis project Ga0335075, IMG submission 206723) | Soil microbial communities from Loxahatchee National Wildlife Refuge, Florida, United States - Lox_Sample_2.4 | ecosystem: Environmental > Terrestrial > Soil > Wetlands | place: USA: Florida... | reverse complement strand
TGTCCGGGGTGGGCTCGTCTGGGCTGGCGGGGCCGTGCTGCGACGTCTGCCGCGGCCCGGTGCGGCCCGGCTACGCCCGCTGTTACCAGTGCGGACAGCATGACCAGTTCGGCCAGGGCCTGCTGGCTGACGCGGTCGTACCCATCTCGTACGCGGTCAAGGGCACGGCGTTCGCCGACGATCTGTGGCGGTATAAGTCCGGGCTGGGCCCGGGCCCGCCGGACCCGTCGATCCGGCGGGCCCGGGCGTCGATCCTGGCCCTGCTGGTGATCTTCCTAGCCGATCACGGCGGCTGCGTGTGGCGGCACGCGGCCATGCCGCCACCGGTCCGGCTGGCCGTGGTGCCGACGGGGTACGGGCGTCCTGAACCGCACCCGCTGCTCTCGCTGGCCTCACCCAGCCTGCGGTTGCCGGTGTGCCGGCTGGCCATCCGCCCCGGCCGCCAGGGCCGTGACCTTGACCTGGGCCGGTTCGATGCCCACCGCGTCCCGCCCGGGACCAGCGTCCTGCTCCTCGAAGATAGCTGGGTGTCGGGCGCCAGCGCCCAGTCTGCCGCCGCCGCGCTCAAGCTGGCCGGCGCCCGCCACGTCGCGATCGTCGTGGTTGGCCGGCACGTCAACCCAGCCGACCCCGGCGCGGCCCCGCTGCTCACCCGGCTGGTCCGGGCCCGGTACGACCCGCTGGCATGCGCAGTTCACCGGACCGCGCCCGAAGTCTCAATGGTGCGAACAGGTTTCAAGTAGCAAGATCTCCACCATTCATTGCCTTTCCGCACACTCGGGCGATAGTGCTGCTCTAGCCATTCGCCGCGCCGATTAACTGGCTTTGAGCGTGCATTTGATATAACTTTTTCCGCGTGGATGACCTCCAGCTCGCAGCCGGGCTGCGTTCGAGGTCACCCGATGCGCTCCCCGGTCTCATCGACGCATATGGGAACCGCCTGTTCGGCTATTGCTGGTTCCTGCTCCGGAATCGGGAAAATGCGCAAGCGGCGGTGCGCGACGCAATGATTATCGCCGCCGGGCAAGCCGGACGCCTGGCCCGCGCGCAATGGCTCGGCCCGTGGCTTTACTCCCTGGCCCGGGGCGAATGCAGCAGGCGCGCCGCGGTTCCCGCCGCGGAAGCCGACGAGCCGCTCGCAGGCCAGGACCAGCATCACGCCGATCGGCGGTTGATGGCCTGGAACGCGGTCGCGAGCATGGACGCCGACGAGGTTGAAGCGCTCGAATTGGCCTGCAGGCACGAGGTCGACCTGAGCCTGGCACTTGGCCTGCCGCCCGCCAAGGTGGCGGCACTGCTTGGCCGGGCCAGGCAGAACCTGGAACTAGCCGTTGCCGCGCAGGTCTTGATCAACAGCCCGCAGGCTTGTCCGGACCGCGCCGCGGTGATGGGCGGCTGGCCGGGCATCGCGACCACGCCGCCACGGGACCGGGTGCTCGAGCACGCCGCCACCTGCCCGGTCTGTGGGCCGCGCCGACCCCGCAACGTGTCCGCGGCCCGGGTCTTCGCCCTGCTCCCCGAGCCCGAACTCCCGTCGCTTGCCTGGCTGGACGTGCTCGTGTTCATGGAAGACCCGAGGATGTGGGCCTACCGGGAGTTCGTGATCGGCCGGGCGGCCGAGCTCACCGGGTCGGTGTTCCTGGCCGAGCCCGAGGCATCCCGGCCCGCCATCGCGACGCAGCGCACCGTCTCCAGAGGCACCGTCGCTAGGGCCGGCGTCGCGTGTGAACCTGGCATATCCGGTCCCTGCGTCGCTCAGGGGTTCATCGGGTCCTGGGAGCATGCCGGGCCAGGCTCGGCCAGCGCGCCCGGGCCTCCGGCCGCGAGCAGCCCGGTGAGCATTCCCCCGGCCCGATGGGCCCGGCCCGTGCAGCAGCGCCCGCCGGCTGGGAAGGGCCGGCCGGGCTGGCGGCGCCGGATATCCAGGCTCGGCGTGGCGGCCGCGGTCGGCGTGGCGATAAGCGCGGCGGTCGCCTTGATCGGGCTTAGGCTCACCCCCGCACCCGCCCGGGCCGGCGGCCCCGCCGCCGCGTCGACGTCAAGGCCGGGGGACCTCGCCACTCCCCGGCGCCCCGGCGCCGCCGGGCGGGCCACGGACACTGGTCCCGGAGCAAGCCTAAGCTGGACTGGTGACCGCAACACCCCCCTCCCATACCGCCCTGGTCCGGCGGGCCCGCCGGATCGACCGCACGCTGGCCGAGATGTATCCGGACGCGCACACGGAGTTGAACTTCAGCTCGCCGCTGGAACTTCTGGTGGCGACGATCCTGTCGGCGCAGACCACCGACAAGCGGGTCAACATGACAACCCCGACTCTGTTCGCGCGGTATCCGACCGCGGCGGATTATGCTGCCGCCGATCGTGACGAGCTCGAGAAGATCATCCTGTCAACCGGGTTCTACCACGCCAAGGCGAACAGCTTGATCGGGCTCGGGCGGGCGCTGTGCGACAGGTTCGGCGGTGAGGTGCCGCCGCGGCTGGACGACCTGGTCACCCTGCCCGGTGTGGGCAGGAAAACCGCCAACGTGGTGCTCGGAAACGCCTTCGGCATCCCCGGCATCACCGTGGACACCCATTTTGCCCGGCTGGCCCGCAGGTTCGGCTGGACGACGAGTACCGACCCGGTGAAGATCGAGGCCGAAGTGGCCGCCCTCATCCCGCGCCGGGACTGGACCGACCTCTCCCAGCGGATGATCTGGCACGGCCGGCGGGTCTGCCACGCCCGCCGGCCCGCCTGCGGCGCGTGCGGGCTGGCCCGCCTGTGCCCGTCCTACGGCGAGGGACCCACCGATCCGCAGGTCGCCGCCAAGCTCGTCAAACCCGGCCCGTTCTCGTGACCGGAGGCTTGTGTTGACCGGGGGCGGGGAGCCGGTCCCCGGGTGGTTGCGTGAGCTGGCTGAGGCGGCCGGCAAGATGGAGATCAACCCGCAGTCCCAGCCGCCCCCGAACGGCGGCCGGGCGTCGGCGGTGCTGATCTTGTTCGCCGGCGGTCCTGACGATCCGGACCTGCTGTTCATCGAGCGCAGCCAGCGGCTGCGGCTGCACGCGGGCCAGCCGGCCTTTCCCGGCGGGGCCATCGACGCCGCCGACTCCGGCCCGGTCGCGGCCGCGTTGCGGGAGGCCGCCGAGGAAGTGGGCGTGGACCCGGGCGGCGTTGAGGTGGTAGGCACCTTGCCCGAGCTTTTCATCCCGAGGACCGGCTTCCGGGTCGTCCCGGTGCTGGCGTGGTGGCGCCAGCCGTGCGCGGTCGCGCCGGTCGACCCGGCCGAGGTGGCCGCGGTGGAGCGGATCCCCGTCAGCGAGCTGAGCGATCCCGCGGCACGGGTCATGGTGCGCGGACCGAGCGGGTTCGTCTCGCCCGCGTTCCGGGTCAGGAGCATGCTGATCTGGGGCTTCACGGCCGTGCTGGTGGACCGCCTGCTGGCGCTGGCCGGATGGGAACGGCCCTGGGATGGCGCCGCGGTCGTCGAGTTGTAACCTTCGACGGTCGCGTGTCAGGGCCGCGGACGCTATACCTTTAGTGTCGTGCACGGAGATGTACTCGACCTTATCCTGCTCGTGGTGGTCGCCGCGTTCGCCGTGTCCGGCTACCGGCAGGGCTTCATCGTCGGCATCCTGAGCTTCTTCGGCTTCGTTGGCGGCGCCCTGCTCGGCGCGGAGTTCGGCCCGAGCATCTCCCGGGCACTGGTCGGCGGTCAGACTCAGCAAGACGTGATCGCGGTCGTGCTGCTTGTCGCGTTCGCCGTGATCGGGCAGTTCATTGCCTCGTCCATCGGCGCGGCCATGCGGTCGACGGTGACCTGGCACTCGGCGACGGTCCTTGACTCGGCGGGTGGCGCCGTGGTCAGCGTGGTGTCCGTGCTGCTGATCGCGTGGGTCGTCGGGTCAGTGCTGATCGAGTCGCCGTTCCCGCTGGTCGACTCCCAGGTGAACAACTCGCTGGTGTTGCAGACGCTGGACAAGGTCATGCCCAATTCGGCCAAGACCCTGTTCTCCGACTTCCGCAGGCTGCTCGCCACCAACAGCATGTACGCCGAGGTGTTCAGCAACATCGGAGCAGAACGTATCTTCGCCATCACGGCCCCGGATCCCGCCGTGGTCGGCAGCGCCGGCGTCCAGTCCGCGAGCGCCAGCGTGGTGCGGGTACAGGGGATAGCGCCGAGCTGTGGGGAGTCCATCGAGGGATCGGGATTCGTCATCTCACCGGATCACATCCTCACCAACGCCCACGTGGTCGCGGGCGTGACCAGCAGGCAGACCGTCACCACCACCTCGGGGCGCAGCCTGCCTGCCACCGTGGTCTACTACGACCCCCAGGTTGACGTTGCCGTCCTCTATGTGCCCGGGCTCAACCTGAACCCCCTGCAGTTCGCCGCACCGGCCAACCCGGGCGCCGACGCCGTGGTCGCGGGCTATCCCCTGGATGCCACGAACCTGCACCTGGTACCGGCACGGATCGGCGGCACCCAGGACGCCGAGGGCCCGAACATCTACCAGACGAGCACGGTGACCCGCCAGATCTACGAGATACGGGCCGTGGTCAAGTCGGGTAACTCCGGTGGCCCGCTGCTATCGCCGGCGGGCACCGTTGACGGAGTCGTGTTCGCGGCCGCGGTCGGGCAGTCCGATACCGGCTTCGCGCTCACCGCCACCGAGGTGTCCCAGGACGTCAGGGCGGGCGAGCAACTCACCGGCGCCGTGTCAACTGGCGCCTGCGACAACTAATTCACGTCTGCCGTCAGGCCTGGCCGCAGGTCCGCGGCCGGGATCTCGGCCAGTCCATGCCGTTCGATCCGCGCCGCCAGGTCGTCCGACGCCGCCAGGAACGCGGCCAGGTCGATCCCGTACGGGCGGCCGGGGCCGGACGGCGACCCGGTCCGATCCTGGTACGTGCCCTGGTACGCGCGGGCCCGCTGGGATCCCCGGCGCAGCAGCGCGGTCGCGCCGCGGGCATTGCCGCGCAAGGCGTGGGTCAGCCCCACCGCGACCTGGGCCAGCCCTTGCCATAGGTCGCGCTCATCGGCCGGCCCGGTCTTCCACGCTGCCTCGAGCACCTCGTGGGCGTGAAACGGGCGTCCCGCGCGCAGCAACTGGTCGGCCAGCCGGGCCACCTCCGGTCCCGCCAGCGCGAGATCGTCGGGAATCCTTGCCTCGCCGCCGCCTTCGGCCTCGCCGCCGGCACCGGCCCGGCCCAGCGGCCTGCCCAGGGCGTCACGCGGCCGCGCGTTCCGTGGCCGGCCTGCCGGATCGCGATCCCGCCTCACCGTTCCGGTTCCGGGTCGGCCAGCCAGCCCCGCAGCTCGGTGTCGAAGGCCTCGGGGCGTTCCTCGTGCGGGAAGTGCCCGGCGCCGTCGATCAGGCGCCACCGGTAGGGACCGTCGACGTACCGGCCTGCCCCGCGGGCGGTCCGCGGCAGCACGCAGCTGTCCAGCGCCCCTTGCAGGTGCAGCGTCGGAGCCTGGATCGGCATGTGCATGCGTCGCGCGTAACGGATGCCGTCCGGGCGCAGCGTGCTGCGGGCGAGCCAGCGGTGATACTCAAGCGACGAATGGGCCACCGAGGGTATTCGCATCGCCCTGGCGTAGACCTGAGCGGTCTGCGGGTCCGGCCACCCCGGTCCTGACCAGCTCTCAAGCAGCTGGCCGACCCGGCGTGCCCCGTCCCTGACCAGTTGCCGCTCGGGGAGCACGGGCAGCTGGAAGCCGAGGGCGTAGCTGCTCCGGCGGCCCTGGCCCAGCGGGTCGGTGAGCATCGCCGACCGCATACGCAGGGGATGTGCCATCGACACCACGGCCAGCCGCCCGACGACCTTGGGGTGGTAGACGGCCAGCGTCCAGGTCACCAGGCCACCCCAGCCGTGGCCGACGACGACCGCGTTCGCCTCTCCGAGCGCGCGGATCAGCCCGGCCGCGTCGGCGGCGGCGGTGACCAGATCGTAGCCGCGGGGCGGCTTGTCGCTCCCCCCGTAGCCGCGCAGGTCGACCGCCACGGCGCGAAAACCCGCCTCGGGCAGCCAGGCCAGCTGATGCCGCCACGTCCACCAGAACTCGGGGAAGCCGTGCAGAAGCAGCACCAGCGGTCCGTCGCCGGCCTCGGCGACGTGGAAGCGCGTCCCGTTGGCGCTCACCGAGCGGTGCGCCCACGGGCCGGCGATCTGAACCGCGGAATCCGCGTTAACGGCCATCGCGCCGGCCTCACTGGGGCTCGCGCGCAGCGATCTCGGGCGGCCGGCCATCGCGGCCAATCTCCTGGTGGCCGTCGCTGCTGGCCGGCACGCTCTGGGCTGGATGGGGCCGCTGGCCGTCGCGCCGCAGCAGGCTTATCCCCTCGGTGACCGACTTCCTGGTCCTGCGCATGCCGGACAGGTGCCGCAGCTTCAGCAGGGCGATGGCCACCGCGGCGCCGGCCAGCAGCACGCACGTGCCGGCCACGATGAGGAAGGCCGCCCACTTCCAGATGCCGAGGGTGATCAGGCCGTAGGCGAAGGCGATGCAGCACAGCACGAGCACCAGGCAGCCGACGAATGCGGCAACGCCACCCAGCGCTCCGGCCAGGCCGATCCTCCGCATGTCGCCGCGCAGTTCCGTCTTGGCCAGATCTATCTCGTACCGGATCAGCTGGGATACATCCTTGGCGGCCAAGGCCACGAGATCCCCGAGTGACTGGTCAGCGCCATCGTGCTGCGGCGTTTCGCTGCGGACCATCGCGTCTGTCTCCGTTCATGCGGACAACCACCCGCTGTCGGCACGGCAACCGGTGCCCGCGCCCCGTACCCGATTCCGCCCAAGGTCGCGGGCTCGGCCAACGAACAAGGCTAACGTTTCGCGATCACCATCAGGCAGCACCCCGGCGTTTCACGCTCCGCCACGGCGCGTCGGCCGGAGGCCCGCGAACGTACGGGACGATCCGGTGCCGCGAACGTTAACTTGCTCCAGGGCGGCAAAACTACCGCGATGTGTCGCGATTCGCTGACATGGTGCCACTATCGCGGCCGCGAATCCAGGTTCCCCGCCACGCAGTCCGCAAACTCTCCGGCTACGGGCGCAAAGCAAGCGGCGCCCCTGGCCGGGGCGCCGCCGCGCAGCACGTCCAGCCTGGCTACCAAGCGTGCACCTTTCTTTGTCGGACAGGCTGGCCGCTCCTGTCGCCTCTCGGCGACGACCGTCGGCCTGACCTGGCCTGACACGCCTCCCGCGGCTGGTCGCGCGTGGGTACCTGGCTGCCGTGCCCGGACGCTATGTGTCCGTAGCTCCGTTCTACGACTAAATCCCGGCCGTGAAAAGACCCGTTGCGTAATCAATTCGTGATCTCAATCAGTCGCCGCGATCACATGTCGTTAACTAGTGGCTCGCCGCGTCGACACCTTGCCCAAGGCGGTCGTCACGCCGGGCGCCGGGAAAAAGGAGGCGGCGCCCGCCGGGGGGGAGAGCGGGCGCCGCGCGCACGGTCCGGCCCTGGGGGGGGAGGCCGGCTCCGTCCTTATAGAAGCTTATCTACATCGGGTTCTCGAATCGACCGCAGGCACCCGGATGTAGCGTCGCCAATCGAATTACAACATACCGTGCATGGCTCTGAACAGTGTTATCACTAGATCAGTTACTAGATAGTAAGAACTTCTCACCTTCTGAGAGCGGAGGCGCGCCGCAGGCGTAGTGAATTACGCCCCTGGCGAACGAAGCACGCCCGAATGATACCACTTGCTCCGAGTGTTACCAAGCCATGCGCTCCGGGGCTTTTGCGCAAAAAGTGCCCAGTGCGCCCGCCGCGAACAACCCGTGTGTCCGCTGGGAACCAGGGAGCCGCGACGGGCGTCAGTGAGTGCCGCACAGAAGGGCGTCCAGGAGGGCGACGGCGCCCGGCTTACTGAGCGGGTGGTTGGCGGTCCCGCATTTGGGGGACTGGACGCAGGACGGGCAGCCGGCCTCGCAGTCACACCCCGAGATGGCCTGCCTGGTCGCGGCGAGCCAGTCCCTGACGGCCAGGAAACCCCGTTCGGCGAACCCGGCGCCGCCGTCGTAGCCGTCGTAGACGAAGACGCTGAGCCTTCCGGTGGCGGGGTGCAGGTCGGCGGACACCCCCCCGATGTCCCAGCGGTCACAGGTGGCAAACAACGGCAGCAGGCCGATGCTGGCGTGCTCGGCGGCATGCGCGGCCCCGCCGAGATCGACGCCCGCGGCAGCGAGCCTGGCCCGCCCGGCGGCCGAGACCGTCCACCACACGGCGCGGGTCAGCAGGTGCCGCGGCGGCAGGTCAAGCGGCGCATCCCCGAGCGGCGCGCCGGTGTCGGCGCGGCGCCTGGTGAAACAGACCACCTGGCGGGTCACCCGGACGTCGCCGAAGCGTACCTCGGCCTCGCCCCAGGTCACGCCGCGCAGTTCGCCCCGCACCTCGATCTCGGTCACATCCCTTGCGGTGGTGGTGTAGCCCGGGTCGCCCGGCTCGACCAGCGCCACCCGGTCGGCCAGGTCGAGCCGGCTGACCAGGTAGCTGTCGCCCTGGTGCAGGTACACCGCGCCTTGGTGAACGAGCAGGTGAGCTGACGGCTCGTCGACCGTGCCGACCAGCCGCCCGGTCGCCTCCTCCACCACCCGGACCGGGGCGTCGCCGGCCCCGCGCAGCCCGCCCGGGCCGGCCACCCCGCGGTGCATGCTGTACCAGCCCGCCGGACGCCGGCGCAGCCGGCCCGACCGGGTGAGCTGCTGGACGACCTCGCCGGACGCCGGGCCGAAGATGTCCAGGTCCTGCTCGGTCAGGGCCAGCTCGGCCGCGGCCGCGCACAGGTGCGGTGCCAGCACATACGGGTTGTCCGGGTCAAGGACGGTGGCCTCCACCGGGTGCCGCAGCAGGGTCTCGGGGTGCCGGACCAGGTAGGTATCGAGCGGATCATCCCTGGCGATGAGGACCGCCGCCGCGCTCTGCCCGGCGCGCCCCGCCCTTCCCGCCTGCTGCCACAGCGAGGCCCAGGTTCCCGGCCAGCCCGCGATGAGCACCGCGTCAAGACCGGGGATGTCGACGCCGAGTTCGAGGGCGCTGGTCGTGGCCAGGCCCATCAGGCGCCCGTCGCTGAGCGCGGCCTCGAGGTTCCTCCGGTCCTCTGGCAGGTACCCGGAGCGGTACGCGGCCACCTTGGTCCCCGGTGGCACAGTCCCGGGTGGCACAGTCCCCGTTGGCACAGTTCCCGGTGGCACAGCCCCCGGTGCCACAGTCGCCGTTGCATCGTGCCCGCCGAGAGACCGGCGGGCGGCCAGCGCCACCGTCTCTGCGCCGCGCCGGGACCTGATGAAGGCGAGCGTGGGGACGTCCTGCCGGACCAGCCTGGCCAGCAGGTCGGCGGTCTGCGCGGTGGCGGTACGACGTAGCCTGGCCCCTGCCTCGCCGCGCGCGTCGGTCAACGGCGGTTCCCACAGCGCGAACGCGAGCGGTCCCCGCGGCGAGCCGTCCTCGGTGACCTCCTCGGCCTCCAGCCCGGTCAGCAGCTTGGCGCAGTCGCCAGGAGCCCCGACCGTCGCAGACGCCAGCACGAACACCGGCCTGGGCGCCCCGCCCGGCGGGGCGTGATGCGCCACCACCCGCCGCAGCCGTCGCAGCACGTGCCCCACGTGTGAACCGAACACCCCCCGGTACCCGTGGCATTCGTCGACGATCACGTAGCGCAGCCTGCTGAAGAAGCCCGACCAGCGGGCGTGGCCAGGCAGCAGCGACCGGTGCAGCATGTCCGGCGTGGTCAGCAGGTACCTGGCATGACTGCGGGCCCAGGCCCGTTCGGCCGCCGTAGAGTCGCCGTCGAAGCTGGCGGCCTGGACCGCGGGCAGGGCGAGGGCGCGGATCGACGCGAGCTGGTCGGCGGCGAGCGCCTTGGTGGGCGTGATGTACAACACGGTGTCCCCGGCCTGCACCGCAGTGAGCGCGGGCAGCAGGTAGCCCAGCGACTTGCCCGACGCCGCGCCGGTGGAGATGATCACGTTCCTGCCGGCATGCGCGTGGCACGCGGCGGCGGCCTGATGGGACCAGGGGGCGCGGATACCGCGCCGGGCCAAAGCTTCGACGATCTCCGCGGGCACCCAGGCCGGCCAGGGCACATCCCGCCCCGGCCGGGCCGGGATGTGCTCCACGTGGACGGGCCGGCCCGCCCGCGCGTCGTCAAGCAGAATGCCAAGCGCCCGGTTCCCTACCGCCGGGGATGGGCCGGCCGGGCATTCAGCAGGATTGGCCGGGAGCGCGGTGGGAACAGGGAGCGGTGGAACGCGCATAGTTTTCGACACAGGTTTTCAGTGTGTCATCCGAGGGGGGATGTCTGGAGCGGTGATTTCGTATAGACATGACGTCGGAGCGTGGTTGAATGCCGTGAGGGTCACGCCCCCTTATGCTGGCTCCGCCCGGTCGGCTTCCCCGGGGCGGGACGTGGAGATAACGCCGTTACGGCGCTGGAGGATTTGTGGATCTGAAGCTAGGTCACTACAACAAGGACGGCATCGAGGTCGTCGACGTCGAGGGCGAGATCGATGTCTACACGGCGCCGCGGCTCCGTGAGCTGCTCATCGATCTGGTCAACAAGAACAACTACCAGCTCGTCGTCAACATGGAGAAGGTGGAGTTCCTCGACTCCACCGGTCTGGGCGTACTGGTCGGCGGGCTGAAGCGGGTCCGCGCCCACGACGGTTCCCTCGACCTCGTATGCACGCAGGAGCGGATACTCAAGATCTTCCGGATCACCGGCCTGACCAAGGTTTTCGGTATCCATGGCACGGTGGACGAGGCCATCGCCTCCAAGAAGGCCGAGAGGTAACAACCGTCGGCCCGAGGAACCTGTCGCAGATGGCAACCGTCGAAGTCACGTTCACGCCGCTGCCCGCGCACGTTCGCACCGCGCGGCTGGTCGCCACCGCGGTGGCGCGGCGCAGCGGCGTGGACGAAGCGCTGCTTGATGAGGTCCGCCTCGCCGTGGGCGAGGCCTGCTCGCGCGCGGTCGAGGCGCACCGCCGGCACTGTCCGGCCGAGCCGGTCAGGATTGAGATGACCGACTCCGGCGAGCGGTTCGTGGTGGTCGTGAGCGACCACGCTCCCGCGGCTCGCGCCAGCACCGCGACCGTCGCCAACGGCGACGTGCCGCACGACCAGGACGCCGCGGCGATTCCCGCCGGGTTCGGGCTGGCCGTCATCTCCGGCTTGGCCGACGACGTGCGCGTCTGGTCGACGGATTCCGGCGTGAGCGTGCGGATGAGCTGGCCCTCGGCGGCCACGTCCTTCTTAGCTGGCTGGCCCGGGCCAGCCAGCCCCGTCTGCGTCCGTTAACCCCACCGCTAACCCGCCCGCACACGTAGGCGCCGCGGATGTCGGTTCCGCTGATGTCGATGGGGCCCGCCGCACCGGGCGGCTGCCCTGGCCGCATTGGGTGCGTCACGTGACCGTATCGTTTAAATAACGATCATGTAACGTTTTTGTTAGGAATGGCCTAGTGTTCATGCTTCGCCCGGTGCGTGCGTAGACTCCCGGCCACTTGTTCGTTTCCGATCGGCACCTGCACGTTCGGAGTTCCAGGAGGTCGAATGTCCAGGCTCGTCCCCGCGCTGGCGGCGAATCCCGTCAGCGTGAGCGGCACCAACCTGACCTGGGTTGTGATTGTCGCGGTCGTCGGACTGCTCGCGCTCGGCGTGGCCGGCGCACTGGTCAGGGAGGTGCTCGCGGCCGGCCAGGGAACCCAGCGGATGCAGGAGATCGCGCGCGCCGTGCAGGAGGGCGCGGCCGCGTACCTGCGCCGCCAGTTCAGGACCCTCGGCGTGTTCGTGTTCGCCATCTTCTGGATCCTGCTGCTGCTCCCGGCCGACGGCAACGGCGTGCGCTGGGGCCGGAGCATCTTCTTCCTGGTCGGCGCCTTGTTCTCCGGGCTCACCGGCTTCACGGGCATGTCGCTGACGGTCCGCGGCAACGTCCGGGTCGCGGCCGCGGCCCGGGAGGGCGGGGAGCGGCCCGCAATGCGGATCGCGTTCCGGACCGGCGGCGTGGCCGGGATGTTCACGGTCGGCCTCGGCCTGTTCGGTGCCGCGATAGTGGTGCTCGCCTACCGGCAGAACGCGCCGGACGTGCTGGAGGGCTTCGGCTTCGGGGCCGCGCTGCTTGCGATGTTCATGCGTGTCGGCGGCGGCATCTACACCAAGGCGGCCGACGTCGGCGCCGACCTCGTGGGCAAGGTGGAGCAGGGCATCCCCGAGGACGACCCGCGGAACGCTGCGACGATCGCCGACAACGTGGGCGACAACGTGGGCGACTGCGCCGGGATGGCAGCGGACCTGTTCGAGTCCTACTCGGTGATGCTGGTCGCGTCGCTGATCCTGGGCAAGAGCGCGTTCGGCGACGACGGCCTGGTCTTCCCGCTGGTCATCCCGGCCATCGGGATCCTCACCGCGGTCATCGGGATCTTCTCGGTCGTGCCGCGCCGTGGTGACCGCAGCGGGATGACCGCGATCAACCGCGGCTTCTTCATCTCCGCGATCATCTCGGTCATCGGCGTGGCCATAGCCTCGTTCACGTTCCTGCCTTCCCACTTCAACCAGCTCAAGGGCGTCACCGAGGCGGGCATCGCGAACTTCAGCGGCGACCCGCGCGTGATCGCGTTCGTCGCGATCCTGATCGGTATCGCGCTGGCCAGCGCGATCCAGCTGCTGACCGGATACTTCACCGAGACCAACCGGCGGCCGGTCCGCGACATCGGGCAGAGCTCGGAGACCGGCGCGGCCACCGTCATCTTGTCCGGCGTGTCGACCGGCATGGAGTCCGCCGTCTACTCCGCCCTGCTGATCGCCGCCGCGGTGTTCTGCGCCTACCTGCTCGCGACCGGCAACGCCACCGTCGCGCTGTTCGCGGTGGCGATGGCCGGCATCGGCCTGCTGACCACGGTCGGCGTCATCGTCTCGATGGACTCCTTCGGCCCGGTCACCGACAACGCGCAGGGCATCGCGGAGATGTCCGGCGACGTCGAGGGCGACGCGGCGCAGGCCCTGACGCACCTGGACGCGATCGGGAACACGACCAAGGCGATCACCAAGGGCATCGCGATCGCGACCGCGGTGCTCGCCGCGACCGCGTTGTTCGGCTCGTTCCGCACCCAGGTCGAGTCGGCGCTTGGCTCGCGGGCGGGCACGTT
>Ga0335075_10011918_pt1 | contig 13142 bp, 3 predicted proteins | sample Lox_Sample_24_FD_206723 | JGI IMG/M metagenome (GOLD analysis project Ga0335075, IMG submission 206723) | Soil microbial communities from Loxahatchee National Wildlife Refuge, Florida, United States - Lox_Sample_2.4 | ecosystem: Environmental > Terrestrial > Soil > Wetlands | place: USA: Florida... | reverse complement strand
GAATACAAAGCGATCCCGAAAGACTACGCGTTGACCGTGGACGTCACACCGGCGGGCGCGGGTTCGGTGCAGTGCGACACGGGCGGCGGTCCGGGCTCGTGCGCCGAAGAGTACACCGAAGGCACGACCGTGAAATTGACGGAGAAAGAAAACGCTGGTTATACGTTTGAGAAATGGTCGGGGGCGTGTTCGGGCACGGGGACGTGCGAAGTCCTCATGAGCGAAGCGAAGACCGTGACCGCGGAATACAAAGCGGAAGGCGTCACGCCCCCGGAAGAAAAGGGGCCGACGTTCGCGCAGTGCGCGACGGCGGCGAAGGAAGACGTCGAATGGACAGAAGGCGGAAGGCCAAAGCGCAAGCAGGTGTACACGGGAAGGTTTGGGGAAAAGGAATGCAAGACGGAAACGACGGTTGACGCCTACCGTGAAAAAGGCGACCATCCCGGCCCGGAAGGCAAGTATGAACTGACGGCGCTGGGGGGAGAAGGAGCAGGGATCGAAGTGGCGGGCAAGAGCAAGTCGATTGTGATCACCACAAAGGGCGAAGCCGGCAACTGGCAGGTCATCGTCTGCGGGAAGAGCACGCTCGTGGGCGGCGAGCTTTGGGACTCCTCCGCTGCGGGGAAGCTGAGCCCCCTGACGATCGTGCTCGAAAAGTGCGAGGGCAAAAGCGACGGGCGGGAAACCGTGTGCAAGAACACGGAAGTGGAAGCGAGGCCGGGAGTAAAAGAGCCCGTGATCGAAGTGGGCGGTCCGGCGGCCGTCGGCGAGACGGCGTGGAGCGAAGCGGGAGCGGGCACGCCGTACCTGACGTTGGCCTCCGGTCCCAGCTTCGAATGTGGGAGCGAAGCGGTCGACATCCACGGCGTTCTGGGCGGCACGCTCGAAAACACCAGCAAAGGCATCGACCTCAGCTGGGCGGTCGGCGGCGCCGATCATGCGCAGGCGCCCGCTGCGTGGTGGAGCGAAGGAGCGGAGCTCAAAGCGTTCTTCAAGACCCGCTGGTACACGGGCTCGGAAGACTCAGAAGGAGAAGAACGCGAAACGACCGTCGTGGGCATCACCGCGCTGAAGCCCGAAGCGAAAGGCGTCAGCGTGCGCAACCAGAGCGAAGTAACTCCGTACTGATATGCGCGAGGGTCAACTCCTCTACATCGAAGCGTGAGCGATCCAGATGGAAAACGTTGGCGAAGCTTGTAAAGCGTACACCGCGCCGGGGCCTGTGGGCCCGCGGGGGGGTGGCGAGCTGGCCGCGGGGGTTCTTGTTCTCCGGGCCGGTGTGTCCGATCCAAGCAAGGAAAAGGAGCAGTGGAGAACATGAAACGCATCAGAATCGTGGGACTGTGCCTGGTCGCGATGTTCGCGTTCAGCGCGGTCGCGGCCGGGAGCGCCTTCGCGGGCGAAACGCCGGTGTGGGCGAAGTGCGTCAAGACGATCAAGAACCCCACGACCCACAAATATGAAGGCAGGTACAGCAACAAGGAATGCACGGAAGAACTCGCTCCCGGCGAAGGGGAGTACGCGCTGGAAGAGTTGCCGGGAGGCGAAAAGATCCTCGCCACGGGCAAGAGCAAGACGGTTGTCATCACCGCCGAAGGAAAAAGCGGCAATTGGCAGACCATAGTGTGCGGGAAGGACGAGATGAGCAGCAAGCTCTGGAACGAGAATGAAGAAGCCGTTTTCTACCAACCGCACCTGACATTGGAAAAGTGCGTCGGCATGAGCCACGGGACGGAAGCCCCGTGCGGAAACGCGGTGGTCGATGAAAAGCCCGTTATTGAGGACAATTCAGAAGCCGGCGACTCGGTCTACTGGGCTGAAGAAGCAGAGAAAAATGCCTTGTTGCAGCTTAAAGGCGGTTTGAAATTCGAATGTGGTGGAGAAGAAGTTAAGATTAATCAGCGTGGTTACGCGGATGGCGCCCTCACGAACACCTCGAAGGGACTGCAGGTCAGCTGGATGGTCAGCGGGCCGACGCATACGCAGGCCATCAGCGGCTTCTGGTTTGAAGAACCAATCACCGAAGACCAGACCTGGCAGGCAGAAGGAACGAGCACCGAAGCGACCGTCGTGGGCATCGACGAGCTCAAGCCCGAAGAAAAAGGAATAAGCATCCGCAACGAAAACGAACTCTCGTAGTCAACGAGCGGTGGTAGCGATAGAGCGCCACCGGTAGCCCAGGAGGCGCAGGGGCCCCGCGAGGGGACCCTGCGCCTCCGTTTTGCGGGCGGGGTCCCCGCCGGCACAAAAGACCCAAGAGAAGGCGCGCGAGCGCAACTCCGGCGGCGCCGGGGTGTTTCAAGTAACGAGCAGGGCGCAAGCAGGCAGCGGCACGGCGGCAGCAGCGGCACGGCGGTAAGAGAAAAGCAGCACCACCCGAGCGATGACCTCGACCCAAAATACACAGCAAGCGGCACGAAAGAGTTTCCCGGTGAGAGAGAGGATGAGATCGACAATGCATATTCGCCGCTTGGCCTTCGCGCTCGCGGGCGCTTTGTCGGCGTTGGCGTGTTGGTGCGCGCCGGCGTTGGCGGCGTCGTCGTACAAAGGCGTGTGCGCGGAATTGGGGGTTGAGCTCGGCGGCGAACCGCCGTTCTGTACGAGCTTTCCGAACATGAACCAGCCGGACATGGTCGCGGTCAGCGACGCGGCGGGCGTCACGAATGGCGATGTGTACGTGGCGAGCGTGGGCGGTGTCGAAGCGAGCGAACACTCCTCCATCACGCGTTTCAACGCGAAGGGCGAGCCGGTGGACTTCACCGGGTCCAACGCGCAGATCGACGGCAATCAGCTGTTGTTTCCGACGGGCGCGGTGAGGGGTGTGGCGGTCGAATCGGCGACCGGCGATTTCTATGTGACGAACGACGAAACCGAGAAAATCGAAAGGTTCGACGCCGAGGGCGCCTTGATCGGCTCGTTTGCGTTGCCCGAAGCCGCGGCCAAAGAAAAAGCGATGTTCGGGATCGCGGTGGACGAAAGCTCGGACGCCTCGAAAGGCGACATCTACGTCGTCAACGGTCCAGAAGTAGTGGCCAGAGATGCGGTGTACAGGTTCGTCCCCAATGGCGGCACGTTCGAATCGCCGGAAGCGCCGTTCATCCCGAGCTCGAGCCTGTACAATCCGCAGTCGGTCGCGGTCGGCCACGCCGGAGCGGTCTACGTGGCCAATCACAACGGGGCGGTGAAAAAGTTCAACAGCGCGACCGGGGCGGCCGAATCGGTCACTTTCGGCAAAGGCGAAGGGGCGGAAGCGGTGGCGACGGACCCTTCGACTGGGCACGAACACGTGTTTGTGTGGGCGAAGGGCGCCAGCGAAGGCGAACCGCACGTGCTCGTGTACAAGGAAACGAGCTCGACGAAGATAGAAGAATTCGAAACTCCCGGTTTCGGGGCGGCAACCGAGGAAGCGCTCATACCGGCGGGCTTGGCGGTGAACCCGTCGACGCACGAGGTGTACGCGACCAACCCGAAATACGGCGCCACCAGCGACAGTGGCGCGATCTTCTCGACGAGCGTTGTCGCGAAAGGTTTGCGGGTGGTGACGGAGCCGGCGACGGGTGTGAGCAAGACGGGAGCGACGTTGCACGCGACGATCTTGGCGCCCGCGGGCGAGGAAGTGAAGTACCGTTTCGCGTGGGGTGGCAAGGAATCGGCGTCGACCGGCGAGGTGACGGTGCCGGCCGGCGGCGAAGCGAAGGTGGAAGAAAAGATCGTGTCGGGTTTGGAAGCGAACGCGACCTATCAGTACAAGGCGCTCGCCGAACACGGGAGCGAACTGGAAGAAGGCGAAACGGACGAGTTCACGGCGAGCGCGTTCACGGTCGAAACGGAGCCCGCGACGGAAGTGACGAAGACCGGCGCGACGCTGCACGCGAAGATCGAGCTGGCGGGCGGCGGCATGGTGAAGTACCGTTTCGATTACGGCGAAAGCGAAGCGTACGGGAGCGTGTCCGAAGAAAAAGAAGTGGACGTGCCCGCGAGCGGCGAAGCGGAAGTCTCGGCGCCCGTGAGCGGTCTGGCCAAGCGCGGTCAGGTATACGATTTCAAGGCGGTCGGGGAATACGTGCAGGAAAGCGAAACGGCCGAAGGCGGGAACCTGACGTTCGAGACCGAAGCCGGGCTCGGCGTGGAGACCGAGGCGGCGACGGGCGTGAGCATGACGGAAGCGACGTTGCGCGCGAAGGTCTCGTTGCCCGGCGGCGGGATGGTGAGATACCGTTTCGAGTACGGCGAAACCGAGCTGTACGGCGCGGCGACGGCGACGGGGGAAGTGGAGGTCCCGGCCGGTGGCGAAGCGACGGTCGAAGCGACGATCACGGGCTTGAAGGCGGGCGCCGACGGCACGACGTACTATTTCGACGCGCTCGCGGAATACGAGAGCGAAACGGCGGAAGGCGAGTTGCCGTTGACGTTCACGACGCTGCCGGAACTGAAAATGCCGGAAGCGAAGACGGGGCCCGCGGAAGACGTCGGGCCGGCGCACGCGAAGCTGACGGGCGAAGCGAACCCGGGCGGGGAAGGGGAATACCACTTCGAATACGGGACCGAAGCATGCGCGACCGCCAAGACGCCGTGCGAGACGACCGCGAAGACGAAGATCGTGGGCTCCACGAAAGCGGCGGTGGCGCCGGTCGAAGTCACGGGTCTGGCGTCCGGGGACACGTATCATTACCAGCTGGTCGTGGAAAACGGTTATGCGGGGCACACGGTCGTGCCGGGCGGGGAAGCGACGTTCAAGGCGGAGGCGCAGCCGCCGGAAACGCCGCTGGCGGGTGTCGCGAGCGCGATCGCGATGACGACGGCGACGCTCGAAGGGGGCGTGTTGAATCCTGGTGGGGAAGGCAAACCGGGGGAATACGAATATCGTTACAGCCAGTCCGCGAGCGAATGCGAAGGGGGGCAGCGTACGCCGCTGCAGCCGGCCGCGGGCAAGCAGGACGAAGCGACGCAGCCGGTGCGGTTGACGGGTCTGACTCCCGGCGCGGAGTACACGTTCTGCCTTATCGAGCGCAACCTCGACGGGGAATACAGCCCGTTGAGCGCGCCGGGCCACTTCACCACGCTCGCGGCCGCGCCCACGATCGCCGAAGAGTCCGTCACGAACGTGACGGACAAGAGCGCGACGCTGCACGCGAAGGTCGATCCCGGGGGCGCGGCCACGACCTACGAGTTCCAGTACGCCCCGGCGGGCGGCCAGTTCGAGCCGGTGGTCGAACCGGAAGGCAGGGGTGTGGGGACGTTGCCGGCGGGCACGAGCGCGGCGCCCGTGGAAGTGGTCGATGAAGGCTTGAGCCCCGACTCCTCCTACGAGTTCCGGGTCGTGGTGGGCAATTCGGTGGCCTCCGGCGTGGACGGCGAAGCGGTGGCGTTCGCGACGTGGTCGTCGAGCACGGCGTTCGCGTTGCCCGACGATCGCGCGTATGAATTGGTCTCCCCGGCGCAGAAACTCGGCGCGTGGTTTGAGGATACGGGATATAGTTGGGTGGTGAGGGCGGCGGGTGACGGCGCCGCGATCTCCTATCCGTCCAACGCGCCGACGAACGGCGAATCCTCTGGTTATGCGTTGAACGCGCAGGTGCTCTCGCGGCGCGGCTCCTCGGGGTGGGAATCGCGTGATCTGGGGGTGCCGCACGAAACGGCTGCCGCGGGCGCGCCGCAGAACGGCGATGAATACCGCGCGTTCTCAGAAGATCTGTCGCGCGCCGTGGTGCAGCCCCAGGGCCCGTTCACGCCGTGCCTGTCGGCGCTGGGCGCGCCCCAGCCGTGCCTGTCCGAAGCGGCGTCCGAACAGACCGCGTTCTCACAGGATCTCGGGACGGGTCTGTTCACGCCGCTGGTGACGGGTTGTCCCGCCGCCGGCGCGCCGTGCGCGCAGGCCGTGCGAGCAGCGGCGGACGTGCCGGCGGGCACCGTGTTCGGGGACGTCGTCTCAGAGGAATTGGCCGGTGAAGAATGCGGCGCGGCGGACAAGCTGTGCGGCCCGTATTTCGTCGCGGGCACGCCCGATCTCAGCCATGTCGTGCTGCGGTCCTTCGCCGGTCTGACCGCGGGCAGCGAAAGCTCCGCGGGCGGGTTGTACGAGTGGTCTGCCGGGAAGCTCGCGTTCGTCGGCTACGGCGAAGAAAATCACAAGTATGCGGGGGAGTACGCGGCGCGGGGAGAACACGGGATCTCCGCAGACGGCTCGCGCGTGATCTTCGCCGGCAGCTCGACAAACGGCGACGGCGAAGAAGTGAGCGGGCTGCTGCTGCGCGACACCGTGCGGGGCGAAGCGATCGCTATCGGTCCCGCGAGCGAATCCTTCCAGGACGCGAGCGCGGACGACTCGCGCGTGTTCTTCGGCGGCAACGGCGGGCTGAAGAGTCCGGGGCGGCTGTCGGTGTTCGAACTCACGAGCCGGCCCGGCGAGCCGCTGAAAGGCCACACGACCGTGCTCGCGAACGGCCAGGAAGGGGTGGTGCTCGGCGCTAGCGCCACGGGCTGCGACGTCGAACCCGGCGAAGGCGAAGAAGGCAACGATTGCTTTGTGTACTTCGTCTCCACCGAAGCGCTCGCCCCGGGCGCGCAAGCGGGGCAAGACAACCTCTACGCCGACCACTACGAAAACGGCGCGTGGACGCCGACGCTCGTCACAATCCTGTCCGCCGCCGACCGCAACGACTGGGACGACACGGGAGGATTCAACACGGGATCAGAACTGCAATTTGAATCGCTCGAGCACCAGCCGGCGCGCGTCTCCCCGAACGGTCGGTGGCTCGCGTTCATGGCGCAGGAAGCGCTGACCGGCGCCGCCGGCGGCGGCGCGCCGGTCGCCGAGGTCTACCTGTACCACGCGCAAACGGGCGGGAGCGCGGCGACGTTGACGTGCGCGTCGTGCGAGCCGACCGGCGCGCGACCGGTGGGCGTGCAATACAGCCAAGCTGTAAACACCATTGACGACGGCAGGCAGGAAGCGTGGCCGACGGGCGCGCTGGTAGCGGCGGCGGTGCCGGGATGGTATGCGCCCGAAATCGAGCTGGACTGGCAGGGTCATCAGCCGCGCTACCTGTCCGATTCGGGCCGCTTGTTCTTCAACAGCTACGACGCGCTCGTGCCCGACGACGTCAACGGCACGTGGGACGTGTACGAGTACGAGCCCGCGGGCGTCGGCGCGGAACAGCACGGCGCAGAACGCGGGTGCTCCAGCGCCTCGACGTCCGGGAGCGTCGTGTACAGGCCGGGACACAAGTTCACAGCCCAAGCGCTCGCGGGCGAAGAAGCCGCGGGCTGCGTCGCATTGATCTCCTCCGGCTCCTCGAGCGCGCCGTCGGCGTTCCTGGAAGCCTCCGAAACGGGCGGCGACGTGTTCTTCCTGACCGCGTCCGCGCTCGTATCGCAGGACACCAACATGGCGTATGACGTGTACGACGCGCACGAATGCACGGGCGCCTCGCCGTGCCCCTCAGCGGCGCTCGCGCCAGCGCCGTGCGACACCGAAGCGTCGTGCAAACCCGCGCCCCAGCCGCAACCCTCGCTCTACGGCCCGGCGCCGAGCCAGACGTTCTCCGGGCCCGGCAACCTGACCCCATTACCGGCCACGGTCCCCGAGCCGAAGGTCGAGACCAGGGCCGAAAAGCTCGCCAAGGCCCTGAAGGGTTGCAGGAAGGACAGGAAGAAGGCCAGGCGCGTGAGTTGTGAAAAGCGGGCGAAGAAGCTGTACGGCGCCGCCAAGAAAGCCAAGAAATCCAAGAGAGCCAAGCAGGCCGGCTACGAGCGGAGGGCCAAGCGATGACCGTCTGCAAAGTCCTCCAAAAAACTATTCAGGCCTGTGTACCTTTGTTGCTTGTGCCGCTGTTGCTCGTGCCCTCCGCGGCCTCGGCCTCCACCGAAACGCCCTCCGCGTGGTGGCACGTGACGTCCACTTCGCGTCCCTCCAACGTGCAGCCCGGCGCGGCCGCGAACGAGGTGCTGCGCTTGACGGTCAACGCGACCGCGGGCAAATACGAGCTGAGGATCGTCAAGCATCGAGAAGAAACATCGAGCACGACGTACGAATTCACGGTCGGCGAGAGCGCGCCAGAAGTGAAGCAAACGTTCGAAGAGATGTATGAAACGGAAGTGCGGGTGTCGGCGAGTCCCGGCCCGAACAACCCGGAGGTCGAAGTGTATGAAATCACGTTCGCCGGGAAGGCCGAACACCGGCAGATGTTCGTCCCGCATGTGCTCAGGGGAGCGAATCTCAAAGGCGGCGCGGGCGTGGTCGGCGTCGCGCAGGTGGTCGAAGGCCGTCCCGACGGCGAACTGGTCGCCACGGTCGAAAACGTCGGCGAGACGCTCGCGTACGCGAAGCGCTCGCCGGTGCGGATCGCCGACGTGCTGCCACAGGGGTTGCAGGCGACCGGCGCGATCGCGAGCGCCCAATCGAACGGCGAATCCAGCAAAGAACCGGGCCTCCCGTGCCTGGTGCAGGAAGGGGGCGCCCGCGTGTCCTGCGAATATGCGGGCAATCCAATAATCGAACAACCCTACGGATACCCAGTGATCGGCTTTGTGGGGATGCTCGGCGGTCTGCAGCCGGGGATGACAATCGAACTGCGTATCCAGGTCGAAGCTAGGCCGGGGGCCGCGACGTGCGCGCCCGAAGACACCGCTGCTTGCGAAGACAACGAAGTCAGCGTCGCCGGCGGTGAAAGCGCGAGCTGCGTCGCGAAGACGGGCGGCAGGCTCGCGGCGGGCTGCGCCGAACAGGCGAGCCCCGGGGGCTATGAACTGCAGTCCGGCGGCGCGATTCTCGGCTCCAGCGCGCGCCGGCCGGTGGTGGTCGACCCGGCGGCGCCGTCGTTCGGGGTGGACAGCTATGAATTCACTCCCGAAGAAGCCGGTGGCGGGCTCGCGCGCCAGGCCGGCAGGCACCCGTTCCAGGTCGATTTCAACCTCGCGCTCGACCAGTACATCGAAGAAAACGCGAACGGGAGCGGCGCTCCGACGCCGACGCCGCGGCCGGTGGGGCTCGCGAAGGACCTGCGCTTCAAGCTGCCGCCCGGTTTCGTCGGCGACCCCAGCGCGATCCCGCAGTGCTCGATGGCGAAGTTCCTCACGCACGAACCTAATGGCAATGGTAACGAATGTCCGCCCGACACCGCTGTCGGGTTCGTGACCGTGGACTACTACCTGCGCAACGTGATCGGCTATCGCGATCAGACGCTGCCGGTGTTCAACCTCGAACCGGAAACGGGGGAACCGGCGCGCTTCGGATTCTATGTGCCGGAAGTGAGCAGCGGGGTGTTCATCGACACCGCGGTGCGCAGCGGCGGCGATTACGGCGTCACCTCGATCAGCCCGAACATCACCGAGCTGGTCGATTTCGTCGCGGCGCACGTGACGCTGTGGGGCGTGCCCGGCGACCCCCGCCACGACAGCCAACGCGGCTGGAGCTGCCTATGGGAAAAGGAAATAGGACCCAAGGAACTGAAGGGTCATCTCACAAACGAGGGTGAACCGCTTGCGTGCTCGGCGGAGGACGAGAGCAGTCCTCCGCCGTTGCTGGATCTGCCGACGTCGTGTACGGGCCCGTTGCAGACGCTGGTGGAAGCCGATTCCTGGCAGGAGCCGGGCAAGTGGGTGTCGCGCTCGAGCGAACCCGTGCCCGGGCTGGACGGTTGCGACCTGTTGCAGTTCGACCCGGAAATCAAGGTCACGCCGGATGAAACCAGCCACGGGGGGACGGCGGCGAGCACCCCGACGGGCCTGGACGTGGACGTGCACGTGCCCCAGGAAGGCCAGCTCAACGGGGAAGGCCTGGCGCAGTCGAACATCAGGAACATCACGGTCAAGCTGCCCGCGGGCGTCGCGCTCAACCCCTCGGCCGGGGACGGGTTGGAAGCGTGTACGGCCGGCACGGGCGCCGCGCTCGGCGGCCGGCTCGGCGTGCCGGGGAACGAGATCGGCTATGAAGGGATCGCCGAGCAGCCGCTTGAGCCCGGTGTCAGCGTGCCGACGTTCACGCCGTATCTGCCGGGGAGCGTGGACGCGAAAGCGAACGGGTATGAAGAAGGGTTGGAACCGGGCCAGAACTTCTGCCCGAACGCGTCGAAGGTCGCGGAAGTGACGATCAGGACGCCGCTGTTGCCGCATCCGGTCACGGGCTTCGCGTATCTGGCGGCGCAGGAAGCCAACCCGTTCGCCAGCGTGTTCGCGATGTACATCGTCGCCGAAGACCCCGTGTCGGGGTCGCTGGTGAAGCTCCCCGGGGAAGTGCGCTTGTGCCAGGCGCCGGGCGAGACGATCGCGGAAATGACCTGCGAAGCGCTCGGGCAGATCGTCTCGACGTTCAAGGACAACCCGCAGTTGCCGTTCGAAGACGCGGAAGTGCATTTCTTCGGGGGCGAACGCGCGCCGCTGGCGACGCCGGCGTTCTGCAGCGGCACGCCCGCCCATCCCGGGCCATATACGACCGAAGCGCTGTTCACGCCGTGGTCGGGCGGCGAACCGATCCGCTCGCGGTCGAGCTTTCAGATCACCTCCGGTCCCAACGGCGCTCCCTGTCCCGGCTCGAGCCTGCCGTTCTCCCCGACGCTGACGGGCGGCGCGTTGAGCGTGAACGCGGGCGCGTTCTCGCCGTTTGACGCGACGTTCTCGCGTCTGTCCGGGGAACAGAACGTGCAGTCGGTGGAAGCGCACCTGCCGCCGGGCCTGTCGGGGATCCTCACGGGCGTGGAACAGTGCCCGGAACCGGCGGCGAACGAAGGCAAATGCGGAGCGAACAGCCTGATCGGCGAATCGACGGTCGGCGTCGGCGTCGGCGGCGAGCCCTACACCGTCTCGGGCGGCAAGTTCTACCTGACCGGCCCCTACAACGGCACGGGCGGGTGCAGCACGCCGGGCAGCGACGGGTGCGCGCCGTTCGGGATCGCGTTCGAGGTCCCCGCCAAGGCCGGCCCGTTCGACTTCGCCGACACGGCTCACAACCATCCCCCGTGCGACTGCGTGCTCGTGCGGGCGAAGATCGAAATCAACCCGTACACGACCGCGATCACGATCGTCACCAACCCCCCCGGGACTCCGGATGCGATTCCGACGTCGATCGAAGGGATCCCGCTTGAAATCGAGCACGTCAACGCGGTCACGACCCGCGACGACTTCCAGTTCAACCCGACGAACTGCGCGAAGATGGAAGTCACGGGCACGGTCCACTCCAGCGAAGGCGCGACGGACGCGGTCGGGGTGCCGTTCCAGGTGACCAACTGCGCGTTCTTGAAGTTCACGCCGAAGTTCTCGGTCTCCACCAGCGGGAAGACGAGCAAAGCCGACGGGGCGAGCCTCGTCTCCAAGGTGGTCGAGCCCGCCGAAGCGTTCGGCAGCCAGGCGAACATCGCCAGGGTCAAAGTCGAACTGCCCGAGCAGCTGCCCTCGCGCCTGACGACGCTGCAGAAGGCGTGCACCGCGGCGCAGTTCGAAGCCAACCCGGCAGGATGCCCGTCGCCGTCGGCGATCGGGCACGCGAAGGTGACCACGCCGCTGGTCCCGGTCCCGCTGGAAGGGCCGGTGTATTTCGTCAGTCACGGCGGCGAAGCGTTCCCGAGCCTGGAGATCGTGCTGCAGGGCTACAACCTCAAGGTCGTGCTCGTCGGCGCCACGTTCATCTCGAAATCCGGGATCACCTCCACGACGTTCAAGACGATCCCCGACCAGCCGTTCAACACGTTCGAACTGACATTGCCCGAGGGGCCGTACAGCGCGCTGGCGGCGAACGGGAACCTGTGCCACGAGACGAAGACCAAGACCGTCGAGAAGAAGGTCGAGCTCAAGCGCCACGGCAAGGTCGTCTACGTCAAGCGCAAGGTCAAGGAGACCGTCGCCGCCTCGCTCGTGATGCCCAACGAATTCATCGCCCAGAACGGCGCCGCGATCCACCAGGACACGACGATCAGCGTGACTGGCTGTCCCAAGGCCGTGCCGGCGAAGAAGAAGGACAAGAAGAAGGGCAAGAAGGAGCACGGCAAGCGCCGCGGTAAGAAAAAGTGAGAGAGAGGATGAGATCGACGATGCATATTCGCCGCTTGGCTGTCGTGGTCGTGCTGGCAGGTGCGTGCTTGGCCTTCGCGTGTTGGTGCGCGCCGGCGTTGGCGGCGTCGTCGTACAAAGGCGTGTGCGCGGAATTGGGGGTTGAGCTCGGCGGCGAACCGCCGTTCTGTACGAGCTTTCCGAACATGAACCAGCCGGACATGGTCGCGGTCAGCGACGCCGCGGGCGTCACCGATGGCGATGTGTACGTGGCGAGCGTGGGCGGTGTCGAAGCGAGCGAACACTCTTCCATCACGCGTTTCAACGCGAAGGGCGAGCCGGTGGACTTCACCGGGTCCAACGCGCAGATCGAAGGCAATCAGCTGTTGTTTCCGAAGGGCGCGGTGAGGGGTGTGGCGGTCGAATCGGCGACCGGCGATTTCTACGTGACGAACAACGAAACCGAGAAAATCGAAAGGTTCGACGCCGAGGGCGCTTTTATCGGCTCGTTTGCGTTGCCCGAATCGGCGGCCAAAGAAAAAGCGATGTTCGGGATCGCGGTGGACGAAAGCTCGGACGCCGCCAAAGGCGACATCTACGTCGTCAACGGTCCAGAAGTAGTGGCCAGAGATGCGGTGTACAGGTTCGTCCCCGACGGCGGCACGTTCGAATCGCCGGAAGCGCCGTTCATCCCGAGCTCGAGCCTGTACAATCCGCAGTCGATCGCGGTCGGTCACGCCGGAGCGATCTACGTGGCCAATCACAACGGGGCGGTGAAGAAGTTCAGCAGCGCGACCGGGGCGGTCGAACCGGTCACTTTCGCCAAAGGCGAAGGGGCGGAAGCGGTGGCGATGGACCCTTCGAGTGGGCACGAACACGTGTTTGTGTGGGCGAAGGGCGCCAGCGAAGGGGAACCGCACGTGCTCGTGTACAAGGAAACGAGCTCGACAAAAATAGAAGAATTCGAAACTCCCGGTTTCGGCGCGGCAACCGAGGAAGCGCTCATACCGGCGGGCCTGGCGGTGAACCCGTCGACGCACGAGGTGTACGCGACCAACCCGAAATACGGCGCCACCAGCGACAGTGGCGCGATCTTCTCGACGAGCGCTGTTCCGAAAGCGTTGCGGGTGGTGACGGAGCCGGCGACGGGTGTGAGCAAG
>Ga0335075_10011917_pt1 | contig 13144 bp, 8 predicted proteins | sample Lox_Sample_24_FD_206723 | JGI IMG/M metagenome (GOLD analysis project Ga0335075, IMG submission 206723) | Soil microbial communities from Loxahatchee National Wildlife Refuge, Florida, United States - Lox_Sample_2.4 | ecosystem: Environmental > Terrestrial > Soil > Wetlands | place: USA: Florida... | reverse complement strand
TGGCAGCCACGCTCGGGCTCGGGGCTACGGGATGCGGCGGAGGCGATGCTGCGGGGGCCACGGTGAGGGTTTACGTGGCTGCGCCGTTGTGTGCGGCGGCGAAGGCGGACCTTGCGTCGCACGGCGCAACCGTCGGCCACTTCAGGCTCGTCGCCCGCTGCCTGGCGCCGAGCGAACGGGGTGGAGGAGGGGTCGATCTCGCGGTCAACGGCTCCAATTCCCGGCGCGCCACCGAGGACACCAGCTCCGTCGCAACTCTCGAACCGCCCGGCCCCGGCAACAAGTTCGCCCGCGCGATCCTCGAATCCGCCGGGATTCCCCTGGTTACCTCCGCTGACGGTCGCACCGGCATGGCCCGCGTCATCAAAGCTGTCGAAGGCGCGGGTTCAAGTGACGTCCGCGACTCGGTCCGCGAAGCCCTCGAACCTTCGTAGGCGCCCGTCGCACCCTCGCAGCCGATCGAAGGGACCGTGGGGTGACCCTGAACGAACCTCCCTGCAGTTCGTGAGTGAAGGGTCACCCCACGGTCCCTCCTCGCACTGCTCGAAGTACTTCCTCGACCTACCCGACGAGATTCCGCAGCGCCCCGTCGATCTCCGGGAACTTGAACCCGTAGCCGAGCTCCTCGGTGCGCCTCGGCAGCACCCGCTGCCCGCCCTGCGCCACCTTGCCGAACTCCCGCCCGAATTTGACCTCCACGGCGAAGCCCGGGATCGGCAGCACGGCGGGCCGATGCAGCGCCCGACCCAGGGCCTTCGACCACTCCTTGTTGGTGACCGGATGCGGCGCGGTGGCGTTGACGACGCCGCTGACGCTCGCGGTGTCGAGCGCCCAGGTGAGGATCCCGAGCTCGTCGGCGAGGTGGATCCAGGGCACCCACTGGTCGCCGCCCGCCAGCGGTCCGCCGAGGCCGAGCTTGAACGGCAGCAGCAGCTCGCCGAGGATGCCGCCGCCGGTCTCCATCACCTGGCCGGTGCGCACGATCGCCAGCCGCACGCCCGCCGCCTCGACCTCGCGCGCCGCCTTCTCCCACTCGACGCAGACCGCGACGTCGAAGCCCTCGCCGGGGGAGCTCGCCTCGTCCAAGGTCTCCTCGCCACGGTCGCCGTAGTAGCCGACCGCCGACTGGCTCACCATCGCCTTCGGCTTCCTCGCCAGCCCCTCGATCGCCCCCGCCAGGTTGTGGGTGGCGACTTTGCGCGAGTCCATGATCTTCCGCTTCGCCGCGTCGGTCCAGCGCTGGTCGATCTTCTCGCCGACCAGGTTCACCACCCCGTCGACGCCCTCGAAGGCCTCCGCCGCGGGCCGTTCCAGGGTCGGCTCCCAGGCATGCCAGGTCACCCGCGCCTGCGCCGCGCGCGCCTTCTCCGGATCCCGGGTCAGCCCCACCACCTCGTCGCCGCGCGCCAGCAGCTCGTCACAGAGCGCCTTGCCGATCCGGCCGCTGGCGCCCGTGACGAGGACCCGCATCAGGTCGCCTCGACGGGGGTGAAGGTCCCGGTCTCCTCGTTGAGCCGGGCGATGCCTTCGCGTTTGGCCTCCTCGACCACCGCCGCCGCGACCTTCGGCGCGACTTCGCGGTTGAAGACGCTGGGGATGATGTAGTCCTCGGCAAGGTCGTCCTCGGCCACCGTGGCGGCGATGCCTTTGGCGGCGGCGAGCTTCATCGCCTCGGTGATCTGCGGCGCGCCCGCGTCGAGGGCGCCGCGGAAGATCCCCGGGAAGGCGAGCACGTTGTTGATCTGGTTCGGGTAGTCGGAGCGGCCGGTGGCCATGATCCGCACGTGCGGGGCGGCGTCCTCGGGCATCACCTCGGGGGTCGGGTTGGCCATCGCGAAGACGATCGCGTCGTCGTTCATCTTGGCCAGCGAGTCCGCCGCGATGATCCCCGGCCCGGAGAGGCCGATGAAGAGGTCCATGCCGTCGATTACGTCGTCGGGCTGCCCGTGGATGTGTTCCGGGTTGGAGTTCTCCGCGTACCAGCGCTTGGTCGGGTTCATCTCCCCGGCGACGTAGTCGGCGCGCTCGGTCGAGAGGGCGCCCTGGCGGTCGGCGCCGATGATCTGGGTGATCCCCGCGGCGAGCATCATTTTGGTCACCGCGACGCCCGCCGCGCCGAGGCCGACGACGAGGACGCGGAGGTCCTCGATCGGCTTGTCGACGATCTTCAGCGCGTTGAAGAGCGCCGCCATCGTCACCACCGCGGTGCCGTGCTGGTCGTCGTGGAAGATCGGGATGTCGAGCATCTCCTTCAGCCGGTCCTCGATCTCGAAGCAGCGCGGGGCGGAGATGTCCTCGAGGTTGACGCCGCCGAAGGTGGGCGCCATCAGCTCGACCGCGCGGATGATCTCCTCGGCGTCCTGGGTGTCGAGGCAGATCGGGAAGGCGTCGACCCCGGCGAACTCTTTGAAGAGCATGCACTTGCCCTCCATCACCGGCATCGCCGCCTCGGGGCCGATGTTGCCGAGCCCGAGCACCGCCGAGCCGTCGGAGACGACCGCCACGGTGTTTTTCTTGATCGTGTACTCGAAGGCTTTGCTGCGGTCGTGGTGGATGTCCATGCAGACGCGGGCGACGCCGGGCGTGTAGGCCATCGAGAGGTCGTCGCGCGTCTTCACCGGGTACTTGTTGTGCATGTCGATCTTGCCGCCGCGGTGCATCTGCATCGTGCGGTCGACGTAGTCGAGCACCCGGGCGCCGCGGGTCGACCCGATCGCGCGGAGGATCCGCTCCCAGTGGTCCTGGTCGGAGGCGTCGATGGTGAACTCGCGGACCCGTTTGCCCTCCGGCCCGGCGCCGGGCACGAGGTCGACGCCCTGCAGCTGCCCGCCCGCCTCGGCGATCGCCGCGGTCAGTTTGCCGAGCGGCTCCTGCCGCGCGTCGAGCTCGACGCGGATGGTGACGCTGTATTGGGCGCTGACCGGCATGCGGGGAATCGAATCAGATTCCGCGATTCGGCCGTCCGAGGGGGGTGAAGTCGAGGTCCGTGGCGACTTGCTCTCGGTATGCGAGAACAACTCGCCACGCCCGATTGGAGATTGGCGGCTGTCGCAGGGCGGCAGCACGGCGTCGTGACGTTCGGGCAGCTCGTCGCGCTCGGGATCGACAAGAGCGGCGTCGAACGGCGGGTGCAGGCGGGGCGTCTGCATCGCCTCCATCGCGGCGTGTACGCGGTGGGACACCTCAGCCTCTCGTGGCGCGGGCGATGGCTGGCGGCGGTACTCGCGCTCGGCGACGGCGCCGTCCTCAGCCACGCGAGCGCCGCGGCGCTGTGGCGGTTCCTGCGGCCCATGCCGGGGGCGATCCACGTCACCCTCGCCACCCAGGCCGGCCGGGCTCGGCGTCGCGGCATCCAGGTGCACCGCTCCCGGACCCTGTCGCCGTCCCACGTCACCCGTCGCCACGGCATCGCGGTCACCACCCCGGCCCGCACGATCGAGGACATCCGCACCGCGGTCGCGCCCTATCTCTTCCGCCGCGCCCTGCGCCAGGCGGAGCTCGTCGGGCACCGCGTCCCGCTCCTCTCCGCGACGAAGCGCACCCGCTCCGACCTCGAGCTCCTCTTCCTCGCCCTCTGCGAGCGCCACGACCTCCCGCGCCCGCTGGTCAATCACCGCGTCCACGGCCACCTCGTCGACTTCTTCTTCGCCGCCCACGACCTCGCGGTGGAGACCGACAGCTGGGAGTACCACCGCGGCTCGGTCTCGATGGAGGACGACCGCGCGCGCGAGCTGGCGCTCCGCGCCCACGGGATCGAGACGCGCCGCTACACCGGCGAACAGCTCGAAGGGGCGGCGGAGGCGGTCGTCGCCGACCTGCGCGCCGCGCTCCCCCCGGGGCCGTGAACGGCTTGTTACAAAATTGAAAACAGCGTAGGTTGCCGTAAGGTGAGGGGGAAGCTGTCGATCGGCGCGGTCTGCGGGGCACTGATCGCGCTCGCGGGCACCTGCCCGGCGGCGTCGGCGGTCGGTGGGCCGGCCAACTGGATGTACGAACCGACGAGCTTCACCGAAGTCCACCTGACGCTGCCCCAGGCCTCGATCACCGCCCTCGAAGCCGAACCGAAGGAATACGTCGAAGGCACGTTCTCGATCGCGGAAACCGACGGCACGCCGGGGTCGGCCGGCCCGTTCTCGGCGCCGCTGACCGTCGGGATCGAGCTGAAGGGCAGCCTCGGGTCGATGCGGCGGCTCAGCGAAAAGGCGGCCTTCAAGATCAAGTTCGACAAATTCGTCGACGGCCAGTCCTTCCTCGGCCTCGAAAAGATGACCCTGAACAACATGGTCCAGGACCCGTCGATGGTCCACGAGGCGACCACCTACGAGGCCTTTCACCGGATGGGCGTCCCGGCGCCGCACGTCGGCTACACCTACCTCACCGTCAACGGCGAAAGCTACGGCGTCCACCTGAACATCGAAACGCAGGACGCCCAGTCGCTGGAAAACGAGTTCGGGACGCCCTTCACCGCGCCGCCCCAGCACCTCTACTCGGGCGAATACGGCGCCGACGTCAGCAACGAATTGCTCCACGAAACGGCCCAGAAGAAATGGGAAGCACTCGAAGTCTCGGAAGGCAAGAAGAAGGAAAAAGGCGACCTCGAAGCTCTGGTGGCGGCGGTCGAAGGGACCACGCCGAGCTTCTCCGAGCGCGTCGCGGGCGTCGCCGACCTGACCGAGATGACCAAGGACTTCCTGGTCGAAAAGTTCGTCGGCAACTTCGACGGCTACGCGGGCATCGCCCCCGACTACTACCGCCCCAACAACTTCTATCTCTACAGCGACACCGCGGGCCGCTTCCAGCTGATGCCCTGGGGGACCGACCAGACCTGGCAGAGCGACGAGCACGTGGACTTCGGCACCGGCGGCGGCATCCTCTTCAGCGAGTGCATGGCCGATCTCGCCGGCTGTCGGCAGACCTATCTCCAGGCCGCCCGCGAAGGGCTGAGCGCGCTGGACGCGACGACCCTGGACACGGTCGCCCGCTGCGCCGCGCTCGAGCTGCGCCCCTGGCAGGAGCGGGAAGCGACCGAATCCAACTGGCTGCGGCTCCCCGATCCAGCCGAGGACGCCGCCGAAAACCTGCAGAAGGAGACCGACGAAGTGGCCGCGACCCGGGCCTTCATCGCCTCTCGCCCCGGGGAGCTGGCGGCCTTCCTCGGCGAACCGGCGCCGCCGCCCGGCAGCGAACCCGCGTGCCCGCCGCTGCGGCCGATCGGCGGTTTCGTCGAACCGGAAGCCGAACCGGAACCGGAACCGGAACCCGAACCCAAGGCGGACGACGGTTCACCCGACGCTCCCGTGGTCGGTCCCGGCGCGGCGTCGAGCCCGGGCCCGACGCCGCCCGGCGCCCCGACGACGTCCGCCGGGCTCGCGGTCGTCCGCGTCGCGCACCGAGGCGACTCGATCGCGTTGCGCCTCGACGTCCCCGGCCCCGGTCGCGCGATCTTGCGCGGCAGCTACGGCAACCGTGCGTGGGCCGCCTGTCGCGGCTCGGCCGCGGTGAGCGACGCCGGCGTGGCGACGGTCGCCTGCGACTTCACCGGGCGCTTCTCGTCGCTTCTCCGACGACGTTGGCGCCGCATCCGCCTCGATGCTCGTTTCGTCTCGTCGACCGGGAGCGTCGAAGCCATCGCCCGCTCCCTAGAGTTGCGGCGATGGCCGACGCACCCGAGCTCTTCCTGATCGACGGCAACAGCCTCGCCTACCGGGCCTTCTTCGCCCTGCCGGAGTCGATCGGCACCAGCGACGGGCGGCCGACCAACGCGATCTTCGGGCTCGCCTCGATGCTGGTGAAAATCATCGACGAGCACCACCCCCAGGGGGTGATCGTCGCCTGGGACGCCGGCTGGAGCGGCCGCGAGAAGACCTACGACCTCTACAAGGCGCAGCGCAAACCGCGCCCCGACCTGCTGCGCGAGCAGTGGCCGCACCTGATGCCGCTGGTCGAGGCCTTCGGCTACACCAACGTCAAGGTCGAAGGCTTCGAGGCCGACGACGTGATCGCCTCGCTCGCCAGGCAGGCGCGCGAGCAGGGGATCGAGGTGATGGTGGTGACCGGCGACCGCGACGCCTACCAGCTGGTCGGCGACGGGATCCGGGTGATGAGCACCTCGCGCGGGATCACCGAGACGAAGATCTACGACGCCGCCGCGGTCGAGGAGCGCTACGGCGTGCCGCCGGCGCTGATCACCGACCTGATGGGGCTGCGCGGCGACACCTCCGACAACATCCCCGGCGTCCCCGGGATCGGCGAGAAGACCGCCACGCAGCTGCTGCAGAAATTCGGCTCGCTGGACAAGGTGCTGGAGAGCGTCGACGAGATCTCCGGCGCCAAACGCAAGGAAAACCTCACCAACCACGCCGAGGACGCGCGGATGTCGAGGGAGCTGGCGACGCTCCAGTACGACATCGAGACCGGGGTGGACCTGGCCGCCGCGCTGGAGAGCGAGCCCGACCGCGGCGCCCTGCGCGACTTCATGCGCGAGTTCGAGCTCCGCGCGGTGATGGAGCGGCTCGAAGAAGCGCTGCCCGAGGGCGACGCGGTCCCCGGGCGCAAGGTGGAGACCGAGCTGGAGATCGAGACGGTCGAGGCGACCCCGGCCGAGATCGGCGACGCGCCGCGGATCGCGATGGCCCTCGACGGCGACCGCTGGGCCGCCGCCGCGGGCGAGCGCATCCTCACCGGCACCGCGTCCCACGACGAGCTCGCGGTCGCCCTCGCCGACAGGCCGCTCGCCGGCCACGACCTGAAGTCGCTCGGCGGCGGCCGCCATGGCCTGCTCGCCGCCGCCGCCCGCGAGGGGGTGGAGCTGGGGCTCGAGCACGACACGATGCTCGCCGCCTACCTGCTCGAGCCGCAGCGCCGCACCTACGAGCTGACCGAGCTCGCCGCCGACGCCGGCATCGGCCTCGCCGCGGGCGCCGCGGCGGGCAACGGCAAGGACGACGCGGAGGACGACGGGCAGATGTCGCTCGGCGAGGAGGTCGAGGCGGGGCTCGACCCGGCCGAGGAGGCGCGCCTCGTCGCCGCCCTCGCCGAGGACCAGCTGCCGCGGGTGATCGGCCTCGGCCTGGAGGCGCTGATGCGCGAGGTCGAGCTGCCGCTGATCGCCGTCCTCGCGGCGATGGAACGCGAGGGGCTGAAGCTCGACGCCGAGCGCCTGGCCGCGGTCGGCGCCGGCTTCGGCGAGCGGATCGACCAGCTGGAAGCCGAGATCTACGAGCTGGCCGGGGAGGAGTTCACGATCGGCTCGCCGCAGCAGGTAGGGCGCATCCTCTTCGAGAAACTCGAGCTGACGAAAAAGCGCCGCGGCAAGACCGGCTACTCGACCGACGCCCGCGTCCTCGCCCAGATCCGCGACGAGCACCCGATCGTCGAGAAGATCGAGTCCTGGCGCGAGCTGACCAAGCTGAAGAACACCTACCTCGACTCGCTGCCGGACCTGATCGATCCCGACACCGGCCGCGTCCACACCACCTTCAACCAGGCGGCGACGACCACCGGCCGCCTCTCCAGCACCAACCCGAACCTGCAGAACATCCCGATCCGCACCGAGATCGGCCGGCCGGTGCGCGCCTGCTTCGTCGCCGCGGAGGGCGCCCGCCTGCTCTCCGCCGACTACAGCCAGGTGGAGCTCCGGGTGCTCGCCCACGTCGCCGACGAGCAGGTGCTGAAGGACGTCTTCCACGCCGGCGAGGACGTCCACACCGCGACCGCCGCCGAGGTCTTCGACGTCTCCCCGGACGAGATCGACGTCGGCCGGCGCTCGAAAGCCAAAATGGTCAACTTCGGCATCGTCTACGGGCTGACCGGCTTCGGCCTCGCCGACCGCCTCAACATCCCGCGCAAAGAGGGCGAGGAATTCGTCGCCCGCTACCTCGAACGCTTCCCGGCGGTGCGCCGCTTCCGCGAGGAGGTGATCGAGCGGGCGCAGGAGGAGGGCTACGTGACGACGCTGATGGGACGGCGCCGGCCGATCCCCGAGCTGCGCTCCGGCAACCCGAACACCCGCCGGCTCGGCGAGCGCCTCGCCGTCAACACCGTGATCCAGGGCACCGCCGCCGACATCATCAAGGTGGCGATGGTGCGCTGCTGGGCGCGCCTGCGCGAGGAGCGGATGGCGACCCGCCTCGTCCTGCAGATCCACGACGAGCTCCTCTTCGAGGGCCCGCCGGAGGAGATGGACGCGGCGCTCGAGCTGGTGCGGACGGAGATGACCTCCGCCTACGAGCTCGATCCGCCGCTCGAGGTCGAGGCCGGCGTCGGCACCGACTGGCTGAACGCCAAGTAGGCGTCGCCGCCTCTCTTGGCGGCGTGCCGAGCGGCGGGCTCAGGCCGGGGTGGGGACCTCGGGGTTGGCCGGGCTCGGGGCCGGGTCGGCGAACTCGGGCGGGGCGATGTTCAGGTAGTGGCCGAAGGACCAGTCGACGAAGCGCCTGACGCCGAAGAGGCGGATCAGCGGGCCGAGCAGCCACGGCGGGACCCGCGGCACGAGCTTCTGCGTCCGCAGCATCCACTTGAACTTCCACTCGTGGGAGTCGCTGAACTCGGCGTAGCGGGCGGCGGCCTGCTCGCGCGTCTGGCGCCCCTCGACCACCGCGCGCAGCTCCCGTCCCAGGTCCATCCCGAAATAGAGCGCGGTGCGGATGCCCTCCGCGGTCAGCGGCAGGCAGTGCCCGGCGGAGTCGCCGACGAAGAAGACGCCGCGCCCGGTCGCCGCCCGCAGCTTGTGGGGGATCCAGTTGCCCTGGTAGCGGACCCGCTCGCGCTCCAGGTCCTCGGCCAGGAGCTCGGTGGTCTCGCGCACGTGGAACCGGGGGTCGAAGGAGCCGACCCCGATCCGGGTCTCCTCGCCCGCCGGGAAGCTCCAGCCGTACCCGGCGGGCACGTAGCGGCGGTCGATCCAGATCTCCAGGTCGACGGCGCCGCCCTCGGGATGCACCTCGAGCCCCCGCGACAGCGGCGCCTCCGGCGGCTGGTAGCCCGCCGGCCCGGCCAGCACCCGGCGCCAGCCGAGCGCGTCGACCACCAGCGGCGCCGTGATCACCCCGCGGTCGGTCTCCACCTCGATCGCGTCGGACCCGTTCGCCGCCCCGTTCGCCAGGCCCTCGACCTTCGCCGTCTCGAAGCGCGCGTCGCAGCCCTGCCAGAGCAGCGCGCAGAGCTCGCGGTAGTCGAAGGTGGAGAAGGTCCAGGGCAGCCGGTAGCGCGAATCGCCGTGCGCGGTGTGGATCACCAGGTTGTCGAAGCGCTGGCGCTCCGCCGCCATCAGCCCCAGCTTTTCCAGCCACGGCGTGGGGATCCCGCAGGCCGACGTCTGGCGCTCGCCGATCTCGTAGCGGTCGACGATCAGCACGTCGGCTCCGGACCCGGCGAGCTCCCGCGCCACCATCAGCCCGGCGAAGCTCGCTCCGCAGATCAGCACGTCGTGAGCCCCCGCGAGGGAGGTCCGCTCGTCACCGCGTTTGGTCGCTCGGGTAGGCACCGCCCGGCAGGGTACCGGCGAGGCTCGGTCGCCGTCTCTTATCTGCCACAATGCCCAACCCGATGGCTGCGACCGAGACCCTGACCCCTGCGCCCAGCGCCACGCCCGTCGAAGGCAGTGGCGGCCTCCTACTGGAAATCGACGGAAAAGTCGTCCCCAACTACGCGGCGACGATGGTTTCCTTCGACGAGGGGGACGTGGTCAACGGCAAAGTCGTCCGCATCGACAAAGACGAGGTCCTCGTCGACATCGGCTACAAGGCCGAGGGCGTCATCCCCAGCAACGAGCTCTCGATCCGCAAGTCGGTCAACCCGGCCGAAGAGGTCGAGCTCGGCGAGGAGGTCGACGCCCTGGTCCTCACCAAGGAGGACGCCGACGGCCGCCTGATCCTCTCCAAGAAGCGCGCCCGCTTCGAGAAGGCGTGGCGCCGCATCGAGGTCGCCGCCGACTCCGGCGAACCGGTCGAAGGCAGCGTGATCGAGGTCGTCAAGGGCGGCCTGATCCTCGACCTCGGGGTGCGCGGCTTCCTGCCCGCCTCGCTGGTCGACATCCGCCGCGTCCACAACCTGGACGAGTTCATGGGCCAGACGCTCGAGTGCAAAGTGATCGAGCTGAACCGCTCCCGCAACAACGTCGTCCTCTCGCGCCGCGCGGTGCTGGAGGAGGAGCGCAAGGAGGTCCGCGAGCAGATCCTCGGCCGGCTCGAGCCGGGCCAGGTGGTGGAAGGCAAGATCTCCAACATCGTCGACTTCGGCGCCTTCGTCGACCTCGACGGGATCGACGGCCTCATCCACATCTCCGAGCTTTCCTGGAGCCACGTCAACCACCCCTCCGAAGTGGTGGCGATCGGCGACACGGTGCGGATCAAAGTCCTCGACATCGACCGCGACCGCCAGCGCATCTCCCTCGGGCTGAAGCAGACCCAGGAGGACCCGTGGCAGCGGGTGATCTCGACCCACCGGCCCGGCGACGTGCTCGAGGGCACGGTCACCAAGGTCGTCGCCTTCGGCGCCTTCGTCGAAATCCTGCCCGGGGTCGAGGGCCTGGTCCACATTTCCGAGCTTGCCGACCACCACGTCGAGAACCCCTCCGAAGTGGTCGAGCCGAACGCCAAACTGAACGTCAAGATCCTCGAGATCGACGAAGACCGCCGGCGCCTGTCGCTCTCGATCAAGCGGGTCGAGGGCCAGAACATGCCGATGCAGGACCTCAGCGCGCAGATCGCCGCCGCCCAGGGCATCGTCACCGAGGCGCCGGAGGCGCCCGCCGAGGGCGGGTCCGAGGAGGCCGCGATCGACCTCGCCGAGGACGCCGCGGTCGAGGAGCAGGAAGTCGAGTCGCCCGCGGTGGAGACCGAGACGGTGGCCGCCGAGGTGCCCGAGGGCGCCACCGCCGAGGCCGCGATCGAGGACGCTTCCCAGGCGGAGGCCGCCGAGGCCGCGCCCGAGGCCGCCGAGGCGCCCGTCGCCGAGTCGAATCCCGCCGAGTCGGGTTCCGATGGTTCCGATGGCGATGGGGACGACGCGGGCGAGGCGCACGAGGGCGAATCGGTCGCCGAGCGCCCCGACGCACCGGACGACACCGACGAGGCGTCCGGCGACAGCGACAGCAGCGAGTCCCAAGGGGACTGAGCGGCGGGGCCGTGTGGCGCCGCCGCTGACGATCGGACTCACCGGCGGCATCGCCGCGGGGAAGTCCGAGGCGCTTGCCGCGTTCGGCCGGCTCGGCGCGGCGACGCTCTCCAGCGACGCGGTGGTCCACGACCTGCTCGAAGGCGAGTCGCTGCGGGCCGCGATGACGGAGCGCTGGGGGCCCGAGGTCGCCCCGCCCGGCGCGCCCACCGACCGCGGCAGGATCGGCGGCATCGTCTTCGCCGACCCGGCCGAGCTGGGCTGGCTGGAGTCGAAGATCCACCCGGCGGTCGGCGCCGCGACCGCCGCCTGGATCGAGGCGCTCCCCGCCGACGTCGAGTTCGCCGTGATCGAGGTGCCGCTGCTCTTCGAGGGCGGCCGCGAGAAGGTCTTCGACACCACGGTCTCGGTGGTCGCCGCCGAGGACGTCCGCCGCGAGCGCGCCGCCGCCCGCGGCCATGCCCTGGTCGACGCCCGCGAGGCCCGCCAGCTGACCCAGGAGGAGAAGGCCGACCGGGCCGAGCACGTGATCGTCAACGACGGCTCGGTAGCCGACCTCGAGGCGGCCCTGTCCGCGCTGCTGGCGAAGCTGCAGGAGGGCACGGCGTCGGCGACCCCGTTGGTACCAGACCGGTCTGGGCAAGGCGCTGGGCGGGCTGGCCGTCCTGGGGGTGCTGGCGGCGATCCTGATCCTGGTCTTGAACGGCACCGTCAACAAGGCCTACAACGAACTCACCCTGCCGCTGCAGCACGAAGACATCATCCGCCAGCAGGCCAAGGAAAAGGGCGTCGACGCGGCGCTGATCGCGGCGGTGATCGACACCGAGTCGAAGTTCACCGACGCCGAATCGAGCGCCGGGGCGCGCGGCCTGATGCAGATCACCCCGGAAGCGGCCAGGGACATCGCCCGCCACAGCGGCGCCACCACCTTCCACACCTCCGACCTCTCCGATCCGGAAATCAACATCAAATACGGGACCTATCTGCTGGCCGAACGGATCGCCTTCTACGAAGGCAACGTGGTCGCCGCCCTGGCCTCCTACAACGCCGGGCCCGGGCCGGTGGAAAAGTGGGGCGGCAGCGACCTGAAGATCGGCGACATCGAATACCCGGAAACGCGCGCCTACGTCGAACTCGTGCTCGAACGGCAGAAGGAGTACCGCGACAGGTACGGTTCGGAGTTGGGGTACGTGCATGGAAAGGGCTAGGGGGAATCCGCGCGTCTGGGCGCTCGCATTGGCCGTCGGCATCGTGCTGGCGGACTCCTCGATCGTCGTCCTCGCCCTGCCCGACATCTACCGGGACCTCGACACCTCGGTCTTCGGGGTCACCTGGGTCCTGGTCTCCTTCAACCTGGTGATGGCGCTCGCCGCGGTGCCCGCGGCGATGGCGGCGCGCCGGGTGGGGCCGGGGCGGGCGGCGGCGGTAGGGCTGGCGATCTTCGCCGGGGCCGGGTTCGCCTGCGGGGTGTCAGACCAGCTCTCGACCCTGATCATCGCCCGCTCCGTGCAGGCCCTGGGCGGCGCCCTGGCGGTCACCGCCTCGCTCGAGCTGCTGCCCGCGACGGTCGGCTCGGAGCGCCGCGCGACGATGGTCTGGGCGACCGCCGGGGCCACCGGGGCGGCGGTCGGGCCGGCGCTCGGCGGCATCCTCACCCAGCTCGTCTCCTGGCAGTCGATCTTCCTGATCCAGGTGCCGATCGCGCTTGCCGCCGCGGTGCCGATCCTCACCGTCGCCCGCGCCGAGATGTCGACCCGGGTGATCGAGCGCGAGCTGCGCCCGACCGGGCGCCCGCACCTCTGGGCGAACGTGGCGCTGGCGATGGTCTCGGCCTCGATCGCGGCGGCGCTCTTCCTCCTCGTCCTGCTCTTGATCGAAGGCTGGCGCCTCAGCCCGATCGGCGCCGCGATCGTCGTCTCGGTGATGCCGCTGGCCGCCGTGGTCGGCTCGCGGCTCGGCGGCTGGGTCCCCGACGCCCGCGCCCGCGCCGCCGCCGGGGCGATCCTCCTCGCCGGCGGGCTCGGCGGCC
>Ga0335075_10011916_pt1 | contig 13145 bp, 10 predicted proteins | sample Lox_Sample_24_FD_206723 | JGI IMG/M metagenome (GOLD analysis project Ga0335075, IMG submission 206723) | Soil microbial communities from Loxahatchee National Wildlife Refuge, Florida, United States - Lox_Sample_2.4 | ecosystem: Environmental > Terrestrial > Soil > Wetlands | place: USA... | reverse complement strand
AAGGTCGACCTTGGAACGCTCGTCGCCTGCCGCGCCGGCCCGGCAAACCCAGACGCCGTTGATCGCGACGTTCAGCCGGTCCGGGTCGAAGACCGCGCCGGTGGTGCCGACCGCGGCAAGCACCCGCCCCCAGTTGGGGTCCTCGCCGGCGATCGCGCACTTGAGCAGGTTGTTCCTGGCGACCGCACGGCCAACCGTCACCGCGTCATCCTCCGTGACCGCGCCGACGACCTCGACCGTGATCATCTTCGACGCGCCCTCCGCGTCCAGCTGGAGCTGGCGGGCGAGGTCGGCGCAGACTTCGGTCAGCGCCCGGGTGAAGTCCTTGTGATCCGGCTTGGTGCCCGCGGCCCCGCTGGACAGCAGCAGCACGGTGTCGTTGGTGGACATGCAGCCGTCGGTGTCCAGCCGGTCGAACGTGACGGCGGTCGCCGAGCGGAGCGCGGAGTCGAGTTCCGCGGCGTCCAGGTCCGCGTCCGTGGTGAGCACGCACAGCATCGTCGCCAGGGACGGGGCGATCATGCCCGCGCCCTTGGCCATGCCGCCGATCGCATATCCCTTCTGGCGGGGGGCTCCGGGGGGTCCCCCCGGGCCAGCAGAGCCCTCTTCCCGGCGGAAGGCGATCTTGACCACCGTGTCGGTGGTGCGGATCGCGTCGGCGGCGTGCACTCCCCCGCCGCGGTCGGCCTCGGCGACGGCGGCGTCCACGGCGGGGAGCAGCTTGTCCATGGGCAGTCGCTCACCGATCAGGCCGGTGGAGCAGACCGCGATCTCGCCGGCCGAGTCACCGAGCGCGGCGGCGAGCCGCTCCGCGGTGGCATGCGTGTCCTGGAAGCCGAGCGGACCGGTGCAGGCGTTCGCGCCGCCCGAGTTCAGCACGACCGCGCGGACCCGGCCGCCGCTGACGACCTGGCGGGTCCACCGCACCGGCGCGGCCTGCACGCGGTTGGCGGTGAAGACCGCGGCCGCGGCGCGAGACGGCCCGTCGTTGATCACCACCGCGACGTCCCGTTCGGCGGACTGCTTGAGCCCGGCCACGACACCCGCGGCCCGGAAACCAAGCGGTGCTGTCACGCTCATGAAGCCTCCCCGCTGACGCTCGTCGGCCACATTCGCGGACGCGCAGTGTTTGCCGATTCGCTCACAAGCTCGCTCATGAAGCCTCCCCGCTGACGCTCGTCGGCCACATTCGCGGACGCGCAGTGTTTGCCGATTCGCTCACAAGCTCGCTCATGGTGCGACTCCGTGTGCGGTCAGGCCCGCGGTCTCCGGCAGGCCGAGCATGAGGTTGGCGATCTGCACGGCCTGGCCGGCCGCGCCCTTTCCGAGGTTGTCGATGGCGGAGATCACGACGGCGCGGCCCGCGTGCGCGTCGGCTGTCACCTGCAGGTGCGCGGCGTTGGAGCCGGACACCGCCCCGGACGCCGGCCACTGCCCGGGCGGCAGCAGGCGCACGAACGGACTGCCGGCGTACGCGCCGGCGAAGGCTTCACGGAGCACGTCGTCGGGATCCGCCCCGTCCGCGACGCCCGGCGCCAGCCTCGCCGTGCAGGTGGCGAGAATGCCGCGCGGCATCGGCGCGAGCACCGGGGTGAAGGAGACGGTGGCCGAGGCGGGTCCCGGCAAGACCTCGGTGAGAGCCTGCTCGATCTCCGGCGTGTGCCGGTGCTTGCCGCCCACTTTGTAGGCGGACAGGGAACCCATCACCTCGCTGGCGAGCAGGTCGGGCCGGGGCGAGCGCCCCGCTCCTGAAGTCCCTGAGGCGGCGACGACCACGATGTCCGCTGGGTCGGCGAGGCCGGCCGCAAGCAGCGGGGCGAGCCCCAGGATCGCCGCGGTGGCGTAGCAGCCGGGCGCGGCCACCGTCCGCGCGGCGGCGATCGCCTCCCGCGCGCCGGGAAGCTCTGGCAGGCCGTACGCCCAGCGGCCCGCGTAGCCAGCGCCGTAGAACTTCTCCCACGCCGCCTCGTCGCCGAGCCGGAAGTCGGCGGACAGGTCGACGATCCGGACACCGGGCAGCTGCTCCGCGAGCACGGCGGATTCGCCGTGCGGAAGGGCCATGAAGATGAGTTCGGCCGCGCCGAGGGTGGCGGCGTCCGTCCGGCCGAACTCACGGCCGTCGAACGCCGGGTGACCGGTGAGCTGAGGGTGCACCGAGGTGACCGGCTTGCCCGCGCTCGACGCTCCGGTGACCGGCCCGATCTCCAGGTCCGGATGTCCGGCCAGCAGGCGGAGCAGTTCGCCTCCCGCGTAGCCGCTGGCCCCGGCTACCGCCACCTGTATCCCCATACCGCCTCCTTCTTCTCTGAAGAAGTATGCATCTTACTGAATTAATATGCAACAAATGAGAGCCGACGGGTCACGCCAGGATGAGGCGCCGCCCGCCGCGGCGGGCGAGGCGCCGATGGGTTCAGAGAGCACTCCTCGCCGCGGGCCAGGGCACTAGGGTAGGAGCCGACGGAGCGGCGGGAGAGCAGGAGAGGTGCCTGAATTGAGGACGAACCGGCGGGTGATGGTGAGCACCGTGGCGGCCGCCGGGCTGGTCGGCTTGCTGGCCGCGTGCTCGGGCGCCTCGGCCGCGCACTCGCCGTCGCCGGGGGCGCCCGGATCATCCTGCGGCAGCACGCGCACCGGCACGAACGTGCCCGTGGTCATCAAGGTCATCAAGGGCACCGTGAACTGCGGCACCGTGCTCAGCGTCGAGAATGGGTACGCCGCGATGCTCAAGGCCGGGAAGGTGCACGGTAACGGCGGCGGCGCTCCGGTTCAGGTGAACGGCTGGACGTGCCAGGGATATCCGACGCCCAAGGTGCTGCAAACCGGTTACGCCTCCGAGTGTCACACCGGGAGCGCCGAAGTGGTCGCTGAGCTGGCGCTGTCGTCAACGGGCAGCTGACACGCCGCGGGCGGCTCCGCCCCGTCGTCTTTCCCGATGCCGTGATCGGACGCGCCGTTGCCGGATGACCCGTTCGCATTCACGTCGGCCGGGCGGACCGCGCTGAGCCCCCGGCTGGTGCTGATCATCTGCACCTGATCCCGGCCGGAGGCCTTGGCCCGGTACAGGGCCGCGTCGGCGGCGGAGAGCAGTTCGGTCAGCTCGCGGCGAGAGCCGGCGTCAAGCGCCGCCACCCCGATGGACACCGTGACCGGCACCCGCTCGGCGCTGGTGCCGTCGCCGGCGTAGATGGGCAGCTGGGAGATGTGCGCGCGGACCCGCTCCGCGATGCGGAACGCGTCCACGGCCCGGGTCTGCGGCAGCAGCATGACGAACTCCTCGCCGCCGAACCTGCCCGCCAGGTCGTAGTCGCGCAGCACCGCCGTCATCGTGTCGGCGATCTGCCTGAGCACTTGGTCGCCCACCAGATGGCCGTAGGTGTCGTTAATGGACTTGAACCGGTCGAGGTCGAGCAGCGCCACCGCAAGGGCCGACCCGGTGCGGACCGCGCGGGCGATTTCGGCGGTCGCTTCCCGCTCCCACGTCGCGGCGTTGAGCAGCCCGGTCTTGGAGTCAGCACGCGATTCGCTGAGCAACTGGGCGTGCCTGAGCGACCGCTGTAGCAAGGTGATCACCGGGAGAGCAGCCAGGGCCAGGAGCGGATTGCCCGCCACCCCGTAGGTGACCAGTATCCCGATGCACAGTTCCGCGCAGTCATGATAGAGCGGTTCGCGGCTGAAGACCTCAGCGCGGATGCGCACCGCGGGATCAGATCCCTTGACCGCCGTCATGATGAACGTCTTGTTCATCGCCGACTGGACGATGGCGCTCGCGGACACGAGACCGGTCCAGATCAGGTCTCTGGTGAGCGAGCCGGTGGAAGCACCGCCGAACGCGCGGGCGAGGCTGTGGTAGGTCACGGAGGCCGCTCCGTAGGAGAGCCCGATCGACGCGCAACTGAAGACCCGCCGGTACAGGGGAGCCCGGCGAACACGCCACTGCATGAGGGCTATGCGCGTGATGGGCGCGATCAGCGCGTACACCGGGGGCAGCAATATGGCTATCGGTAGCTCCCATACCCCCTGAACGTCCTTGATCATGCCCCCGCGCTCGCCCGCTCGCCGGGTTACCTCAACGGAGATCGCCGCGCACACCAGCAAGAGAGCGAACACCTTGAGATCATGACCACGGATAACCGTGTCCGAGGCGCCGTACCCGATGGCGGCGAGATCGATCGCGACCAGGCCGGCCACGAACACGGCGAGCCGTCTGGGAAGCGCATAGAAAGGCAGGAGCCTGATAGCGATCGTCCACCGCTTCAAGCGACGGGTGCTCCGCATCAGCATCCCTCCCCTCTTGCGACACGGCCCGGCATGTCCCGGTAGCACCGAGCATCACTATTGTTCCGCATTGTCACCGTTGGTGGGTGAAAACCACGGAAAGCAGTGATCAGACGGGCGTGCCTAGCCCGCGAGCAGCCACGCGGCGCATCGTCCGGGTTTTCGCGTTGCGCAGCGGAACCTTTGCGACAAACTATTGCATACGGCATTGAAAGGAGACCGCCATGCGCGGCGAGAGCTGGGGCTGACGCACTTGCGGCCCGCGACGACCCGAAGACTTACCGAAAGGAGACCGCCATGCGCGGCGAGAGCTGGGGCTGACGCACTCGTGGCCCGCGACGACCCGAAGACTTACCGAAAGGAGACCGCCATGCGCGGCGAGAGCTGGGGCTAGACCAGCGGTTCCGGCTTACGGAGCGACTCCGAACGCAGGTGATGCGCCCCTGGCTTGCGGGCCCGCACCCAGCCGATCCCTATCAGGATCGCCAGTATGGCGCCCATGCTTCCGCATGCGGCGATGACCCACGCCGGAGCGTACCGGCCAGCCGCGGCACCGGCCACGAGCATGACCAGCCCTTGACCGAGGCTCATGCCCCCCTGGGCGAGGCCGAACGCCTGGCTGCGCGCATGGCGCGGCGCCGCCCGGACAAAGGCCGCGTTCGCGGCGAGCTGGTACGAAGCACAGGCCCCCGACGCGCCCAGTATCAGGACGCAGCCGAGAAGACCCGGGCGCAGGCCGAAGCACGCGAGCACGGCGCATGTCCCGATGGCGAGCGGCCCCATGAGCCGCAGTTGGGTGCCCGTTCCGACCAGCCTGCTGAACGCGATCGCACCTCCCGTCTCGCCAAGCGCCTGCGCGGCGAGGATCACGCCGACGGTGAGGGCACCGCCGCCAAGGCTTCGCGCGAGCGGAGCGGCCACGCCTTCCGAAGCGTTGTAGCAGGCAGCGAGCCAGCCGAAAAACATGGGTATCCGCAGCGCCGGATCGGAGAACACCAGCCGGGCACCCGCCAGGAAACCCTCGCCGCGGGATTGGCGGCGCCTGACTTCCCTCACCGGCGCGCCGCGAAGACGTACCCGTGCGGCGACGATGGCCGCCGAGATCGCAAACGTCCCCGCGTCAGCGATGAGCGAGGCGGGCGTGCCAAGGAACCCGGCGATGGCGCCGCCGGTGGCGAAACCGATCACCTGAGCGAACTGGTTCGTGGTAAGCGTCACGGCAGTTCCCATGACGTAGCTTTCGCCGGACAGGACGTCGGCGACGGTCGCGGCCCGCGCCGCCGTGAACGGGGCGCCGATCAGCGTGACGAGAAAGAGCAGGGCAACAAGGACCACGAGCGGCACGCCCCGGACGGCCATCACGATCACCAGAGCACACCGGGCCAGGTCGCAGGCGATCATCACCGTACGGCGAGGGAATCTGTCCGCGAGCCAAGCCAGACTCACGCCGCCGACGAAGACCGGTACGACGCTGGTGACGAAGGTGACCGCGGCGAGGAACGCCGAGTGGGTCCGGTCGTACACGAGCACGGTCAGCGCCACCCGCGCAAGCTGGTCGCCCACCACGGACAGCAGCTGAGCCAGCCATAGGGCACGGAACTCACGGACCGCGAATACGTCGCGAAAAGTTGTCTTCGCGGCCTGTTTCCTAACCTCCCCCCGGGCCGCCGCGCTTTCTGTTATGTCGCCCTCCGCCTGCCACTGCTGGGGGTCAATTACCGCATTCCGGGTGATTGTACCGGAGGTATCGGGCCGGTGACTGAAACGGCGAAGCCGGCACACGCGACGGTCAGCGTGCGGGACCAGTCCGCTAAGCGCGCAGTACGGCGCCGGTGCGGCGTGCGGCCTCGGCTACGGCGGCATCCCTCGCCTCCGACGCCTCGGCGGCGGTCAGCGTGCGATCGGGCGCGCGGAAGCGAAGCGTGTAGGCAAGCGATTTCCGGTCAGCCCCCACCTGCGCGCCGGTGTAGACGTCGAACAGCCGTAGCTCCTCGAGCAGGCCGCCCGCACCGGAGACGAGCGCGTCCGCCACGGCCGCGGCGGGCACCGACTCGGGCACGACCAGCGCCACGTCCTGCGTCGCGGGCGGATACGCCGATAGCGACGGCCCGCGCACCGAGTCCGCCGCCTCGGCGGCGGCGGCCAGCACCGGGAAATCGAGCTCGAGTGCGCAAGTCCGCGGCGGCAGCCCGTAGGCGGCGATCACCCGGGGATGCAGCTCCCCGGCGTGCCCGGCGAGCCACTCGCGCTCCTCGCCCTCGGCGGTGACGGCGCGCACGTAAAGCGCCGCGCACCGCCCGGGGTGCCACGGCGGCTCCTGCGCGGCCCGTACCTCCAGGGCCAGGTGACATACCCGGCTGACCGCGCGCGCCGCCTCGATCGCGTCCGACCAGCTGGCGGGCCGCCCAGGGCCCCACCAGCCGGGCAGCTCCCGGTTCCCGGCGAGCACCGCGCCGATCCGGAGCGGCTGGTCCGGCAGCGCCGCCTCAAGCGACGCCTGCTCGGAAACGGTCGGCCCGCGATCGGTTGGCAGGATCGGCGCGACCTCGGGCGCGCCGGGCCGCGGCCGGAACACCAGGCCGGTCTCGAACAGGGCCACGTCGCCGAATCCGCGCCCGCTGTTCCGCGCCATCGTGCGGAACAGCCCGGGCAGCAGCGTCGTCCGCAGGTTCGGCTCATCCTCGCTGAGCGGGTTGGCGACCCGCATCGCCGGGCGCCGCGGATCCTCGGGCGGCAGGCCGAGGTCGTCGGCCTCCGCGGCGGGCGCGAACGGGTCGCAGTGCACCTCGACGAACCCCGCGCCGCCGAGCGTGCGGCCGATGGCGCGGATCATCCGCTGCCGGGTGGTGAGCCCGTGCCCGGCGAGCGCGCGCGGCATCCGCGCCGGGATGTTCACGTACCCCTCGAGGCGGATGACCTCCTCGGCCAGGTCGGCAGGGTCGGTCAGGTCGCTGCGCCACGACGGCGGCGTGACCTGCAGTATTTCCCCGGGGGGAGCGATCCCCCCCAGACCCCCCCTGCTCACGGGGGGCTGCCCGCCCCCCGTACCCCCCGGGGAGGGCTGCCCGCCCCCCGTACCCTCCGGGGAGGGCTGCCCGCCCCCCGTACCCCCTCGGGCCTGGCAGCCGACCTCGGTCAGCCGGCGCACCACGGTGTCGCGGCCGTACACGACGCCGGCCACCCGGTCCGGGTAGTCGGCGGCCATGCTGATCCGCACCGGCTCCACCGGCACGCTCGCGTGCGTGCAGCCGGGCACCACCCGGCCGCCGCCGAGGGATGACAGCAGCGCCACCGCCCGCGCGGTGGCGCGCAGCGGAAGCTCACGGTCCACGCCCCGCTCGAACCGGTAGGACGCCTCGGAGTGCAGCTTGTGCCGCCGGGACATCTTCGCGGTCCCGACATCGGAGAAGTGCGCTCCCTCGATCACCAGGTCGGTGGATGCCTCGTCGATCTCCGTGGATAGCCCGCCCATCGTGCCGGCCATCGATATCGGCCCCGACTCGTCGGTGATCAGGATGTCGTCCGGGTGCAATGACCTGGTGACGTGGTCCAGCGTCTCCAGCTTCTCCCCCGGGCGGGCGCGCCGCACCACGATCGGGCCGTGCAGCTTGGACCGGTCGAACGCGTGCAGCGGCTGCCCCAGCTCGAGCATGAGGTAGTTGGTCACGTCGACGGCGAGCGAGACGCTGCGCATCCCGCAGCGCGCCAGCCGCACCCGCATCCACAGCGGCGTCGGCGCGTCCGGGTCGAAGCCGCGCACCTCGCGCAGCACGAACCGGTCGCACGCGGCGGGGTCGGCGATAGACGCCGGCCACACGTCGGCGCTAGTCGCGGCGAGGTCGCCACCCACCGCCGCGGCCTCGCCGCTCTCGTCGGCGGTCGCCGGGTCGGTGTACGGCACGCCGTACGCGCTGGCCAGCTCGCGCGCGACCCCGCGCACGCTGACCGCGTAGCCGCGGTCCGGCGTGACCGCGATGTCGAGTACCTCATCGCGCAAAGCGGCATATTCCACGAAATCGACGCCGAGCGGCGCGTCCGGCTCAAGGACCAGGATCCCGGTGTGATCGTCGCCGATCCCCAGTTCCTTCGCCGAGCAGATCATGCCCTCGGACACATGGCCGTAGGTCTTGCGCGCGCCGATCTCGAACCCGCCGGGCAACACCGCGCCGGGCTGGGCGAACGCGATCTTGTCACCGGCGGCGAAGTTCGTCGCGCCGCAGATGACGCCCGCCGCGCCCTCGGACGCGCCCGCGGCCTCGGCGTCGGACACGGCGACCCGGCAGTACCGGATCGGCTTCTTGAACTCGGTGAGCTCCTCGATCGTGAGCACCTGGCCGACGACGACGCCCCGCACGTCGTGCCCGGCCGGCTCGACCGACTCCACCTCGAGTCCGGCGGCGGTCAGCCGCCGCGCCACGTCCTGCGCGTCCACCGGTTCCGGCACCGGGGCGTAGGCGCGCAACCAGGAAATCGGTACCCGCATCGCCGTCAGATCTCCATTCCGAAAGCCCTGCTGAACCGCACGTCACCGTCCACGGTGTCCCTGATGTCGGAGACCCCGTGCGCGAGCATCAGCGCGCGCTCGACGCCAAGGCCGAACGCGAAGCCGCTGTAGGAGTCCGGGTCGATGCCGCAGGCGACAAGCACCCGCGGGTTGACCATGCCGCAGCCGGCGATCTCGATCCAGCCCTGCGACCGGCACACCCGGCACGGGTCCGCGCCCGGCTTGACCGACCGGCCGCGGCACACGTGGCATTCCATCGACACGTCGCCGGAGGGCTCGGTGAACGGGAAGTAGTCCGGCCGCAGCCGCGTCCGCAGCCCGGCGCCGAACATCGCGTCGACGAACGCCTGGATCGCGCCGCGCAGGTCCGCCATGGTCAGGCCCTCGTCCACGGCCAGGCCCTCGATCTGGTAGAAGACCGGCAGGTGAGTGGCGTCCAGGGCCTCGTTGCGGTAGCAGCGACCTGGGCTCACCACATACAGCGGCAGCGGGCGGGTGAGCATGGACCGGACCTGCACCGGGGAGGTGTGCGTGCGCAGCAGCATGCCGGACGATCCCGGCTGGCCGTCCGGCCGCGCCACGAACAGCGTGTCCTGCATCTCCCTTGCCGGGTGGTCCGGCGGGATGTTCAGCGCGTCGAAGTTGTACCACTCCGCCTCGACCTCGGGCCCCTCGGCCACCTCGTAGCCCATCGCGACGAACACGTCGGCGAGCCGGTCAGCGGTCATCGTCACCGGGTGCCGCGCACCCGGCGGGGTGCGGTCGGCCGGCAGCGTGACGTCGACGGCTTCCTCGATCAGGACACGCTCGTCGCGCTCGGCCTCCAGCTGCTCCTGGCGGGCGCTCAGCGCCTGCCTGACCTGTGACATCGCGGTGCCGACCCGGCGCCCGGCGTCGGCCCTGGCCTCCGGCGGCAGCGCGCCGATCTCCGCGCGGGCCAGGGCCAGCGGCGCCTTGTCGCCGGCGTGCGCCAGGCGCGCGGCCTTGAGCTCGTCCAGGTCCCGGGCGGCGGCGATGGCGGCGAGCGCCCCGCTGAGCGCGCGCTCTACCTCGGCGGGGGACAACGCGGTCACCTCCACCGGGTCGTAGTTCTTATTGGGTGCGGACATGACACCTTTTCCTAGGGCCGTAGAAAGGCTGACAGCACCGTGCCATGTTCTCGGACAGGCGCTGTCAGGCAGCGATGATCCCGAACGGACGGTGGCGGCTGTAATCCGGCATGACTGACCCTACCGGCTCAGCCATCAAGCCGTTGAGCCCGCTGGCGCGCGGCACGTCGCGATCACGCGACGGGCGCCCCCGCGGGCAGGATAAATCGGAACTCCGCGCCGCCGCCGGGGGCGCGGCCCACGGTGATGTCGCCGCCGAGCGCCTCGACAAGGCCCTTCACGATGTACAGGCCGAGACCCGTGCCGCCGCGGCGCTTGCCGCGCCAGAACTGGCGGAACACCCGGGGCGCCATCTCCGGTGGAATGCCCTCGCCCTGGTCGCGCACGGATACGGCGATGGCGAGTTCGCCCCCGATACGCGCGCTTTCTACCACAACTGTCACGATACCAGCACCGTGCCGGACCGCGTTTTCCACCAGGTTGCCGAGGATCTGGTCGATCTTGTCGGCGTCCAGCCAGGTATCGGGCAGGCCCGCGGCCGCCTCGAGCCGGAACCGGGCCTCGGGCTCGCCGGCCGCGACCCGGCCGGCGATGATCTTCCCAGCCCGTTCCGGCACGTCGACGAGCTGGCGGTGTACCTCCATCCGGCCCGACTCGATCCTGGATACGTCGAGCAGCTCGGTGATCAGCCGGGTGACCCGGTCCGCGTCCGCGTTGACCGTCTCGAGCATGACCCGCTTCTGGTCGTCGGTGAACCGGTGCCACTTGGCCAGCAGGGTGGCGGTGAACCCCTTGACGGAGGTGAGCGGCGAGCGGAGCTCATGCGCGACCGTGGACACCAGCTCCGCCCGGCTGCGCTCCAGCCGGGCGCGCTGCTGCGCGCCGCGCAGGCTGATCACCAGGCGGCGCACCGGGCCGCCTCGTCCGTCGCGGACATATCCGACCGATACCAGCAGTTCCGTTCCGTCGGTCAGGTAGAGCGACCGCTCCGGATGCCTGGTCCGGGTGGACAGGCCGTGGTAGGGATCGACGAACACCCACCAGTCCCTGCCGTCGTCGTCCCGGAACGGGAGCACGTCGGAGACGAACTTGCCGATCGCGTCGGTGGCCGCGATGGAGGTCAGCCGTGCGGCGGCGCGGTTGAAGACGATCACCCGGCCAGCGTCGTTCGCGACGACGAGGCCGTCGGGAAGCTCGTCCGCCATCAGGCGGGTGGTCGCCGCAGCCACGACAGCAGTCTCGTGCTCACCGGGTACGGCCCGGCTCGCGGTGTTGTCCTCCACGGCAGCGACGCCTCCGTCCAGCAGGGGCCCGCATCAACGACCACTGCCTGGCTCGTTCACGATGCGGGTGACGGAATGTGATCAGACTCTAGCGCGTAAAACCACCAAGGCGACAGCCCCGGGGGCTCGGGATTTCGCTACGTTGTAGCGCGAATACCCTATGCCACAGGCTTCCTTACTCGCCATGCAGACCCGCAACGCCATGTGATGATAATGACTGGAAACTGTTCTTGACAGCCTCTCGGCGGCGGGTACGGCGGATTTAACGTGCCGCCGACCCGAATTAACGACCTGGTTCGCAGCGCCGCGGCAGAAGCGTACAGGCATACGGCGGCAGCGGCGGCGAGGTTCAGGCTTTCCGCGCGGCCGTAGATGGGTACGGCCACGCTCGCGTCGGCGAGCGCGAGCAGGTCCGACGGCAGGCCCCAGGCCTCGTTCCCGAACAGCCAGGCCGTCGGGGCGCTGAGCTGCTGCCTGGCCGCCGGATCGTCCAGCGTGACACCTGCCCGGCCATCCGCCGCGACGACTCGCAGGCCAGCCGTGCGCAACGCCGTTATCGTCTCGGCCAGCCGGGTCCCGGCCACCACGGGAAGGTGGAACAGGCTGCCCGCGCTGGCCCGCACGCACTTGCCGTTGTAGGGGTCGACCGACGCGTCGGCGAAGACCACCGCGCCGGCGCCGGCGGCGTCGGCGGTACGCAGCACGGTTCCCGCGTTGCCCGGATCGCGGACGTTGGCCAGCAGCGCGACGAGCCCTGGCCGCGCCGCGGTGACTGTCTCGAGTGGGACATCGACGAAGTCACAGACCGCAAGCAGCCCTTGGGGGGTGACGGTCTGCGCGAGCTCGCTCATCGCCTCGCCGCTGATCACCTGGACGGCGATCCCGGCATCGGCCGCCGCCCCGACGAGCGCGGCGTGCCGTGCCTGCGCGGGGGCGGTGACGAAAAGCCCGGTGATCCTCCCGCCGCTCGCGAGCGCCTCGGAGACGGCTTGCGGGCCCTCCGCGAGGAAGGCCCGCTCTCGCTGGCGAAGCGCCCGCTTGGTCAGCCGGCGCGCCGCCTTGAGCCGCGTGGTGCTCGCATTACGGTAATCGCTGATCGTCAGGAAACTTTCCTCAATCGGACGGTACTTGTCGCCGGACGGTTCAGGCCGCGGCGTCGGCCTCGCTCGCCGGAAGCGCCGTGCGCGCCACCTCGACCAGCGCCGCGAAGGCCGCCTCGTCCGCGACCGCCAGGTCCGCGAGGATGCGCCGGTCGACCTCGACGCCGGCCGCCTTGAGGCCCTGCACGAACCGGTTGTAGGTCATTCCGTTCGCGCGCGCCGCCGCGTTGATGCGCTGAATCCACAGTCGCCGGAAGTTGCCCTTGCGGTCCTTGCGGTCCCGGTAGGCGTAGGTCATCGAGTGGAGCATCTGCTCCTTGGCCTTGCGGTACAGCCGCGACCGCTGGCCCCGGTAGCCGCTTGCCCGTTCCAGCACAACCCGACGCTTCTTCTGGGCGTTGATCGCCCGCTTCACGCGTGCCATAGTTCCTGTCTCCTCGTTGTCGTCTCGCGTCGTCCCTGCTCACCCGGGAACAACCCCGAAAAGCCCGGGAATGGGCCGGTGGGCTACTTGCGCAGCAGCTTCTTGATCTCCTTGACATCGGCTGGCGCGACCGTCACGGTCCCGTAGAGCCGACGCGTGACGCGGGAGGACTTGTGCTCGAACAGGTGGTTGCGGTTGGCGCGCTGGCGCACGATCTTGCCGCTTCCAGTGAGCCTGAACCGCTTGGCGGCGCCGCTGTGCGTCTTCATCTTCGGCATGGTCGCCGTCCTCTCCAATATGTGTTGTCGCCCCCCTAACCGCCTGGGGGCAGCCTTACCTGGCGATGCGGCCTAGTCGCGGGCCGCATCGCCGTTTCGTCTAACCCCCGGTCGCGCTATACGCGGGCCGGGCGGGCCCTACACGTCGCTCGGCGCGGGCGCTGCCTCCGCC
>Ga0335075_10011915_pt1 | contig 13145 bp, 9 predicted proteins | sample Lox_Sample_24_FD_206723 | JGI IMG/M metagenome (GOLD analysis project Ga0335075, IMG submission 206723) | Soil microbial communities from Loxahatchee National Wildlife Refuge, Florida, United States - Lox_Sample_2.4 | ecosystem: Environmental > Terrestrial > Soil > Wetlands | place: USA: Florida... | reverse complement strand
GCATACCCCGGTCGGCACCGAACGTGGCGCCGGGGGTCCTCGCCTGGATAAGCACGGACTCCGGATTGGCGTCGAACTGCGCGGGCTCGTATTTGTTCAGGACCTTCTCGGCCTGTCCGGCCTGCCCAGGGTCGTAACCCGGAAGGCTCGCCGCGCCGATCGTCTGGGCCGCCATGAAAACCCCGGCGACCAGCAGCAGCCAGCCGAAAACCGCGGTCTTCCGGTGCCTGGCGCTCCACCCGGCCACACGCTCCGTGACCGGTGCCCCGGCCTTGCGGCGCTTCCTCCGGCCATCATCGGCCGCTTGAGGGAATACTGAACTACGTGACTGTTCCATCGTTGCCTCGCTCGGCTGGCTGGTGCGGATAGTCAGATGTGGTCCCCGCCCGTGAGCTGGACCCTCACGGGCGGGGCATGAGATGGGGTTCCACGCATCCGGGCGGGCGAGTACCCGTCCGTTTGCGGCCACCGGAGACCGTTGCCCTCATGACATCCAGGCTCCCGGTCAGCCATGCGCATGGCGATAGGGCCTGCTCCCGAGGGCACCAGGGTGCTAGCCCTACCCGTTGACCGCCGTCGCGGTCCAGGCTCAGCCGCGCGCGGCTAGCGCTCATCTGGGAGGTGCGCTAAATCCACACCTGGATGGAACCTTTCCCGGGGTCACCGCATCTGTGTGACGTCGGGCTGCCGGGCAAAGTCCAATGGACCTGGGAGGTGAGCCAGTACGTGGACCGAGCCGAGGAGTTCACCGAGTTCGCGGTGGCGCACGCCAGGTTGAGGTGCTCAAGTGGGTCGCACATGGCTGCCCGGACGGCGTATGGACGGACTTCACTTACAAGACTGTCGCCTACGGACTAGCTCGGCGTGGTCTGGTCTCGGTGCAGCGGCGGCGCAACTCTTGGCGTGCCGCCGTCACCGAGCAGGGGACGCACTATCTGCAGCACGGAACGTACGCACCGACGGTCTCGGTCGACCAGCGTCAGCCGCGCGAGGCGGACGAGGCCAGGTCCTCGGGTACGTCCGGTCCCAGCACCACGACGACGTGAGCCGACTTCTCGCCATCGGCGTTCCCCTGTCCATCACGCTGACAGAGGAGGGCACGATGCGGATCCTCGTTAACGACCCTATGAGCGGGCAGCCTGGCTCGGCCAGGACGGAAACTAGAGCTCATCGCGCGATCGCGGCGCCTGCTGTCAGCGGACCGACAACGCGTGCGCGAACCTTCGACCGCGCAACGTGACCGCGGCCTTGCTCTCACTGAGATGTCGGAACCGACAAGTAAACGAAAGGTCAAATGAGAAAACGACATTTCTAGTGAGTATCGTCACCTCCGATCCCGGCGTGCGCCCAGGGACGGGTGAAGCCGACCGGATCACGGTCGCCGTACGGAGCGATTCTGATTGGGAAGCCAGTCGCATACGCCTCGATCATCAGGCCACCGCCGATCACCAAGCCGACATGGCCGGGTGAGGTCCGCGTGCCGTCGGAGCCAGCGAAGAACACCAGGTCGCCGGGCTGCACCTGGCTTGGCTTGACGCGCGGGCCCCACGCCCACTGCTGCTGTGAGGTGCGCGGGATGTCGATCCCGGCTGCCCGGTAGGCCATCATGACCAGACCGGAGCAGTCGAAGGCGTCGGGTCCTGTGCCGCCCCACAGGTACGGCTTGCCTAGTTGCTGCTCGGCGTAGCCGATCGCCGTCGCTACAGCCTTGTTGGATGCGTGCCCGACTCCAGGCAGACACTCGGGCGCGCTGTCTAGCGTCACAGGGCTGACGGTGTACCCGCCTCGCGCATACAAGCCCGCCCAGTAGAGCACCGCCTGGACGTACGACTCGAGGTGGTTGTAGGCAAAGATGGCCTGACTCTCATTGCTGAGCACGCCATGCGCGAGCAAGTACTTGGCGGCTCCGGCGATCGCGTCGGCGGGCTCGTATACGCTCGCGACCCCATCGCCGTTCGCGTCGGTGGCGACCCCGTCGACCTTCTCACTGGCCGGGTGTACCGGCTTGCCGCCCCACTGATTCCCGGCCGCGCCTCCGATGCCGATTTGCATGGGGCCCGCTGCACCGAACGCATTGGCGCCGCTGTGCACGCCCGGCAGTGTGCTCTGGCCGTCGTCGCTCTCGACTTTGCCGATCCCGGCCAGGATTACCCACGGAACCTTGTACTGACTGCCGATCGACTGGAACAGCCCCAGGTAGTTGGCGGGAATCGAGTCGCGCGCCGACTGGCTCGCGGCGGGCTGGACGGCAGGGTTGTTGCCGCTGCCGGACGAGCACGACATTTTCGACTCGGTGAGCAGGCCGCCGCTGGCGAACATAACGACGGGGGCCGCAAAGACTGCGAGCAGCACCAGCCCGGCGGCGCAAAGTACGCCAGCGATGAGAGCGCGTCGGCCGCCTGGACCCGTGCCGTGTCCCCGGGCGCCTCGGCCGTCGCGGCGGGCCGGCCCGGCGATCACGAGTTGCCCACGCTAGCCAGCTCGACGTCGGTGACCTGCCAGCTCGCGCTGTCACCCGTGACCGTCACCGAGTAGCGCGTGCTCTGCTGGGTCGTGCCGGTCGTTGCCGTGACGCGCTGGGTGACCTGGAGATAGAAGGTCAGGCTGGTCGGACCGAACGCGCTGATCGAGTCGATCGTCGCCGTGCCGACTGCAACCTGCTTGGTGCCAGATCTGGCGGACGCCACTCCGGGCGCGGCGTACGCAGCTTCAATCTGGTCGACCAGCGAAGCCGACGTAACCGGCCGCAATGAAGCGCCATACGCGCTGGCGCTCTCCGCGTAGGAGTACGTGCCATACGCAGTCCCGAATCGCGTCACTATCGCGGCCGCCGCCGCGAGGCCCGACTGGGTGAACGGAAGCCACTGATAGATGTCAGGCTGCCCGGACTGCGGCGGCGTAGTCCCTGCCACAGGAGACGGCGGCGAGGTCACCGGACGCGGTGTGCCCGCAGTTCCGGGCTCACGGCCTGGCTGCCGGTCACGGTGTGCGACCGGGCCGATCAGGTACGCGCCAAGCGCCACCAGGACGCACACGATCGCTGCGAAAGTTACTCGCCGCCAGGTCGGGCTATCCATTGGCGGGCTACTTCCGGCGCACCGGCCGGAGCCAGAACGGTCGGGGGCGCTCGGGCTCGACCGCCGGCCCGGCGAGCGGTCCGCTCACTGGCTGGCTCTGCCCCGGCACCTGCCGCTCTCGCGAACCGGGCCCCTGCCCCCGCTCCGCGCGGCCCGCCGAGGCTCGCCGGGACGGCTGAGCTTGCCGTCCGACTTCAAGCTGGCCCGGCGCCTGACGCGGCGGTGTGACGCTGTCTGACCAGCGGGCACGTAGCCGGCTGCCGAGCGATCCCTGGCCAGCGGCCGGTCGGGCCCCGGACGACTGCCGCTGCGAACCTGACCCGTTCGACGGCTGGCGCTGTACGGGCTGCCGTACCGAGGGCTGGCGCTGGGCCGGCTGGCGCTGAGCCGGCTGGCGCTGCGGAGCCTGTCGCTGCGGAGCCTGTCGCTGCGGAGCCTGTCGCTGCGGAGCCTGTCGCTGCGGAGCCTGCCGCGGCGCGGATTGTCTCGGTGCCGACCGGGCCCGAGACGGCTGCCTCGATGGCGGCGGCGTGGCGCCCCCCGCGGACGCGCCAGGCGCGGCGGGACCGGCCCCTGCGGCACCGGGACCCTCAGGCGCACCCGGACCGGAGCCGAGCGCGGCGCCTGGCATGGCGCGGCCAAGCGGCCAGGCGCCCGGTGCTGGACCGGGAACGCCCGCCGCCGTGCCAGCCGAAGACGCCGCCGCGGGCCGCGCCGCGCCGGGCAACGTTGACCCAGGCCGCAGCGAACCGGCCGCTGCCGGACGAGCCGGCCCAGAGCCAGTCGGCCCGGAGCCAGTCGGCCCCGAACCAGCGAGCGCAGAACCAGTCGCCGCCGAACCAGCCGCGCCTGACGCCTTTCCGGCACGCGACGGCAGATTGAGCGGAGGCGGTTCGGACGAGGCTGCGGCGGCGGCGCCGACCGCGCCAGCCGCGCCGCGACCGCGTGCTGCCAGCGCCAGCCGACCGTTTGAGCCGTCAGTCCCGGCGCCGGCCTGCCCGCCCGCCGCAGCCGCAGCAGGTCCAGCCCCGTCCGCGGCGACGCCGCCGTCAGCGGCGTTCTTCCCGCCAGCCTCGCCCGCCTTGAGGCCGGCTGCCACTGCGGCAGCACCGCCGCCTGATGCGGCAGCCGCGGCCAGCCCCGCGGCCTGACCGGGATTGCGCCTGGCCCACCGGCCGGCCCGGTAGGCGGCGAAGCCGGGAAGCGCCGCAGTAGCGGCGTTGACCGTATTGGTTCGGGCGGCCGCTGCCGCCCTGGCCAGGTCCCCTTCAGCCCGCTCCTGCGAGCCGATCACGCCGTAGCCCACCGCGGAGAACAGGTGCTGGAACGGCTTGCGGTAAATGAACGCCGCAACGGTCACCAGCGCGATCATCAGGATCTTCAGGGCCCACGGCAGCACCGCATCGCTGGTGCCCATGATCAGCGCGTAACAGTAGAGCAGCAGGCTGAGCACGAGAGCGACAGCCGCCTGCTTGAGCAGCACGCCGATCAGCATCTCGACCCAGCGCAGCGCTACTACCCGGCCGAAGCCCGGGTGAACGCCGATCAGCAGGAAGAACGGCCCGACGATCAGCAGCAGCAGGAAACTCAGTTTCAGCAGGATAAGCGTGACCGCGATCAGGAGCACGAGCACGCCCGCGACCACGGCCGCGAACAGCGCGGCGAAGGCGACCTCAAGCCGCGTCGTCCACTCGTTTCCCTGGAACAGCGGATAGACCGCAGGGTCGTTGGCCTGGATGCTGCTCGCGATGCCGGCATAGGCGGCCTGTTTAGCCTGGATCAGCGCAGTCGTGGGTTTCTCGTTCACCGCGATCGCCTGTGCCCACAGCAGCGACCGCCCGTAGGTGTTGACCAGCGTCGGCTTGCCGTTGCCGGTGGTGTACTCCGACGTCCCGAACTCGCCGACCAGCCAGGGCTTGCAGACCAGCACGGTCCACAGTTCATCGGCGTTCTGGTCCACCACTGTGCTGCCCGAGGTGTAGCTATAGCTGGACGGCTGAACGTCAGGGTCGCCCTTCTGGACGGGAACGCAGCTACTCGGGCCCGGACTTGGCAACTTCGCGAAGGCCACATTGAGCGCCTGCGAGATGCCGTCCGAGACGCCGCGTCCGAGCCCGGTGACGTCAGCCGGCTTGCCTATCAGGAACAGCGCCGCAGCGCAGGCAGCGATCATCCAGATCGTGCCCTCGATCGTCCGCGTTCCGCGTTTGCGGATCAGGCCTTGCCAGGCCAGCCAGATAGCACCGAGGATGACCACGACTGCGAGGTAGGGGAAGTAAATCGCGTTGCCCAGGCTGGTGATCAGCTTGTCGGTCACCCGCTGGAGCCAGGCAAGGATGCCCTCCCCCGCAGCAGACTGGTACACAGTGATCGTCACCCTGTCGAGTGATTTCGCCGCGTCGAACGCCATTCCGGCGACGCTGTTGCCGATCAGCGACGTCATATCCGAGCACTGCAGATTCGTCGCGGCCCAGTAATCGCCGGCTACGCCGTACTCGTCGTAGAGCGTTGCAAGCTGCTTACCCGAAGACGGGGGCGCGATCATCGCGTCGATGCCAGCGTTGGCCGACTCGGGAGTAGGCAGCGACGGCTGGCAGATGTTGTTGAGGTCACCAGTCAGGCCGGAGGAACCGAGCGCGCAGAAGCCGAGTAGCCCGCCGATGTCGCCGATACCTGGGACCGAGCACAGCCCGCCACCGGCATTGGTGACATCCGCATCCGTCGTGATGGTGCCGGCCGCATGCCCGCGCGAGGGCGCACTGGCGGCAACGACCGGATGGGCCCGGTGCGCCGCGGGCGCAGCGGCCGCCTGCCGGGCGTGCGGAATGGCCGCAGCAGCCCCGACCGCGACCACGGCCACGACCCCGGCCATGATGATGGCCGCATGGCGCGGAAGGGGGAGTCTGCGCATCCGGGGGGCTCCTGTTTTGGGTTGTCGCTGCGTGGCTTACGCAGGCGTGCCGGCGCCGGGCGCGACCGGCTCGGCATGTGCCTGCTCGGCCTGAGCTGCCTCGGCCTGAGCTGCCTCGGCCTGAGCTGGCACCGCCTGAGCTGGCTCGGCAGCGGACGGGCCGGCCGGCACGTCGCCTGGCCGGGCTCTTGTCGGATTGGTGTCCAGGCACTGCCGCAGTTCGTCGGAGATCAGGTCGACGCCGATGCGCCCCGCCCGGCCGTCCAGGTCGCGGAAGATGCACTCGCCGTTACCTAGCGCGCGAAGTACTGCTTTGTGCTCCGCGGACTGCTCGAGACCGAGCAGAGCGAGGACGCTGGCGACCTCGTTCTGCTCGGAGGACCGGAACGCGAACACGCTGGAAATGCAGTTCGTGACCTGTTCGTTGAGCAGGTCACCGGCGTTCTGCGAGACCATGATCAACGCGGTGTTCCGGGAGCGGCCCATCCGCGACACCTCCGGGATGAGCTTCGCTCCTTGCGGCGTCGAGGTAATCGCCCACGCCTCGTCCAGGAAGATCGCCTTCGGCAGTCGCCGGTCCATGCCGTTGAGCAGCCGCCGGGCGAACTGCGAGACCAGGTACAGCAGCGCGACGGAGAGCCGTTGCTCGTAGGAATAGTCGTCGCGCCTGATCGCAGTGTCCGGCAAGGTGAGGCCAGCCAGGGTGAACACCGTTGTCCAGCCCGCCGCTTCGATCCGCTGACCGCCGGCCGGCGCGAAGCAAAGCCTGGCCAGCCGCATCTCGGACATCGACCGCAGCACGGCACCGAGGTTGACCGAAGCGGGGTCGCCGGAGTTCTCCAGGTGCGTGACAACCTTGCCGAGGCTCGGCTCGTCCCCCGCCGCCACCGCCGCGACGGCCTGGATCATCGCGCTCTCGCGTTCCTCACTCATCCGCGGCAGCAACAGCCGGAGCGTCTCGGTCGCCATCGTGCGCCGTTCTGCCAGGTCGTCTCCGAAGGAGAACGGATCGAGCAGGCCGGGCGCGGCACTGCCCAGCGGAACGACCCTGGCCTGCCGACCGTGCCGGATCAGCCATCCAGCTAGTGACTCGGCATCGCCCTTCGGGTCAATCACGGCAACGGTCACGCCGCGCAGGGCCAACTGCAAGATCAGGAGCAGCGCGAGCGTGGTCTTCCCGCCGCCCGGCTCGCCGGTGATCGCGACTGCAGTGGGCCGGTTCCTGGCCGCCGCGACCAGCGGGTCGAAGTGCACGACGGCCCGCGCCCTGCCGAGCGTCTCGCCGATGTAGGGGCCGGTCCAGCCAGCCTCCTGGGCCACACGGTCGCCGAGGTCGACCGTCGCGGTCGGCATGCCGCCGGCGACTGTGTACAGCGGCTGACGCTGCAGGTAGGAATTCAGCCGGACCCGGTCCCCAGGCAAGGACTCGCACAGCAGTGAGAACTGGTCACCGGTGGAGTTGACGACGTCGATGCCGGCGTCCCTGTAGTGCTCGATCACCGCCTCCGCACGGCGCACGCACAGGTCACGATCCGGCGCGGCGACCATCAGCCGGTGCCAGCCGTAGACGAATGGCAGCCGCTCCTTTGTGATGCCGTGCTCAAGCAGCCTGGCCGCCTCGATCTGCTCGGCGAGAGCGATCGGCAAATCGGCCCCTGCCTCCCTGATGTGCGCGTCCATGTCCCTGGCGTGCGCGAGGCGCCGGCTGACGTCTTTGCTCGCTCTGGCCGGCGCGATCAGCTTCATCCGCGATGACGCTTCTACCGGGAACGGCAGAGCATCGGCGTAATGCAACCAGGGCTCGCCGTCAGGGAAGTACATGACATCCGGGAACCGCGCGAATGACATGAACGCGGCCCATGATTCACCAGCTGGATGAGACAGCCGCAAGATCGTGCGGCCGTTGTCCACCTGTCCTTCGAGCAGCGACTCGATCTCCCCGGCGCCCCAGGTACGGCGGCGCGCGGCCGACGGCGGTGGCTCGGCGGCAGTTCCGGCCAGTGCATGCCGGAACAGCCAGGCCACCTCGTCGGAGCTAGCATGCGCGGCGGACAGCGCGCTGGCGGACAGTGCGCGACCGAGACGCTCGGCCTGGTCAGTCCAGCGGGTGACCTCCGCGGCAGGGACGGCTTCGTCGATCAGGCCAAGCGCCTGCTCCGCACCCCGGTTCCACGCCGCGAACTGGCCGAGCAGGCCGCCGGACAACTGCGCCCGCACACCGCGCTGGCCTAGCCGCACGCCGAGGTAGACCTCTTTGCTCCAGAAGTCCTTGGCCCACACGTGCCGGTACATCTCCTCCAGATAGCCAAGCCAGCCAGGGCCGCCGTCCGATGTGCCGTCGAGTTTCGTCGCCCACTCCGCGGCCGGGTACGGCCGTTGAGCAATGCGCAAGTGCACCTCGGCGTCGGCCATCCTGATTGCGGCGAGCGCCACCGTGATGTTGGTAGCTAGCGCCTCGCGTTCGACTGGAGTGGTGAACTCATACGACACAGTGGGAAGCCGGTAGTACGCCCAGGCGTGCGCGTCGGTGAGCACGATGCGATCGTCGAAATACCGGACCGACAGCCGGGTCCGCCAGGTGGTCCGCGTGCTCACTGGCCAGTGCTCCCCGACTGCCCAGTGCTCCCCGACTGCCCAGTGCTCCCCGACTGCCCAGTGCTCCCCGACTGCCCAGTGCTCCCCGACTGGCCAGTGCTCCCTGACTGGCCGGCCGGCATGCCCGCCACGTCGGCCAGGCCCGACACGAGCACACCGGCCAGTGCCGTATAGGCGTGAACAGCGGCGATGCTAAGCGGACCCGTGCCGCTAAGCCCGGCGTCCCAGGGCACGCGCACTATCGCACGGCACTGGCCGGTGGCGACGGCGGCTGCCTTGGCCGTGTGCGCAGCGGTGTTGGCGCTGACCCCGTTCAGCACGGCAACGGCGCGGCGCGTTAGCTCGCCGTGGCCGTGCCCGTCCAGCCACTCGAGTGTCATGGCCAGGGCGCTCGCAGCGTCCGGGTTCGCGGGCGCGACCAGCACCAGCTGGTCCGCGGCGTGCAGCGTGCGGGGGACCTGCGCGGCCGCCGGATCGGCCAGCGTCAGCGGGTAGCGGGCAACGACCGCGTCGACAAGCTTCCCGGCGTCCGCAGGTTCATCGGCGTCGCTGTCGGCAGTCACCACCTGCAAACCTCGTTCCCGTTTCGATGCTGGTTCTTCGCTAGGTGCCGTGCTTCGCCTTCCCGGCAGCAAGCGCGGGATCTGGCGCGCCTGCTCAGTCAGCGAGCCTGGCCCGGCGTTGAGGTCGAGCACGGCCACGGCCTCGCCGCGCAAGCTCGCAAGCAGGTGACCGGTCAGCAGGGTCGTCACTGTCTGGCCAGCCCCGGCAGTGCAGCCGAGGACGACGATGCGCGCCGGGCAGGCCAGCGGCAGCCGGGCCCTGGCCCGGTCGCGCTGGACCTGATCGGGCTTGCCTGGCCGGTGACCGCCGGGCACCACGACGACGCGATCATTCCAGCCGCTCGCAGGGCCGCCGCCTGGCGAGCTGCGCAGGGCGCGCTCGAGGACGTGCAACGGCTGCCCGGTGGGCCTGTCGGTCCGGACGGTGAGCGCTGGCTTCGCCCCTGGCCGCCATGGAGGTTTGGGCGCTTGCTGGTCAGGTGCCGTCGGCCGGTTGGGCATCGCGCGGTCAGTCGCTGGCCGCCCAGCCGAAGGCGGCTCAGAAACCGGAAGCTCACTCGCCGGCCGGCCAGCCGAAGGCGGTTCAGAAACCGCGCGCTCAGCTGCCAACCGCCTAGGCGAGGGCGGCTCAGAAACCGCGCGCTCACTCGTCGGCCGGCCAGCCGAAGGCGGTTCAGAAACCGCGCGCTCAGCTGCCAACCGCCTAGGCGAGGGCGGCTCAGAAACCGCGCGCTCACTCGTCGGCCGGCCAGCCGAAGGCGGCTCGGAAACCGCGCGCTCAGCCGCCGACGACTGCACAGCCGAAGCCGGCTCAGAAACCGCGCGCTCAGTTGTTAGCCCCTCGCGCGCCGTGCGATCGGTCGGTGGCCGCTCAGGTGCCGTGAGCCGGTTCGGCGCCGGCGTCGGTTCCGAGAACAGACGCTCACTTACCTCCGCTGAACCGGCGGCAGCTGCAGCTCTGACCGGCACTTCGACGGTCGTTACAGGCTCCTTGACGCTTGGCATGGCATCGGCCGGGCGGGCAGCGGGAGCGCCCGGTCCGGCGACGGCGGACACGGCCGAAGGAGTGTGGATGGCGGGGCTACTGGGCCAAACCGGGCGCCCTGGAACCTCAACCGGGACCCCAGCCGCGGACGCGTCGGCACCCGCCTCTGCTTCAACCGCATCGGCCGCGGCCGTCTGCGCCGCAACTGCCCCGGCGCTAAACGCCTCCTGGTCGCCCGCGGGGGCTGGCTTAGTGACGCCCGCGGCCGGTGAAGTCAGCACCGATGGCGCGGAGGTGGCCGTCCGGCGCCACACCGTCGCCGCGACGGTGATCTCGTCCTTTTCTGCCAGTGGCGCCATGCGGCACCAGGTGCGGGGCTCACTGAGATATCGAAGCTGAGAAAATACGAGCTCAGGCAGCCGCTTGCTTTCAAGTACCGGGCGGGTGACCAGCCAGGCCAGGACAGCCGGCGGCAGCACGTACAGCCAGAACCAGGTGTGGCTGAACGGCATCCCGGCCATGGTCAGGATCAGCATGTACGGGACGGCGATGGCCACGAACACGGCCACCTGGCCTACGGGCAGCGGCATGGGCAGCCGGAAGTCATAGAGCTTGTAAAGCCGCTTTTCGATCTTCCATATGTTCGTGTAGGTCGGAAGTTCCACGCGCCGCCTCCTTCCGTCCGCTCGCCCGAGACCGCGTCAGATCCAGTCGTGAGCTCCGCGCGCTGTGCTGCTCAGTGCACCCCGAGTGCGTTCGCGATGCCGGAAGCGATCGTCTGAATGATGCTCGGCGTATAGAAGATGACTGCAATAGCGATAGCGAGCACGATGAACTGCACGAAGCGGATGATCTCGCGGGTGAACAGAAAGAAAATCGCGACGATCCCGACAATGCCGAGGAACAGCGGCCCGAATAGGCCTTGCAGATATGAGACAAGGCCCGTCGTACTAAGAGCCAGGGGATGGGCGGCGGCGAATAGGTGAGCCGACATCTGATCTCCGGGGGTGAGTGAGCGCGGCCGTCGGGCACGTGTGCTGACTTTGTGTGTGGTTGCGGGCGACCCTGTCCCGGCTTACGTACCTGCTGGCCGTCTCGCCGTGAGCTGCGCGGTCGCGTCACGATGGCCCCTGGGCCAGCGGCCGAGTAGATGCGCCAATCGACCGGATGTCCCAGCTGCCGGCCTGCCTGACGACCGTCATCTGGTACGTCATCTGCAACGCGGCCGACGCCACGCCGGTGGCGGTTGACCTCGCCGCAGTCGTTGCCGCTGACCGCAGCTGCCAGCTGACGGTTACCGAAATCTGCCGTGTCGAGCCGCCTGCGGGGACATAGACGCTGTCAATGCCACCGAAGCTGACGTCGCCGTGCAGCCCGGTGATGTGCGCACCAGCAGCGGTGAACCTGGCCAGGGTCCCCTGGTCGCCGCTGGCGTAGGCCTGGAAGAAGGCAGGCAGCTGAGCTCGCAGTGCCGCTTCGGTGGCCTGATCTGAGGTCTGCTGGCTGGCGTGCGGCGGGACCGCCTTGCCAGGACCAGGCAGCAGGGCAGGATAGCCGGAGACGCTCATGTCGCCCCCGGTCGCGTAGATGGGCACGCCAAGCTCGACCAGGCGAGCGTTACTGAGCCGGGCGAGCAAAGTGACGATCGCGGTGTGCCTGCCTGTCACGGAGACGGCCGCGACCTGCTCGCCCAGCAACTTCAGCGTTCCTGTCGTGTCGAAGCCAAGCGACGGATCGCTGCCCGGCGGCAGGAACTTAGCCAGTTCCTGGTTGCGCGCCGCAATACCGGCAGGGCTGAAGTTGAGGTAGACGTCACCGAACTGCAGCGCGTATGCCTCGGCGACAGAGACCGGGAACTGCGCGCCTCCGCTCGACCGGCTGGCGGCTCCAGCCGGGGCGCGCGGGGCAGGTCCCTGGATAATCGCGACGACTCCCCGGTAACCGATGAGCAGCAGCACGGCCCAGGCGATGGCACGCGCAACCCAGATCAGCCATCTGCCGCCCGCACCGCGCCACTGCGAGGGGGCCTGGTCGGCGCGGATGGGCGGCGGCTGGCGGCGCGGCACTTCATCGTCCGCAGTGAACTCAACACTGCGTTCGAGTAGGGCCCGTCGGGCCATCGCACTTCCGTCCTTTGTGACGCGCTTTAGGCGCCACGGCAGTAATGCAGCCGGGCGCGACGATCTTGACGATTTTCCTGACGCAGACGATTCTGCGGCAAAACGCCCAACCTTCCTGGATGCCACGCCGTGGGCTTCCCGAAACGGCGCGAAAAAGGCGAACTTTGGCATCGTGCCGGCATGTTGTCCAGATCATCGAACAGCCAGTCCAGCCGCGGCTCAGCCGGAGGCCAGCGCAGCCCTTGCTCGCAGGCCCGCAGCTGCTCGTCGGCCGAACTCTGCTCATTAGCCCGCCATCGGGCATCGGCCTGACTGCGACCACCGGCCTGACTGCGACCACCGGCCTGACTGCGACCACCGGCCTGACTGCGACCACCGGCCTGACTGTGACCACCGGCCTGACTGCGACCACCGGCCTGACTGTGACCACCGGCCTGCCGTAGCTCATTTGCCCCGAGCAGCTCACTCGGCGGCCACTGATCGCTGGGCGGTTGGCGATGCCGCTGGCCCGGCCTGCCCGGCGCGGGGAAGGCGCGAGCGGCTACGGCCGGCCTATCCGGCCGCTCGACCTCGGAATGGTGCCAATGCTCCCGCATCAACTGTCCTTACTCGCGGCTCGCCGGGCGGGCCGGCGCGGCTTTGCAAGTAGGAAACCCAACGGGGTGTGACACGCGTGTGACAGGCCCGGGCGCACCGCCGAGGCCGGCCCGCCAATCCGCGTGTTACCGGCTTGGTGACCACAACGACCCGAAGACGCAGGACGATCACACCGGCGCTACCGCCATCACCGGCGGTCCGCGGGTGAGAACACATCCCTGATCGCCCTGATGGCCAGCAACGCCAGCACCAGCGCTGTCGTCACCCGTGCGGCTGCGGGCGCGGGGGCCATCGCGG
>Ga0335075_10011913_pt1 | contig 13148 bp, 8 predicted proteins | sample Lox_Sample_24_FD_206723 | JGI IMG/M metagenome (GOLD analysis project Ga0335075, IMG submission 206723) | Soil microbial communities from Loxahatchee National Wildlife Refuge, Florida, United States - Lox_Sample_2.4 | ecosystem: Environmental > Terrestrial > Soil > Wetlands | place: USA: Florida... | reverse complement strand
GGCGACGTCTGGTTCGCCTCCGGCCAGTCCAACATGCAGCTTCCGCTGATGGGGTTCCCCGGCTCCGCTGTCGTGACCAATGGCCATGAGGAGATCCGCAACGCCACGCAGCCCGAGCTGCGCCTGCTGCACATTCCGGCCAAAGCCTCGCCCTACCCGCAGCAGGACCAGGCCGCTTCATGGACTCTCTGCACTCCGAAGACGGCAGCCACGTTCTCCGCCGCCGCGTACTTCTTCGGGCGCGAGATCGCCCGCCGCGAGCACGTCACTGTCGGCCTCATCGACTCCAGCTATGGTGGCACCCCCGGAGAGGCCTGGATCAGCATGGACACCATCGGCTCTGACGCCGCTCTGATGCCCATTTTTGCCTACTGGGCCCATGTTTCCGATAGCGAAGTGGACTTCGCCCGCATCGACGCCGAGCAGAAACGCGAAGCTGATGCGGCCAAAGCCGCCGGCAACCCAGCGCCTTGGCACATGTGGCGCCCCAACGACATCGGCTCATGGGCACCCGCGTGGCTCTACAACGCCATGGTCGCCCCAGCGGTGAACTACCCTATCAAGGGCGTCATCTGGTACCAAGGAGAGACGAACAGCAACATCGAGCGCGCCGCTATGTACCAGCGCATTTTCCCGGCGCTCATCAACGACTGGCGCAAGCAATGGCAGGAGGGTAACTTCCCCTTCCTTTTCGTCCAGATTTCGGCCTTCACTTCGGTCCCGGAGGAAAACTGGGCCGTCATCCGCGAGGCGCAGCGCCGCACCCTGTCCATTGCAAACACCGCTATGGCCGTCACCATCGACATCGGCAACCCGACCAATGTACATCCCGCAGACAAGCAGGACGTAGGCCACCGCCTGGCCCTCGCCGCCCTTGCCCTTGCCTACGGCGAGCACATCGAGTACTCCGGCCCGCTCTACCGGCAAGCTACCGTCAATGGTCACGCCATGCAGATCTGGTTCACCCACACTACAGACGGACTCATCGCCAAAGGCAGCGGCCTACTCAAGGGATTCGAGATCGCCGGTTCCGACCACAAGTTCGTCCTAGCCGAAGCGCGCATTGATGGCGACACAGTGCTCGTCTCCAGCCCTGATGTTCCTGACCCGGCGTATGTCCGCTACGGATGGGCCAACTACCCCGTTGTTAACCTCGTCAATGGAGTCGGCCTTCCCGCCTCGCCGTTTACGACGGAGAAGAACATCCCGAAGCCGTGACGGGGCCTGGCTCGCCCCACTTCACGTCCCAGACTCGGTGCTTCGGACTGCGGCCTGCCCGTATAAGTCATTTATTTCATATGAACTACAAAATCGACGTCCACTTTCAGGCGCTGGCTGGCGTCATGCTGGCTTACTCCATCTAAACCGCGAGAGAAGCTGGTTCGGCAGCTCCGATCCAGTCAGCTTGAGGACCGCGCCCGACACGGCTACCCAGATTACCGCTCCCGCCAGCAGCAGCTCCAGCTCCCGAATCCGGCTGGTGGTGGGCGCAAAATGCCGCAGCGCCGCCAGCGTGGCGTAGACCGCTCCCGCCGCCACAACCGACCGCAGCAGCTCCCCATACTCCAGTCCTCCCAGCGAAACCACCCGGCGCCAATGGAGCAGCACGGCCAGCGTCAGAGTCTGAATGAGGATGCCGATATCAGAGGCGATAGCCAGTCCTGCCGGGCCGATCGCTTGATAGAGCGACCAGTAGACGGGCAGCGAGACCACTGTCACGATCGTCCCGGCGACCATCGGAGTCAGCGTGTTGCCGGCCGCATAGAACGCGCGGGCGTAGATGGCCTGTGCCGACCACAGGCAAAGCGAAATGGCGAAGATGGCGAAGTATACCGCCAAGGTGCCGGAGTCGGCTCGATGAAACCGGCCTCCGCGAAATACGACATCGACCGCGGGCAGCGCCATGGCGATCAGGAAGCCGGTCAACAGGATAGAAAAGGCCAGGATCTTCGAGACTGAAGAATTGACAGCGCGGGAAAAGGGCGCGCGGTCCGGCTTTACGTAGAGCGAAGCAAGAAACGGGAGTGAGGCGGTGCCCGCAGCTTGCCCCAGCAGCACGGGGACATTCACCAGTTGCTTGGCGTAAGCCAGCAGCGCAACGGCACCATTCACGTGCGAGGCAAAGAAACTGATGATCCAGTTGTCAGCCGTCACGAGTGAAACGCCAAGCATCAATGGAACCGACATCCTCACCCACTCCCGCAGGCCCTCGTTCCGCCACTCGAGAATCGGCCGGTAACGCATACCAGCGCGATGCGCCCAGATAGCATTCAGCAGGAACGGCCCCAGAAAGGCTCCGGCGACGGCCCCCACAGCGAGCGCGGAGACGCCGAAGTGCCGATACAGCAGCACACCGCCGAAGATGATTCCGCAGTTGTAGATGAGCGGTGTGACGGCCTGCACCGCGAACTGCTTGCGGGCCATGAGCACAGCAGCAAATACTCCCCCGGAGATGAAGAAGAGCTGCGCGGGAAACAGGATGCGCGTGAGATGCACGCACAGAGCCGCCTTGGCCGGGTCGCTGTTGAATCCGCGCAGCAGAACGTGTACCAGCGCCGGCGCGGCCAGTTCCGCCAGCACCATGGCTGAACCTACGACCAGGAGAATGGCGGTGAGGATGACAGACATGGCCCGTTCGCCCTCGGCATCGCGGCCCTGTTCGCGGTAATGCGTCAGGATGGTGACGAAGGTGATCGAGAGTGCGCCGCCAACCAGGAAATAGCGCAGCATGTCCGGCAGTTGAAAGGCGGCGATAAAAGCGTCAGCCGCCGCCGAACGGCCCAACAGCCATGCAATGTACTTCGTTCGCACCAGCCCCACCAGGCTGGACGCCATGGTCGCCGACATGAGCAACAGGGCTGCCGTGAACGCCGAATGGCGGTGTGATGGGTTCAGTACCGAAAGCGCCCGCCGCCAGCGCGGAATAATAGAAGAAGAGGACATGCAAATCCGGAACCAACTTTATGCTGCGGTTCAGGTTGATTTTACAGGCGATAGCCTCTAGCGTTAGGTATTCAACAGAGCACCTGTGGGCAAAAGGAGAGCGATGGAGAACTTTCGGCTGAAGGTGTTCCGGACGGTCGCCGAGCAACTGAACTTCCGCAAAGCGTCCGAACTGCTGCATCTCAGCCAGCCCGCCGTCAGCCAGCAGGTGCACGCGCTCGAAGAGGAACTTGGCGTTGCGCTGTTCGACCGCAGCGGCAGCCGCGTGCAGCTCACCCCTGCAGGAGCCGTCTTGCTCAAGTACGCGCGCAAGGCGGCGCGCGTTGCCGCTGACGCGCAGGAGGCAATCGCGCGCTTGCAAGGCAGCCCAGGCGGTGAATTGCGGCTTGGAGCGTCGACCACCCCGGCGCAGTACATCGTGCCGCGCATGTTGGGGGCCTTCCATAAGCAGCATCCACGCACTGCCGTGTCGGTCCTGAGCGGAAACACAGAGCGTATCGTGACGGCGCTGCTCAACGATGAGATAACCCTCGGCATCATTGAGGGGCCAGCCGCCAGCCGCGCACTGCACAAGCAGCTCTTCCTCAAGGAGAAGCTGGTGCTGATCGTGCCGAAGAAGCACCCGTGGGCGCGCAGCGGGCAGATCCCGTTTGATGCGCTGAGCGAAGCTTCCCTGCTGCTGCGGGAGCGCGGCTCCGGTACGCGGCGCGTGGTGGAGCTGGCGTTCAGGCGCGCGGGACTGAAGCTCAGCCAGTTGCACATCAGCATGGATCTCGACTCAACCGAGGCCATCGTCGCAGGAGTCGAAGCCGGACTTGGCGTGGGCTTTGTGCCCGAGCGCGCCATTGCCAAGGAACTTCGGCTGGGAACGCTAGCCATGGTTCGGATTGGCGGCCTCGAAGTGCAACGCGACCTCACCTTTATCCGCCGCGCAGGCCCGGCGCTGGAGGGTGCCGCCGCGGCCTTCGAGCAGTTCGCGCTGCGCGAAGCACAGGCACTCAAGGGCCGATAAGAATGGCTTATCACTGATCCTGATTTTCGCTTGGACGCGGAGGGTCGTTCTCTGGAAATCTGAGAGGAGTATGACGAAAAACCTGTTTTTTATCGGCATCATTCTTGCCGCCAGCGGACTTCTTTCTCCTCCGTTGGCATTGGCTGCCGGGCTGGCCTATGGGCTGCTTGTAACGCACGCATTCCACCTTGACGCGCGCCGTCTCTCGAAGTTCCTGCTGCAGGCTTCGGTGGTTTGCCTGGGATTCGGAATGAATCTCGGCGAGGTTATCCGTATCGGGCGTTCGGGGTTTTTGTATACTGCCATCGGGATCACCTTCGCCATTTCGCTTGGGCTCGTGCTGGGCCGCTGGCTCGCCGTTCAGAAGACGCAGTCGTTCCTCATCACCGTGGGTACTGCCATCTGCGGCGGCAGCGCGATTGCCGCGGTGGCTCCTGTCACGGAAGCCAATGAGGAGCAGATGGCTGTAGCGCTGGGGACGGTCTTTGTGCTGAACTCGGTCGCACTGTTCCTGTTTCCGCCTATTGGATGGCTACTCCATTTATCGCAAACACAGTTCGGATTGTGGGCTGCGCTGGCGATCCACGATACGAGCTCGGTTGTGGGGGCGGCGGCCAGGTATGGCACGCTTGCGCTGGCGGTCGGCACAACGGTGAAGCTGGCGCGTGCGCTGTGGATCGTTCCGGTAACGATCGGCGTCGCATCGCTGCGCAAGAGCAAGGGCCGGGTACAGCTGCCCTGGTTCATCTTGTTTTTTATTCTCGCCGCAGTTATGAGGAGCTATGTGCCGGAGCTGCACTTTGCCTATCCCTCACTGGCACGCCTCGGTGAACTTGGCCTTGCCGTCACCCTGTTCCTTATCGGTACGGGGATCTCGCGGCAGACGCTGAAGCAGGTGGGTACACGGCCCATGATTCAGGGGGTGCTGTTGTGGCTGGTCGTCGGGTCCATTTCGCTCGCATGCATCATGAAGGGCTTGATTCACCTCTAAACCGCGCCTCCCGCGTCCCTTGGAGGGACTTCCTCGAATAGAATGGGAGTTTCTTTCCGGGGGTACTTGTTTTGAAAGCGATTATTCCGCGTTCCGCCGTCGCGATTGCGCTGACTTGCGTCTGCCTCTCTTTCAACCTGCATGCCCAGCAGGGTGTGGTACACGGGCGCGACGGCATCACTTTGCCACCTCCGCCGGTGGCCGCAGTGAAGCCGGTCACGGACGACTATTTCGGCACGAAGGTGGTGGATGACTACCGCTGGCTTGAAGATGCGAAGAGCCCGGAGACCATTGCCTGGATCAAGGAAGAGAACGCCTACACGCAGAAGTACCTTGCCCATGTCACAATGCTGCCCGGGATTCGCAAGGGCCTGACGGCGCTGGAGCGCGTAGACGAGTACTCCATGCCGGTCTTCTACGGCGGGAAGTACTTCTTCGAGAAGCGGCTGGCTGATCAAAATCAGGCGTCCATCTATATGCGAGACGGATGGAGCGGGAAAGACCAGCTGCTGATCGATGCAAGCAAACTCAGTGCGGACCAGAATACTTCCATCCATTTATGGGGCGTCTCTGATGACGGCAGCATGCTCCTTTACGCCCAGCAGCAGGGCGGTGCTGACCAGGTAGCGATCCACTTCTATAGCGTGAGCGATCGCCGGGAACTGCCCGACACACTGCCCTACGCCCGCTACTTCGGAGCCAGCTTCGGGCCGAAGAACAAAGGCGTCTACTACGCTCGCTTCACGCATCAGGGCACGGACGTCTGGTATCACCAGTTCGGAACACCCGCGAGCGCCGATCAGGAGATATTCGGCGGAGAGTATCGCGGCACCAAGCTGGGCGAGATGGCTCTGGTGAGCGATTACGTTACAGACAATCAGCATTATCTCGTCATCAGCATCAGCTACGGAGTGCCCTCCACCCGCGACGACATCCTGGTTAAGGACCTTCGCAGGCCTGACAGCCCCATCGTGCCGCTCGTCTACGGAGTCAAGGCACACAACACCGTGCTCGACTGCGGCGACCGATTCTTTGTCCAGACGGATTACCAGGCGCCGCATGTGCGCATTGTAGAGGTGAAGCCCGGCGGCCAGCCCGCGGACTGGAAGACAGTCATTCCCGAAAGCAAGGATGTGATCGATAGCGACAGCATCGTCGGCAGCCGCCTTTTTGTTTCACGCCTACACGACGTGAAGCCCGAGACGACCATCTACTCGCTCGACGGCAAGCAGGTGGGCACGCTGACCTATCCAGGCATCGGTTCAGGATCGGTGGTTTACGGACGGCCCAGCGGTACGGTGGGCTTCTATAGCTATGAGTCATTCATCACGCCGGCCTCGATCTACCGCTACAACACGAAGACGGGCCGTACAGAGACATTCTTCACGCCAAAGATTCCGTTCGACTCGTCGCAATATGAGGTGAAGCAGGTTTGGTACACATCCAAGGACGGAACCCGCGTGCCCATGTTCATTGCCGGCAAAAAAGGATTGCCGCGCGACGGCAAGGCGCGGTTGCTCATGACCGGGTACGGCGGCTTCGACGTGCCTATGCTCCCCGCCTGGAACCCCGAGTATGCATGGTGGATGCAGCAGGGCGGCTTCTTTGCGTTGCCCAACCTGCGCGGGGGCGACGAGTTCGGCGAGGCATGGCACAAGGCGGCCATGTTCGGCAACAAGCAAAATGTCTTCGACGACTTCTTCGCCGCCGCCGAGTACCTCATTCGCAACCACTACACCACGCCCGCGCGCTTTGCCATCCGAGGACGCTCCAATGGCGGCCTGCTCATGGGAGCGGCCATGACCCAGCGGCCCGATCTATTCGGAGCCATCTGGTGCGGCTATCCGCTGCTGGACATGCTGCGCTACCAGTACTTCGAGTTCGGCCGGCTGTGGACGACCGAGTATGGAAGCTCGCAAAATCCGAAGGATTTTCCCTATCTGCTCAAATACTCGCCGTACCAGAACGTGAACAAGGGAACCAAGTATCCCTCAATTATGTTCTTTACCGGAAGCAGTGACACACGGGTTGACCCGATGAACGCCCGCAAAATGACGGCACTAATGCAGGCTTCGACCGGAAGCGACCGTCCGATTTTGCTTCACTACTCGTTGAAGGGCGGGCACAGCTCGGGTGTCTCGCTTGCCCAGTTGGTTGAAGATCAGGCGGATGAACTTGGCTTCCTGTGGACGGAGACGAGCTGGCACTGAGGAGTTTCAGGGCTGGCAGGACTATGATGTAAAGGCTTTTACGTGGCTGCCGATAATCGCTCCAGTTCGTCGCGGGTGGGGTGTCTCTGCGTGACTCTCCCAAGAGCCGCCGGCGTGCCGGAGCAGGAATATGGCGCCACAGGCAGGGGAGGTCAGCGAGGGACAGCGCTTTGTGCTGGCCGTGCAGGCGTCTCTCGATGGTTTGTTTGAGCTGGATCTTCGGACGAACGAAGCGTGCTTTTCCGCGCAGTGGCAGAACATCGTGGGATTTGAGCCGCTGGACCACGCCGCTGATCTGAACCATTGGCTCGAGCGAGTACATCCCGAAGACCGGGCGCGCCTGGTGGGCGAACTGCGTGCATTGCGGCTGGGCTGGGCGCGGCAGGTGCGGAATGAGCACCGTCTCATAGATCAGTCGGGAGTCTGGCGATGGGTTCTGGTGCGGGCAATTCCGGGCCGCAGCGAGCAAGGTACGATCACTCGCATTGCCGGTGCGATGAGCGACCAGACAGAGAGGAAAATGACGGATCCTCTCACCGGCCTGCCCAATCGCTCATACTTCATCGATCATCTGGAGCGGCGCTTTGAGCGTGTGCGGAAGCACGGCGACTGGAATTTTGCAGTGCTGTCGCTGGCGCTTGAACGATTCAAGATGGTCAACGAGACCCTGGGCTACACCGGTGGCGACGCGCTGCTGACGGAGACGGCATCGCGGCTGGCCGAAGCGGTAGCGCAGCATCAAGACTCCAGTGACACTGTGATTGCGCGTCTCAATGGAGCTGAATTCCTGGTGTGCCTCGAAGCCGCTGCGAACGAGGCACAAGCAATGCACGTCGCCGAGGAGATTAGCAGCGTGCTGAGCCGGCCGTTCCAATGGCGATGCAACCGCGTGTCGCCAACAATTGTGATCGGACTGGCGCACGCCGACCCTTCGATCAAGTATCCGGAAGACCTGATGCGCGACGCCGACACAGCGCTGGTGGAGGCAAAGTCCGGTGAGCGTGGACGCCTGGTGTGTTATTCGCGCGGCATGCGCGAGCGCGCCATTGCACGAATGCAGATGGAGGCTGATCTGGAGCAGGCCATCCGTGATGGACAGCTAGTGTTGCACTATCAACCGGAGATCGATCTCGCGACTCGACGAATCATCGGATTTGAAGCCTTGATTCGCTGGCGGCATCCGCAGCGTGGTCTGGTCATGCCCAACGAGTTCATTCCACTGGCTGAAGAGACGGGCTTGATTCTTCCGCTAGGCGATTGGGGCTTGATGGAGGCGTGCAGGCAGATTACGGTCTGGCGCCAACTCATGCAACGACTGGCGAACGACCTCCCCGAAGAAGCGTTGGCCACAGGCTCGCCGTTTGACTTGCGTGTAAGTGTGAACCTTTCGGCCAAGCAGTTCGGAAGGCCCGGACTAGTGAAGCAGATTGCCGGCATCCTTGATTCAACTGCCGTTGATGCTGCCGACCTGCGCCTTGAGGTTACCGAGAGCAGCTTGATGACTCACGAGGACACGGCGCGGGCAACCATGCAGGATCTGCAAAAGCTGGGCGTCGGCCTGCACATGGACGACTTCGGTACGGGTTACAGCTCGCTCAACCACCTGCATCGGTTTCCGTTTGACACGCTTAAGATCGACAGGACTTTCATCCAGGGAATGACCGAAAAAGAGAGTAGTGCCGTGATCGTGCGGACCATCCTTGACCTCGCCCACTCACTGGATATGGAGGTTGTGGCGGAAGGAATTGAGACCGCTGAACAGGCTGCTCGCCTCCGCACATTCGGCTGCCGACTGGGCCAGGGCTATTACTTCTCGCGCCCCGTGGCGCCAGAGGCAATTAGCGCGATGTTTGAACGGCCTCTGCTCCACAAGCAATTCCCAATGCCCGGCCAGGAAAGCAATCACGGGTTCCTTTGATGGCCACCGCCTTTCGAACGAGGCACCCCAAGGGTAACCGCTTGTCATGTATACGCTATAAATAATTAAAAATACGGGGTCTGAGGTGATGTTCGATGGCGACGATCGCGAGGTAAAGCTCTGCGGTTGCTCCAAATCCCCATAAATACCCGGAACAACAGGTTCAAATCGGGTCTATAATTCTCGGCACTTGCCTTTTACTAACCTAGGGATTCACCGCATTGACGACTATCGGACGCTTGATGATTAAAGCTGCGCCGGAGTGGGTGGTTGCCGGTGTACTTCTGGTAATTACGCTCAATTTCCGCTGGATCCTTCACGCCCCTCTGCAATTGCCCTCCATTTCTCAGTTCTCTGTGATGGGGGAGATATTCCTGATACCTATGCTGGGGCTGTGTCTGTGGGTCCTTCTGCCCATCCTGTTAAATCCGAAGGGCGATCCTGAACTCGTGCGTAAACTCGGCCGGCAGGCGGGAGACGCCCTCTGCTTCGGGTTAGTGTTAACACTTCACTTTCAAATCAAGTTGTGGATACCGCTGCTCCGTTCGACCACCTATGATTCCATCTATGAAGCCACCGATCGGTTCTTCTTTTCGTGGCTCAATCCACTTATTGCCTGGCGCAGCCGATGGCCGCAAAATCATTGGATCGATGGGTTGTATTTCGAAGTTTTTTTCTGGATATTTCTGGTTTCATTCATCGCGCATAATCAGCGCAGCCGGTCAGAATTTCGGCGCGTGTTTCTTGCCGTGCTACTGATGTTTGCTTTGGGTGCAAATCTATACCTTGTTGCACCTGCCCTGGGACCTTTCCTCTATCATCCGAGCGCTAATGCCTTGATTGGCGATGTTCAACGCTACATGTACGGTATTCGCAAAAGCGAGCTGGCAGGAGGCGTGATTTGGCTGCGCGCCAACTCCGGCCGATACCTTACCTGTGGCTTAGCAGCGATGCCGTCACTTCATGCTGCCGGGTCGTTCATCTTCCTCTACTATGCATGGCGATATGTTCGGCCGCTGGCCTGGGTTTATGGGCCTATTTTTATCTGGATTCTCTTTGCGGCTATGGCTTCGCGCTGGCACTATGGAATCGACCTGGTGGCCGGAATTGCCCTGGCATGTGGCTGCATTGCTCTGTCCGACTGGTGGATGTCGGCTCATGAAGCAGCGGCACGCAGAGCTTTACAGGATGCCGAACAGCCTGTTATTGACGAAAGTTTGCCCGAAGACATGACAGTAACAGCCCGATAGAGGTTGGGCATTTTCGTGCTCAGACTCTTGACCCCTCCGTCTTACTTCATCAACCTTGCCGAGGCAGTCGATTGCGCTGGACTTACGTCCCCTGCTGATTTTACGGCCCATAATGACTGGAGCAGCGCATCGCCCGGGAGCCAAGTAGTAAGCTCAATGCGAGAATTCGGTTAGATTAGACTCAGGGCCTGTAGCTCAATGGTTAGAGCAGGGGACTCATAATCCCTTGGTTGGGGGTTCAAATCCCTCCGGGCCCACCAGAGATTGAGGCACCTCTTCACTGGCACCGTTCAGTTACAGCGGCGCACGCCGGGATGCCGATCGCCAGACTCTGCTCGTTCGCCACGCGCGCTTCTCACGAAGATTTCTTTGACGGTGACAATACAACAGCAGCTTCACTGGTGAGGACACGGAAAGTGAATGTTTCCTGGAGATACAGCTGTACAACGGTATCGGTATGGTTGAGGTAGCCGATGGAAAGATCCTGACCGATACTAAGCTCGAAATCGCCGCCTCGTGTCGTCAGGACGAACGCGCCTTCGATTGCAGGCGCCCAGACGGGGTCGCCGTCAACGATACGCTTGACGTGTTCGAGGACGGGATATCCATGATCGCGGGTCTCAGCGAGCGCCGTATACTCGCCGGCTCCGAGCAAAACCGAGTAGGGCCCATTTACACCGACGAGGCGTAACTGGCTCATAGCTTGTGCTACTGCATCGGGATAATCCCGGACATCCGCAGGAAGAGTGACGATGGGATTGCTGGCGCCTTCCCGAATGCCTTCGATATCTGCGTCGCGGTATCCATTGAAAATGGCACGGTCTTCGGCAAAGGCGAGTTTCTTCGCCGCGTCTTTCGCAGGCTGCCAATCGGAGTCGTCCGATCCGCGTTCGACATCATCGATCGTCTGACGGGACAGCTCAAACGGCACCCGCAGCTCCACGAGAGGCTTCACCTCGCGCTGTCGTGCGACGATGCCTTCCGCGGGGGCGGAGACTGGTCGCAGGTGGCCAGTCGCAATTCCGGGCAGAGCAATTCCTCCCGGCGAAGGAACGTCAACAATCCGCCGTCCAGCCAAATACCGCTTCAGCGTCCGAGCGGTTTCTTCCTCAATCTGCGACCATGCAGCGTCAGAGACTGGCGCCAGTTCCCGATGGAGGTTATTCATCTTTCTCTCCTTTGAGTGATCCTATTCTGAGTGAGGTATCGTGCGCGGACGACGGGGAAGAAGGGTCAGAGGTCTGCGATGCGTCGCTTGCCGGTGAGCTTGGTTCATTTCCGCTGATATTGTCGAGGAATGTTGCTGACGGCACGAAAAACAAGCTACCAGTGACTGCGCGACTGAAATCAAGCAGCCGGTCATAATTACCTGGGGGACGTCCGATGAACATGTTCTCAAGCATCTGTTCCGTGACCCGCGGCGTGCGGCAATAGCCGATGAAGTATGTTCCGAACTCGCCGTGGCCAGGCCGGCCGAAGGGCATGTTATCCCTAAGAATCTGGAGTTGTTTTCCATTTTCTTCTATGACTGTCAGGGCATTATGTGCGGAAGCAGGTTTCTCGGCATCGTCCAATTCGATGTCTGTGAGTTTTCTGCGGCCGATAATGAGCTCCTGCGCTTCAACTGGCAGAGCATTCCATTTCTTCATGTCGTGAAGATACTTCTGGACGATGACATAGCTGCCGCCTGCAAAGGCCGGCTCCTGGTCGCCGATTATTGCGGCGTCATAAGCCGCGTCGCCGCGAGGATTTTCCGTACCATCGACAAAGCCGATAACGTCGCGATCTTCGAAGTAGCGAAAGCCGTGAACCTCATCAGCAACAGTAACCACGTCACCGATACTGTCCATGATCTGAGTCGCCAGTTCAAAGCACAGGTCCATGCGTTTTGCCCGAATGTGGAACAGGATGTCGCCGGGCGTAGAGACGGCATGGCGACTGCCTGAGCGAATTTCCTGAAATGGGTGAAGCTCGGCAGGACGAGGCGAACCGAAGAGTTTGTTCCAGATATCGGAGCCGAATCCAACGACGCAGGTTAAACCCGCCTCAATGTCCCGAAATTCAACGGCACGTATAAGTCCCGAGAGGTCCGTGCAGAAAGAGCGCAAAAGTGCGTAGCTGTCCTCGTCATGGCGAATGCAGACAATCAGGAAGATCGCGGCTCGGGTGAGCGGTGCGACCACAGCCTGAGGAAGAGCGTTCTCGATTAGCTCCTTGGGTGTATCCATTGCGTCAATCTCGATCCACGAAGATTCCGATCTGTCTGAAGTATCGCATTCCCGGATTGCCTGACGCATTTTGCGTCTACCTCGCGGGGATGCGTCGGCAAAGGGGCGAAGTGCGAAGCTCTTCCTCCGCTTTGGACGCATCGATTGCCCGCACGCCAGTATATCTCCAGCCGGTTCGCCACGATGTAGTACGACTCATTTACGGCTCCCACAGTGCATTCACTTTGACTGATATTTCGATAGCATGGGTGCATGGCTCCTCTTGTTGAAATCAAGGACCTTTCGATCAAGTTTGGTGAGCGTGCCGCGGTGCGCGGGCTTTCTATAACGATTCAGCCTGGCAGGGTGCTGGGGCTGGTTGGCGAGTCGGGATCGGGCAAATCAGTGACCGCTCTGGCGGTAATGCGGCTGCTGGATGCTACGGCGAGGGTCGAGGGGTCGATCCTTTTTGACGGCAAGGAGATTCTCAGCCTTGATCGGGAATCAATGCGGCGGTTGCGCGGACGCGACATGGCAATGGTGTTTCAGGAGCCGATGACAGCGCTGAATCCGGTGATGCCAGTGGGCGACCAGGTGGCAGAGGCGGTGCGGGCGCA
>Ga0335075_10011912_pt1 | contig 13148 bp, 9 predicted proteins | sample Lox_Sample_24_FD_206723 | JGI IMG/M metagenome (GOLD analysis project Ga0335075, IMG submission 206723) | Soil microbial communities from Loxahatchee National Wildlife Refuge, Florida, United States - Lox_Sample_2.4 | ecosystem: Environmental > Terrestrial > Soil > Wetlands | place: USA: Florida... | reverse complement strand
GCAGATGTTGGACAGCTTGCGGCCACCAGGCCCGGTCACAGTCCCGGAGATCTCGCCGCCCTCCTTCATGACGGCGCTGATGTGCGTCGTCTGGCCGGCCTTAATCCGGACAGAAGCTGGCGTCTTATTAGGGTTGAAGATGTTCTTGTAGATCTCGAACAGCCAGTTGCCGTTGTTGCCGCACAGAGCATAGAAGGCCATGAAGTAAGTGCCGGCTGGCAGCTTGGGCGTGCTGTAGGCGCCGTTCTTGCCGGTTCTCGTGAGCAGCCCGCCATTCGCAGACACGACTTCGACACAGATGCCTGCCAGGCCCTTACCGTTCGGGGCTTTAACCACACCGGCGACCCGCCCGCTCTTCTTCTTAGCCTTCGCTGGCTGGCTTACGTCCGGGAGGAAGCGCTTGGCGAGCGACTTCATCAGGACGGAGGGGCTCGTAGGGCCGGTGGCCAGGCGGCCGAACGGGTCGGTGGCGACGACATCGGACCCGTGCTGCGGCACGACCGCGCTGGGCAGGTCGCCGAGGTTGCTATTGGCCGGGTACAAGGTCACCGGGCTTAGCGCCTGAACTGGGGTCAGGGTTGAGCCGTTCACGATCACGGTGCGCGATTGGCCACGCTGCAGAACGTCGCCGTACCACTCTGGCAGGTACTGCGCCGAGGCGCCGTCGCAGGTACGGTACTGGACCCGGTACTTGCCGGGCCGCACTCCGTTGATGAGGAACCGGCCGTTGCTTTTGGTGACTGCCGTGGTGGCACCCGCTGGTCCGTACGCGGTGACGCAGACGTCGGCCAGCGGGGCGCCGGTCGCTGTCCTGACCAGGCCGGCGAGCGAGGTTCCCGGTTGCTGTGCGGCGTCATACCGCCGCTGATCGGCTCGCACCTGGGCGGCCGACAGCGGCAGCCGGGCCGGCTTGGCCGCGCTTGCGTGAGCGCTGGCGGCCTGCGCCGACGTGGCCAGCACGGGCGCGGCGAATAGCCCGGCTGTCATGACGGCGGCGAAACTGGCAGTGATGACTGCCCTGATCGGTACGTACATACGCACGCTGGGCTCCCCGTGACAAGTCATGAAATCGTGAAGTCTTTCACCCGCGATGCGAGCATAGACCGGCCCGGGGCTGACCAGAAAGGTTGCTGAGAATTAGCTGACAGATAGTTATGAAAGAGATTGAGTAGCGGCCCGGGCCGGGCCGCGCGGCAATTGGTGCGCTCAGTGGGCCCGGTAACCGGGAGCCTGGTCGATGGGAAATGAGCCGCTTCTACGGCGGCAGTTCCGGCGAAGTCCGAATTCGCCCGGATCGGATGCGCCAAGCTCAGACGGGTCTAGCTCGTCCGATGCGCGGGGGATTACGCTAAGCACACGGCTGGACAGCGCTAACCCGCCGCCCTAAGATTGACTGTATGGTCAGTCAACACCTGGTTCCGCCTGCACCCCTCAACTCCGCGGCTCTTGCAGAGTCGCTATTGCCATTCGGTCAGAGCCGGATGCTGCCCCGGGCGGCCTATGTTGATCCGGCCGTCTTCGCCTGGGAGCAAAAGCACTTCTTCGACGGCGGCTGGACCTGCGTCGGATTCACCGCCGAGGTTGCAGACCCCGGGGATCAGCGAGCCGTTCCCGTTGGCGCGGGCAGCGTGCTGCTGAGTCGTGATGATGCGGGCGTCCTGCACGCGTTCGCCAACACGTGCCGGCACCGCGGCCATGAGCTACTGGCCTGCGGGGCCTCGGCGCAGCGGCCATCTATTGTCTGCCCCTACCACTCCTGGAGCTTCGAGCTGAACGGTGGCCTGAAGGCGGCGAAGGGCTTCAAGGGCACCGCTGGTTTCGACGACTCGAAATGGGGCCTGGTCGAGCTGCCGGTGGCGGACTGGCACGGCCTGATCTTCGTGGACGGCTCGGGCACCGCGGAGTCGATGGCCGCGCTGAGCGAACTCGACGCCGTGGTGGCGCCCTACGAGCCAGAACGGCTTGTCGTCGCGGGCCGCCATTCATATGACGCCGCCTCGAACTGGAAGATCCTGACCGAGAACTACCACGAGTGCTACCACTGCCCGATGATCCACCCGGAGCTGTGCAAGGTGAGTCCGCCGAAGAGCGGCGAGAACTACCAGCCGAGCGGGCCGTGGGTCGGCGGCTGGATGGACCTGCGTGACGGCATGGACACCATGTCGCTGGACGGCACCAGCCTGGGCGTGCCGCTTCGCGGACTCGACGCGACCGGGCTGCGCACCGTTATCTACGTGAACATCTTCCCGAATGTGCTGCTCAGCCTGCACCCGGACTACGTCATGACGCACCGGCTTACGCCGCTGGCCGTCGACCGCACGCTGATCGAGTGCAGCTGGGCCTTTGCGCCGGAGGCGCTGGAGCGGACTGACTTCGACCCGGACTACGCGGTGAAGTTCTGGGACATCACCAACCAGCAGGACTGGTCGGCGTGCGAATCCGTCCAGCGCGGCCTGACCTCCGAGCACGCCGTGCCTGGGCCGCTCTCGCCCGACGAGGACGCCGTCTATCAGTTCGTCACGCAGGTCGCCCGCGGCTATACCGGCCAGCCCCCATGGCGCCTGCCAGCTTCTGCGCAGCAGGCCAATGCCGTGGCAGTGAGCTAGCAGGCGGTCACCCCGGTCGCGCCGCGTCCGGCTGGCGGCAGTAAGTCCGGGCGCCGCCGTTCCCGGCGCTTAATGGCGTGGAATTTCTCTGGGCAGAGCAAGCACGAGCACCAGAGCAACGATCATGAACCCAAGGTTGGCCAGCAGCGCCAGTTCGGCGCTGTGGATGAACGCGTTGGCAACCGCGTGCGGCCCCGGCCGGAACTTCAGGGTGCCGAATAGCACCGTGCCGATGACGGCGATGCCGATCGCGGTGCCGACGCGCTGCGAGGTGCCGAGGATGCCGGCCGCGGTGCCGGCCTCCTGGCGGGGCACCGTGGCGAGCACGAAGTCCTGGTTCGGGGCAATGGTCATCCCGGTCCCCAGGCCGGCGACCAGCAGCGGGCCGATAAGGTCCCAACCGCTCACGGCCGGCGCGGTCAGATGGATGACGAGTACGGCGAGTGCGAGGCCGGCTAGCAGCATCGAGCAGCCAAGGACGAGGACGAGCCGGCCGAGCCGGGCCGACAGCTTGTCGCTGTTGGCCGCTGCCGTCAGCGTGCCGACCGAGTACGGGGCGATGACCAGGCCGGTGATCAGGGCCGAATGGCCCAGGCCCGCCTGCCACAGGATCGACAGCGTGAAGAAGATGCTGCTGAACCCGCCGAAGAAGGCGACCGCGAAGACTGCGCCCGCCGAGAACGAGGTCTGCCTCAGCAGGCCTGGCTTCAGCAAGGGGTCGCGGCCACCGGAGTCCGCGCGCAGTTCCCACGCGGTGAGCAGCGCGAAGACCACGGCGCAGGCGCCGAAGCAGATCCAGGTCCAGGCAGGCCAGCCGGCCTCCTGCCCCTCGACGAGCGGGATCAGCAGCAGGAGCAGGCCGGCGGTGAGGAGAGCCAGGCCGATCGGGTCGAAGCCGCGCTTTGTGTGAGTCTCGGCCCGCGGCAACCGCCAGGCCGCCATCGGGATCGCGACAGCGCCGATGAACAGGTTGACGAGGAACACCCAGCGCCAGCCATCGGTGGTCCCGACTCCGGCGATGATCAGGCCGCCAAGCAGCGGCCCCATGGCAGTCGAGACCCCGATGACGGCACCGAGGACGCCGAAAGCCTTGGACCGCGCGGGCCCGGTGAAGGAGAGCTGAATCGTCGCGGAGATCGAGGGGAAGAACAGCCCGGCGCCCAGGCCCTGAACGATCCGGGCCGCGACGATCTCGCCCTGACTTTGGGACACGCCACAGGCGACGCTCGCCAGGGTGAAAATCGAGAGTCCGATCAGGAACAGCCGCTTGTGCCCGAACCGGTCGCCCGCCCGGCCGCCGGGTACCAGTGCTAGGCCGTAGGCCAGCGCGTAGCCGGACACGATCCATTCCAGGCTCGCCGAGGATGCGTGCAGGCCATCGCGGATGCTCGGCAGCGCGACGTTAACGATCGTGGTGTCAAGCAGCGCCATGAAGGCGCCCACCAGCACGATCGAGACCGCACGCCAGCCGTGGCCGGGTGCGGCGCTGCCGGGTGCGGTGTTGCCGGCGGCGGTGTTGCCGGGCCAGGGAGCGGGCGCGGGGGTGGTCATCTCGGGGGCTCCTCAGAGTCTGGGCTGCTCAGATGCTGCGGGCGGCCGATGCCGTTGGCGAAGTCGGCGGCGATCTTCGCCACGCGCGCGGCGACCTCGGTGTGCCAGCGGATCTCGGCTTCGGTGCGCACGATCAGGTGCTGGATAACAAGCCGTTCCGCCTCGTTCACGTACGGGTCGGCAGTCTCGGCGGCATGGCGCTGCTCGGCCAGCTGGACTTGGAGAGCGCCGATGCGGTTCTCGACGATCTGCTCGAGGTGCTCGACGGGGACATCGCGCGCCTGAGCAAGCGCCAGGTCGAACGGGTCATGGTGACGATCGAGTTCGCGCAGCGCCGTCTGATGGATCGCGGCCAGCGACCGGCGCCCCTCTGCCGTGATCTCGTAGACCGTTCGCTCGGGCCGGTTCCCCACTTTCTCGGTCCGCACCTCGCGAATCAGGTCCTCGTTGGCTAGGCGCTTGAGCGCTCCATAAACCGAGCCCACCTGGATGTCGGTCCAGGTCTCAGTGCGGTCGTTCTGAGCCTGCTGCCGGATCTGGTGCCCGTGCAGCGGCCCGCTCGAAGCGAGCGTTCCCAGGATGAACAGACGAATTGATGACACGCGATTAGTCTTACACGAGTAATCGCTCAAGAGCAAGTGGCACGGCGCAGGCAGGTTCGCTGGGGCCGCGCCCGCAACCGCCCGCCGCGGCCGTTCCTGGTCCGCGACACGGTCGGCAGCCGCCGCCGCGGCATATCTCCGGTCGACCTGGTGTTCACTGCGTATGCTGCTGGCCGAGGTACCGGCGTGCAGACAACCTTCGAGCGTGAGGACCTTCAACGTGAGCTTGCGCGATATCCCCGTGAACACCCTGGCCGGCCAGCCGTCATCGCTCGGCGAGTTCGGCGGCAAGACCCTCCTGGTCGTCAACGTTGCTTCCAAGTGCGGCCTGACTCCGCAGTACACGGGGCTCGAGGAGCTGCAGAAGCAGTTCGCCGACCGTGGCTTCTCGGTGGTCGGCTTTCCGTGCAATCAGTTCGGCGGGCAGGAGCCGGGCAGTGCCGAGGAGATCGCCGAGTTCTGCTCGGCCACCTACGGCGTGAGCTTCCCGATGTTCGAGAAGATCGAGGTCAACGGGTCAAACCGGCATCCGGTCTACGTCGAGCTAACCCAGACGGCCGACGGCGACGGCGAGGCCGGCGACATTCAGTGGAACTTCGAGAAGTTCCTCGTCGGTCCGGACGGCACGGTTCTCGCGCGATTCCGTCCCATGACGACACCCGAGGCGCCCGAGCTGATCTCGGCTATCGAAGCGAATCTTCCCGGCTGACCGGATCGGGCCGGGCTCGGCGCTCTCGCTAAGCGGCGCGAAGCTTTCCGATACCATCCGCGGCATGAGTCCGCTCAGTGGCGTCCTAGGCGAGTCGTGGCAGCTCTACCGCACGTACGCTCGCCATTTGCTGACCATCGCGTTCATTGTCTTCATCATTGCCGCCGTGCTGTCTGCAGGCCTGGCCCTTGTCGGCGGCATCCTTGGCGCACTCCTCAGCTGGCTAGTCACGCTGATCGCTGAGTTCCTCCTGACGGCGGCGCTGGTAAAGGCCGTGCAGGACGTCCGGGACGGCAGAGTGGACTTGTCCGTCGAACAGACATTCTCAGCTGCGCTGCCCTTGATCGGGCCGGTCGCCGTTGCTGCCGTCCTTGCAGGCATCGCCATCACCATCGGGCTGGCCATCTTCATCATCCCCGGACTGTTCCTGCTCACCATCTGGTGCCTGATCATGCCCGCCATCGTGGTGACCGGGACGGACCCGCTCGCATCGTTCGGCCGCAGCTGGCAGCTGGTCCGAGAGCACTTCTGGAATGTGTTCGGCATTCTGTTGACGGTGTTCGTGATCTGGCTCGCCGTTAACTTGGTGCTCGGGGTTGTCTTCTCACTCCTGCCCTATTTCCTGGCGCATTTCCTGAGCTCGGTGATCGCTAACACGCTGATCGCGCCGTTCATCGCGGTAGTCACGACGCTCATGTACTTCCGGCTCTCCGCTGGTGTCGGTACGAGTGCGCCAAGCGGTCCCGACGGGGGTTCCGGTACCTACGGCAGCCAAGGCCCGTACTGACGGTCCGGATCAGGCCAGGGAGCGGGGCCCGCGCTTGACCATCTGGTCGGCGATGATCGAGCGCTGAACCTCACTGGTGCCTTCCCAGATCCGCTCGACGCGCAGCTCGCGGAAGAGCCGCTCGGCCACGTTCTCCCGCATGTAACCGCGGCCGCCGAATATCTGGACGGCGCGGTCGGCCACCCGTCCTGCCATCTCGGAGGCATATAGCTTGGCCATGGAGCACTGGGCGTGCTGCACCTTGACGTCGGCGCCGGCATCAACGCCGCGGGCTACCTCGTAAACCATCGACCGGGCAGCAAACAACTCGGTCAGGCAGTCGGCGAGCATCCCCTGGATGGCGCCAAGGCTCGCAATCGGCTTGCCCTGGACTGCTCGTTCCGTGGCGAAGCCGGTGATTTCCTCGACCAGCCGCTGCGCGCCGCCTAGGCAGCGGGCCGCCACCATCATCCGCTCGAACCGGAACCACTCGTATGCGAAGCTCATCCCGTCGCCCTCAGCGCCAACAAGATGACTGGCCGGCACGCGCACATCGGAGAACTCGACGATCGGGTGATGGTGGCTGATCGTGTGGGTGTACGCCGGAGTCCGGACCACGGTCACGCCCGGACTGGGCAGGTCAACCATGAACATGGCGTGCTCGCCATCGTGCTCGCCGCCGACGAGCTTGCCCTGGAAGAACGCGTAGTCGGCTGAGTTGTACGACGTCACATGCCACTTCTCGCCGTTGAGCACGTAGTCGTCGCCGTCCCGGCGCGCCGTAGCGACGATGCCGTCGACGTCTGAACCCGCACCCTCCTCGGTAATGGCGTAGCACTCCTCGCGGTCCCCCCGCACGGTCGGCAGCACGAACTTCTCGAGCTGATACTGCGTGGCAACGCCGGGCAGCCAGGACGGGGGAGTGGCAACTACCCAGGCCAGCGCGTTCGTCACGCGGCCGACCTGCTCCTGGACGAGCACCTGCTGGATACAGCTGCAGCCCTGGCCGCCAAGTTCCTTCGGCATGTTGGTGGCGAACAGGCCGAGTTCTATGGCCCTGGCCTTGTGCGCCGCGACGACGTCCTTGGGCAAGTCGCCGCCATTCAGCTCAGCCTCGACTTCGAACGGGATCAGTTCGTCGGTGAAGGCGCGAGCGCGAGCCTGGATCTGCAGGTCCTCTTCTGACAATCCGTACATCGTGCCCGCTGCTCCTTCGTGAGCTGGCCGCAACCGGGCGTCGGAGCGCGCCCGCCACCGATCGGCCGGTCGATTAACTGAATGTTCAGTCATTGTAGAGGGAACGGGGCAGCTTTCCAATGGGCTGCCTGGCGCGAGTGAAGTCGCCCGGCGAAGCGGCTGTGGCAGTTGGCGGTCGCGGCAGTTGTGGGCTAGGCGGTCGCGGCAGTTGGCGGTCGCGGCAGTTGGCGGTCGCGGCAGTTGGCGGTCGCGGCACTTTTGTGGCCTGGCCGTCCGCGTGGCTCAGTTTGTCGCGTGATCCGGCCGGGTACCTGCCGATTGATCTACAGCACCGCCGTGCCGGCCGGGGACCTCCCCGGCTAGGTCGAATTGCACGAACGGGGCATGTAGGACATCGGGGGAGGGAATCCGCTCATGAGCTTCATGAAGGCCATGATGGCGATCGTGGCTGTGTGTGCGGCAATGCTCACGATGAGGAGCATGATGCGCATGCGGAGCGAGGACATGCACAAGCATGGCATGGGCATGGGAATGGGCATGTCCAAGCATCGCGGCCGGATGGCTCGCCACAACTAGCAGAGGCGCTAGCGCCCGCGGATGCGGGTAGCGAGGCGGCGGTCGCGAGGATGCGGCCGTCGCCTCACGTTTTCTCGCGCCCGATGTTTGCCCTGCCTCATGGTCTCGGGAGTTCCGGGGGCGGTGACTTGACAGGCGCCAGTTCCTATCGTGCAGGCTCCAGTTCCCATCTTCGCGGGCTCGAGTTTCCCGCCGCTTGACTGAACATTCAGTCCATGCAATGCTCGGCTGAGGCGCGGAGTCCTCAGCTGCGGCTTGCGTCGTCTCGGCCTTGGTGACGTCGTCTCGGCCTTGGTGACGTCGTCTCGGCCCTCGTGACGACGAACTGGTCCGGCCCGGCCTACTGCAGGTCAGGCTGAGCCTGCGAACCTTGGCAGCATCGACCTCAGCTGCGGACTGCGGCACAGGTCAACCAGCGCGGATGGACCGGTGTACATGCAGGTAAGCGAGACCGCTGACGCGGTAGTGGTGGGTGGCGGAACCGTCGGCGCATGGTGCGCGTACTTCCTGCGCCGCAGCGGCCTCGAGCGGGTCGTGCTCGTGGAGAAACGGACACTTGGCCAGGGTGCTAGCAGCCGGGCGGCGGGCGTAGTGCGCACTCAGGGCGGCACGCCGTGGGCGGTACAGCTCGGCGAATGGTCCCGCAGGTTCTACCTCAGCCAGCACGATGAGCTTGGCATCGACTCCGGCTTCACGCCGCAGGGCTACGTGCTGCCGTGCTTCACCGAGGCCGATGTCACGGCTGCACGCGAGCGCATGGCGATGCAGAACGGACTCGGCCTGTCGGTCCGGTGGCTCGAGCCGGGTCAGCTGGACGCGCTCAACCCGACCCTGGCTCCGAGCCGCACGCTGGGCGGAACCTACTGCGCGGAGGACGGCTACCTGACGCCGCCGCGGAACGTGACCGCCTACGCCGTGGCGCTGGCAGTTTCCGGCGTCGAGGTGCGCGAACATGTTGCGTTCCTCGGCCTTCAGACGACCGCAGACCAGAACGTGACCGGCGTGCAGACTTCGGCAGGCCCGATCAGCACGCCGCTGGTCGTGCTGACCGGCGGTCCTGAGCTGGCGGACGTTGCTGGCCAGGTCGGGATCGCCGTTCCGGCCGGCGGCGTCCGGCATCAGATAGCGGTAACGCAGCCGCATCCGGATCTGGCCCCCGAGCGGGTGCCGATGGTTTTCGACCTGGCGGCCGGGTTGTACTGGCGGCCGGAAGAGGGCGGTCTGCTGTTCGGGATGAGCAACCCCGACGAGTTGCCTGGTGAGGCAGCTTGCATCGATGAGCCGTACTTGGCCCAGATGCGTGAGCGGCTGGCTGAGCTAGTGCCCGTCACTGCCGGGCTCGGCCTCCGTCGCATCTGGGCAGCCACCATCGACTACACGCCGGATCACCTGCCGATCATCGGCCCGGCGATTAGCGACGGCCAGGTTATGACGGGCGTTACCATCGCGAGCGCCGGAGGTGCCGGCATGATGTGGGGCCCGGCAGTCGCGCGGGCGGCCGCTGACGTCGCCCTGACCGGCAAGTCTGATGTGGTGGATGTTGCCGATATCGGCCTGGACCGGTTCGACGCGGCCGGGAACTCACGGCTCGGCACCGACCCCATTGCGCTGCCGTTCCCCGAGCATGCACCTCAGGTGCCAAGCACGTTCACGCTGTCCTGAGCCAGCGTCGGCGGCAAGCCGGCGTTTCCCTGTCTGCTCAATCCGAGCAAATTCCAACCGCATGAGAAAGGAAAGATCGGCACCATGACCGACGCAACTCCGTACCTCGCCTCTGCCGCTACCGCGGAACTGGAGGATTGGGGCCCGCTCGAAGAGGCAACCGGCGAGCCCATGCAGACCAGCGGTCTTTACGTGTGGCAGGGGGACGGCCAGGAGATCGGGGTGTGGGAGTGCACGCCGGGCCCGTCGTACTGGAAGCAGGAGGAGCACGAGTTCGTGCACATCCTGTCGGGCCGGATGACCGTGACACCTGACGGCGGCGAGCCGCTGGAGATCGGTCCGGGCGACACCGCGTTCTTCCCGAACGGCTGGGCTGGCACCTGGGACATCCACGAGACGATCCGCAAGGTCTTCGTACTTTTCTAGTCCCGCTCAGCAGAACGCGCCCGGTCCCCGCGCAGGGGAACCGGGCGCGTTCTCGCGTAGGGGTACCGGTGGCGTTCTCGCGTAGGGGTACCGGGGGCGTTCTCGCGCCAGGCCGCCGGGCCGCGCCTCCCGCCGGGCCGCGCCCTCCCGCCGGGCCGCGCCTCCCGCCGGGCCGCGCCTCCCGCCGGGCCGCGCCGCTGCCGCCCGGCGGGTCAGGCAGTCACCGCTTCAGCGTGGCACTGATCCCCGATGCGTCCTCTCCGGCCACGACGGTGATGATCTTGGCCACGGCCTGCGAGCTGGCGTCCTTCCACCATTGGCTGGCGTAGCCGGTTGCCCCGCAACCCGAGGAGAACTCCACCTTGTAGCGACCGGGAAGCAGGTCGGCGAGTGCATAGCCGCCTGGCCTGCTCACTGCGACAATGCGCGGCGAGCCAGCCGCCGGGAGCGGCACCGCCGTGACGCATGCGCCGCTGATACGGCTGTCCGATGGGCCCGACACCGCGCCGGTGATCTCCCCATCTGGCTGCAGCGCCGCGTCGATCGACGACGTCGTCTGGCCGGCGGTGACTGAGACCGGACTAGCCGTCGCCTGCGTCGGCTGGTCGTCATACCACTGCGGCGCCAGCCCAGGCACGGCGAGGATGCAGAGCGGATCACCGAAGTAGACCTGGGAGGTGCCCGTTGCCAGGCCGGTGGCCCGGTAGCTGCCGTTGGCGCCCGTGGTGCCGACGGAACCTGGGTTAGCCGGGTTGCTGCTGATCACCTCGACGCAGGTGTCCGGGACGGGCGCCCCAGACGACGAGATAGCTGTGACAACTCCGGCGACCGTGCCGCCGGGACTCAAGGTGACGTTGATGTCCCGGGTCGCGTGCGGCTGCCGCACCCTGACATGCCTCAGTACGGTAGTCAGGTCCTGATTGAGGCAGGGGCCGATCTCGACTAGGTAACTGCCGGTGCCGAGGCCAGTCACGGTGTAGGTGCCCGCCTTGCCCGTCGACGCGAAGCCAACGAAGCCCGTCTGGCTATCGGTTGCGAAAATGCAGATGTTGCGCAGCGGCTTGGCCGCTGTGCTGGCGACTCGCCCGGAGATCGTGCCGCCGACGGACAGGCGCCCGTTGATGCCCCGAGTCGTCCTGCCTGACCTGACCGTGACAGCGGTAGCCCTGAGTTCCGAGGCGTAGCGAGACGAGCCTTCACAGGCACTGAACGCCACCGAGTATCTGCCGGGCGCCAGCCCAGAGAGTTGATAGTCGCCGCGCGAGTTCGTCGTCGGCCCGCCCAGCCCGGCGCCCGACGTGGCGATGGAGGCCGCCTGTCCGATCGGCGCCGCTGTCACGCAGATGCCAGCCAGCGGATGCCCGGAACTGCTGGTGACGACCCCGGTGATCGTGCCGGCCTGACGCAGCACGCCGTCTATCCCGCCGGTGCGCCCCGGCGTGGCGGAAACCAGTTCGGGCTGACCAGGCCCGGGTGCGACTCCGAACCACTGGTTGGCGTACGCCTGATCCTGCTGGCAGCCGAAATTGACCAGGTACTGGCCAGGTGCAAGATCGGGGATCGAGTACTTCCCGTGCTGGGTTACCGCCAAAGCCACGAACACAGGACCGATCTCGGCATCGGTTTCTGTCGTCGCGTAGACGCAGATCCCTGACAGCGCGCGCCCGCTTGCGTTGGTCAGCTTTCCGGCGATCGTCGCGCCAGGCTGAAGCTGAGCGTTGGCAGTGAACGTTCCGCCGACGGCCACCTTGATCGGAGTAGCGAGGCTCTCGTCGCTCTGATTGTCGTACCAGTAGGGCGCGTAGCTGCCGGAGTTGCCGCAGCCGCCGAAGAAGCCGAGCTCGTACGTCCCGGCTGACAGCCCGTTGATGGCATAGGAGCCGTTGTCGTCGGTCGATTCGGGCAGGTTGGCGTTGTAGGCTCCGTTGCCCTGAAGCTCGATGCACATACCCCCGACGGGCTTGCCGTGGTTGTCGGTCACTACGCCAGAGATCGTGGCACCGACCTGAAGAACGGCATCGACGCCCTTGGTGATTTTGCCGGCGGTTGCGCGGGCCGTCGCATTCACCGTCGTGTAGTTGCCGTTGTTGTTGCAGCCAGCCTGGAACTGCAGCTGGTATGTGCCAGTGCCAAGGCCGATCGCCCGGTACCTGCCAGCCGCGTCAGTTGCCGCGTTCGAGTTGATCGAGCCGCTGTTGTTGCTGGCGAACACGCAGATACCCGCCAGCGGCTTACCTGTCCTGGCGGTGAGAGTAACCCTGCCGGTGATCGTGCCGCCGGCTCCGAGTGCAGCATCGATCCCGCTGACGTCCTGTCCGTAGCCAGTCCTGATGGCCCGGTGGGTGGCCGGCGCATAGTTGCCCTTCGATCCGCAGCCAATACTGAATTGCAGCGGCCACTTGCCCGGGTACAGCGCGTTCAGGTGATAGCTGCCGTTGCGCACTGTCTGCGTCTGGAGGCCGATGAAGCCGCCCTTGACCTGGCCGTTGGTCGACACGCAGATGCCCGCCAGTTTGCGGCCGGACTTTGAGGTCACCGTCCCGGAAATCTCGCCGCCGAGGCGAAGGTGGCCGTTGATTCCGCTGCGCGTCCCGCCACTGGTCACCTTGACTGCAGTCCCGCCGATACCGAACGGGTTGTTGTCGTCACGGTAGGTCTGCTGGAGCCAGTTGCTGTTGCCCGGACCAGAGCACAGCTCTCCGTCGAAGGTCACGTAATAGCGGCCCGCTGGGACGTGCCGGATCGTGTAGTCGCCCTTGGAGTTCGTGGTCGCCCCGTAGCCCTGGCCGCCGTTCGTCGGGAACGTGATAACGCAGATGCCGCGCAGGGGCTTGCCCCTGCCGGTGACGATTCCCTTGATCTTGCCTGTCTTTGCGGCCGCCGCTGCGCTGAGACCGCGGCCGTCAGCGGCGGCCAGCATGCGCTGCCAGGAGGCGTGGTTCGACTGCAGGGCCGCCGGGATAGCCGACCGGAGCATCATGACGGGAACGTGGCGTACTTGGCCAGCCGTGACCCGGACGTGCGCGGCCGACTGACGCGAACCAGTCCCGCCG
>Ga0335075_10011911_pt1 | contig 13148 bp, 8 predicted proteins | sample Lox_Sample_24_FD_206723 | JGI IMG/M metagenome (GOLD analysis project Ga0335075, IMG submission 206723) | Soil microbial communities from Loxahatchee National Wildlife Refuge, Florida, United States - Lox_Sample_2.4 | ecosystem: Environmental > Terrestrial > Soil > Wetlands | place: USA: Florida... | reverse complement strand
GCTCATCGGGACCGCCAGGAAACGAGGATGGGGCGTCATCCAAAGCCTCCTGCGAGACCCCCAGGCCTTGATCAACGACCTATTATCCGCCGCAGCATAAGGCAACCCCGGTTACCTGGGTAGTAACGAAACTTTCAGCGTATCGCCCTGGCGTTTCCGCGACACTCCGACTCCGTCCTGCCTTGCGGCCGAACGCCGATTGTGACTGGTTGGGACCCGGGCATTGGTGGAAACCGAACAAACTCGGCGAACCCGCCGACCTTCGCGCCGCCGATCCGGCGCGGCGATTCGGATCGGGCCATTGCGCGGCCGGCCTGATCCCTCGGCGTAGCCAGGGGGCGCTTCGAAGAAGGCAAGGGCTAAAGCGTCTTCAGATATTCCAGCAGCGCACGCTTGTCAGTGTCCGACAGTCCGGTGCCGTACAGATGGCCGGCATTGCCATTGCCCGGCAGCGCGGTATCGAACAAACGCCCGGCTGCCGCGGCGTCCGGGCCGGCGCTGACGAAGCCAACCTGGCGCTGGTCGTAAACATCGTAGCCGACGTAGAATGTTTTCGGCCGGTCCGCCGGTGCCTTTAGTAAATCCGCAAGGCTCGGCACGGATCCGTTGTGCAGGAATGGCGCCCGTGCCCACAGCCCATCCAACGCCTGCGACATATAGCCGCCAGTCTTGCGAAAATGCGAATAGCGCCAGTCATACCCGCTCAGCCCATTGAAGCCGTCGCGCGCTTGCGTGGTCCAGGAATCCAGGCGATGCCGATCTGTTCTCACCCAAGCCAGCGGGATCGGTTCCCCCACCTTGTCGCCGCCGAACGCATGACACCCTGCGCATTGGGTGCGGAAGATCGGTTCTCCCTTTGCCGCAAGCGCGGGATCGATGGGGAAGGGATAGGCGGGCGGTTTCAGGCTGCCGATCCATGTTTGCAGCCGCGCAAGCCCTGCAAGATTGATGGTACTGTTCGTTGCGCCATTGCCGATGCCGGAATTGAGGAAGATCTCCGTCAGCGACGTGTTCAGCCCATCGCGATGCAGGCCGAAATTGTGCCGTTGGTTCCAGTTCCACAGCGGTACCATGCGCGCGGCACCGATCGAGCCATCCCATGGCAAATGTACAAGCTGCACCTTCGCCGGGTTGAACGGATCGACGCGCCCGGGCCCCCAATCCGGCACCGTGTCCATCCACCAAAGCTGGCGGCGTTGTTCCAGCAAGGCACTGCGCACCTGCGGGATGATCAGGAAGCGCAGCAGCAACCGGTCGATCAACGGCACCGGATGCTGCCGGGCCATCGCCGGGATCAGTACATCGGCGTTGAAGCGCGGGTCCGCGGCCGCGGCGAACAGAAATCGAAAATAGCGCTGCAGATCGAGCGTACTGTTCGGTGCGCCGATCAGCAATTGGGGCGGCGCTGCCGCGCTCACACGCACGCTGCCGATATGACAAAGCCCGCAGTTGATCCCTATGCGTGGAAACCCAACGGTCATCACCGGCAGGCCGATCGGCGTGGCTTGTCCTGGTTCGTACAGGAACCCGAAGCGCGCATAACCGCCAGGCCCACCCATCAGATCGGGAAATACCGACGGCAGCACGGTCCAGAGTGCATAGGGCAGCCCGTTTGCCGCCTCGACACCGACCGAACCGTATTTGAAATACGCAAGGTCGGTGGTGTACGGTATGGGCTCTTGCCGGAACAGCTTGTACCAGCCGAAGACAGCCAGCACCCCACCAACGACCAGTGCCGCCAGTCCGATGCGGGCACGCCGGCGAGAACGCATGGTCAGACTGGTGCGAGCACGACGGTTTCCTCATCGTGAAGGATGCGGACCAGGAGAATAAGCTCGAGGATGCCGAAGGTCGCGTCCCCCGCGCCCAACCGCGCAAAGCCACCGGGCATGTAGCCCATCGATACGCCGATGAAGAACGTGCTTGCCGGTACCAGCCGCCCGATGATCAGCAGCCAGGCATTGGCGCGGTAACGGTCCGGATCATGCGCCGCGGGAATGTAGAAGCAGCTCAGGATCGCCAGCAGAATCGAGTAGTTGTAGATCCAGACGGTGGATTCCACCGTACCGAGCCCGAACGTGGCCAGCAGCGACGCGGTGTTGAAGAACAATGCCCAGACGGCGAAACTCCAGTTCGCAATGACGCCGAGCCAGACGACAATGGCAAACAGCCGGCGGTTGATTCCCATGATGCGTTCCCCTGGCTATAGCGATTTCAGGTATTCGAGCAACGCTCGCCGGTCCTGGTCTGACAGGGTCGTGCCATACACATGACCTGTGTTGGAATTTCCCTTCAGGCGCGTATCGAACAAGAGGAACTTGCGGTCGCCGCTGGATGCCTCGCTGCTGACGAACCCGACATGCGCCTGATCGTAGACGTCATCCCCTGCATAGAACGTCACCGGCCGCTGCTCCGGTGGCTTCAGCAGGTCGTCCAGCGTGGGCACCGAGCCGTTATGCAGGTACGGCGCGCGCACCCAGATGCCTTCCAGCGCATGGTTGGCATAGCCGTTGGTTGAACGGAAACGGTGGAACGCCCACGGGTAACCGGCGCCGATGGTATTCATGCGCGCCGCCATTGCCTTGTCGAATGCCAGGTTCCGCTCCGGGTCGGTGCCGATGCTCGCCAGCGGCGTGACCGTGCCGAAATGCTCGCCCGACGGATCGTGGCAGGAGGCGCACATCCGCTGATAGATCGGCTTGCCTTGCGCTGCCAGCGCCAGGTCGATCGGGAACGGATAGGCCGGCGGCGGATGATTCATCAGCCACTGCTTGATCCGCTCGATCCCTGCGAAGTCGAAGCTTGGCGGGTTCAGCGTGACACCGGCGCCGATCGCCGCGCTCAGGTTGCGCTCATCCAGCGAGTCGTTGTTGCCGTCCCAGTGATGCCAGATGCCTTCCTGCTCTGCCTGGTTCCAGATCGACATGAAGCGCGCCGTGCCGATGGACGTGTCGTTTTTCATGTCCAGGTTGAACACCAGCACCTTGTACGGATTGAACGTGTCCACCCGTCCCGGACCCCAATCCGGCCGCCCGGCAATGATCGAATCGAACTTTGCCCCTTTCTCGGCCAGCGCGGTGCGAAGCTGCGGCATGACGACGAAGCGGTACGTCAGGCGATCGAACAAGCCCAGCGACTGGTACTTGCTGATCGCGCTGAGTACGTTGCCGGCAGTGAAGTCCGGGCTGCGGCCGCAGGCGAACAGAAATTTGAAATAGCCCATCAGATTGAGCTGATGCGCCGGGGCGGTCGTGACAATCATCGGATCGGAGGTGGGCGTCGCACGCACCGACGCGGTGTGGCACAGCGCACAGTTGGGTCCGACAATGTCTACCGGCCCGATGCGGCGCATCGAGAAACCGATGGGCGTAGGCATACCGGGTTCCTGGATGACGCCGAGGCTGGCGTAGCCGCCCGGCAGGTCGGTCGGACAGATTTCCGGCATCACGCGGAACACCCAGTAGGGCACACCCACCACGTCGCTGCCGATCGACCCATAGCGGAAATACATTTCGTCGTTCGCGTAACCAACCGGCTTGTTGATACGCGAGATTTGCAAGGCGAAGGAGATTGCGATCACGACCAGAACCGCGATCACGCCGAATGCAATCGTCCATCGGCGGCCGTCGCGGCGTTCGACGATATCGACGGCCGTCAGTTCATCCTTGGTGGCGTTCATGGCGCGACCGCCTCCGGAATGGCTGCCTGGGCAGGGAGGGATTGTGGCGTCGGTACCGGCGGCGGAGTCTCGCGATACACCGAGCAGATTTCTTCAACCATCTCGTCATAGCTGTGGTAACGGCTCAGTTCGTAGCAGCCCAGCGGGTGCTTGGGCGCGTTGAGCAGGCATTTGTTGCAATGCGTGCAGGGCCGGTCCGGCACGTCCTGGCCTCGACGCCAGTAGTCGAGCAGATCGTGATTCGCCAGCAACGCTCGCGCCATCGAGACCGCATCGAAGTCGCCGCGCTGGATGTGGTCGGCGATCATGCTCGCGTGCTGCCAGCCGCCGGTGCTGATGACGGGGATCTTCACCGCCTGCTTGATGGCGCGGGCGGATTCGGCACCGACGCCCTCGACAGGCTTGCCCCATTTCTGCCGGAACCAGATATAGTAGAAGATTGGCCGCAGCGGGCGATAGCGGAACAGGAGATAATTGCGCAGCGTGCGTGTGCCGCTGGACAGCATGGCGTCGTAGTTGCGTGTGATGGTTTCGAACGCGAAGCCGCCCGGCGGATTCAGCGGATGCGGGAACAGGCTGCCCAAGGATACGTGCAGCGCGTCGACGCCGCGTTGCTCCAGCCATTTGCAGACCTGGATGCTCTCGGCCAGCGTGTTGCCGCGGCCTTCCCATGGGATCACGTTGTTGTAGTCGACCGCGCTGATCTTCATTTGCAACTGGAAATCGCGCCCAACCTTGGCACGGATCGCGTCGACGATTTCCAGCACGAAGCGGGCACGGTTTTCCAGGCTGCCGCCATATTCGTCCTTGCGATCGTTGACGCCGGAGCTGAGGAATTGCGTGATCAGGTAGCCGTTGGCACCGTGCAGTTCCACGCCGTCCAGGCCTGCGTCGCGCGCGCGGCGGGCGCCTTCAGCAAAGGCCGCGACGGTTTCCCGCACCTGGGCCGTGGTCATGGCCTGGCACGGAAACCCGTGCAGCGATTCACGCCGGCTGGTCGAGCTCAACGCGATGCGGTTTTCGTTATAGAGGCCGGGCATGTCCTGCTGCCGCCCGGAGTGGCTGAGCTGCATGATGAACTTGCAATCATAGCGGTGCACCGCTTCGCCCAGCCTGCGCCAGAACGGGATGAAGTCATCGGTATGAATGGTCGCGTAGTTCGGCAGAATGCGGCCATGCATGGTCACCGGCACGTACGACGAGATGATCGCGCCGATGCCGCCGCGGGCGAACTTCGTCTCCCAGTTGATGCGGGTCTGGGTGCCGGAACCGTCTTCGTTGTCCCAGCGGCCCGAAATGCTGGACCGCAGGATGCGATTCTTGATCGTCACGTTCCCCAGGTCCAAAGGCTGGAAAATCACGTCAGTAGCCATCTCGTCCTCCCGTGGTGACGCTTCGTTCAAGCGCCGGATGGCATGGGCTTTCTCAGGCCATCAACATTTCTGGATCATATGGAGTCGCTGGCGGTTCGGCAGCGGGCGCAGTTGCCGGCGTGCCGCGGTGAACAATTCATCAAGCGACGCCGCCGTTCCGGCCAGCTTGAGCATTTCCGACTGGCCGAGCTGTCGATAGCTCTCGAACTGGCTTTCGCAGTAGAATTGCTCGATGGTGGATTGATGCGGGAAATCGCCGTGCAGGTTGCGATAGGCCCGCACGTCCATCGGCATATCGGGCAGATCGGATGGCTTCAAATAGATCAGCTCCCCTCGGATTTCGGTTTCGGGATAGCGGATTTCAGCATAGGCGAACCAACGGAACGGGTTCAGCGGTTGCGCGCGGGAGCCGATGGCGACCGTCGGGTCGAAGACGATTTCGATATCGAGATCGATGCGGATCTTGCGTACGGCGTTGCCCAGGTCCTCGAAATAGGCCTGGCCGTCGGCATCGGCGTCGATCACCAGGATACGCCGGCAGCGGCGGCGAACCATTTCGTACAGGCCAAGGTTTTCGAAATGCCCGCCGTCGCTGAGATAGACAGCCTTGCCGGCGTCGTTCGAGCGGCCCAGCAATTCCCGCCCGAGCGTTACCAGCGCGTTCGGTGGCTTGGCGCGGCTGAGTTCGCGGGTCGAGGCAATGGCGGGATTCGGCAGCCAGGCGCCCAGCCGCACATTGAACAACGTCATGAGGAACGCGGCCGCCGGTGAGGACTGATAACCCATGTTCGGGCTCGCGGCTGCGCCGGACAACGCCATCGCCGTGCCAAGCGTGATGCCGTGGCCGGGATCGGCGGGTCCGGTCTCTTTTTCCGCCCCGGCATAGTGCGTTGTCTGGACATAGGCACCGCGCGCCGGCAGTCCGGCGTCGCTGTCCTCGCGGCGATGAAGGAAGGCGGCGCCGCAGCCGCAAGGCGTGATGGTGAAGCTCTCACCCTTGCGTTCCGTCCAGGCGGTATCGTTCCCTGCGGTAAGATTCAGGGTGACGTTGACGACCGGGAACAACATGCGCTGCGTGCCGGCGTAGGCCGCAAGTTCGGTCATGCGAGGGTTGTCGTTCGGGTCGAGGCCGGTGAACCCGTCCGGTGTGCGTGCCGCGCGCGCGGTACCGAGAAATGCGCGGACCAGCCGGTTGCGATACACCGCGTGCATCGAAAATCGGTTGACATTGATGCGCCGGCCGAACGCCCACGCCAGGACGGCGGCAACCACCAGCAGCAGGATATCGGCGATGACGCTGTGGCCCGAGAGGATGACAACGAGCCGCGCCAGCAACAAAAACAGTACCGCGCCGAACACGGCGGCGATCGCGTTCAGCGCAATCAGCGTCAACAGCGCCGAGCGGCTATTCGCATTGCTTGCGCTCGGCAAATACGACGAAACCTTGCCGATATACGCGGCGAGGGGACCTGTGGCCAAGCCGGCGGCGCTGACCAGGAACGGATAGAATTGCGTGGACCAGTGATCGAGCACCAGCGAGGGCAGCCACAGGCACACCGCGGCAAACACCGCCCATAACAGGGTCGGCATCACCTTTTCCGCGCTCAGGCGTGCCAGCCATTCACGGTCCAGTTCGCCGCGGAATGATTCTACCCGCAGTGCGACATAGACCAGCGACTGCATCAGATGCGCCACGGTGACGGCGAGCGGCCCGAGGATCGCGATCACCCATGGTGCGGCACCGATGCCGAAATCGAGTGCCAGCCAGAGCAATGCGGTGGCGGTCAGCGAGGCCAAGGTCCACCAGCCGAAATTGCGGAGGAACATGTGCCGGTTGGTGTGGTCCGCCTGCAGGCTTGCCGCGAGGTAAGCGATTTCCATCACGAGGAAGCCAAGCCAGGGGATCAGGTCGCCGGGAATGGCTTCGTCCGGCATCACCATACGCAGCCAGGGTGCTGCCACCAATGGCACGAGCACCGACCACACCAGCAAGGGGCCCACCACACGCGACGGCACAAAGGTCGAGCCCCCGTCGCGCGACATTGTGTCCGGATAGGCGTGGCTCGGCAGATGTTCCGCGCCGTTGTAGACGCCGATGCCCAGGCACAGCAGTGCAACCAGCAGCAGCGGCCAACTTGATTGGATGCCGATATCCGCCAGCAGGTCCGCATACAGGACAGGCAGCAGCGACAGCGCGAACAGCGCCGGCAGGAAGATCATCCAATTGATCAGTACATTGCGGATCCACAGGATGATGCCGGCCCAGGTGTCCGGCGATGCCAATCCGGGGTTGGGTGTCAGGAAGTTGGTATAGTCGCGCAACGCGCGCAGCTCGGGCGGTGCCATGGCGCCTGCCAGACGCTCCTCCACCGCCGTGGCATTGCCCCGATGGGCGTACAGCAGCGCCGCCAGCCAGCCGCCGATATAGCCGCCGCCCGAGACGCTGGAGAGATAGTGGAATCGCGTCAGCAGCCGATTACGTGCCAAAGCCTGAAGCACGCCGAGCGAGAATGCTCCACTGCGGATGCCGCCGCCGGACAGGCACAAGGCGGCCTGATGTTGATCGATTGCAGCCTTGTAATAAGCCGGCAGCGCCGCGTTCGGTCCCTGCTCGGTGGCAGCCGGACACGTCCCCCCATGGATCGCCGCGAATTCCCGCCACAAAGCACCTGCGAGGGTGGACACAGGGCGTGGCTCGGGCGGGCGGCGGTTCTTCCGCCTTGGACTCATGCCTGCAGTATGGCGGGGTTTTCAAGATTTGCGCAATGGCAATCAGCGCTTGAGTCAAAAATAAAATTGATGCATGGTTAATCCGCCGGCACGAAGCCTGTCGAAGGCGTCCGGTACATGGTCGCATACCGGGAATGATGCGTGACCGTGAAGATGACGGACTGCCACGTTAATTAATCATCAAACGAAACTGGTGGGGGACGGATGCGTCGTTTGCTATGGACCCTTGGGGTGATCGCGATCCTGGGCGTCGCCGCGTTCATGCTGCTGCGCAACAACGGACCGCGACCGGGCCATGTGCAGGACGAAGCGATGCGGGCCGGGCGCATTGCCGCGTCCTTTCCCGCCGCGGCCGACCACTATTTCGATGCGATGGACAATGGCATCGAGCTGAACGACGACGAGACCCGTGGACGCAACATGTGGCTCGTCTGGACCGGCGGCGACGATCGGTTCTGGGACGTGCTGATCAAGGATGCCTTCGGTACGTTCGATCTGCTGAAGACCATCTCCTCGGCCCCTGGCCTGCCCTACAGCCGCGATAACCGCTGGTCGTATTTCGGCGTCATCAACGAGCCATGCTTCGACAAGCCGACGGCCCCCGACCCCAAGCATTACGGGCTATGGCTGGATCAGCGGCGCACCGATTGTCCCGCGGACCCGTTTGCCGATGAAAAGAAATACCCGGGGGTGAAGATCGGTGCCCGCGGCGAGGACGGATTCCCGGTCGGATCCTATTACGGGGAGCCGACCGGAATTGTCGGTCTGCGGCTGTTCCCCAATCCGGATTTCGACGAAGCCGCGCGGAAGCGGTGGGACCCGGTCCGCTATTATAATGACCCGAGCTACTACCTGCAGCCCGACCTGGTACGGCCCTATCGCGTCGGCATGGCCTGTGGGTTCTGTCACATCGGGCCGAGTCCGATCAATCCGCCAAAGGACCCGGAACATCCCGCGTGGTCCAACCTGAACGCTACGGTTGGAGCGCAGTATTTCTGGTTCGACCGCGTGTTCGTATGGAATGCCGACGCGTCAAACTTCGTTTTCCAGCTTCTGCATGCCTACAAGCCAGGGACGCTCGACACATCGCTGGTGTCGTCGGACAGCATCGTCAATCCGCGGACCATGAACGCCATCTATGCGGTGGCGCCACGGCTGAACCAGGCCTTCCCGCCGGGGCGGGAGCTGTTGACCGGCGGGCAGCTCGACAACAAGCAGTTCAATGATTTCGTCTCGTCCGGCCCGCTGACCAAATTGTATCAGAAGCCGTACGTGTACACGCCACGCGTGCTGAAGGACGGGTCGGATTCGGTCGGCGCGCTGGGTGCGTTGAACCGTGTGTACCTCAACATCGGATTGTTCAGCGAGGAATGGCTGCTGCACTTCCGTCCGTTCATCAGCGTCAAGCAGTTCAGCCCGATCCGCATCAAGGATGCCGAGCGCAATTCGGTATACTGGCAGGCGACGGAGCAGCAGACCTGGTATATGGCGCAATACCTGCTTGCGGCGGGTCAACCCGACCGGCTGAAGTCGCTGTCGCAGGAGCAGCAGGCCAAGTACCTGACGGACGATCCGCAAACGGTGGACCGCGGCATGACGGTGTTCGCCGAACGCTGCGCGCGCTGTCATTCCAGCAAGCTGCCAAGGCCGATCGTCGGTATGGAAGGGCCGGGAACCGAGAACTGCAACGGGCCGAATTATCTTACCTGCTGGAACCGCTACTGGGCCTGGACCAAGACGGATGATTTCAAGAAGCGGATGGCCGCCATCGTGCGGGCGCCGGACTTCCTGAAAGACAACTATCTTTCGAGCGAGTTCCGGGTCCCGGTGACACTGCTGCAAACCAATGCGTGCAGTCCGCTGGCACGAAACGCTCTGGCCAACAATATCTGGGACAATTTCTCCTCGCAGAGCTATAAGGACCTGCCGTCGGTCGGAAACATCACGGTCAAGGACCCGTTCACCGGCGATGACCGGACCTATGCGATGCCGGCCGGGGGACGCGGCTATACCCGCCCGCCGTCGCTGATCAGCCTGTGGTCCACCGCGCCGTATCTGTTGAACAATACGGTCGGCGACTTCAGTGAAGACCCATCCATCGAAACGCGGGTCAGACTGTTCCGAATTGGCATGGATCAGATGCTGTGGCCGGAAAAGCGGAAGTCGGATGCGCTGCTGGGCGCGAAAGGCGTCGGGCTGATCGAACGCACGACAGACACGAGTTGGGTGAAACTGCCGGCGGGGTTTGTACCAGGTGTGCTCGCGGCGCTGAGCGGACCCGTCAACTGGCTGCTGCCCGGCAGCTTCGATGCGCAAGGCAACCTGCGGCTCGGACCGATCCCCAAAGGTACACCCGTCGGCTTGCTCGGCAATTTCGATCCATTGCCGCAACGCCCGGGATTCTTCGCCGGCGTCGCGCGCGCCTGGACCCTGCTCCGCCTCGCACTACGCCTGCGGCATGACATCGCGGCGATGCCGGCCAATGTCGATGACGCCACCGCGGCCAAGATCCTGACGCCGCTGGGGCGTGAACTGTACGCGCTCAGCGTCTGCCCGGATTACGTTGTCAATCGCGGCCATTACTTCGGCACCGACCTATTCCCGGAGGAGCCTGGTCTCAGCGATGCGGACAAAAACGCCTTGATCGCCTTTCTGAAGACCTTCTGACCATGCCGAACGCGCCGCACGCGCAAGCCGATATCTGCGACTACGTTGTGGTCGGATCCGGCGCGGGTGGCGGAACGGTCGCGGCCCGGCTGGCGGAAGCAGGATGGCATGTCGTGGTGCTGGAGGCGGGCGGCGATCCAGTGGAGATGAATGGCGGCGATCCGCTGGTGCCGGACCAAAATCGCCTGCCGGACGACTACCAGATACCGGCGTTCCATCCATTTGCATCCGAGAACGATGCCCTGTCCTGGCATTTCTTCGTGCGCCATTACCCCGATCTGTCGCAGCAGAAACGCGACCCGGCGTACCGGGACCAGTGGGACGGGCGCCCGGTGGATGGCGTGCTATATCCCCGCGCATCCGGTCTCGGCGGTTGTACTGCCCACAACGCGCTGATCTTCATCGCGCCGCCGGATGCCGATTGGAACATGATCGCCGAGGCGACCGGGGACCTCTCCTGGCGCGCGTCGCATATGGCGCGCTACCTTGGACGCCTGGAAGCCAATCGCCACCGCTGGGTCGATCGCTTGTTCAGCATGATTGGTCTTGGCAGCAGCGGGCATGGCTGGCATGGCTGGCTGCACACGGAAAAGGCGCTGCCACGCGAGGCGCTGGATGACGGCGAACTGGTGCGCAGCATGGCAACTGCCGCACTTGCCGAATTGGACCGGGCGCGCGGCTGGTGGCAACGCCTGTTGGTCTTGCTGCGTTCCTTTGGCGATCCTAACGATCGCTCCGTGCTGCAGAATGCCTCAGCGGGACTGTTCTACACCCCGCTTACGACGCGCCGGCACCGCCGGAACGGCACCCGTGAACGGCTGCGCACCTTGGCGGCACGATGGCCGGACCTGCTGGACGTGCGGCTGAATGCGTTGGCAACGCGCGTCGTGCTCGACCACAACCAGCGTGCGGTGGGAGTCGAATATCGTCCTGGCGCCAACCAGTACCGTGCGCATCGCTGGCCCGCCGCTGCGGCCGGTCCACCGCAAATCGTGCATGCGCGGCGTGAGGTGATCCTGGCCGGCGGCGCATTCAATACGCCGCAATTGCTGATGTTGTCCGGCATCGGTGCCGCGGACGAATTGCGCGCACGCGGCATCACGCCGCGCGTCGATCTGCCAGGCGTGGGGCGCAACCTGCAGGACCGCTACGAAGTCGGCGTTGTCAATCGCATGGCGGTCCCGGTCTGGCCGTCCTTGCGCCACGCGGAATTCCGGCACGGCGACAAGGTGTGGCGGCAGTGGACCCTATGGCGCCGCGGCATGTACACCTCGAACGGCGCGGCGCTCAGCATCATCGCACATTCGGACAATACGGTGGCTCTCCCAGATCTGTTCGTGATGTCGCTGCTGGCGCCGTTCAAGGGCTACTTTCCCGGTTATTCTCGCGCGGTCGCGGAGCAGCGCAACAGGCTGACCTGGAGCGTGCTGAAGGCGCACACGCGCAATCGGGCCGGACGGGTGACGTTGCGTTCGGCTGATCCGGCCGATCCGCCGTGCGTCGATTTCCATTATTTCGACCCGGCCGACGATCCCGACGGCAAGGACCTGGACGCTGTCGTTGCCGGCATTCGACTGGCGCGTCGGCTGGCGGCGCCGATGGTGCGTTCGGGTGCCGTCGCGGAGGAAGAAGTGCCAGGCCCGGCACTGCAGACCGACGCTGAACTGCGGCAATTCGTGCGTGATCATGCCTGGGGGCACCATGCCTGCGGTACGTGCGCGATCGGGAAGCGATCGGAAGACGGCGTGCTGGGCAGCGATTTCCGCGTGCACGGCACCGTGGGATTGCGCGTGGTGGATGCCTCGGTGTTTCCGCGGATACCCGGCTATTTCATTGCCAGCGCCGTGTATATGATTGGTGAGAAGGCCGCCGACGCAATCCTTGCAGACGCGTTCGACGCGGACTTCACCTGACACCATTCTTCACCGAGCTGCACTGATTCGTGGCCGGCGCCGCGCGCTGCGGAACTTGCCGAGCGGCCGTCACGTTGCCTGTGGCAGCGGTGCGCCACGTATCACCCGAGCATGTCGCGTACGAGAGGAATGACCTTGGTGCCGTAAAGTTCGATACTGCGCAACAGGCTTTCGTGCGGCAGCGCGCCCGTGCTGTACCTCATGTTGAACCGCGAAATTCCAAGAGTTTTCACGGTTGCGGCGATCTTATGCGCGACCGTCTCCGGGGAACCGACATAGAGCGACCCTCGTTCGACCTCGAGATCAAAACTGGTTCGTTCAATCGGCGACCAACCGCGTTCGGCGCCGATGCGGTCACGCTGCTGCTTGTAAAACGGCCAAAAGTACTCGCGTGCCTGGGCTTCTGTCTCGGCCACATAACCCGTGGAGTGGACGCCGATCGCCTGCGCGGGCTTGCCAAGCTTTTCGAATGCGCGTTGATACAACTCGACAAAAGGGATGAAGCGGCGTGGTTCGCCACCGATAACCGCGAGCATCATGGGCAATTCGTGACGTGCTGCCCGCAGGACAGAATCCGGGCTGGCGCCCACCGCAATCCAGGTCTTGAGGACACCGGATTCGATTGGCGGGAACACGCGTTGGTTGATCGGCGGCGAACGCGTTTCGGTCGTGTCCCACCGAGTGGTGTAGGAGCCGCTGTGGATACGTGGCCCGGCGCCGCGACAGCCAACCGAGTCAGGCGGCGCCGGGCCACGTATCCACAGCGGCGGTCATCGCGGATCTTCG
>Ga0335075_10011910_pt1 | contig 13149 bp, 8 predicted proteins | sample Lox_Sample_24_FD_206723 | JGI IMG/M metagenome (GOLD analysis project Ga0335075, IMG submission 206723) | Soil microbial communities from Loxahatchee National Wildlife Refuge, Florida, United States - Lox_Sample_2.4 | ecosystem: Environmental > Terrestrial > Soil > Wetlands | place: USA: Florida... | reverse complement strand
CTGGGCATGCCACCGCGCAGCGGATTGCGACCGCTCGGAGGCCTCGACGACCTGGACCAGGTGCTCGCCGCCGAGCAGGTCGACGAGGTGATCATCGCCGACCCGGACTTCCCCCAGGGACCTGCGCTCGACCTGGTGGAGACCTGCCACGCGCGCGGGATCACCGTCCACGTCGCGCCCTCGACGATGGAGATCCTGGTGGAGCGCGCGGAGTTCGTCCCGGGCGAATCGGTGCCGCTGTTCACGCTGCGCCCGCCGGTGTTCGACGGGCTCCAGTTCGCGATCAAGCGCAGCTTCGACCTGCTCGTCGCAGGACTGGTGCTGGCACTCATCTCCCCCGTCCTCGCCGTGTGCGCGCTCGCCGTCAAGCTCTCCAGCCGCGGTCCGGTCATCTACCGCTCGATGCGCCCGGGGATCGGCGCCGCCCCGTTCGCCTGCCTGAAGTTCCGCACGATGCGCATCGACATCGATCTGACCACCGACCAGCTGGAGGCGCTCAACGAGTCCTCAGGCGCACTGTTCAAGATCCGCGACGATCCACGGCTGACCGCCGTCGGCCGCTTCCTGCGCCGCTTCTCGCTGGACGAGCTGCCCCAGCTGATCAACGTGATGCGCGGCGAGATGTCGCTCGTCGGGCCGCGGCCGCTGCCGATGCGCGACTTCGAGCTGCTCGACGACTGGCACAAGAAGCGCTACCTGGTGCTCCCCGGCGTCACCGGCCTGTGGCAGGTCTCCGGCCGCTCGGAGCTCGACTTCGACGACCTGGTGCGACTCGACTTCCTCTACCTGGAGCACTGGTCGGTGCTGCTCGATCTCTCGATCCTGCTGAAGACGATCCCGGCTGTGCTGTCGCGGCGCGGGGCGTACTGAGAGCCGCAGGAGCGGGGCAGGCCCGGCTCAGGGGCGAGCCGGGGTCCGAGGGGCGAGCCGGGGTCCGAGGGTCGGGCGGGGTCCGAGGCCGGCCGGGCGGGCCGAGGCGGGCCGGCGGGCCGGCGGGGGCCGGGCGGGCCGGCGGGGGCCGGGCGGGCCGGCGGGGGCCGGGGGGCCGAGGCAGGCCGGCGGGCCCGGGGGTTCCCTTGCAGCCACGGGCGGTCGAGGTCCAGGGCCTGGCGGTGCACATTTCTCGCGCAGCGGCCCGCGCGAGATGAGGCCGGCTCTCGGCGTGCGAGGTCGGGGTCTTCTCGGTGCACATTTCTCGCAATGAGCGGTTCGGGCGGCGCGGGAGTCCGCGCCCACGGGACGCCAGGCGGCGCACGGGACGCGGGGCGCTGCACGGGACGCCGGGAGCGCACGGGACGCCCGGCGCCGTGCGGAACCCCGGGCGCTGTCTGAAGGCAGAGCGGCGCTCGCCGGCCCGCCTGCCCCGCGCCCCGGGCGGCTTGGGCTGTCGAGGTCGGGGTCCTCTCGGTGCACATTTCTCGCGCGGCCGGCTGGGTGGGCATGCCGCCGGCTCTCGGGATCGAGGTCGAGGCCCTCGTGGGGCACATTCCTCGCACCCGGCGGCCCGACGGGGCCGGTCGCCGCACCGGGGACGGGCGCCGCGCCGGGGTCCGGACGCCGGGCCGGAGGCCGACGGCGCGCCGGGGGCCGGACGCCGCGCCGGGGGCCGGACGCCGCGCCGGGGGCCGGACGCCGCGCCGGGGGCCGGACGCCGCGCCGGGGGCCGGACGCCGCGCCGGGGGCCGGACGCCGCGCCGGGGCCGGGCGCCGAGGCGATCGAGATGACCTCGGACCGTCGAGATCGAGGCTCTGTCGATGCACATTTCTCGAACGAAGCGCCCGGGCGCGCGGACGCGGCCGGTGGGGGGCAGCCCGCCGACGGCGGACAACTCCTAAGATGGTCGGCCGATGCCTCCCGTCGACCGGTTCGTCATCTCGTTCGCGGCCGAGCCGCCCCAGGAGGGCATCCCGTACGGCCGCTGGGCCGACACGCTCGGGCATCACTTCGCCGCCGCGTGCGCCGAGATCGACGCCGAGGATGCGGACCTCGGCGAGGCGGGCGACGTTGCGTGGTTCCCGGACCGCAGCTGGGGCGGGCGCACCTACGTCCCCGCGGTGGCGCGCACGACGACCGGTTATGAGCTGTTCGGCTTCGTCTCCTTCGCCGAGGGTGCGGGCGGCGCACCGAGCGACTTCGAAGCCCGCGCCGACTTCACCTCCGAGACCGCAGAGCAGAACCCGGACTGGAAGCTCGACCTCAACGACGACGTCGTCGGCGTGTGGCGCGGGGAGAACGGCAACGTCGCACAGATGACACTCGTCTGGGGCGTGCCCATGATCGCCGGCGGCACCATCGTCACCGCGGAGCTGGCGCGCCTTGCCGTCGACCAGTGCGCGGTCATCGAGGAGCGGTTCACGCTGCTCGCGCCCGATGACTATCGCTCCGACTTCCTCGACATCAAGCTCTGGGACGGCCGCGGGCGGGAGCTCGCGTCGGAGTCGCTCTACGTCGAGGACGACGATGACGAGGACGAGGAGGACGACGAGAGCGAGGCCGCGGAGGACGAGGCCGAGCGGGCCGAGGCCGCGGAAGGCACAGCCTCGGAAGGCGAGGTCCCGGAGGGCGAGGCCGAAGCCTAGGCCCCGGCGGGCGAGGCCGGACCTAGGTCTCCCGGCGGGCGAGGCCGAAGCCTAGGCCCCGGAGGGCGAGGCCGAAGCCTAGGCCCCGGCGGGCGAGGCCGAACCTAGGCCCCGGCGGGCGAGGCCGAGGCTACGCCCGGGTGCTCGCGCCGTCCGCTGTGGCCGGCTCGGAGTCGGTCGCCTGCTGCAGCGGGAAGTGGCACGCGGCGCTGTGGCCGGGCCCGAAGGACCGCAACTGCGGCTCCTCGGCTGCGCAGAGGTCCTTGGCGCGCGGGCAGCGGGTGCGGAAGCGACACCCGGACGGCGGGTTGACCGGACTGGGCAGCTCGCCCCGGATCCCGACCTCGCTCTTGGCGCGCTCGGCCGCCGGGTCCGGCAGCGGGATCGTCTTGATCAGCGCCTCGGTGTAGGGGTGCGCCGGGCGCAGGTAGATGTCGTCGCCCGAGCCGATCTCGACGACCTTGCCCAGGTACATCACGCCGATCCGGTTGGCGAGGTACTTGACGACCGCCAGGTCGTGGGAGATGACGATCGAGGCCATGTCGCGCTCGGCCTGCAGGCGCTTCATCAGGTTGAGCACCTGGGAGCGGATCGAGACGTCGAGTGCGGAGACGGGCTCGTCGGCGACGATGACCTTCGGGTCGAGCATCAGCGCTCGGGCGAGGCCGATGCGCTGGCGCTGGCCACCGGAGAACTCATGGGGATAGCGCTCCAGCGCGTTCTGCGGCAGTCCGACCTCGTCGAGCAGGCCGCGGATCTTGCCGTCCTGCTCGCGCCGGGAGCCCACGTTCTGGATGACCAGCGGCTCGCGCAGGATCGTGCCGACGCGCATCCGCGGGTCCAGCGAGGAGTACGGATCCTGGAACATCATCTGCAGATCGCGCCGCGCCTTGCGCAGCTTGGTGCCGCCGAGCTTGAACACCTCGTCGCCGTCCAGCGCGATGCGGCCACCGTCGAGCTTCTCGATGCCGACGATGAGCTTGCCGAGCGTCGTCTTGCCACAGCCCGACTCGCCGACCAGGCCGAACGTCTCGCCCTTGTCGAGGTACAGCGAGACGCCTGAGACCGCCTTCACCGTCCCGACCTTGCGCTGCAGCAGCGCGCCGGCGGTGACCGGGTACTCACGGACCGCGTCGTCCACCACGAGCAGGTGCTCGCCGTCGGCGGGCCGCTGCACGTGGGATGCGAGCGAGGGCTCGATGCGGCGCTCGAGCGGGCCATCGACCGGGTGCCAGCAGGCGAACACGTGGGACGGATCGTCGCCGCCCAGCGGCGGCTCGTGAACCCGGCACTGCTCGGTCGCGCGCGGACAGCGCGCGGCGAACCGGCAGCCGTCCGGCGGCGAGGTGAGATCGGGCGGGATCCCCGGGATCGTCAGCAACGGCTGCCGGGTATCCTGGTCCAGCCGCGGGATCGATCCGAGCAGCCCCTGCGTGTAGGGATGGCGCATCGCCTTGAACAGCTCGTCGGTGCGTGCGCTCTCGACGATGCGCCCGGCGTACATGACGTTGATGCGATCCGTGCGACCGGCGACGACGCCCATGTCGTGGGTGACGAGCACAGTGGCCATCCCGAGCCGCTCCTTGAGGTCGTCGAGCAGCGCCAGGATCTGAGCCTGGATCGTCACATCCAACGCGGTCGTCGGCTCGTCGGCGAGCAGCACTCGCGGTTCGCAGGAGAGCGCGATGGCGATCATCACGCGCTGGCGCAGGCCGCCCGAGAGCTGATGGGGGAAGTCGTCCAACCGCTCCTTTGGCCGCGGCAACCCGACCAGCTCAAGCACCTCCAGCGCGCGCTCGAGAGCCTCCCGTTTGGAGACGTCTCGGTGCAGGCGCACCGGCTCGGACACCTGCTCGCCGATCGACTTCGTCGGATTGAGGGACGACTGCGAGTCCTGGAAGATCATCGCGACCGCATCGCCGCGCAGGCTGCGCAGCTCCGCGTCGCTGAGACCGACCAGCTCGCGGTCGCTGAGCTTGATCGACCCGCCGACGATGTGTCCGCCCGCGGGCAGCAGGTTGAGGATCGAGAGACCGAACATGGACTTGCCCGAGCCCGACTCGCCGACCAGGCCGACCGTCTCGCCGACGTCGACGGAGAGGTCGACGTTGCCGACCGCCTGGACGATCGAGCGCGAGAGGTTGATGTGGGTGGAGAGGTCGGTGACCTCAAGTGCCAGTGCCATTCAGAACTCCATCAAATCAGCGTCGGCGCAGCCGGACATCGAGCGCATCGCGCAGCGCGTCTCCGATCAGGTTCACCGCCAGCACGACCAGCACCAGCGCCGCCCCCACCGGATAGACAAGCCACCAGTACCCGGAGGATACGTTCTGCTCCGCGTTGCCGAGCATGTCGCCCCACGACGTCGCCGGGTACTGCAGCCCCAAGCCGAGGAATCCCAGGTAGGAGAGTGCGAGGATCGAGTCGGCGATCAGGAACGTGATGTTGACGATCACGACCGACAGCGCGTTCGGGATCAGGTGTCGGTAGACGATCCGCCCGTTGCCGCCGCCCATCGTCCGGCAGGCGTACACGAAGTCTCGTACGCGCAACGACAGGACCTCGCCACGGACCAGGCGCGCCGGCACCAGCCATGAGAATGCCGCGAGGATGACCGACATCTCGATGACGGTCGCCGAGTACTTCGTCGCGAGCACGAGCACGATCAGCAGATACGGGATCGACAGCAGGACATCGACGAACCGCATCATGATCCCGTCGATGATCCCACCGACGAGGCCCGCGATCGCACCGTAGAGGGTGCCGATGATCGTGGCCATGAGCGCGGCCAGGAATCCGACCTCGAGCGCCGTCTGGCCGCCTTTCATGATCCGGCCGAGCTCATCGAACCCGTTCGCGTCGGTGCCGAGTGGGTGGCCGTGCCCGGGCGGCATCGTGGTGACCAGCGGGTTGGTGAGGGTCTGGTTGGTCTTGTAGACGATCGGCCCGACGAAGCTGAAGAGGATGAAGAAGATGAGCACCGCCAGGCCGAGGACCGCGAGGCGGTTGTCGAAGTACTCCCGCAAAGCCAGGCGCCAGCCGCTCTGGACGCTTTGGACGCCGCCGCCCTCGGGCCCGTGCCCGTCCTGGGGCGGGACGCCGATCGTCACCCCGGCTCCGGCGCCCGCAACGGGCACTGCCTCGCCCTCGACGATGGGCCGCGTCGGATCGGTCATTTCAACCGCACCCGCGGGTCGGCGACGCTGATCGCGACGTCGGCGATGAGGTTGCCGAGCACGGTCAGGATCCCGCCGAGGATCGTGTAGGCGAGCAGGATGTTGTAGTCCTCGTTGCCGAGTGCGCCGTAGAACAGCAGACCGAGTCCCTGGTAGTTGAACAGCACCTCGATCAGCAGGTTCCCCTGGACGAGCGCCGGAATCGAAAGCCCAATCAGGGTGATCATCGGCAGCGCGGCGTTGCGCAGCAGGTGGCCGAACAGCACCGCACGCTCGGAGAGGCCCTTGGCGCGGGCGAGACGAATGTAGTCCTGGCCGAGGTTGTCCAGCGCCGAGGACCGCATGTAGCGACTGAACGACGCGACGTTGATGAACGTGAGCGTCACGATCGGCAACAGCAGCTGGTTGGGGTGGGTGATCGCCTCCCAGGTCGTCGTGATGCCGTCCGAGACCCCCGGCGGGAAGATCTTCAGGTCCAGCGCGAAGAACTGGATGAGGATGATGCCGAGGAAGAACGACGGCATCGAGTACAGCACGAAGTTGAGCGTCGTGACGGTGTAGTCGCCGATCGTGTTGCGCTTGACCGCCTGGGCGATGCCGACCGGCACCGCGATCAGGATCGAGAGCACGAGCGCCGCGCCCGACAGGTAGGCGCTGCGCCCGAAGTTCTCCTTGAAGAGCGCGCTCACCGATTGGCTCAGCTTGTAGCTGTACCCGAAGTGCAGCCGCGCGATCCCCCACAGGTAGGAGAAGAACTGGACGATCTCGGGCCGGTCGTAGCCGTGCTGCTTGTTCCAGGCCGCGACCGCAACCGGACGCGCCTTGTTGCCCAGCACCGCATACACCGGACTCGGTGCCAGCAGGTGCAGCAGCGCGAACGTGACCGCCGCGATGCCGATCGTGACGATGATCGCCACGATGAGCCGGCGGATGATGTATCCCGTCATCCGCCGGCCTTTCCGTGCCTATGGCCCATCGTGGGGTTCTACCACCGTCTCTGGTTCGGGGCGACCCTTTGCTACTTGGCCGAGAACCAGTACTGCGGCTCGGGTTGCTGCTGGGTCATCGACAGCCAGCCATCGGCACTGGTCGAACCCACCTTCTTCGTGTTGACAGCGATCAGCCAATCCTCATCCGCGCCATAGAGGACGGGCTGCTGCTGCTCGAGGTACGCCGCCTCGTTCTTGACGTCGTTGGCGTTGTTTCCGTACACCGACTGGTTGATCAGGCTGTTGGCCTTCGGGTCGGCGTAGTTGCCGGTGTTGAAGCCGGCCGCCGGCTTGGTCAGCGTGCCCGGATGGTTCAGGACGCCGTCGTTGGTCGGGTAGTAGTCCTCGTACAGGCCGCCGTAGTTGTTGACGCCCCAGTCGTTGTGGTTCTTCAGACCGGCCGGGACCGTGTTCGTCCACTCGGAAACCAGGAAGTTGAACGTCTTGGTCACGAGCTGGATGTTGATGCCGGCAGCCTGCTTGGCCTCCGAGGCGATCGCCTCGGACGCAAGCACCGAGGCCGGCGAGGCCGACTCGGGCTGGTTACCCCACACGAACTTGAACGGCGTCCCAGCGGGAATGCCGGGTCCGCAGTCGCCGGCACCGGAGCCGGCCTTGGCGCATGTCGTCTGGCCGTTGGGCACGACCTTCCAGCCGTGGGCCTTGAGGATCGACACCGCCTTGGCGGGGTTGTACGGGTACGGCGCCTTGGTCGCCGACGCAGGTGCGTACGGAGACGCAGGCGAGGACGGGGTCGGGCCGTAGGCCGTGACCGCCGCGCCCTTGTAGACGCCCTTGATGATGCCCGCCTCGTTCTGCAGGTATGCGAGCACCTGGCGCGCGTACAGCTGCTTGATGATCTCGGCGAAGTGATCGGTCTGGTCGTTGAAGTTGTAGATACCACCGAACCAACCCCAGCCGGGCCCGCCGTACAGGTCGATGCCCTGCGAGGTCAGCGACTTGGTCGCGGCGATCTCCGACGGGTCGACACCGAAGTCGATGTCAAGCGAGCCGCCCTTGAGCGCGTTGAGCGCAGCGGTCTGCGACGTGTAGGTGTTCACGTCGACCGAGCTGAGCGTCGCCTTCGGCGTGCCACCGTAGTTGGGATTGGGGGTGAGCACGTACGACGAGTTGGTCGCGCTGAAGGACTTCAGCTCGAACGGCCCGCTCACCGTCTTCCACAGCGGGTTGGAGCCGAAGCTCGCCACCGAGCCGCCCGCCTTCGACAGGAAGGCGTAGATCTTCTTGGCGGTCGCGATGTTCTTCCAGTTGCTGGTGTGCTTGCCGGCCGCCGTCTCGTTCCACGCCGTCGACGGCAATGCGTAGAAGTTGTCGGTGTCCTGCACCTGGTTGTTGAGGAAGTACCCGGGGTTCAGCGCCTTGTCGAGCTTGAAGACAACCGTGTGGTTGTTGGGCGCAGTCGCCGAGGTGACGTTCGTCGGGAACTTGCCCGGGACGTACTGACCCCAGTTCGCCGGGCTGGTCTCGATGCCCGCGCGCAGCACGTAGTACGCGAACAGGACATCGTTGGCGTCCATCGGCTGGCCGCTGGACCACTTCAGACCCTGCTTGAGGTGGATCGTGTACGTCTTGTCGCCGTTGGACGGAACCGGGGGTCCACTCGCGAACGACTGCGCGTAGTTGACCTTCGGCTCGGCGCCGGTCGGGCCGGCGAAGACCGGCATGAACAGCTGCGCGAGGAACGTGATCGTCCCCGTCGTCGTGTGGGCAGAGTCGGCAATCGGGAAGATGTAGACCGGTGTCTGGCCCGTCTGCTGGCTCACCGTGACGGTGCCGCCCTGGCCTGGCGCCGCCTTGACCGGAGGCAGCGTGCCGAAGACCGAGGTCCCCAGCGACGCGTTGACCGTCCCGCCGGTGCTCGGCGCCGATGTCGAGGTGCCGCTACCGCCACCCCCTCCGCTCTTCTTACTGCCGCCCCCACCACATGCCGTTACGGAGAGCGCAAGCACCCCCGCGAGCATGCAACTCGTGAGCGGGCGCCCCAGCACCCGCCGACCCATCGTCCTCATTTGCACCGCCTCATAGCAGTTGACGTTCCTACACGCCGAAAAACCCTCCCGTTCGAGAGGGCCCAGGCGAGATGCGTGAGTTCACACGCTTTCCCGTCCAGTGTCAAGGATCCTAACTTGAGATGCGGTTAAGGAAGCTTCGGAGGTCTGCGCCGGTAGGCTCGCGTCTTCCCGGACGCCCTCGTAGCTCAACGGATAGAGCACGCGCCTCCTAAGCGCGGGATGCAGGTTCGATTCCTGCCGGGGGCATCGAGATGAGCGCTTGGAACAGGACCCCGCGGGGGCGCGAGCGTGCGCTGGTCGCGGTGGTGCTGCCGGCGGTCGCGGTGGTGCTGCTCGCGGCTGCGGTTGGTGTGACGCTCGCCGCGGGCACGCGGCCGAGCTTCGACGCCTACGGCTGGCTGGACTGGGGCCGGATGACGCTCCACGGCGGGCTCGACACGAACGCCGCGCCTTCGTGGAAGCCGCTGCCCTGGCTGTTCACGCTCGTGTTCGGATTGTTCGGACGCGGCGCGGAGCTGTGGTTGTGGACGGGGACGGTGGCGTTCGTCTCGTTCGCGGGGCTGGCGTGGGCGGGGCGGCTTGCCTGGACGCTGACGGTGGCGCCGGCGGTGGGCGGAAAGTTGCACCGCGCGGATCCGAATGCAGACGCAGGGAAGGTTGTTCGAGCTGAGGCCGAAGAACCTTCCCCGCATCGGTCCGGAAGCTCTGCAGCGGTCGGTCCGCGCCTCGCTGCCGCCGTCGCCGCGCTCCTCGCCGCGCTCGTGCTGCTGGCCGTCCACGACCAGTACCCGTTCGGCTACCTGCACTACGTGCTGAGCTCTCAGAGCGACCCGATGGTGGTGGCGTTCGTGCTCGGGGCCGCTGACTGCCGGCGGCGCAACCGGCCGGGGGGCGCGTTCGGTCTGCTGGTGGCCGCGGCGCTCGGCAGACCTGAGGCGTGGCCGTTCCTGCTCGCCGCCGCAGTCTGGCTGTGGCGCGCGCGGCCGGAGGCCCGCTGGATCGTGGTGGCCGGGCTGGCGGCGGTCGCGGCGCTCTGGTTCGGCGTGCCGGCGCTCAGCTCGCGTTCGTGGTTCGTGGCCGCTGACAATGCGGGCGCGTCGGGGTACGCGCCCCAGGGCGACGCCCTGCACCGGGCCACCACCGTGCTGGCGCGTCTGGTCTTCCAGCTGCCGTGGGCGATCTGGGCGGCCGCTGCGGGAGCGGTGGCGGTCGCGGCGTGGCGCCGGGAGCGGCCGGCGCTCGAGCTTACGGGCGCGGCGCTGGCGTGGGTCGCTGTCGAGGTCGGCTTCGGCATCCACGGCTGGCCGGCACTCGGGCGCTACATGTTCGAGCCGGCGGCGGTGGTGATCGTGCTCGGGGCCTCGTTCGTCGGGCGACTGGTGGGCGGTGGGCTCTGGGTGAGCGGCGGGCGGGTGGCTGGCCGACAGTCCGAGGGCGCGGGGTTGCCCGAGCGGGGGGCGGCTGAGGGGGCGGTGGCCGAGCGGGGGCCGACCGAGCGGGGGCCGGCCGAGCGGGGGCCCGCGTCGGCGGCTCGCGCCGCTGGACGGATGGCGCTCGGACTCGTCGGCCTGGCCCTGGTCGCCTGGACGGTCCCCTCACTCGTCGATGCCGGCCGGCGCGAGGCGCGGGATCTGCGCGCGCAGCACGTGCGGACCACCTCGCTGGACGCGCTGGTGCGGACGATCGACCGGCTCGGCGGACCATCGCGACTGCAGCGCTGCGGCGAGGTGATCTCGGTCGGCCTCGGCGGCCAGACCCCGCTCGCGTTCGACGTGGGCGAGAACGTCAACCGGGTCGGCTACATCTACCCCCAGCCCGGGCACCCGCACAACCCGATCGTCGTCTTCCAGCCACGCGGCGATGGGTGGGCGGTGCGAGCGTTGCGGCAGACGGCGCCGGGCTGCCGGGGCCTGGAGGCGCCGTCGAGATAAGTGTCCCCGGCGGACACGGATGCCGACGCAGGCGCTGGGGTCCGGGAGATCCCGGAGACCGACCCGGTGGATCACGTCTGGCCACGGAAGGACGGATCGCCCACAATCGACGGCATGGACAGCGAACCGCAACCAAAGCCGGTCACCCGGGCAAGTGAGAAGCGCTGGCTGGGCGGAGTGTGCCAGGGGATCGGCGAGGCGCGGGGCGTCTCGCCGGCGTGGCTGCGGCTGGCCTTCATCGCGCTCGCGCTCGTGGGCGGCCTCGGGTCGGTTCTGTACCTCGCCGCGTGGCTGATCCTGCCCAGCCGCTCGGGAAGCTCAGAGGCGCCCGCCGCCCGCGGGGTCGTCGTGCTCGTCAAGGCAGTCGCGGGGCTCGTGGGCCTCACGGTGCTGGCTGTCGCAGGCGCCGCCGCGACGGTGTTCGGATACGGCTGGGTCGTATTCGGGGTCGCCGCCGCGGGGTTCATCGGCGCGCTGGCGGTCAAGCGGCTCGGGCTCGGCTGGGCGCTGCTGCCGGTCGTGGCCCTCACGGTCCCGGCGGCAGCACTCGCAGCCGAGGGTGTGCAGTTGACCCCGAGCGACGGAGCACAGACCTACAACGTTCCCGCACGCGCGCTGGCCGCGCACGGCGGACGGACGTACCGCTCCGGGCTGGGCACGCTGCTGCTCGACCTGCGCCACACCCCGCTGCCGAGCCGAGGGATGCTCACACTGCACATCCACGCGGGGATCCGGCGCACGATCGTCGCGCTGCCGATGGGCGAATGCGTGAACGTCGTGGTCGACCGCCACGTCAATCCGTTCCCGGTGCGAGCGGCCAGGTTGCTCACGGGACGCACCGACCAGTCGTTCGCCGACCTGTTCCTGTTCGGCCGCGACGAGAGCGCCTGGATGCAGTCGGTCACGCGCTCGCCGGTCTCGCCCGGCCGGCCCGGACCGACGCTCACGATCGACTTCGTCTCCGAGGGCGGATCGCTGTACGTGCGCAATTACCCCGATGACGTCAGTCCGGACCTCAACCCGTACTGGCCCGGCTTCCCCGTCTTCCCGGAGCTACGCCCGCCGACGCGCGGCCTGTCCAAGCGAGTCGCGCACACCGAGATCCGCGCCTGGCGCGCCCGTCACGCCCGTGAGGTCACCGAGCGCCGCCACTACATGTCGCTCGTCGGCGGCCCGTGTGCACGCACGTCGCACCGGACGCAGTCCGGCGATCGGCCCACGCCCGAGCACGCCTCCCGCGGGCACGTCACCGGTCACGCGGCCAAGGGCCAGGGGGCCAAGGGTCAGCGCGCCAAGGGCCAGCAGGCCAAGGGCACGCAGGCCAAGCGCAGCCACACGCCGAGGCCCAAGCACACGAAGCACGCCCGATGAGCGCGACCACGACGACGAGCCCCTGGCCCGAGGAGCCGGCCGCGCCGCACCCCGGCCGCTCCGGCCGCCACGCCGAGCGTGACCGCGGCGGCCGGTTGCGCGCGGCCACCGGTCTCACCGGGCTCTCGCTGCTGGCAGGCCTCGCGCTCGCGATCTCTCCCGGCGCACCGCGTGGGCTCGCGTTCGCGCTCACCGGCACGGGAGCGCTCGCCGCCCTGGTGCTGCTGACCCCGGTCGGGGTGGGCGCACTGCGCCGCCACCGAGGCGCCGGGCTGCTGCTGGTGCTGATCGTCGTCTGGCTCGGCTGGTGGGTGCTCACCTCGACGCTCGGCCCGGGGCGCAGCAGCGCGATGCCGCTCGGCTTCGGCCTCTTCTACTCGTTCACCAGCAACACCGGCGGGGACGTCAATGGCCTGCGCCTGCCCTGGCCGCTCGGCTCCTTCGGGCTGCTTCCGCTGGTCATCCTCGCGGTGGTTGCGGGCGGCGTGGTGCTCCTCGCCGACGCCGCGCGAGCAGGTTTCGGGGTCGACCGTCAGCCGCGCGGGCCGTGGCGGCTGATGACCTCTCCTCCGACCCGACGGGCGCGGGTGACGGGCAGCGCGACCGGCGGAGTGGTGCTGGTCGCAGTGGGCGCGATGATCTCGATCGGACTGCTCGAGCGACTCGCCCGCGGCCACATCGTGCTGGAGACGCTGGTGCTGCTGATCGTCGTCGGCGGCGCAGTCGTCGTGCTCGGCAGCCCGCTGCTGGTCGGCATGCTCACGCGCGTCAACCGCGACCAGGCGGCCAGCGCCAGGGAGGAGGAGCGCCAGCGGTTCGCCGCGCACCTGCACGACTCGGTGCTGCAGACGCTCGCACTCGTCCAGCGCCAGGCACACGACCCGGCGGCCGTGGCGCGACTGGCCCGGCGCCAGGAGCACGCGCTGCGGGCATGGATGGCGGGTGAGTCCGACCTGCTGTCCGAGACGCTGGTGGCAGCGATCCGCGAGGTGGTCGCGGGCGTCGAGGACGAGTACGAGGTGACGATCGAATGCACAGCGATCGGCGACCGTCCGCTCGAGGCCTGCGG
>Ga0335075_10011909_pt1 | contig 13149 bp, 16 predicted proteins | sample Lox_Sample_24_FD_206723 | JGI IMG/M metagenome (GOLD analysis project Ga0335075, IMG submission 206723) | Soil microbial communities from Loxahatchee National Wildlife Refuge, Florida, United States - Lox_Sample_2.4 | ecosystem: Environmental > Terrestrial > Soil > Wetlands | place: USA... | reverse complement strand
CCTGGCCGAGCACGTTGTTGATCTTGTGCGAGCCGGTGTGCGCGAGGTCCTCGCGCTTGAGCAGCACCCGGGCGCCGCCGGCGTACTCGGCGCCGAACCGCTTGGCCTCGGTGACCAGCGTCGGGCGGGCGGCGTAGTTCCTGAGCAGGTCCGCGAGCTCGGCGGTGAACGCCGGGTCGGTGCGGGCGGCCTCGTACTCCTTCGTGAGCTGCTCGAGCGCCGCCATCAGCGACTCGGGGGCGAACCGCCCGCCGAAGACGCCGAAATGGCCGGACACGTCGGGGACGACGGAAATATCAGGTTCCGCGGGTGGCTGGCCCGCGGCTGGGCTGCTGTTCACGGGGGTCAGACTACCCGCGTTCGCCGCGCAGGGCCGGATGGGACCCGGCCGTCACGAGGTCGGCGACGGCGGACCTCGGATCCTTCTCCGTCACCAGCGACTCGCCGACGAGCACCGCGTCCGCCCCGGCCGCGGCGTAGGCGAGCAGGTCGTGCGGACCGCGGACGCCGGACTCGGCGATCTTGACGACCCCGTCGGGGATGCGGCCGGCCAGCCGGGCGAAGATCGACCTGTCCACCTCCAGCGTGGCCAGGTTCCGCGCGTTCACGCCGATCACCGTCGCGCCCGCGTCGACCGCCCGCTCCAGCTCCTCGTCCGCGTGCACTTCGACCAGCGGCAGCAGCCCGATCGACAGCGCCCGCTCCACGAGCGAGACCAGCGCGCTCTGCTCCAGCGCCGCGACGATGAGCAGCACCATGTCGGCGCCGTAGGCGCGCGCTTCCCACAGCTGGTAGGAGCTGACCACGAAGTCCTTGCGCAGCAGCGGGATCTGCACCGCCCGCCGGACGGCGGCCAGGTCGTCGAGCGACCCGCCGAACCGGCGCTGCTCGGTCAGCACGCTGATCACCCGCGCGCCGCCGGCTTCGTAGTCGCCCGCCAGCGCGGCCGGGTCGCCGATCGTCGCTATCTCGCCGCGGGACGGGCTCGCCCGCTTCACTTCGGCGATGACGGCGACCCCTTCAGCCTTGAGCGGGGCCATGGCGTCGATCGGGGACCGCGCCCGGCGCGCCATGTCTTTCAGCTGCTCAAGCGAGACGCGCCGCTGCCGATCGGCGAGATCGGCACGCACGCCTTCGAGGATCTCGTCGAGCACACTCACGCGCTTGCGTCGTCTCCTCACATCGGAAATGTTGCGCCACTGATGCTAGCCCTCGCCGGAAATCGGTTTCGGCAGCACCCCTTGAGTTTGCCTCCGCAATGCATCCGCCATACCTTCGCGTTGCTCCGGCGTCACCCGGTCTTTTCCGGATCGAGCACGTAACCCACGCCGTGCACGGTGCGGATCGTGTCGTCACCGAGCTTCGCGCGCAGCTGGGCGATGTACACGTCGACGGCGCGGGGGCTCGGCCGCTTGCCCCGTTCGCTTTCCAGCGCGGCGAGCAGCCGCTGCCTGCTCAGCACCCGGCCCGGCTGGCCGGCCAGCGTCGTGACGAGGACGTACTCGGTTCTGGTCAGGCTGACGTCGCGGCCGTTCACGCGGATCTCGTGGCGGCCGTGGTCGGCGCCGCCGGCGGCCGCGCCACCGCGGCCTGGCGCCGGGCGGGTCAGTTCCGCCACCGCGGTGACCAGGGCCCGCGGGCTGAACGGCCTGGTCAGCCACCGCCGGGCCACGGGCGGGCTGTTCAGGCCGTGCGGCCGGGAATCGCCGCGGAGCAGCAGGAAGACCACGGGGGTCGCGGGCGTGAGCACGTGGCGGACCGCGCGGACCTCGAGGCCCGGCATTGTGAGGTCGATCACGAACACGCCCGGCGCCTCGGGTGCCTGCCCGGCTAGCGCCGCGATGGTTTCGGCCGGGCTGCCGGTGACCAGCACGCGCATGCCCGCCCGCTCGAGGTAGCGGCAGGCCAGCCCGGCCACCTCGGGTTCGTGGTCGGCGACGAGCACGCAGGCCATAGAGGTCAGGCGACGGGGGGTTGCGGGGGGTCGTCTCCCCTGGCTAGCACTGCCGGGGCGGCGCTGGCCGCGGGTTCGTCGGCCGTGGGGTCTTCGCCGCCGCTGAGCGACTCCCACATCGATGCGGAGTCACGCTGCCGTCCTGGCTCCTTCGGCGCGGCCGGCCCGCCGGCGGCGGCGCCACGTGGCGGCCGGTCGTACCTGGCGGACATCACCGGCCACCGCGGGCCGCGCAGCGCCGTCGCCAGGCCGGCCAGGAATACCAGCAGCGCCCCGGCGAGCACGGCGAACCGCCACGGCGTGCCGGTCATGACCGCGTGCCCGGTGCCGGTCAGGACCACGGCGGCGCCGCTCGCGGCGCCGCCGGTGGTGGAGCCGGCGGCGCCGCTGTCGGCCGCGGACCCGGGCGAGGCGACGTGGCTCGCCGCGACGCTGAGCACGTTCGCGGCGGTGACCGAGGTCGTGACGGCGGCGCCGGCGCAGGCCCCGAACAGCATGAGCAGCACCCCGGCGGCGCGCCGCAGCACCCCCCTGGTGGCGATGACGGCGGCCAGCCCGGCGAGCGCCGCGACGGCGAGCGCGCCCGCCAGCGGGACCAGGTCGAGGCCGGACACGCCGACCACCTGCTGACTCAGCGGCTTGGGCGGAGTGAAGACGGCCTTGGCCCAGCGCTCCCTGACGGCGAGCAGGATCAGCCCCGCGCCGACCGCGCCCGCGAGCAGCGTGAGGCCGTATTCGCGGCGCGCCGGAATCGCTCGCATCACGATCAGCCGCCCGCGGCCTGGCCGGAGCCAACCGCCGCGTCGGGTCGCTCGCCGGTGACGGCGGGCAGCACGTCCGCGTCGAAGCAGGTCCTGTCTCCGGTGTGGCAGGCGGCGCCGACCTGGTCCACCTGGACCAGGATCGCGTCGGCGTCGCAGTCGAGCGCCACGGACTTCACGAACTGCAGGTGGCCCGACGTCTCGCCCTTGACCCAGTACTCCTGGCGGCTCCGCGACCAGTAGGTGCAGCGCCCGGTGGTCAGCGTGCGATGCAGCGCCTCGTCGTCCATCCAGCCGAGCATCAGCACCTCGCCGGTGTCGTACTGCTGCGCGATCGCCGCCATCAGGCCGCTGGAATCGCGCTTCAGCCGCGCCGCGATCGCCGGGTCCAGCCGTGACGGGCGGACGGCGTCTGTCATCATCGACCTCCTCACTCCCGGGTGCCATAGTGCACCGCTACAGCCTACGATCTCCAAGTGAGCAACTCGCGGGATGAACGCCTGGCGCTAGCCGCGCTGCTTGAGGAAACCGGCCCGGAGGCCGCCACGCTCTGCACGGGCTGGCTGACCGGGGACCTGGCGGCGCACCTGGTGCTGCGGGAGCACCGCCCGGACGCCGCCGCCGGGGTGATGGGCGGGCCCATCGCCCCGTACACCGCCCACGTCCAGCGACGCTACCAGCGGAAGCACACCTTCGCCGAGCTGGTCGAGCTGTTCAGGAACGGGCCGCCGCGGCTGTCCCCGTTCGCGCTGCCCGGCGCGGACGAGCAGGCGAACACGGTGGAGTACTTCGTCCATCACGAGGACGTCAGGCGGGCTCAGCCGGACTGGGAGCCGCGGGCGATCAGCGACGAACTGTCCGACGCCCTGTGGCGCCGGATGAGGGGCGCGCGGTTCTTCCTCCGCAAGTCGCCGGTCGGCGTCGAACTCGCCAGGGACGACGGCGGTAACGGCGGCGGGCCGTACCGGGTCACGGTGAAGAACGCGACGCCCACCGTCACCGTCATCGGCACGCCGGCCGAGCTGACGATGTGGGCGACGGGCCGGACCAGCGCCGCGCACGTCAGGTTCGACGGCACCGGGGAAGCGGTTGCCGCGCTCAAGGCGTGGCGCAGCTAGCCGGCCGGGCTAGCTGGTCAGCTGCCCATCTCCCGCTTGAGCCGCGCGAGTTCGTCCTCGACGTCCGCGGGACGCGCGGGCTGGGATGCCGCCGGGGGAACGACGAGCTCGCGGGTGTACGACTCGGGCTCGCGCCGCACCCGCCGCTCTTCCCGGTCCCTGCTGGCCTTGACCTCATGCCGCCGCCGCGCCCCCATGAGCTTGTAGGCGACGTACCCGCCGCCTGCGACGATGGCGACGAACGCGATCGCGGTCAGCAGGCCGAGGAACAGGTGGACCAAGGAATTGACGACGAAAAAGACGACGATCCCGCCGATCACGACGGCGCCGACCTTCAGCCAGTTCATCCCGGCGCCCCCTTTCTCTGAGTCAATTCGATAATAGTGGGAAGTCCGGACAGACGGGGCCGACGGCGGCCGGTCACCACCCCGGCAGGTGAGAGGATCCTAGGTATGCAGGCATTCGGTATCGACATCGGCGGCTCAGGGATCAAGGGGGCCCCGGTCGACGTGGCCACCGGCGAAATGCTGGGCGACCGGAAGAAGATCCCCACCCCGCGCCCGTCCACGCCAGACGCGGTGGCGGACGTGGTGCGCGAGCTCGCGACGTCGTTCGAATGGAAGGGTCTCACCGGCATCACGTTTCCCGGTGTCGTGACCGGCGGCACGGTCCGGACGGCCGCGAACGTCGACAAGTCCTGGATCGGGACCGACGCGGCGGGGCTGTTCAGCAAGGCCGTCGGCGGCGACGTGTCGGTGCTGAACGACGCGGACGCGGCGGGCATCGCGGAAATGATGTTCGGCGCCGGGAAGGGCGAGCGCGGCACGGTGCTCATGCTGACGTTCGGCACCGGGGTGGGCAGCGCGCTGTTCACCGGCGGCATGCTGGTCCCGAACACCGAGTTTGGCCACCTCGAGATCCGCGGCAAGGACGCGGAGTCCCGCGCCTCGGAGCGCGGCAAGGGGGAGCACAACTGGGGCTGGAAGGACTGGGCGCAGCGCGTCGACGAGTACATGCAGCACGTCGAGGCGCTGCTGTCGCCTGACCTCATCATCGTGGGCGGCGGGATCAGCAAGGAAGCGGAAAAGTGGGTGCCGCTGCTGACCAGCGTCCGCGCCAGGATCGTCCCCGCCACCATGCAGAACGACGCCGGCATCGTCGGCGCCGCGCTGGCGGCGGCCGGCATGGCCACCAGCCACACGACCACCGCGGGGGCGGAGGCGTCCGGGGCGGTCGCGGTGGCGGCCGCCCCTCAGCGGTAGGCGCATGAGCGGGCCGTCCGCGCACCGGGCACCCCGCGCACCGCGATGCGCGGACGGCAGTCGCTAGCTTTGCTGCTTGGACGCGCTGTTCCTGATCACGATCAGCCTGGCGTCCTTCGTGGCGCCGGTGACCGGGCCCGCGGCGAATACCAGCTGGCCAGACGCCAGGCTCTTCGCCGACGTGCGCGACCCGTCCGCACGGACGATGGACGCGCTGGTGAGCACCCAGGTCCACGTGGTTCCGTCGGTGGCCCGCACCGTCACGTCGGAGCCGGTGACCGACTGGATCGTGCCGCGCTCGAACGCCAGCGTGCGCGGCCCGTCCTTCTTAGTTTCGACGGTGAACTGCCCGTACATCCCGCCGAGCAGCCGGAGCCGGACGAGCGCCCGGCCGAGCCGGTGCACCGCGGCCGCCTTGGTCGCCGGGGTGCCGGCCGTCGGCGTCGTGGACGCCGCGTCGGCGAGCACGCCGTTCAGCACGGCCGCCTGGCCGGTGGCCCCGCTGGTCAGCGCGGACGATGCCGCGGGGGTGAGGTTCGGGCTGGAGCCGGAGAGGGCTTCGGTCACGGCGAACGCGCCGCCGGCCACGACGGCGCAGACCACGACGACCGCGGCGATCCGCCCGCGGTTCCGGCCGCCGTGCGGCGGTGGGCCGCCCTGCGGTGGCATGCCGCCGTATAGGGGCACGTTTGGTTGTGTCGCGTGTGCGGGCGGCGTTTCGCCGGGCCCGCCATTTGCGTACATGTTCGTCACGCGGATCAGTATTGCCACCGCGGCTAGGACCCCTGCGGGTAACCGCTGGGAGAACCCTTGGAACATCGCTCAGAATCTGTTAAGCGTTTCGGCGAGCCCGCCGCCCACTCCCAATCACGATCTTCCATCCGTGGCCCGCTTCTTGCTGTTATCTCCGGTGCGGGCGCTCGATCGCCCAGCCGCCCTTATCTCCAAAGTCCTCGGCACCACGCCGAGAGCTGTTCCGGAAGATGCGGGATGCAAAAAGCCCCCGGAGGGGCCATAACTATCCCTTATCTTCGCCGGCCAGGGCTGGGGCCTGGCATGCGGGAGGTTGCCGGGCTGAGGGGTGAAGAGAAGGCGGGCCGGCGAGTTGTTACCCGCCGGCCCGCCTTCACACGCACGCGTCAAAGAACCGTCCGCACTGTGGGGGGTTAGTACTGAGGGATTCTTCGCGCTAGCGCGTTTATCAGCAGCCGTCGTACGCGGACCAGTTGGACTGGCCGCCAGCCGCGATGGCGGTGTTGAACACCTGGTTCTGCTCGGAAACGCTCGCGTTGCCGAAGTCAGCCGGGTTACCGCCGTAGGCGGCCCAGGTCGACGCGCTGAACTGGTAGAGGCCGTAGTGGCCGCTGGAGTTCATGACCTGGCTGTTGCCGCCGGACTCGCGCGCGATGACGCACGACTGGAACGAGCCGCTGCCCGTGTAGGTGCTCGCGGGCTGGGTGACCGGCGCGGAGTACTGCTGCACCGGCGCGGACTCAGCGTCGGTCACGGGGGCCGACGTGGCCTGGACCGGAGCCGGGGCCGACGGCCCGAGGACCGACGGAGCGCCGGGGATCTTGGCCGGCTTGGCCGGGACGGTCAGCTTCTGACCGACCTGGATCACGTTCGCGTACCGGATCTGGCTGTGGTTGGCCCAGTACAGGACCGGCCAGTACGCCGGGTTGTTGTACACCCGCTTGGCGATGGCGCTCAGGCTGTCGCCGGACTTGACGGTGTACTTCGCGGGGGCCGCGGCGGCCTTCTTCGCAGCCGGCTTCGCGGCCAGGCGGACGACCGTGTCCAGCCGGACGGCAGGGGCGGCGTGCGCCGTGGTGTGCTTCACGGGTGCCTGCGCGGCCGAGGCGGCCGGCGCGTTGGCCAGAGCGAACGCGGCCGCGACGCCGAACAGCGCGGGTGCGGCCGCGACCGGCAGCCGGCGCGCGAAGCGGGGACGTGCGTGTTTTGCTGGGCTGCCCAAAGGGCTCCTTCCCGGGGAGGTCGCACTCACGAGGGAGGCCGCCTGGATCCGTGCCCGAGTTGAGCACGAGTCGCAAGCAGCCTCCGGAGCGCCTGACAGCAGGAGACACTAAGACGAATCGGTCAGAGGATCAAAAAGCGGCCTAAACCTTCAGAGACTTGCTACACTCCCCGGCCGCCGGCCCCGCTCCGGGCGTTCGAACCGCCCGGTCGAGCGGGGAAAACGGACAAGTGTCCGGCAAAGGATGACTAGCGATGGCCGGAACATAGTCATTCTGGGTGGTTTGGAAGATAGTCAGCGAACTGGGCGCCCTGCGGCCCGCAAAACTTCTTTTACCTGCCCGATTCGCAGCGTCCCGAAGTGGAAGACGCTGGCCGCCAGCACCGCGTCGGCGCCGGCCTCGACCGCGGGCGGGAAGTGGCCGAGCGCGCCCGCGCCGCCGCTGGCGATCACCGGGACGGTGACGGCCGCGCGGACCAGCCGGATCAGCTCCAGGTCGAACCCGGCCGTGGTGCCGTCGGCGTCCATGGAGTTCAGCAGGATCTCCCCCGCGCCGAGCTCGACCGCGCGGCGGGCCCAGTCCACGGCGTCGACGCCGGTTCCCGTGCGCCCCCCGTGCGTGGTCACCTCGAAGCCGCTCGGCGTGGGCGGCGCACCGGGCAGCACCCGGCGGGCGTCCACCGAGAGCACCACGCACTGCGACCCGAACTGCCGTGCCGCCTCGCCGAGCAGCGCCGGGCGGGCGATCGCGGCGGTGTTCAGCGAGACCTTGTCGGCGCCCGCGCGCAGCAGCGCGTCCACGTCCGCGCACGACCGGACGCCGCCGCCGACGGTGAGCGGGATGAACACCTGCTCGGCGGTGCGCCGCACGACGTCGTACATCGTTGTCCGGCCGCCGCTTGAGGCGGTGATGTCGAGGAACGTCAGCTCGTCGGCGCCTTCGGCGTCGTACCGCGCGGCCAGTTCCACGGGGTCGCCCGCGTCCCGCACGTCGCGGAAGTTCACGCCCTTGACCACCCGCCCGTCGTCCACGTCCAGGCAGGGAATGACCCGCACCGCGACGCCCATCACGGCCAGCCCAGCCCGGGCGCGGCGGCCCGGCGCTCGTCGGAGTCTTCGTCGGGCCCGGCCGCGGCCGCGGCGGCGCCGATGCCCGGCTTGTACGCCACGGCCTCGATCTCGACGAGCAGCCGCGGGTCGATCAGCGCCGCGACCTGGACCATCGTGGTCGCCGGCAGCACGTCGCCGAACGCTGCCTTGTGCGCCTCGCCGATCTCCGCCCAGCGAGTGATATCGGTCACGAACAGCCGGGTCCGCACCACGTCCGTCAGGGCCGCTCCGAGCTTCACCAGCGCCGCCTCGACGTTCGCGATCGCCTGGGTCAGCTGCGCCCCGGCGTTGCCCCCGTGCACGATCTCGCCACGGGAGACCGACGTGGAGCCGGTCACGAAGATGTAGTCGCCGGCGGCGACCGCCCGGGAGTAGCCCACGATCTGCTCCCAGGGCGCGTCCGACGACACCCGCCGGGTCGCGGTCATGACGCCACCTCCGCGAGCGCCTCTTCCAGCGTGAACTGGCCCGCGTACAGGGCCTTGCCGACGATCGCGCCCTCCACGCCGATCGGCACCAGGGTCGCGAGGGCACGCAGGTCGGCCAGCGACGAGACGCCGCCGCTGGCCACGACCGGCGCCATCGCGTGCGCGCAGACGTCCCGGTACAGGTCCAGGTTGGGGCCGCGCAGCATGCCGTCCTTGAGCACGTCGGTGATCACGTACCGGGCGCAGCCCTCGGCGTCGAGCCGGTCGAGCGCCTCGTACAGGTCGCCGCCCTCTTTGGTCCAGCCGCGGGCGGCCAGCGTCCTGCCGCGCACGTCGAGGCCGATGGCGACCTTCTCGCCGTGAGCGGCGATCACCGACCGGACCCACGCGGGGTTCTCCATGGCGGCGGTGCCGATGTTGACCCGGGCGCAGCCGGTCGCCAGCGCCCGCCGCAGGGAGGCGTCGTCGCGGATGCCGCCGGACATCTCGACCTTGACGTCCAGCTTGCCGACGACCTGCGCCAGCAGCTCCGCGTTGGAGCCGCGGCCGAAGGCGGCGTCCAGGTCGACCAGGTGGATCCACTCCGCGCCGGCGGACTGCCAGGCGAGGGCGGCGTCGAGCGGGTCGCCGTAGGACGTCTCTGACCCGGCGGCGCCCTGCACCAGCCGTACCGCCTGGCCGCCCGCCACGTCCACGGCGGGCAGCAGAACCAGCGAACTCACAACCTCTCCCGTCACTTAGTCACCTGTCGACCGCGCATTGACCCCGATCCGGCGAACGCGCCCCGGCGCGCAGCATGATCACCGCGAGCGGCCAGCTTCACAGCGTCTCCAGCCAGTTAGCGAGCACGGTAGCTCCCGCGTCGCCGGATTTCTCCGGGTGGAACTGGGTCGCGGCGACGATGCCCTGCTCGACGGCGGCGGCGAACGGCTCGCCGTGCTCGGTCACGGAGATCTTCGCCCGCGCCGCGAGCAGCGGCGCCGCGTCGGCCATCCGCAGCGCGTAGGAGTGCACGAAGTAGAAGCGGGTGCCGTCAGGGATGCCGGCGAACAGCGCCGAATCCGGCGCCACCGCCACCGTGTTCCAGCCCATGTGCGGTAGCACCGGGGCGGTGAGCCGCTCGACGGTGCCGGGCCAGACCCCGCAGCCTTCCGCGCGGACGCCGTGCTCGACGCCCGCCGCGAACAGGATCTGCATGCCGACGCAGATGCCGAGGACCGGGCGGCCCCGGTCGAGCCGGGCCGCGATCACCTTCTCGCCGCCGATGCCGCGCAGGCCGGTCATGCAGGCGGCGAACGCGCCGACGCCGGGCACGACGAGGCCGTCTGCCTCCAGGGCCGCGTCCGGGTCGGCGGTCACCGTGACGTCCGCGCCCGCCCGGGCCAGCGCCCGCTCGGCGGACCGCAGGTTTCCCGACCCGTAGTCGAGCACCGCGACGCGGCGGGTCATGGGAGGGTCCGGGCGGAGGGACGGGCCCGTTCTGGATAGTGCATTTAAAGGACGCCCTTCGTGGACGGAACCCCGCCAGCCCGCGGGTCGAAGGCGGCAGCCGCCCGGAGCGCGCGGGCGACGGCCTTGAACTGGGCCTCCACGATGTGGTGCGGGTTGCGGCCGGACAGCACGTGCACGTGCAGGCAGATGCCGGCGGAGAACGCGAGTGACTCCCAGATGTGCCTGGTCAGCGTGGTGTCGTAGCTGGCGCCGATCATCGGGGCCATGCCGTCGGGCTCCTCGTGCACCACGTAGGGGCGGCCCGACAGGTCGATGGCGGCGCGCACCAGCGTCTCGTCCAGCGGCACCAGCGCGTCGCCGAACCTCGTTATCCCGGACTTGTCGCCGAGCGCCTCGCGCAACGCCTGGCCCAGCGCGATCGAGGTGTCCTCGACCGTGTGGTGCGCGTCGATCTCGATGTCGCCCTTGGCGCGGACGGTCAGCGCGAGGCTGCCGTGCTTGCCGAGCTGGGTGAGCATGTGGTCGAAGAACGGCACCCCGGTCTCCACCTCGACCGGGCCAGGCCCGTCCAGGTCGAGGTCGACGAGCAGCTCGGTCTCTTTCGTCTCGCGGGTCACGCGTCCCACGCGGGTCACAGTGCCAGCACCTCCGTCAGCGCCGCCTTGAAGGCGGCTGTCTCTTCTGGCGTCCCCACCGTGACGCGCAGCCAGCCCTCCGGGCCGGTGTTCCTGATCAGCACCCCGCGGTCCAGCAGGCCCTGCCACACCGCTGCCCTGTCGCCGAACACGCCGAACAGCACGAAGTTCGCGTCGCTGTCCGCCACGGTGAGTCCGTGCCCGCGCAGCCATGCCACGAGGTCGTCGCGGCCTCGACGGAGCGCCTCGACCGTGGCGAGCGGCTCGTCTTTGTGCGCCAGCGCGGCGCGGGCGACCGCCTGGGTCACCGTGGACAGATGGTACGGCAGCCGGACCAGCAGCAGCGCGTCGATCACCGCGGGGTCGGCGGCCAGGTAGCCGAGCCGGGTGCCGGCGGCGGCGAACGCCTTGGACATCGTGCGGGTGACGACGAGCCGCGGCCGTCCCGGCAGCAGGGTGAGCGCGCTCGGCGTGCCGTCCCTGCGGAACTCGGCGTAGGCCTCGTCCACGACGACCATGCCTGGTGCCGCGTCGCACACGTCCGCGATGAGGTTGAGCGGGACGGAGGTGCCGGTGGGGTTGTTCGGGGAGGTGATGAACACGATGTCTGGCTGGTGGTGTTTCACCTGCTCGGCGGCCGTGGACATGCCGTAGTCGGCGTCGCGTTCGGCGGCGACCCACGTGGTGCAGGTGACTCGCGAGATCAGCGGGTGCATCGAGTAGGACGGCTCGAAGCCGAGCGCGGTCCGGCCCGGGCCGCCGAAGGCCTGCAGCAGCTGCTGGAGGATCTCGTTGGACCCGTTCGCGGCCCACGTATTGGCCGCCGTGATGGCGTGGCCCAAGTAGTCAGCCAGGTCCTTGCGCAGGTCGGTCGCGTCCCGGTCCGGGTACCGGTTCAGCGTGCCCGCCACGTCGGCCACCGCTTTCGCGATCGCCTGCCGCAGCGCCGGGCTCGGCTCGTACGGGTTCTCGTTGGTGTTCAGCTGGACCGGGACGTCAAGCTGCGGCGCTCCGTACGGGTGCAGGTCTTTCAGATCATCCCGAACGGGCAGTTGCTTCGCCTCTCCGGTCACCGGCTGCCCCTCGGGACGCGGGCCCGGACGGCGGCGACGTGCGCGGCGAGGTCCTCTGCGCCGCCGAGCGCGTCGACCCGCGGCGCGACATTGGCGAGGGAATCCCGGTCGCACTCGATGACGTTGACGACCTTGAGGTACGGGTACACCGACAGCCCGCTGGTGTGCCGCGCGGTGCCGCCCGTCGGGAGCACGTGGTTGGAGCCGGCCAGGTAGTCGCCGAGCGAGACCGGCGAGTAAGGGCCGACGAAGATGGCGCCCGCGTTGCGGATCTGGCCGGCGACCTTCGCGGCGTCCTCGGTCTGCACCTCCAGGTGCTCGGGTGCCCACGCGTCGGACACCGCCGCCGCCGCGGCGATGTCGTCGACGATGACGTAGCCGGCCTGGCCGCTGAGCGCGGTGGTGACGCGTTCCCTGTGCTTAGTGGCCGGGAGCTGCCGCTGTATCTCCTCGTCGACCCGCGCCGGCAGGGCCGCGTCCGGGGTGATGAGGAGGCAGGCGGCGAGTTCGTCGTGTTCTGCCTGGCCGATGAGGTCGGCGGCGAGGTAGGCGGGGTCGGCGGTGTGGTCGGCGATGATGCCGATCTCGGTGGGGCCGTTCTCCCCGTCGATGCCGACCTGGCCCTGCAGGATGCGCTTGGCGGCGGCGACGTACACGTTGCCCGGACCGGTGATCACGTCGACGGGGACGCACTCCCCGGTGCCGTAGGCGAACATCGCGAGCGCCTGGGCGCCGCCGGCCGCGTGGACTTCGGTCACGCCGAGCAGGGCGCAGGCGGCCAGCACCGCGGGGTGCGGCAGGCCGCCGAACTCTTGTTGCGGCGGGCTGGCGACGGCGATCTCGCTGACTCCGGCCGCCTGGGCCGGCACCACGTTCATGACCACGGACGACGGGTAGGCGACGAGGCCGCCCGGCACGTAGACGCCGGCCCTGGTGACGGGGATGAACCGGGTGGAAACGGTAAGCCCTGGGGCGGGCGTGGTGTCCGCGCGGCCGGGGAGCTGGGCCTCGTGCACCACCCGGGCGCGGCGCGCTGCCTCCTCGAGGGCGTCCCTGACCTGCGGGTCGATGGTGTCCAGGGCGTGCTGCAGGGCTTCCCCGGGGACGCGGGTATGCGCCAGGTCCACGCCGTCGAATCGCCTGGTGTACTCGCGGACCGCCGCGCCGCCGCGGACGCGCACGTCCTCAGTGATCGGCTTTACCAGGGCGGCGGCGCGATCCACGTCGAGGGCCGCGCGCGGCAGCACGCCGTCGAGCGCCTGCCTGGTGAGCCCGTCCGCGGCGCGACCGCGCAGGTCAATAACGGTGGTGACGGGGCTGACCCCGCTGTCCGAAGTCACCCGCCCAGTCTACGAAGACCGCAGGCCGGTCGCAGAACCGT
>Ga0335075_10011908_pt1 | contig 13150 bp, 9 predicted proteins | sample Lox_Sample_24_FD_206723 | JGI IMG/M metagenome (GOLD analysis project Ga0335075, IMG submission 206723) | Soil microbial communities from Loxahatchee National Wildlife Refuge, Florida, United States - Lox_Sample_2.4 | ecosystem: Environmental > Terrestrial > Soil > Wetlands | place: USA: Florida... | reverse complement strand
CAATGCATAGGGGCCGAACCGTACCAGGGCGGCGCTCAGCCTCCCGAGAGCTGAGACCATCCTCGCTGGTACGGAGAACGAACCGCGCGGCAGGACATGCCGAACGGTCCGCCGTAGACTCGTGGGGCCGGCATGACTCGCCGGGCTCAGGGACTGGCCGCCTGCTTGTTTACCGACGCCTGGTAGATCTGCTCGATCGACGACTCAAGCCGGGCGTTGAACTGCTCGTCGGTCTGATTCTCCGTCAGCCCTTCGAGAAGCGCGCGCGAGAAGCTGGCGATGAGCGTGGGATCGCGTGCGAGCCGCGTGCAGGCCTCGTCGCGGCTGTAGCCGCCCGACAAGGCGACGATCCGCAGGACGCGCGGGTCAGCTGCCAGGTCGCCGTACAAGCCAGGCCGGGTCGGGATGGTGATCTTCAGCATTACCCTCGCGTCCGCTGGCAGGGCCTCGACGTGCTTGGTGATCGCGTCGCGCAGCAGCGTCTCAGCCTGCTCCTTGCGCGGGCTGAAGATGCTGACTTCGGGCTCGATGATCGGTACGAGGCCGGCGGCCATGATCCGGTTCGCGTAGTCAAACTGCTGGTCAGCGATCGCCAAGATGCCGGCCTCGTCGGCGTCGTTGATCACCGACCGCATCTTGGTTCCGAACATCCGGTGCCGCTGCGCGCGTTCAAGCAGATCATCGAGGGTGTCGATGGGCTTCATGAGCTGGACGCCGTGCTGCTCGGGGGCAAGCCCCTTGTCGACCTTCAGGAACGGCACCACCTTCCTCTCCTGCCACAGATACTGCGCCGTGGCGACGCCGTCGACGTCGCGCTCCATGGTCTGCTCGAACAAGATCGCCGCAAGAACGCGCGAGCCGTCAAGCGCAGGGCTGGTGAGCACGCGGGTCCGCATGGCATGGACCAGATCGAACATCTCCGCCTCAGAGCTGTAGCGGTCCCGCCCGATGCCGTACTCGGCAAGCGCCCTGGGCGTGCTGCCGCCACTCTGGTCAAGGGCAGCGAAGAAACCGCGTCCGGTCCTCACCTTCTCGGACTGGGTTGTGTTCACCTGCTCATTCTGGCACCAGTGTTCCCGCCAGGAGCATGTCGGCGCGGCCTGGTCGCGCGAGCCGCTGGGTGTGTCGGCACTGCTGGCGCCGTTAGCTGCTACCGCGACGGGAAGGGCCGGGCCGAGTGCCGGTGAGCGCAGGCGGCCGCACCGGCAGCATCAGGCTGAGTTCTGGCTGCCTGCTCGCGGGCGAGGAAGGAGCCGAGCTCGCCGATGGTGGACATCAGCGGCGCGGGGAACACCACGGTGGTGTTCTTGTCCGACGCCGCGCCGAGCGCGGCCGCGGCCAGCGACTCGCCCTCCGCGTTGATGATCTTCGCGCGCTTCTCCCGCTCGGCCTCGGCCTGCCGGGCCATCGTCGGCGCGCTTGCCCGCGTTGCTGGATGCAGCCAGAGGACGCAATCATCTCGGCGAGACCCCGAAGCTGGCCGTCACCGTATCCGGTGTCGAATTCCAGAAGGCCGTGCTGACCGTCAGCGACTAGCTGATCTGGCTGTCGCCGGCCCCGATAGCCGTGCTCGTCATTCGAGCTGTTCCGCGGCGCCGGGATCCTTGTGCTCGCCAAGCTGTGGCTGAACCTGGGCGTCGCCCAGATCAAGAGCCTGACCTTCCCCGAGCTGGCCAGCCGCGGGGCACCTGACCCCGTTCGCCGCCCGCGCCCGCGGCCGGATCTGGGCCCGGCCGCGGTCCGCCCGGCGATGACCTGGTCCGCGGTCGGCACCAAGGTCCTGGCCACCCTGCCGGTCGGCTTCGGACTGAGTCTGGTCACGGCGATCAGCTGGCCGCTGATCGGCTTCACCTGGGCATACGCGATTGCCTGGGTATTCGTCGAGGACTGGCCCAAGCTCGCCATCTACGGGCACCTCAGCCATGGCAGCGGTCATCATCAGCGGTTCCTGCGCCGCGTGCAGGAGCGCCTCCAGCCTGGGGTCATGACCCGACCGCCGGACGAGGAGCAGACTGGGGAACATGAACTCGAACCCAGGCCGGACCCGCGACGACGCATGTCTGCGGCACGGCAGTCACGCACAGCCAGGAGTTTTCAGATGAACCCGGCGCGTGACCTGACGGCGCTGCCGGACCTGCTGCATGATGCTGCTCAGGCCGGGCCGGTCCGGACCCGCCGGCCCGTGTATGTGGACCTGCTGCCGCCGTGCAACGCGGGCTGCCCGGCCGGTGAGAACATTCAGGCCTGGCTCGCCGACATCGAGGCCGGGGCGCCGGAGCGGGCGTGGCGGCAGCTGACCGCCGACAACCCGCTGCCGGCCATTCACGGGCGGGTCTGCTATCACCCGTGCGAGAGCGTGTGCAACCGTGCCGAGCTGGACAGCGCGGTGTCGATCCATAGCGTGGAACGGTTCCTGGGCGACCTGGCGCTCGAGCAGGGCTGGCGGTTCGGCGCGCCGGCGGAGCGCACCGGCCGGCGCGTGCTCGTCGTCGGCGCCGGGCCCAGCGGGCTATCGGCCGCCTATCACCTGGCCAGCCGCGGGCATGAGGTGGAGATCCGGGACGCCGGCGGCGAGCCGGGCGGGATGATGCGCTACGGCATCCCGGCCTACCGGCTGCCGCGCGGCGTGCTAGCCGGAGAACTCGCCAGGATCGAGGCGCTCGGAGTGCAGGTCATTTGCGGTCACCGAGTCACCGACCTGGGCGCCGAGCGGGCGGAGGGCCGGTTCGACGCGGTGTTCGTGGCCGCGGGCGCGCACCTGTCCAGGCATGTCGACATCCCGGCGCGGGACGCCAGCAAGATCATCGACGCGGTGCCGTTCCTGCGCGAGGTGGCGTCCGGGTCCCGCCCGGTGGTCGGCCGCCGGGTCGCGGTCTACGGCGGCGGGAACACCGCGATGGACGCGGCCCGGACAGCGCGGCGGCTGGGCGCCGACGACACGATGATCGTCTACCGGCGCAGCAGGGCGCAGATGCCCGCGCATGAGGAGGAAGCAACCGAAGCGGAACAGGAGGGTGTGCGCATCAACTGGCTGCACACGATCACGGCGTTCGACGGCCCGGAGATGACGGTGGAGGTGATGGATCTAGACGACCAGGGCCGCCCGCATCCGACCGGGCGGCTGGAGACCCTGGCGGCGGACACCCTCATCATGGCTGTCGGGCAGGACGCCGACACCGGCTTCCTGCGCCAGGTGCCCGGGGTTGAGTTCCGGCCCGACGGGACGGTGGTGGTGTCGTCATCGATGATGACCGGCTGCCCGGGTGTGTTCGCCGGCGGGGACATGGTGCCCGCCGAGCGGACCGTCACAGTCGGCGTCGGGCACGGCAAGAAGGCGGCCCGGTTCATCGACGCGTGGCTGCGCGGCGAGGAGGCAGTCTTGCCGCCGAAGCATGAGGTCGCGGAATTCGGGCTGCTCCACCCGTGGTATTTCGCCGACGCCGCGGCGCGGCTTGAGCCTGAGCGTGACCCGGCCGAGCGGGTCGCCGACTTCACCGAGGTGACCGGCGGTCTTACCCCGGACCAGGCTGTGTACGAGGCGGCCCGGTGCCTGTCGTGCGGGAACTGCTTCGAATGCGACGGCTGCCTGGCCGCGTGCCCGGAAGACGCGGTGATCAAGCTGGGCCCGGGCAGCCGCTACCGGTTCGACTACGACAAATGCACCGGCTGCGGGATCTGCGCCGGGCAGTGCCCGGTGCACGCGATCGACATGACCGGCGAGCCAGCGTGACCAGGGTGACTGTCGACGGGAACGAGGCAGCCGTCTCGGCCGCCTACCGGCTGAACGAGGCCTGCTGCATCTACCCGATCACCCCGTCCTCGCCGATGGCCGAACTGGCCGACGCGTGGTCGGCCCAGGGCCGCCCGAATGTATGGGGCAGCGTGCCCACGGTGGTGGAGATGCAAAGCGAGGGCGGCGCGGCCGGCGCGCTGCACGGGGCGCTGCAGGGCGGGGCGCTGGCCACCACGTTCACCGCTTCGCAGGGCCTGCTGCTGATGATCCCGAACATGTACAAGATCGCCGGGGAGCTGACCCCGGCGGTGCTGCACGTGGCATCCCGGTCGCTGGCCGCTCAGGGCCTGTCGATCTTCGGCGACCACTCAGACGTGATGGCGACCCGCCCGACGGGGTTCGCGCTGCTGGCGTCGGCGTCGGTCCAGGAGGCGCACGACCTGGCCGCAGTGGCGCAGGCGGCGACGCTGGCCAGCCGGGTGCCGTTCGTGCACTTCTTCGACGGGTTCCGGACCTCCCACGAGCTGAACACGATCGAGCTGATGTCCGATGATGACCTGCGGGCGCTGGTGCCCGAGGAGCTGGTCCGCGCCCACCGGGCCAGGGCGCTGTCCCCGGATCATCCGTTCATCCGCGGCACCGCGCAGAACCCGGACACCTACTTCCAGGCCAGGGAGACGGTGAACGCGTTCTACGCCGCCGTTCCCGCTGCCGTCACCGCGGCTCTGGCCGCGCTTGCCGAGCGGACGGGCCGCCGCTACGGGCTGATGGACTACACGGGGCACCCGGAAGCCGAGCGGGTCATCGTGGTCATGGGCTCGGGCGCGCAGACCGCGGCGCAGACCGCGACCCATCTCGCCGCGCGGGGCGAGAGAGTGGGCGTGGTCCAGGTGCGGCTGTTCCGCCCGTTCCCGGCCGCCGCGCTGCTGGCGGCACTGCCGGTCAGCGCCCGGCGTGTAGCGGTGCTGGACCGGACCAAGGAACCGGGGTCGCTGGGCGAGCCCCTGTTCCTGGACGTGCTGGCCGGGCTCGCCGAGGCGCACGCCGCGGGCGGCGTAGCCGTGATGCCGGTGGTGACTGGCGGCCGGTACGGGCTGTCGTCGAAGGAATTCACTCCGGGCATGGTCGCAGGGATCTTCGCCGAGCTGGCCCGCGACCATCCCCGGCCCCGGTTCACGATCGGCATCAACGACGACATGGGCGGCATCAGCCTGCCTTATGACCCGGGGCTGGACATCGAGTCAGCGGGCACCGTACGGGCAGTGTTCTTCGGCCTCGGGTCGGACGGGACGGTGGGCGCGAACAAGAACACCATCAAGATCCTGGGTGTCGACCGCGGCCGGCACGGCCAGGGCTATTTCGTCTACGACTCGAGAAAATCCGGCTCCGAGACGGTGTCCCACCTGCGGTTCGGGCCGGATCCCATCCGGGCGCCTTACCTGATCGGGCAGGCCAGCTTCGTCGGCTGCCACCAGCCGCGGCTGATCGAGCGGGCTGAGGTGCTGGGCCGGGCGGCCCCCGGCGCGACCGTGCTGCTCAACACCCCCTGCCCGGCCGCACAGGTGTGGGATTCGCTGCCCCGCGAGGTGCAGGAGCAGGTCCTGCACAAGCAGATCGAGCTGTACGCGGTCGATGCCGGCGCCGTGGCCCGCGGGGCGGGCCTGGGCGGGCGGGTCAACACCGTCCTGCAGACCTGCTTCTTCGCGATCTCCGGCGTACTGCCCCGCGAGGAGGCGATCGGCGCGATCAAGGACTCGATCACCAAGACCTACGGCCGACGCGGGCCTGAGGTCGTCGCCCGCAACCACGCCGCCGTGGACGCCGCGCTGGCCGGCCTGCGCCGGGTGGATGTGGCGGGCCGGGTCACCGCCACCCGCCGCGTCGCGGCTCCCGTGCCGGCTGACGCGCCGGAGTTCGTGCGCACCGTGACCGCGGCGATGATGGCCGGGCACGGCGACGACCTGCCGGTCAGCGCGCTGCCCGCCGACGGCACCTACCCCAGCGGCACCACCCGGTATGAGAAGCGCAAGATTTCCGACGAGGTCGCGGCCTGGGATGCGGACCTGTGCATCCAGTGCGGCAACTGCAGCTTCGTCTGCCCGCACAGCGTGATCCGGTCCAAGTTCTACGACGCGGCCGCGCTGGCAGGCGCGCCGGAGAAGTTCGAGTCCGCGCCGCTCACCTCACGCGGCCTGCCCGATGCCCGGTACAGCCTGCAGGTCTATGTCGAGGACTGCACCGGGTGCGGGCTGTGCGTGGAAGCTTGCCCGGTCACCGACCCCGATGACCCCGGCCGGCACGCGATTAACCTCGCCCCCCTCGAGCCGCTGATCGCCGCCCAGCGGGAGTCGATCGCATTCTTCGAGACACTGCCGTTCAACGACCGGCCCCGGGTCGACTTCGGCACCGTCCGCGGCACCCAGTTCCTGCAGCCGCTGTTCGAGTTCTCCGGCGCCTGCGCCGGCTGCGGCGAGACCCCGTACCTGAAGCTGCTGTCCCAGCTGTTCGGCGACCGGCTCATGATCGCGAACGCGACCGGTTGCTCGTCGATCTACGGCGGCAACTTGCCCACCACACCGTGGAGCACCGACGCCGCCGGCCGCGGGCCGGCCTGGTCGAACTCGCTATTCGAGGACAACGCCGAGTTCGGCCTGGGCTTCCGGCTCACAGCCGACCTGCACCTGCGGCTGGCCAGGGACCGGCTCGCGGAGCTGGCCGGGCCGGTCGGGCCGGACCTGGCGGCCGAGATTCTCACCGCGCCGCAGCGCCGCGAGTCGGAGTTCGCCGCCCAGCGCGGCCGGGTCGCCGAGCTAAAACGGCGCCTGGACCGGCTCGACGCCGACGCGAACCCTGCAGTGGCCGACCTGGCCAGCGTCGCAGGCCACCTGGTGCGGCGCAGCGTGTGGCTCGTCGGAGGCGACGGCTGGGCCTACGACATCGGCGCTGGCGGGCTGGACCACGTGCTCGCCAGCGGCCGGGACGTGAATGTGCTGGTGCTGGACACCGAGGTGTACTCCAACACCGGCGGGCAGGCGTCCAAGGCCACACCGCTCGGCGCGGTCGCGAAGTTCGCCGCCGCCGGCAAGAAGGTGCCGAAGAAGGACCTGGCGCTGCAGGCCATCGCGTACGGCAACGTGTACGTTGCCCGGGTGGCGATGGGCGCCGATCCGCAGCAGACCCTGACCGCGCTGCGCGAGGCCGAGGCCTACGACGGGCCCTCGCTTGTGATCGCCTACAGCCACTGCATCGCGCACGGGATCGAGAAAGACGGCGTCACCCTGCGCAACGGGATGGACCAGCAGTACCGGGCCGTCGCCAGCGGGTACTGGCCGCTGATCCGCTACGACCCGGTGCTGCGCGCCCGCGGCGTCAACCCGTTCCTGCTGGACTCGCCCCGGCCGCGCATACCGTTGGCCGCCTACACCGGGAACGAGCTGCGCTACCGCATCCTGGCGCGCACCGACCCGGCCGAGGCTGAGCGGCTAGCGGGCCTGGCCCGCCAGGAGGTCAGCCAGCGGTGGGCGACCTATGAGGAGATGGCCGTCCGCGGGGCCGAGCGGTTCCCGGACACCGCCCGCGGGAGCAGCTGATGGACCTAACCACCCGCTACCTCGGGCTGACGCTCCGCAACCCGCTGGTCGCGTCGGCCGGCCCGATCGCCCAGACCCAGACCGGGATCCGGCAGCTGGCCGACGCCGGGGTCGGCGCGGTGGTGCTGCCCTCGCTGTTTGAGGAGCAGATCCGGGCCGAAGCCGCGCGGGACGCCGCCCTGGCCGAGGCCGGGGCCGACAGCTTCGCTGAGGCGCTCACCTATCTGCCCGCCGCCGACCCCGACGCCGGGCCGAGCCAGTACCTGAGCCTGCTGGAGCGGGCAGTGAAGGCAGTCGACATCCCGGTCATCGCCAGCCTGAATGGCGTCAGCCCCGGCGGGTGGACCGGGTACGCGGCCGCCATCCAGGACTCGGGTGCCGCGGCGGTCGAGCTGAACGTCTACTACCTGCCCGGCGACCCGCTCACCTCCGGGCGGGAGGTCGAACAGCGCCACCTCGACACCCTCACCGCGGTCAAGGCGGCCGTCACCATCCCGGTGGCGGTCAAGCTCGGCCCCTACTTCAGCTCCCCTGGTGAAGTCGCCATCCGCCTGGATGAGGCCGGCGCCGACGGGCTGGTGCTGTTCAACCGGTTCATGCAGGCCGGCATCGACCCCGAGACCCTTGCCGTCACCAGCCGCATCCACCTGTCCGGCCCGGCCGAGGCCGGCCTGCCCCGGTCCTGGATCGCCCGGCTGCGCGGCCGGGTCCGGGCGTCCCTGGCCGCCAGCACCGGCGTCGAGGACTCGGCCGACGTGGCCGCCTACCTGCTTGCCGGCGCCGACGTGGTGATGACCACCTCGGCACTGCTGCGCCACGGGCCCGGCCACGCCGCCGTGCTGCTCGATGGGCTCTCCGCCTGGATGGACCGCAAGGGCTTCGCCGCCGTGGATGACGTGCGCGGGAAGCTGGCCGCCGCTGCAGCCGGCGAGCGGGCCTACGGGCGGGTCGGCTACCTGCACGCTATCCAGGAAGCAACCCGCTCCTTCAGCCCCCGGTAGCCCAGGCCGGAAGCCCGGCATCCGCAGGCCTTTTGCCTCTGGCCCCATAGGAATCGCAGCGGTGGGATGAGTTCAAGGGAGGAGCAGACTAGCTGCTCGGGTCGCGGTTCATGCGCGCGACGGTCAGGGTGCGGCCTCCCGGAAAGGAAGTGCCGGCGATGACAGGATCGGCGCTGGCCCTCATAGTCATCCCCATCGTGATGGTGATCGCGCTGGCCGCGTGGCTGGCGATGATCTTTTACGCGGATGCTCATCCTAGGTACGTCCGCCACGGCGCGGCGTCCGGGCCCCGAGCCGCCCGCGGTGACGAGCACGGTCAAGATGTTTTGCCGGAGCTGGCCCTGACGGGACCGGGAGCAACAGGCGGCAAGCAGAGCGCGACAGTTCCCGGAGGCAGCGGTGCCCACGACCCGGCGCCCGCGGAACCGGGCCGACAGGCCGCATAGGCATCCCGGCCACAAAGGATGCGCCTGCGACCGCGTCAGCGATGGGCGCGGATCGTCCCAGCCCCTCGCTCGTGGCCTATGGCGGCACGCAGCGACTGCTGTGCTCCCATGGCGATGCCGAGGATGATCGAATGCACTGCCAGGACGACGAGCAGGAAGCCCCCGCCGGCGAGTGCCTGGGCGATCGGGTAGCTGAGACTCGGTGGGGCCCGATGACCACCGCGGAGCCCTCGGCAGACCGGTCAGAACCGTGGCTCGGCAACCAGCTTCGCGAAAGCCGCGAGCCGGCGACGAGAGACGGACTGACGCCAGCCCTGTCTTTCTACCGTTCCCGGACGTTAGCGTGAAGGCTGCTGGCGAGAAGCCGCGCCGCTCGGAAGCGAGCCTGCCACGCATGCCAAGTACTGAGGTCCTTGCGCGATCAAGCCGTGCTGGCGGTCGGTCAGCCGCTGGCGGTGGAGGCGGTTGACGGTGAGCTGCCAGAGTTCAGCTCTGGTGGTGTCGGCGTACTGGCGAGCCGCGTCTTCATCGCCGCGAGTTCTTGGTCCACCCCGGCGGCTGACCCGGCCGCGTCGAGTTCCTTCTGGATGTCGTCGGTATTGCCGCCCAGGTCTTCCAGGACGCCGGACTGCAGCAGCTCGTCCATGGCCCCGGCCCGCGCCTGCAAGCTTGCGATCTTGTCCTGCGCGCGCTGGAGCGCCGCGCCCGAGTCGCCGAAGCTCTTGGAGATGCCCGCGGCATCCTCGTTTACCGAGGCGCTCGCCTGGGCCGCGGTGTACTGGGCCTTCAGCAGTTCCTTCTGGGACCGGAAAGTGTCGACCCGCTGCTGCAGCTGGCTGAGGGTCTGCTCGAGCTTCTGTTCCTGCTCGGTCAGCTCCTGGTGCTGCGGCCGCATGCCGTCGATCTGCTGCTGGGCGGCGGCCTTGCGGGACAGGGCCTCTCTAGCCAGGTCCTCTTTGCCTTGCGCAAGCGCGGCCTGAGCCTGATCCTGCAGGTGGGCAGTTGACTGCTGCAGTTGCCGTTCCTGCAGCTCGATCCGCTTCCGTGAGGAAGCGATATCCACCAGCGCCTGGCGGACCCTGGTGATGTGGTCCAGCATCTGCTCGTAGGAGTAATCGAGCATCTCGCTGGGGTTCTCGGCGGAGTCCAGGGCCTTGTTCGCCTTGGCTGCGACGATGTCGTGAGCTCGCTGGAAGAGACTCATGTCGACCTGCTCCCTGCTGGTGGTGAGCCGAACGCGGGGTACGGCACCGCCCTGGCGTCCAGAGACGCTGCCCGGACCGGCCAGCAGCGAAGTTGTCCTGCTGGCAAGTGCCTGGCGCGAACTCTGCCGGCATACTTCAGCATCACGGCTTGGCGCGCTCCCGCGTAGGGTCAAACGTCCCGCACATCTCGGCGTTCGCCGTCCGCATGGCCAGGTCAGAAGAGCGATGGCGATCACCATGTGCTGATGCCGGCGTGGCCAAGTAGACCGGGCCGACGAACTTAGCCGGTCCCCCGGTCGAGGCCGCTGCGGGTTGCCTGGCAGGGCCTAAAGGTTGCCAGCCTGGACAGCCGTCAGCGCCAGCGTGTAGATGATGTCGTCGACCGTGGCGCCGCGGCTGAGGTCGTTGACCGGCTTGGCCAGACCCTGCAGCATCGGGCCAATGCTCACCACGTTCGCGCTGCGCTGTACGGCCTTGTAGGTGGTGTTACCGGCGTCGAGGTCGGGGAAGATGAAGACGGTTGCGCGCCCGGCCACGGTACTGCCGGGCCGCTTAGCCTGGCCGACCGACGCGATGGCGGCGGCGTCGTACTGCAGGGGGCCGTCGACGGCCAGGCCGGGTTCGCGCTCGCGCACGATCTGGGTGGCCCTGGCGACCTTGTCGACGTCGCTGCCCGCCGCCGAGCTGCCGGTGCTGAAGCTGATCATCGCCACCCGCGGCTCGATGCCGAACGCCCGCGCCGACGCCGCGCTCTGGATGGCGATGTCAGCCAGATCCTCAGCGCCGGGCTGCGGGTTGATCGCGCAGTCGCCGTAGATGACTACCTCATCGGGCAGGCACATGAAGAACACCGACGACACGAGGCGGCTGCCAGGTCCGGTGCCCAGGATCTGCAGCGCGGGCCGGACGGTGGCAGCGGTGGTGTGTACGGCGCCGGACACCATCCCGTCGGCCTCGCCCGACCAGACCATCATGGTCGCGACGGTGACTGGGTCCGCCAGGTGCTCGCGGGCCATCTCCTCGGTCCAGCCGCGGTGGCGCCGCAGCCTCGCCAAAGGCGCGACGTACTGCTCGGCGATAGCCTGCGGGTCGACCACCGTGACAGCGTCGGGCAGGCGCAGGCCGAGGCTGCGGACCAGTCCGGTCACCTCGCCGGGCGGCCCGAGCAGAACGCTTCGGGCGATGCCCCGCTCGGCGCACGCGACCGCGGCGCGCACGGTGCGAGGCTCGGTGCCCTCGGGCAACACCAGGCACGCGTCGGCCGCGCGCGCACCCTCGACCAGCTGGTACCGGAACGCTGCAGGGCTTAGCCGGCGGGACCGTGACGGGCTGGCCAGCGAGTCCACCCAGGACCCGTCCAGCGCGTCCGCGACGTTGCCAGTCACAGCCTCAATCCGCTCCACGTCATCGGCCGGCAGCCCGGGATCGACCTCGCGCACCCGGCTGGCGGTCTCGTAGCTGTCGTCATCCACGACAAGGATCGGCAGTCCAGAAGCGGACGTCGCCTGCGTGAGCTCCCGCACGCGCGGGTCGGGCTCGATCCCCGCGCTCAGCAGCAGCCCGGCTAGCTGGGTCCCGTTGAGGGCGGCCAGGCACGCAGCCATGATGACGTCGTGCCGGTCGCCGGGCACCACCACGAGCCGACCGCCGGTCAGCACTCGCAGGCCGCCTGGCACGCCCTGCGCGAACACCGCGACGTCCTGGATCCGCCGCGATAGGTCCCCCTCGCTGACCACTCGCGGCCGCAGGGCGCGCACCAGGTCGGCTACCCGCGGCCACGTCAGCTCCCGCCGATACGGCACCCCAGCAATAAGGCGCAGTCCCCGCATCTTCAGTGCGGCCTCCAGCCGCGGGGCAGCCAGGGCATCGCCAGCAGGCAGGTCATGCACCACGCAGCCAACGACCCGCGCTGCCTCGCCCGACAGGTATCCCCTCGCCGTAATGGCCAGGGTCTCAGCCACATTCTCCGCGGCCGCGCCAAGCCGGTCCTTCCGCGCACCGACCGCCCGAGCCGCCGCACTGTCGCCGCAAGGAGGTCCCGGCGGCCGGCGGGCTGTCACAACCACGTCGGCATCCAGGGCACGCGCCAACGCCTGATTGAACTCCGCGGCATACAGGCCGGCCGGGCTATGGCCGAGCGCCTCGACCACCACGATGTCGCGGCTGTCAAAGACTGGCCGCCAGGCAGCCACGATCCTCTCCAGCACCACGTCGGTGCCGCCCTCCGCCAGCTGCTTCGCTAGATCGGGGACAGTGAGGGGTTCCAGCGGACGCAGCGCAGTCATGGCCGCGAGCAGCCCGGCGGTCTGGTCAGGATCCCCGTCCGACCGCGGCTCGGCAACCGGCTTGACGAACGCCACGTCCACGCCCCGCCGGTCCAGCGCCCGGACTATCCCCAGACACGTCTCGGTCAGGCCGGCACCGGCTGCGGCGGGAACCACCAGCAAGCTCCGGGCCATGACGGCCATCCTTCGGTAAGCACCCGAACCCGTCAACCAGCGCCGCCCCCCGCCCCGACTCACGCGGCCGGCCAGGGTCTGCTGTACCTGATGCTGGCTCAACGGTATGCGCGGTCGCGGCGCAGCGCCACCAGCCGGGAACGCGGCCGGCCTCCTGGCATGTGAGTCGTCGGGCTGGCCACGTTCCCGGCAAGGAGGTCGAGCGGGTTAGAGGCTGCGGTGAGCCGTTCCTGGAAGACCAGGTCGATCCGGCGCCGCACGGCCCTGGGCTGGCGGGCGACATCGAACCCGGCGACGCTTGCCCGGCCGCCACTGAGCCGCGCCAGCGTGCAGAGCATCTTCACCGCGGTCGTCTTCCCGGCCCTGTTCGGCCCCAGGAACGCGAACACCTCGCCAGGCGCGACCGTGAACGAGACGTCCCGCGCGGCCTCGACACCGTCGTACCGCTTGGACAGCGAGCAGACCTCGACTCCCTTGCATCATCGATGCTGCTCGCCGGCCGGAGGTCCGGCAGGGCCGCGGGTCCCCCACGCCAGGGACCTCGGTTAGTTCGACGGGCCCGGGTACCAAACGTCAAGCACGGCTACCTCGCGCCGTCCAGGCTGCTAGGCCGGGTCGGGGCTGGTGCCGCCGTTGGCTGCCGCGAGCGGGACTGGTCGGTCCGGGCTGATTGGCGTGGGCGTGACGGTCACGGCCGCGCGGCCAGCAGCAGGCTG
>Ga0335075_10011907_pt1 | contig 13150 bp, 11 predicted proteins | sample Lox_Sample_24_FD_206723 | JGI IMG/M metagenome (GOLD analysis project Ga0335075, IMG submission 206723) | Soil microbial communities from Loxahatchee National Wildlife Refuge, Florida, United States - Lox_Sample_2.4 | ecosystem: Environmental > Terrestrial > Soil > Wetlands | place: USA... | reverse complement strand
AGCCGGTGAAGCGCGCGTATTCGCAGAGGTTCTCCCGGCCGGCGCGGCAGTAGCGGCAAAGGCCGCAGGCGTGCGCGAGCCAGGGGACACCGACCCGATCGCCGGGACGAAAGCGGGTGACCGCTCGACCGGCCTCGGCGACCCGTCCGACGACCTCATGGCCGGGAGTCACGGGATAGTGGATGTGGGGCAGCTCGCCATCGAGGAGGTGCAGGTCCGTGCGGCAGACGCCGCAGGCTTCGACCGTGATGCGGAGCTGGTGCTCGGTGAGAGGGGGCAGTGTCACCTCCTCGAGCCGCAGCGCGGCGCCAGGGTCTGTGAGGCGCATAGCTTGCATGACGGTCCTCCGAGCTTGCATTATATACAAATCTGCAATACAATTTGACTTTCTGAATTTGACTCTATATTGGTATTACGTCCCGCATATGGAAGAGCTCATTGCATTCTCGTTTCGCATTCCACGCTCCCTCGCCCAGGGCACGGAAGCGGCCGCAAGAGAGATGGGACTGAGCAAGTCCGAGTACGCACGTCGCGCCATCGAGGAGCTCAATCATCGCGTGATGCAGCAGCGCATCGCTGCGCTCTCGCACCGCTTGGCCTCCTCGAGTGCCGCGGCCGCGGAGTCGATGGATTCTACGAGCGCGGACGGCCTTCCGTGAGTCAGGTCCAGCGCGGTGAAGTTTGGGCGGTCGACTTTGAGCCTCAGACTCATCGCCAGGAGCCCGGCAAGAAGGAGCGCCCGGCACTCGTCATTCAGACAGACGCCCTCAATAGGGCCGGTCACCCGACCACCATTGTCATCCCTGGCACCAGCCAGGTGGCATCAACACCACCCGCCGATCTTTTCCCGCTGCGCGTGCGGATTCAAAAGACGGGCGATCTCGAGCACGACACCGACCTGCTCATCGATCAGGTGCGAGCCATCGCCAATGCCCGGCTCATGCACAAGTACGGCACCGTCAGCCCGAACGTGCTGAAGAGGGCGGAAGAGGCCTTGCGGCTCCTCACCGGCCGCTGATCAGGCGGCAGGCTTCGCCCGCTCGGGTTTGCGCTCGGATGCAGGAGGAACGACGACGCCGCAGGTAATGATCATCTTCATGGCAGCATCGACCGACATGTCGAGCTCCACGATGTGGCGGCGCGGCAGAATGGCGAGGTAGCCACCGGTCGCATTCAAGGCGGCCGAGATGTAGACGCAGGCGTGCGGCTCACCGGTCTTCTCGGAGACTTCGGGCACGTCCTCGGCGGTGAGAAACCCAAGGCTCCAGACACCCTCCCGCGGGTACTCGACCATCACAACCTTGCGAAAGGAGTTCGACTGGGAGAAGACACTCTCCGCGAAGCTCTTCACTCCCCCGTAAACGCTGCCGACGATCGGGATGTGGTGCAGCAGCTCCTCGCCCCAGACAAGGAGGCGCCGGCCGATGAGGTTGGTGGCCAGGATCCCGGTGAGGAAGAGCACGATGAAGGCGAACACCACCCCGAGCGCGGGCAGAGCCAGGCTCATGAGACCCTGAGGCTCGTAGCCGAACGGCAGCGGAAAAAGCAGCAGGGTCTTGTCGGCGAGGCTGAAAAGAAACTCGACCACCCAGAGCGTGGCGACGATCGGCAGCCAGACGAGCACGCCCGCGACCAGATAGCGCCGCAGCGGCGAGCCCTTCTTTTTCGGGGTGGCTTGGCCGTGCGGCAGCGCGGGAGTCGGGCTTTGCGGGGCCGGAGTACTCAACGCCTCACCGCCTCGAGCCGCGCTTCGCGGACTTGGCTCGGGCCGCAGGCTTGGCCTTGGCTCTCCTCGCGGGCGCCGCGCGCCCGCTCGCCTTGGCCGCCGGTCGCTTCTGCCCGGTCGCGGCGCGAGCCTTCGGCGGGGCGGCTGCCGCGGTGACCCGGGTCGCCGCGCTACTCGTCACGCCCGTGGACTTGGGCTCGGAGGCCTTCGCACCCTCGGCGGCCGGAGTCTTCGCCTCCGATTTCGACTCCGATTTCGCTTCCTCCGCGGGGGGTTTCGACTCCTCGCGCTCGGCTGCGAGATTGCGCTTCTCCTCCTTCTCGGACTTGAAATCGGTCTCGTACCAGCCGCTCCCCTTCAGGCGGAATACCGGCGCGGACACCAGCTTCAGCAACGTCCGCTTGCCGCAGGAGGGACACTTCACAAGCGGTGGATCGCTGATCTTCTGCATCACCTCGGTGTAGAACTTGCAGCTCTGGCACTCGTATTCGTAGAACGGCATGGTTGAGTTGTAGGTGGCCGGGTCACTCCCCGTTGAGCCCATTATAGCCACCGATCCGCATGCCCTCAGGTGGCCTTGCCGAAGACGATCTGCTGATCGCGCGCGCTGGCGCGGATGCGGTCCCCGGGGGCGAATTCGCCCTTCAGGATCCGCTGCGCGAGCGGATTCTCGATCTGCTGCTGAATGGCCCGCTTCAGCGGCCGGGCGCCGTAGACCGGATCGAACCCCGCCTCGCCGAGCAGATCGCGCGCGGCATCATCGAGCGTCAGGTCCATGTTCCGCTCCTGCAGGCGCTTGCGCAGATAAATGAGCTGGATGTCGACGATCGCCCGGATCTGCGCGCTGCCGAGCGGATGGAAGACGACGATGTCATCGATGCGGTTGATGAACTCCGGCCGGAAGCTCTGCTGCACGATCTCCATCACGGCGCTCTTCATGCGCGCGTAGTTCCTCTCCCCGGCGTACTCCTGGATCACCTGCGAGCCCAGGTTCGAGGTCATGATGATGACCGTGTTGCGAAAGTCCACGGTCCGGCCCTGCCCGTCGGTCAAGCGCCCGTCATCGAGCACCTGCAGCAGGACGTTGAACACGTCGGGGTGCGCTTTTTCGACCTCATCGAGCAGGATCACCGAATAGGGGCGCCGGCGCACCGCTTCGGTGAGATAACCACCCTCCTCGTAGCCGACGTACCCGGGCGGGGCGCCGATCAGCCGCGCGACCGAATGCTTCTCCATGAACTCCGACATGTCGATGCGCACCATCGCATCCTCGGTGTCGAAGAGGAACTCGGCGAGCGCCTTGCAGAGCTCGGTCTTGCCGACGCCCGTGGGACCCAAAAAGAGGAACGAGCCGTTGGGGCGGTGCGGATCGGAGAGTCCCGCGCGCGAGCGGCGGATGGCATTGGAGACGATCCTGAGCGCCTCGTCCTGGCCGACGACGCGCCGACCCAACGCCTCCTCCATGCGCAGGAGCTTCTCCTTCTCCCCCTCCAACATCTTGGCGACCGGGATGCCGGTCCACTTGGAGACGACCTCCGCAATCTCCTCCTCGGTCACCTTGTTGCGCACGAGCTGCGGGGCCTTGCCCTCGGCGGCGACCGCGGTGGCGAGTCGCTTCTCGAGCTCGGGGATCTTGCCATACTGCAGCTCCGCCATGCGCCCGAGATTGCCCGCGCGGCGCGCCGCATCGAGCTCGAGGCGCACGCGGTCCAGCTCCTCGCGGATCTGCGCCGCGCCCTGGAGCGTCGCCTTCTCGGACTTCCAGATTTCCTCGAGATCGGAGTACTCCTTCTCGAGGCCGTGCAGCGTCTCCTGCAGCGTCGACAAGCGCTTGCGCGAGGCCTCGTCCTGCTCCTTCTTCAGCGCCTCCTGCTCGATCTTGAGCTGGATGATGCGCCGCTCGAGCCGATCGAGCGCCTCGGGCTTGGAGTCGATCTCCATGCGGATGCGCGCGGCCGCCTCATCGATGAGGTCGATCGCCTTGTCAGGAAGCTGCCGGTCGGCGATGTAGCGGTGCGAGAGCGTGGCCGCGGCGACGATCGCGGGGTCGGTGATGTCGACACCGTGGTGGACCTCGTAGCGCTCCTGCAGTCCGCGCAGGATCGCAATCGTGTCCTCGACCGAAGGCTCATCGACCAGCACCTTCTGGAAGCGCCGCTCGAGCGCCGCGTCCTTCTCGATGTACTTGCGGTACTCATCGAGCGTGGTGGCGCCGACGCAGTGCAGCTCGCCGCGAGCGAGCGCGGGCTTCAGCATGTTGCCCGCATCCATCGCTCCTTCCGCCTTGCCGGCCCCGACCATGGTGTGCAGCTCGTCGATGAAGAGAATGATCTGGCCTTCCTGCTTGGCGAGGTCGTTGAGGACGGCCTTGAGGCGCTCCTCGAATTCACCGCGGAATTTGGCGCCGGCGATGAGCGCGGCCATGTCGAGCGCGAGGATGCGCTTGTCCTTCAAGCCCTCGGGCACCTCGCCGTTGATGATGCGCTGCGCCAGACCCTCGACGATGGCGGTCTTGCCGACGCCCGGCTCGCCGATCAGCACCGGGTTGTTCTTGGTGCGCCGCTGCAGCACCTGAATGGTGCGGCGGATCTCATCGTCACGCCCGATCACCGGATCGAGTTTCCCGGCGGAGGCGCGCGCAGTTAGGTCGACGGTGTATTTCTCGAGCGCCTGCCGGCTCTCCTCGGCGTTGGGATCGGCGACCTTCTCGCCGCCCCGCACCTCCTCGATCGCCTTCTCCACCGCGCCGCGCACGACGCCACTCTCGCGCAGAATGCGGGCGAGGTTACGATCCTCGAACGCCGCGAGCACGAACAGCTCGCTCGAGATGAACTGATCGCCCCGCTGCTGCGCGAGCTTGTCGGTGACGTTGAGGATGCGGTTGAGCTCGTTGGAGATGTGGATCTCCCCAGGCGTGCCTTCCACCTTCGGTAACCGATCGAGCGCGGCGCCGAGCTCGAAGCGCAGCCGATTGAGGTCCGCGCCCACCTTGACGAGCAGCGGGCGCACCGTAGCTCCCTGGGCTTCGAGCAGGGCGAGCAGCACGTGGGCGGGCTCGAGGAACTGATGGTCGCGGCCGAGGGCGAGCGACTGGGCATCGGCCAGCGCCTGCTGGAATCGGCTCGTGAGCTTGTCCATTCGCATCGGGGGAGACCTTGCAGCGGAGATTCGGTGCCGTGGAATTGGGGGTACGGCCGCGCGAAAGCAAGTGAGTACGCGGGCAAAAGCCGCCTTTTGCCTTTCGCCCCCGCTGCTAACCGCGCCAGATCAAGGCCGCCATGCGCCCGCAGCGGCCGTCGCGGCGGTAGGAGAAGAAGCGCCCGCGGTCGGCGAAGGTACACCAGCTGTCGCCATGGATCGCATTCACCCCGAGCGCGGCCAGCCTTCGCCTGGCGAGGGCGTAGAGATCGCACTGCCACCGCCCCCTGTCGTTTGCGCTGAATGCGACCGAAGCGCCGGCGTCAGCGGCCAGGAACGCGGCACGCACCTCCTCCCCGACCTCGAAGTGCCTCTGCCCGATGGCGGGCCCCAGCCACGCGAGCAGCTCCCCGCCCGGCGTATTCATCGCCCGCACCGCAGCTTCCAACACCCCGCCGGCAAGTCCCCGCCAGCCGGCGTGCGCGGCGCCGACCGCCGAGCCATCGCGAGCGGCAAGAAGCACCGGCATGCAATCGGCGACCTGGACTGCGCAGACACTGCCGGCAGTGCGGGTCACGGCGCCATCCGCCGGGCCGAGCGAATCGCACGATGTCTGCCGGTCGAGATCGATCACGCGCTGGCCGTGGACCTGCTCGAGCCAGACAGGCTCCGCGGGCAGTTCGAGGCGGTGACGCAGGCGCCGCCGATTCTCGGCGACCGCGCGCGGATCGTCCCCCACGTGCGCTGCGATGTTGAAATCATCGAAAGGCGGCTCACTGACGCCGCCCGTGCGGAGCGTGAAAGCCGCGCGAATCACCGCCGGGACCGGCCAGCTCGGAACGAGCACATCGATCGTCACCTCGATGCCCTCGGTGTAGTGCCACTCATCCGCGCCTCGTCCTGATCGAGCGCCGCCACCAACCCCGCCATGTCCTCGGGGAGCGGCGCCTCCCATTCCACCCGCCGCCCGGTCGTGGGATGGGCGAGCGCGAGCCACGCGGCATGCAGCGCCTGGCGGGTGAAGGAGCCGAGCGCCGCCGCCAGCTCGGGGCTGCAGCCCGCGGGCACGCCGGGGGTCCGACCCCGGCTGCGGTGCCGGCCGCCATATACCGGATCCCCGACCACCGGATAGCCGATGTGCGCCAGGTGCACGCGAATCTGGTGGGTTCTGCCGGTCTCGAGCTGCACCCGCACCAGCGTGTGCGCGCGATAGCGCTTGAGCATGCGGTAGTGCGTGCGCGCCTCGCGTCCGTCGCTCCGTACCGCCATGCGGGTGCGCTGCGCACGGTGGCGTCCGATCGGGGCATCGATGCTGCCGCCGCCGGTCATCGCGCCATTGCAGATCGCAAGGTAAGTGCGCTCGATCTCGCGCGCCGCGAGCGCCGCAACCAGCCGCGCATGCGACTCGGGTGTGCGCGCCACGACCAGGAGACCACTCGTATCTTTGTCCAGGCGATGAATCAACCCCGCGCGTGGCACCCGGGCGAGCCTTGGATCGAGCGCGAGCAGCGCGTTCTGCAGCGTGTGGCGGGGATTGCCGGCGCCGGGATGCACGACCATGCCTGCCGGCTTGTCGATGACCCAGAGCGCGCGGTCCTCATGAACCACCGTGAGCGGTTGCGCTTCCGGGACCACGCGCTCGTCGGCCTCGAGCCGCGCGGCCACCTCGACCCGCTCGCCCCCCAGGACCTTGTCCCTGGCGCGCGGCTGCCGGCCATCGACCCGCACGCTGCCGGCCGCGATCCAGCCCTGCAAGCGCGCCCTCGAGTACTGCGGCAGCGCGCGCGCGAGCGCCTGATCGAGCCTCAGGCCCGCGGCGCTCGCGGGCAGCGCGAGCGAATGACGGCGGAACTCCGCCCCGGTGTCGCAGTCCGAAGGGGTTCCGGCGGATTCGCTATACTCGCGCGCCATGCTCAATCTCGTGTTCGATCGCGGCCGCCCTGCGCCTCCGGCGCGGCGCGCGCCAGGCTCCCAATTTGGCCTTCGCGTCCCGGGGTCGGGTATTGCGCTCACCCTGCGGGCGCTCCTCGCCGCCTTGTGCCTCAGCGCTGTCGCCTTGAGCGGCTGCGCCCATCGCAGGCACGAGCAGGCGACCCCGCAGGTGCTCTACCAGCGCGCCAAGCATGATCTGAACGACTACAACTACAATGGCGCGATCAAGGTTTACGAGCAATTGACCGCCATCTTCCCCTTCACCGACCAGGCGCGCCAGGCTCAGCTCGACCTCATTTACGCATATTACCGCGCCGGCGAGACCGATTCCGCCATCGACGCCTGCGATACCTTCATTCGCGAGAACCCGACTCATCCGCGGGTGGATTACGCCTATTACATGGAGGGGCTGGTCAACTTCGAGAAGCAGCCGAACGCGATCGAGCGGCTCTTTCACGTCGATCTCTCGAAGCGTCCGCCCACCACGGCGAACAAGGCCTTCGCCGCCTTCCGCACGGTGGTGCAGGAATTCCCGAAGAGCGCCTACGCCTGGGATGCCCACCAGCGCATGATCTACCTGCGTGACCGGCTCGCTTCCTACGACGTCGCCGTGGCCAGGTATTACTTGAAGCGCGGCGCTTACGTCGGCGCGGCGCGCCGGGCGAAGCTCGTCATCGACGACTACGAGGGCGCGCCCGCGACCCGCGATGCGCTCGCCATCATGATCATCGCCTACGACCGGCTCGGCATGAAGACCCTCGCCGATGAGGCCCGCCGGGTCTATGCCGCCAATTTCACCGGCCAGGTGTCGCAGGTCGCGGCGGCGACCCAGCGGCACTGGTGGCACTTCTGGTAGGCCGACTCTCTCCGGCCTAGGTCGTCTTGCCGCTTCGCAGCGCCAGAGCCTGCACGTCCGCGGCCGGGTCTATCGTCGATACCCGTTCGTGATCGGATAGCGCCAGTCGCGCCCGAAGGCGCGGCGGCTCACCCGCACTCCCGGGGGCGCCTGGCGGCGCTTGTACTCGTTGCGCTTGACGAGATCGAGGACCCGGCCCACCGTGGCGCGATCGAAGCCGCGCGCCTCGATCTCATCGACCGAGAGGTCCTCCTCGATGAAGGCCTCGAGGATGGGATCCAGCACCTCGTAGGGCGGCAGGGAGTCGGAGTCCTTCTGTCCATGCCGCAATTCGGCCGACGGCGGCCGCTCGATCACCCGCTGCGGGATGACCCGGCTCAAGGAGTTACGATATGCGGCGAGCCGGTAGACCAGCATCTTGCTGCAATCCTTGATGGGCGCGAAGCCGCCGGCCATGTCGCCGTAGAGCGTCGCATAGCCCACCGCCATCTCGCTCTTGTTGCCCGTGGTGAGCAGCATGCGGCCGGTCTTGTTGGAAATGCCCATGAGCAGCAGCATGCGGCAGCGCGACTGGATGTTCTCCTCGGTCGCATCCGGCGGCCGCCCGGCGAACTCCTGCCGGAGCGTGCCGAGGGTCGCTTCGAACATGCCTTCGATGGAAAGCTCGCTGTAGCGCACGCCGAGCAGCCGCGCCTGTTGCGCCGCATCCTCGAGGCTCATCGCGGAGGTATAGCGCGACGGCATCATCACCGCATGCACCCGATCGGCGCCCAGCGCATCGACCGCGATCGCGAGCGTCAGCGCGGAATCGACGCCGCCGGAAAGCCCGATGACGACGCCGGGGAAACCGTGCTTGTTGACGTAATCGCGAACGCCGAGGACCAACGCGCCGTAGACGCTGGCCTCATCGCTCAGCTCCGGGGAAATAGCTCCCGGGACCGGCACGACCGCCGCCCGCCCGCGCCGCTCGAACTCGATGAGGTACGTGCCCTCCGCGAACGCCGGCGCCCGCATGACGACCTGTCCTTCGGCATCCATCACGAACGAGTTGCCATCGAACACGAGCTCGTCCTGTCCTCCCAACATGTTCACGTAGGCGACCGGAAGCCCGACGTCGGTGGCGCGGGCGCGGATCACCGATTCGCGCTCGCGCTGCTTGTTGCGCTCATAGGGCGAGGCATTGATGACGATGAGCAGCTCCGCGTGATCGGCGCGCGCGAGCTGCGCGGGCTCGGGCTCCCAGGCGTCCTCGCAGACGAGCAGCCCGACGCGGAAACCCTTGCATTCGACCACCGTCGGCTGCGTGCCGGCGTGGAAGTAGCGCTTCTCGTCGAACACCTTGTAGTTGGGCAGCTCCGCCTTGCGGTGGATGGCCGCGACCGCACCGCCGGCGATGAGCGCCGCGGAGTTGTAGATCGTCGAGCGGGTGTATTCCGGATAGCCGACAATGACGCCGGGCCCGGGCACCTGACGGCAGACTTCCTCGAGTCCCGACTCGATCTGGCGCCGAAAGCCGCGATGAAAGAGCAGATCCTCCGGGGGATAGCCCGAGAGCGTGAGCTCCGGGAACGCCACGAGGTCCGCCCCCTGCTCGCCGTGCGCCGCGCGGGCGCGCTCGATCACGCGCGCCGCGTTTCCCTGCACGTCGCCAACCAGCAGATCGAGCTGCGCGAGCGCGATGCGAAGCGACTCGCTCATGCGCCTCCTACCTGCGCCTGGTCTTGCGCGCGCCGCGCGATTTGTGCCGCCTGGCCACGCGGCGCGGCTGCTTCTTGATCGGTTTGTGGGCCGGTTTGTCGGCCGGTTTCCGGGCCGGCTTGCGGGCGGAACTCACCCGACGCCGCAGCAGCTCGCTCATCGCGGTGCCGAGCTCGGCGGGCGATCTGACGGTCCTGACACCGGCGGCCTCGAACGCCCGGTACTTATCGGCCGCCGTGCCCTTGCCGCCGGCGACGATGGCGCCGGCATGACCCATGCGCTTGCCGGGCGGGGCGGTGACGCCGGCGATGTAGGCGACCACCGGCTTGCTGACGAAGCGGTGGATGAACCGGGCGGCCGCCTCCTCGTCACTGCCGCCGATCTCGCCTACGAGCACGATGCCTTCGGTGCGCGGATCGCGCTCGAAGAGCTCGAGCACATCGACGAAGTTGAGACCCCGCACCGGATCGCCGCCGATGCCGACGCAGGTGCTCTGGCCGAGGCCTATGTTCGTTGTCTGGAAGACCGCCTCGTAGGTCAGCGTACCCGAGCGCGAGACGATGCCGACCGCGCCCTTCTTGTGAATGAATCCCGGCATGATGCCGATCTTGCATTCTTCCGGGGTGATCACGCCGGGGCAGTTGGGACCGACGAGGCGTGTCGCGGAGCCGGCGAGCACCGACTTCACGCGCACCATGTCGTTCACGGGCACGCCCTCGGTGATGCAGACCACGAGCTCGATGCCGGCATCGGCCGCCTCGAGAATCGCGTCGGCCGCACCCGCCGCCGGCACGTAGATCATGCTGGCCGTGGCGCCGCTCTCGCGCACCGCATCCCTGACCGTATCGAACACGGGCAACCCCAGATGCTTCTGCCCGCCGCGTCCCGGGGTGACGCCGCCGACCAGCTGCGTGCCGTAGGCGATCGCCTGCTCCGAGTGATACGTGCCCTGCCTGCCGGTGAAGCCCTGGCAGATCACCTTGGTATGCCGGTTGACGAGAATGCTCATGCTGGACCCTTACTTGCCGGCCGCGAGCGCAACGACCTTGCGCGCGGCATCGGTCAGATCGGTGGCGGGAGTGATGGCAAGGCCGCTGCCGGCGAGCGCCCGGCGCGCCTGCTCGGCATTGGTGCCCTCGAGGCGAACGACCACCGGCATTTTCACACCCACGTTCTTCACGGCGTTGATCACGCCGTCGGCGATGAGATCGCAGCGGACGATGCCGCCGAAAATGTTGACCAGCACCGCACGTACCTTCGGATTCGAGAGGATGAGCGCGAACGCCGCGGTCACCCGCTCACTGGTGGCCCCGCCGCCGACGTCGAGGAAGTTGGCCGGTTGACCGCCGTGCAGCTTGATGAGGTCCATGGTGGCCATCGCGAGTCCCGCGCCGTTCACCATGCAGGCGATGTCCCCGTCGAGCGAGACGTAGTTGAGCTCGTGCTCGCTCGCGCGCCGCTCCATCGGGTCCTCCTGGCTCGGATCGCGAAGCTGAGCGAGGTCCGGATGGCGGAACACCGCGTTGGCGTCGATGTTGATCTTGGCATCGAGCGCGATGAGCTTGCCGGTCTTGGTGACGATGAGCGGGTTCACCTCGACGAGGCTCGCGTCCTCCTCGATGTAGAGCCTGTAGAGCGCGGCGGCGATCGACTGAAACTCCGCGATCTGCCCACCTTTGAGCTTGAGGCCAAAGGCGATCTGTCTTGCCTGATAGGGCTGAAGTCCGGCCGACGGGTGCACCGTCGCCGTCAGGATCTTCTCCGGGGTCTTCTCTGCTACCTCCTCGATGTCCATGCCGCCCGCGGCGGAGGCGATGAGCGCGATGCGCCCCTGGTCGCGATTGAGTGTCAGCGAAAGGTAGATCTCCCGCTCGATCTCGGAGCCCGACTCGATGTAGACGCGCTCGACCGGGAGCCCCTCGGCGCCGGTCTGTTTGGTTTTGAGGCGCGTGCCGAGCATCGCCGCGGCGGCGCTGCGCACCGCTTGGCTCTCGCGCACCAGCTTGACGCCTCCGGCCTTGCCGCGTCCGCCGGCATGCACCTGCGCCTTGACGACCCACACGCCTCCACCGAGTGCGCTCGCGGCGGCGGCGGCCTCATCGGCGCTCGTCGCCACCTGGCCGGCAGGCACCGGAATGCCGTATTTCCGGAATATCTCTTTGGCCTGATATTCGTGCAGATTCATGATGGGTCCTGAACACTCAACCTGAAACGTGACGTGAATTTCGCATTGTGTCGAAAAAGCCGGACCGCCGCCAGCGCGCCGGAGGCCAAGGTGATAGAGTCGCGCGCGCCTCATTCTTCGCCTCGAGCGCTGTCGCACTCCCGATCATCCATGCCGGCCCCAGCCGCGACCTCATCCGCCGCTCCCGCCGCCCAGACCGACCCCTGGCGGGTCGTCGGCCTTCTGAACCTGTACCGCCTGCTCGTGCCGCTGGTGCTCGTGGGCGCGGTGTGGCTCGCCGGCCAGGCGCTCACGCCGCGGCCGCATCCCAAGCTCTTCCTCGCTGCCTGCGCGGCCTACTTCATCGCCGCGGTACTGCTCGTCATCGCGCGCCGGCTCCGTTGGTCGACCCTGCGGCTCGTCGCGCTGGTGAATGCGAGCGTCGATTCCGCGGCGGTCGGGGTCATCCTCTACGCGAGCGGCGGGGTATCGAGCGGCTTCGGGATTCTGCTCGTGCTGCCGGTGCTCGCCATGGCGACGCTGGCGAAATACCGCGATGCCCTTCTCATCGCTGCGGTCGCGGCGCTCGCCGTTCTGGTGCAGCAGTTCTTCGTCGGCATCGAATCGCCTGTGCGGTTCACCGACTACACCACCGCCGGAACGCTCGGCGTGGTGTTGTTCGCCGTCGCGCTACTCGCCTGGCCGCTCGCCAACAGGGTGCGCGAGAGCGAGGCCGCGATCCGCCAGCAGGAGGTCGATCTTGCGAACCTCGCGCAGCTCTCGCAGTACATCGTCCAGCATCTGCGCGAGAGCATCCTCGTCATCGACCACCAGGACCGGATCCGGCTCATCAACGAGTCGGCGGCGCGCCTGCTCGGAGACGAGAAGGCGTATCCGGACGCGTTGCTCGGCGAGGCTTCGCCACGGCTTCTGTATCTGCTCGAGCGGTGGCGCCAGAGCACCGGGGATACCGGCATCTTTCCCGCTGCGGAGCAGACCTTCGTCGGCGCCGATGGCGCGCAGGTCATCCGCGCGCACTTCGCACCGCTCGGCACCGCGACGCCGACGCCGGTGCTGGTCTTTCTCGAGGACACGAGCCTGATCACGGAGAAAGTACAGCAAACGAAGCTCGCGGCCCTCGGTCGCTTGAGTGCCAGCATCGCGCACGAGATCCGAAATCCGGTGGGCGCCATGAGCCATGCGGGGCAGCTCCTCGCCGAGTCACCCCATCTCGAGCCGCAGGAGCGGCGCCTGACGGAGATCATCCGCAGCAACGCCGAGCGCGTGAGCGGCATCATCGACAGCGTGCTTCGGCTCTCGCGCCGGGAGGAAGCTCATGTCGAGCATCTGCCGCTACAGGCCTGGAGCGAGGAGTTCTACGAGCAGTTCTGCGAGACCATGCAGTGGCCGCGCGAGCGGCTCAAGGTGAGCGGCCCCGGGGCCGAGATCGAGGTCCGATTCGACCCGAGCCAGCTGCGGCAGATCGTGTGGAATCTCTGCGAGAATGCCATGCGGCATGCCTTCGGCGAGCGCCAGGGTGACAACCGCGACGGCGCCATCGAGATGCGCTGCGGGCGCCTCTCGGCCAATGGCCGGCCCTTCCTCGAAGTGGCCGACCGGGGGCCGGGAGTCGCGC
>Ga0335075_10011906_pt1 | contig 13151 bp, 12 predicted proteins | sample Lox_Sample_24_FD_206723 | JGI IMG/M metagenome (GOLD analysis project Ga0335075, IMG submission 206723) | Soil microbial communities from Loxahatchee National Wildlife Refuge, Florida, United States - Lox_Sample_2.4 | ecosystem: Environmental > Terrestrial > Soil > Wetlands | place: USA... | reverse complement strand
CAAGCAGCACCTGATGCCCCCGGGCGAGCAGCCCGGGCTCGAGGTGGTGCACGTCGCGCACACCCCGCGCTCCGGGGCGCTGGCCGGGCCGGACGGCGTGGTGCAGATCTACCCGTGCTACTCGTTCGAGGCGCACCTGGTGCTGGCCGCGGTCGACCCGGAGACCGGGGTGGTCGACCTCGACCGCTACTGCCTGGCCCACGACTGCGGGACCGTGATCAACCCGCCAAGCGTCCGGGGAATGGTGTTCGGCGGCACCGCGCACGGCATCGGCGTTGCCCTGTACGAGCAGTTCGCGTACGCCGACGACGGCCAGCCGCTGACCCAGTCGTTCATGGACTACCTGCTGCCCAGCATCCACGAGGTGCCGCAGATCACCGAGGGCGAGCACTGCACCCCGTCACCGTTCACCACGCTGGGCCAGAAGGGTGCGGGCGAGGCCGGGTACATGGGCGCGCCCGCCGCCGTGGCCAGCGCGGTCAATGACGCCCTGGCCGCCCGGGGCGCCCCGCCGGTCCGGTCGCTGCCCATCAAGCCAGCCGACGTGTGGCTGGCCCTGGGCGGAGAACGCGCATGACCGAGTTCGCCGTGGACGTGCACGCGCACGCGGTCCCGTCCGCCCTGGTCGCGGACCTGGCAGCGGGGCGGGTCCGGTTCCCGCACATCGCGGTGGAGCGAGCCGGCTCCGGTCACACCCTGTCCTTTGGCGGCGGCCCGCCGACCCGGCCGGTCGCGGCCGGGCTCACCGACGTGGGGCGACGGGACGCCTGGCTGACCGAGCAGGGCATCGCCCGCCAGGTGGTGGGCGGCTGGCTGGACATTTTCGGGTACGAGCTGCCCGCCGACGAGGGGGCCGACTGGGCGGCCGCGCTCACCGAGGCGCTCACCGGGCTCGCCGCGGCCGACGGCCGGCTGATCCCGCTGGCCACGGTGCCGCTGCAGGATCCGGCCCGAGCGGCCGCGGCCCTGCACGAGCCGCCCGCGGCTGGCCTGCCGGGTGTCATGATCGCCACCCGTGCGGGGGAGCGCGAGCTGGACGACCCGGCGCTCACCCCGTTCTGGGAGGCGGCCGACGCGGCCGGGGCCGTCGTCTACCTGCACCCGGGGTTCTCCGGTTCCGCGCGTTATGCGGACTTCGGCCTGGTCAACGGGCTGGCCCGGGTGGAGGACAGCACGGTCACGCTGGCCCGGCTGCTGTACGCCGGGGTGCCGGCCCGGTACCCCGGGGCCAGGCTGGTCGCCGCGCACGGCGGCGGCGCCCTGCCCTACGCCCTTGGGCGGCTCGTCCGCAACCACGTGATCAATCCCGGCAGCACGGCCGACCCGCTCGAGTCGTTTGCCCGGCTGTACTTCGACAGCGTGGTGTTCGACCCGGCCGTGCTCGAGTTCCTGGTAGCCAGGGCCGGCCCGGACCGGGTCCTGCTCGGCTCCGACTACCCGTTCCCGATCGGCGACCTCACGCCGCGAGACGTGGTCGAGCGGGCCGCGCTGCGCGCCGGCGAGCGCGGCCGGATCCTCGGCGGTAACGCGGGCCGCCTGTTCGGCCAGGCGGCCGCGGGGGCGCGATGAAGCCGGTCGATTTCAGCCTGCACCAGCCGGCCACCGTGGACGCGGCCGTGGCGCTGCTGGCCGCCAGCGGCGACGACGCCAAGGTGCTGGCCGGAGGGCAGAGCCTGGTGCCGCTGCTCAACTTCCGGCTCGCCCGCCCGGACCACGTCATCGACATCGGGCGCGTGCCCGGGCTGGCCGGGCTGCGCCTGGAGCCCGGTGAGCTGGTGCTCGGGGCGATGCTCCGCCAGTCAAGGGCGGAGGCCTCGCCAGCGGTTGCGGCGCACTGCCCGCTGCTCGCCGCGGCGCTGCCGAACGTCGCGCATCCGCCGATCCGCGCTCGCGGCACGGTCGGCGGCAGCCTGGCCCACGCCGACCCCGCGGCCGAGTTGCCCGCGGTCGCGGCCGCGCTGGACGCCACGTTCGAGGCGGTGAGCGCCCGCGGCCGCCGGCAGATCGCGGCCCGGGACTTCTTCCGTACCTACCTGACCACCGCGCTCGAGCCCGACGAGCTGCTGGTCTCGGTTCGTTTCCCGGCCGCCGCGCCGGGCACCGGAGCCGCGTTCTGCGAGGTCAGCCGCAGGCGCGGGGACTTCGCCATCGCCGGGGCGGCGGCCCAGGTGACACTGGCCGATGGCGCGATCGCCGATTCGCGTATCAGTCTGAGCGGAGTCGCCGACGTCCCGTTCCGTTGCTATGAGCCGGAACGGGTCCTCCTCGGCACCCAAGCCGGCCCGGCCACTGTGGCCCGGGCGGCCGAGGCCGCGCTTGACATCCTGGATCCGCCGGGCGACCTGCACGCCCCGGCCGGCTACCGCAAGCACGTGGCCGGCGTGCTGCTGCGCCGGGCCGTGGCCGAGGCGTTCCAGCGCGCGGCCAGGCCGGCCTGATCACGGCTGGGCGGGCCTGGCCTGACACGGGCGCCGTTGAGCACGGTCCCGAACACCGGGATGAACAGCGATCCCGAGGCCGGGTCGAGCACCCTCACGCCGTGCGGTCGGAATCGGGCGCGATCGGCCGTTGGCAGCCTGCTCTGTCCAGCCGGCTTGGCGCTGCGGCTCACCGTAGATGGCGGCCAGAAGCTTGGTGCGGGGGTCATACCTCTGGTCGACGATCTGCTCTGTCCAGCCGCGGATCTCCGGGAACACCGTCCGGGCCAGGCGCAGCACGACGCGGCCGCGGGCCGGATCCCACGGCGCGTTCCGGAACACGGGATTGCCGTCGTCGCGGCGCTCGCGGTCGAACGGGGCCGAGGTCGTGGCGAACTCGATGTGCTCCTTCTGGCCGAGAAAGTACGGCCGGATGAAGCCGAGACCGGACTGGATCGCCGCGCGCACGACGTCGTCAACCAGATCCGGCGCGTACAGCGTCACCTCGACCAGCGGCTGCACCGCGGCGATGTGGTAGTGCAGCGCGTCGCGCTGGACGAAGTCGAAGGTCCGGCCGTCCCGCTCACCGGACGGGCCGGTGACATAGTTCCGCGCCACGAATACGCGCAGCAGGCCCGGCATGGCCGCGCGGGCCGCGCCCTGCCCGGCCACGGTGGCCGCCACGGTCCTGATCAGCAGCCGCCGGGCCATCCAGTTGTTGGACCGGACCGAGTTGCGCTCTGCTTTCTGCTCGTAGAACCGGTCTCCGCTGATCGCGAAGTCCCCGGCCCAGTTGACCAGGGTGGCTTGCTCCCCGCGCGGGAGGGACCAGGCCACCAGGTCGACCGCCTGGAGCAGCGGCAAGAAGAACCATTCGTCGACCGGGTTGCCGGACGGCCGGTAGACCTGAGCCCAGGAGAGCAGAGCCGAGGCAGCGGTGGCGCGGCTGTGCGTGCGCAGCGGTTCCCGCGCGCAGCGGCCGGCCACGGCCAGGGCGAAGATTCCCTGAAAGTTCTTCTTGGCCAGGTCGGACCGCACGTGCCCGGGATGGCCATTCAGGGTGCCCGCCAGCTCGAAGCGCTCGATCGGCCGCGCCGCCAGGTTGAGCGACTCCCCGGCGAGCTGGAACGTCCGCGCGAGATCTTTCGGCATGGGCCCGGGCCGGTCCGGATCGAAAGCGGCCAGGAGCGCCCAGTTCAGCCGGGGGCCGTGGGGGGCGCCGGGGCCGTGGGGGGCGCCGGGGCCGGGGGACCCGCCGCTCACCGGGTCACCTCATCCCAGCTCACCTACGACGGCGGTCACCGCATCGACGAGCCCGCCGCCCTGCAGCAGCTGCTCGGCGGCCGCGAGCTCCGGCGCGAGGAACCGGTCCGCATCCGGGCCCGGGACGCTCCGGCGAAGCTCCGCGATCGCCGCCGCGCTGGCCGGCGAGGCCTGCAGCGGGGCGCGCAGGTCGATGGCGCGGGCCGCGGCGACCAGCTCGACGGCCAGGATCCGCCGCAGGTTGGCCAGCGCGGACCGCAGTTTGCGCGCCGCGCCCCAGCCCATGGACACGTGGTCTTCCTGCATCGCGGAACTCGGTATCGAGTCGACGCTGGCCGGGGAGGCCAGCCGCTTGTTCTCGGCGACCATCGCGGCCTGGGTGTACTGCGCGATCATGAGGCCCGAGTCGACGCCCGGGTCGTGGGCCAGGAACGGCGGCAGCCCGCCCGAGCGTGCCGGGTCAAGCAGCCGGTCGGTACGCCGTTCCGCCATCGAGCCGAGATCGGCGACCGCGATCGCGAGGAAATCCAGCACGTACGCGATGGGCGCGCCGTGGAAGTTCCCGTTCGAGCTGACCCGCCCGTCGCTGAGTACGACCGGGTTGTCGATGGCCGCCGCGAGCTCTCGCGCGGCGACGGCTTCGGCGTGCGCGACGGTGTCCCTGACCGCCCCGGTGACCTGCGGGGCGCAGCGCAGCGAGTACGCGTCCTGCACCCGCGTATCGCCGTCACGGTGCGAGGCGACGATCTGCGACCCGGCCAGAACGCGCAGCATGTTGTCCGCGCTGGCCGCCTGCCCGGGGTGTGGCCGCAGCGGCAGGTGCAGTTCGGGCAGGAACACCTGGTCGGTGCCGAGGAGCGCCTCGACGCTCATCGCGGCGGTGAGGTCGGCCGCCTGGCAGAGCGCGGTGAGATCCTCGCAGGCGAGGATCAGCATGCCGAGCATGCCGTCGGTGCCGTTGATGAGGGCCAGGCCTTCCTTCGCCTCGAGGTCAACCGGGGCGATCCCGGCCCGCTCGAGCGCGACCGCGCCCGGCACCGTCTCGTCCTGCCCGGTCGTCGCCTCTCCCTCGCCGATGAGCACCAGCGCGCAATGCGCCAGCGGCGCAAGATCCCCACTGCAGCCGAGTGACCCGTGCTCGGGCACGACCGGGGTGATGCCGGCGTTCAGCAGCGCCGCGAGGGTCTCGGCCACCACCGGCCTGATGCCGGTATGGCCCGACGCGAGCGTTTTCAGCCTGAGGAACATCAGCGCCCGGACGACCTCCCGCTCGACCGGGTGGCCCAGGCCGGCCGCGTGCGAACGGATGAGGCTCAGCTGCAGTTTCGCGCGAAGGTCCGGGGCAATGTGACGGGTGGCCAGCGCCCCGAACCCGGTCGAGATGCCGTAGGCGGGCGTCGGCGACGCGGCCAGGTCGTCGACCACGCGGCGCGAGGCGGCCATCGCCTCCAGCGCCGCGGGCGCGAGCTGGACCGGCGCGTCGTACCGGGCCACCGCCACGACGTCGGCGGCGGTGACGTCGGCCGGCCCGACGAGAACCTCATCCCGCCAGCCTGCCGCCCGGCCGTCCCCGGTCCCGGCAGCCCCGGAGGGCCCGGCACCGGCCCCCGCGGCCCGGGAAGGCCGGGCACCGGCCCGCGTCGCTCCCCCGGGTCCGGCGGCTCCGGCACGCGGCCGTTCGGTCGCAGCCCCGGCGCTCATGCCGCCCGGCCCGTGCGGACCGCTGGACAGGAACGCAGGCCGTCCCGGGAATCAATGAGCCGGATCGGGCTCACAGGCATCGTCGTCCTCCTTCGTCGTCGGCTCACGCCAGTCGTCGTCGGCTCACGCCAGCCACCGCAGGCAACCCGCCATATACGGATTCACCGACGATATCGGTCCAGGCCAGGGTGCTTGTCGGCCGAACGGTGGTCTTCCGCGCGTTCTGGCCGCGCGTCATGCGGGAGGAGCACCCCGATCTGCTGCGACCGCGCCGTTGGCGATGACCCACTCCATCAGCGGGAGCATCCGGACAGCAAGGTCACGGCCGCGGTCGGTCAGGCTGTAGTCAACGTGCGGCGGGATCACCGGGCGCTGCTCGCGCAGCACCAGGCCGTCCGCCTCGAGGGTGCGCAGCGTCTGGGCCAGCATTTTTTCGCTGATCCCCTGGGCCCAGCGGCGCAGCTCCCCCCAGCGCATCGTCCCACTGGCCAGCGCGAGCAGGATCAGCATGCCCCAGCGGCTGGTGATGTGCTCGAGGAGCACCCGGGCCGGGCAGTCCGGCCTGAAGTTGTCGGCCTCGGCGCGCAACCGCGCCGCCTCGGCCTCGATACTTACCTTCATGTCAGTACCTTACTTCAAAGTGGGTATCGGCAATCTGGATTGTTTCGCTGAGCTGCCTGGTTTTTCCCCGGCGACCGATGCGGATTCCGAGGGGAAACACCACCCATGTCACTCGTCATCACCGGCGCCACCGGCCAGCTCGGCCGCCTGGTCGTCGAGCAGCTGCTGGACGCCGGCGTGCCCGCGGCCGGGATCGTCGCCACCGGGCGCGCCGTCGAGAAAATCAAGGACCTGGCCGAGCGGGGCGTGCAGACCCACGCCGTCGACTACGGCGACCCGACGGCGCTGCGGGCCGCGCTCGACGGGGCCGACCGGGTGCTGCTGGTCTCCCTGGCCGAGCCCGGCAACCGGGAGGCGCTGCACGGCAACGTCATCGGCGCCGCCCGGGACGCCGGAGCAACCCTGATCGCCTACACCAGCATCATCAACGCCGACACCCTGACGACCCGGCTGGCCGAGGACCACCAGGCCACCGAGCGGCTGCTACGCGACAGCGGACTGCCCTACGTGCTGCTGCGCAACGGCTGGTACTACGAGAACTACACCAGCAGGCTGCCCTCGTTCTTGGCCGCGGGCACGGTGCCGGGCAGCGCGGGCAGCGGCCGGATCAGCGCCGCCTCCCGGGCCGACTACGCCGCCGCCGCGGTCCGGGTGCTGACCACCGACGGGCACGCCGGCCGGGCCTACGAGCTCGGCGGCGACGAGCCCTTCACCCTGGCCGAGCTGGCCGCCGAGATCAGCGCCCAGTCCGGCCAGCCGGTCCGGCACGCCCACCTGCCCGAGGCCGAGTACGCCGCCGCGCTCGCCGCGCACGGCGTGCCCCAGCTGATGGCGGACGTCGTCGCCGAGACCGACAGTGCCGCGGCCCACGGCGCGCTCTACACCGGCAGCGGTGACCTGACCCGGCTGATCGGACGCCCCGCCACCACGCTGAGCGCGGCGGTCGGCGCGGGCCTGCGCGCGCTGAACAGGAGCTCTTCGTGAGGGGATAGCCGACTCCGAGGACGCGTGCTGGATGCGGCTGGCAGGGCCACGACCCATTGGCAGGCGGATCCCGGACAAAGCGCGGCGAAAGAAGGGCCGGTGGTGGTTTGTGAGAAATTCACATTGGAGGACATCCTGCTGAACCGCAGGGACCGCTTTACGCTGATGATCGTGCTCAGCGGCACGCCCACCGACATGCGGAAGAAGATCCTGCAGACGGGGTCGCTGGTCGGCGGCAAGATTGTTCCCGAGCCGCCCCGGCGCGGGCCGAGCACACGGTCCCTGCTGTTCGGAGGGCTCGCCACCTTACCGCTGGCCGGGCTGCTCGCCGGGCTCCTGGTCAGCCTGGGTACCCCTCCCGGCTCACAGTGCGCGAGCGGGACGCTGGAACTGCAAGGATCCACGGCCTTCGCCCCGGCCGCGGAATCGATTGCCACCCAGTACACCGGGGCACGCACATAGCCGACCTCACGACCGGGCAAATCGCCGCGATATTCGCCGGGACCATCACGAACTGGCGGCAGCTGGGCGGTCCCACTCTGCCGATCAGGATTGTGAGCCGGTATCCCGACTCCGGACGAGGCGGGCGTTCGACCAGTATGTGCTGCAAGGCGCCACAGAACCGCGGCCATCGTCCTTTGACTGCACCGACAAGAACGAGATCCCGGACGCTCCGGTCATCCTGTGCCAGGAGCCGACCACCCAGGCCCTGCTGCAGAGCGTCGCTGACGTGCCGGGTGCCATCGGGTACGGAGAATCGTCCGATGCCGACAGCTATACCGGCCAGGGCGTCCAGCAGGTTGAGCTCAACGGCCTTCAGGACACTTTCGGGAACGTGGGGACCGGCCCGGCAAATACCCGTTCTGGACAGTCGAGTACCTCTATACCTATGGCGCCCCGGCCCTGGGGTCGCTGGCCGAGAAATTCCTCGGCTACATGGGCACCGAAACGGTCAAGGATCTGCTCCGGCCTGGGCGGCCGCTCAGCCCCAGACCTCGCGGGCAGTCTCCACGATCAGGCGCAGCTTGGCCACCTCCTGGTCGTAGCTGACGACGTTGCCCTCGACGGTGGAAGAGAAGCCGCACTGCGGCGACAGGCAGAGCTGATCAAGCGGCACGTACCTGGCCGCCTCGTCGATCCGCCGCTTGAGCGCGTCCTTGGACTCCAGGCCGCCGCGCTTCGTGGTGACCAGGCCGAGCACGACCATCTTGCCCTTGGGCACGAACCGCAGCGGCTCGAACCCGCCCGAGCGCTCGTCGTCGAATTCCAGGAAGAAGCCATCGACGGCCAGCTCGCCGAACAGCGCCTCGGCCACGAAGTCATATCCACCCTCCGCCACCCAGGACGAGCGGAAGTTTCCCCGGCACATGTGCGTGGTGACCGCCATCCCGGCGGGCTTGGCCGCGAGCGCGGCGTTGATCTGCTTGATGTACCGCAGGTGCAGGTGGTCGGCGTCCTCCCCGCGCTCGCTGATCTCCGCTCGCTGGGCCGGATCGTTGAGGTAGGCCAGGCTGGTGTCGTCGAACTGCAGGTAGGTGCAGCCGAGGTCGCCGAGCCGGCGCACCTCCTGCGCGTAGGCCGCGGCCAGGTCGGTCCAGAACTCCTCGATGTCGCCGTAGACGTCCGCATCGAGCGCCGCGGGCCCGCCGCGGTAATGCACCATGTTCGGCGACGGGATGGTCAGCTTCGGCGTCTGCGAGCTGGCCGCCACCGACTGGAGGTAGGTGAAGTCCTCGGCGAAGATCGTCTTGTCCAGCCCGATCCTGCTGGCGATGTGCAGCGCGGCCGGGGTGAACTCGATGGTTCCCGACGGGTTGCGGAACGTCACCGACATGTTGCCGGGAGCCTTGCTGACGCCGCCAAGCTGGTAGATGAAGTCCATATGCCAGGAGGCCCGGCGGAACTCGCCGTCGGTCACCGACTGCAGGCCGACGTCCCCCTGCATCGCCGTCACGTCCCGGATCGCCTCGTCCTCGACCGCGTGCAGTTCATCGGCCTTGATGCGGCCTTCCGCGTGGTCCGCCCGGGCCTGCAGCAGACGCTGCGGCCGCAGCAGGCTGCCGACGTGATCAGCGCGGAACGGCGGGCTGGTTCGGGCTGTCATGGGTCTCCTCCGTGGCGTTCTGCCGTTTTTGGCGACGTACGTGACCCAGAATGTCACATGTCACCGGGCTCCCGCGCCAGGCGGGGGCCGGCGGCACCGCCCCTGGAGGAGATGGGGCGTGGCGTTGGCCGCGGCGGGCGCGAGGATCGTGATCGCGGTAAGCCCGGCCACCGCGAGCGGCCGCAGGAGTCGCGCAAGGTGCATGTCTTTGCCTTTCTGCATGCTGGCCACTTCCAGCGGGCCCTGACGCTGTGCCGCGAGGCCGACGACCGGGCCGGTGAAGCCGGCACCACGGGCCGCCGTGGCGTCACGTTCAAGGGAATGAATGGTGGCCGGGTTCTCACCCGGCTGCGGCCGTGCCACGCCCCGGTTATGGCACGGCCGCAGCGGCCGGCGGTCAGCGCCGGGCCGGGCCCGGGCTGCGCTCGTACCAGGGGAGGACGTCATCCGGGGGAGCCGCATGAGCCGGCTCGTCATCGTGCTCGCGGACGTAGTGGCCGAGTGTCACCCGGGCCAGCCCGGCCAGCAGGCCGGGCGCTCGGCCATGCTTCAGCGTCCGGTAACGCTCTTCCTGCCGGACCCCGATGGTGACCACGACGGTGGCCACCAGGACTATCCCGGTCCCGGCGACAGCTATGAGCGCGAGCGCTCCAATAGCGAGCATGACTGGTCGGTAGGGATAACTACGGCCGCGACGGGCTCGCAGGCGCGATAGCCGGGCGTGGTCACAGGACGCTGCTGAGGACCGCTACTCCAAGGTCGGGCCGCGGCGCGTTGCACGTGGGGCAGCGCGGGCCTTGGCCGGGAATGTTCAGCCAGTACCCGTCCACGTCCGGCCGGCTGGCTACGATCGCGTCGGTGAGCTGCTGGCTGTTCACCGCGGCACCGGGCGGGTTGGTTGACAGCCCGGCCAGCAAGGTGACGTTCGGGTTGCGGGCCCGGGCCTGCGCCGCCGCCGCGCGCACGAAGGTCGCGTACACCGCCGGATCTCGCTCGAGGCTCTGTGCTTGCAACTCGATGGCGTCGGCGATGTTGGCCATGGGCCCGGCCAGGTTCAGATGCAGGAAGGCCTGCCAGCGCGGCGCGGAGCTTCCGGGATCCAGGACCGTGGTCAGGTTCAGCGCTGGCGCGATAATGATCTTCAGGCCGTGGGCATGGGCCAGCGCCGCAGCCTGAGTCGCCGCCTGAACCGGATTGCGCTGCTCCGCGGCTGGCGTATACGACCAGGCCTCGGGGTCGTACAGAACGGCCCCGGTCCCGGCCGGAAGCGAGTTGTCCTCCAGTGCGCTGCGCAGCTCGGGCACGGAGGGGTAGGTGACCACCGGTGTCGCGTTGACTCCGCTGAGCGGCTTCTGCCCGGGCTGCAGCAGTTCGTAGATCCGGGTGCGCTCCAGCCCCACCCGGACCCCGCTGTTGGACAGCATCTGGGCCAGCGCCGACCTGGTCAGCATCCAGGTGGCCTGGCTCCCTGGCGTGCCGATGACGGTCCCGGCCGGGGAAGACGGGCTGGGCGCGCGTGACCCGGATCCCCCTCCGCTGCAGCCGGCTGCCGCGCAGGTCACAACGGCGGTGGCTAAGACTAAGACCGCGACCTTGACCGCCGAGATCGACTTCCCCCGGACCAGGATGACAACCTCCCAGCTTGGACACGCTAAGCGCGAGCCACCACTGTACCGGTCTCGAGGGCGATGCTAGAGGTTCCGGCCAGGTTCGCTAGGCCGGGAGTCGAGCGGAAGCGGCTGGTGGTCAGCCCGCGTACTTCCGCACCATCTCGCCGACGCGGGGGAGCGCGGCCTCAATGTTCTTGCCTGCGCTGCCGCGGACGGTTTTGTAGGCCCTGAGGATCACCGGCTTGTCGGACTTCGACGCGTAGTCGTCGGTCACCGTGAGCAAGGCTTCTGACACCTCGCCGCCGCGCTTGACCAGGTAGTCGCCGAACTCGGAGCTGCCAGAGGTGCTGAAGTCCGCCCAGTACGGCTCGAGCCTGTCCACGATCTGCGGGATCAGCTCCTCGACCATGCCGTTGTAGTAGCCCGGGGCGAAGCTGGTTATCGTCTTGTAGGCGAGCTTGACGGCGGCCCCAGAGATCCCTGACTTGTCCTTGATCTCCTGCTCGATCAGCGCGTGGCAGTCGGCGATCACCTTGGGCTGGGTGTCCGGCGTGAGCAGGATCTGCTGAAGCGTGGCTGCCATGGGTAAGGTCTCCTCGTTACTGGGTGTTGCCTGCTGAATTCGGCATGTATACGGAAACGCGCCATCCGTCACTAGACGGCCAAGGCCTAGCCATGGTTTACCTTGTCCAGGCATGGCTAGATGCTGGCACGCGGGCCAGCATCCGAGCTGTCTCGACCGAATGGCAGCTTGGTTGGCAATTGTCGTTGTTGTGCATCAGGAAGAATAGGGCGCCGCCGTCCTCGCTGGCGGCGTTATCGCGGATGACAGGGCCCCGTTAACGAGGTGTAGTCGTCGCCGGTCAACCGCGCACCCGCATGAAGCGTCAGAGTTTCACGCACCCCTGCCCCGCAGGCAAGGACGGGCAACACAATGACAGCTACCGAGCATGCCGCCGAGGGCGTGCTGAGCCTGCCGACGCCGCTCGCGCGGCTCTATGGCGTGGCGTTGCAGATGGGCATACGCGTGACCGACGGCGGCCCGGAACTGTGGGACGAACGGGACCGGGAGAACTTCAGCGACGCGGCCGCGATTGTCGCCTTCCAGGACACCATTTGCCTGAACCCCGGTATGGACGACGACCTGCGTGCTGACGTGCTGGCCATGGCGCTATCCGTCGCCGCCATGATGATCTGCGACGGGAGCGCTGCCCTGCCCGGTGACGTGGTGGCGCCCAGCGGTTTCGTTGTCATCACGCCGGACCGGGTTCCCGAGCCGGCCGATCCGGCCGGCCGGTTCGCGACCATGATGGCGCAACGATGTGGCCGCAACACCACGTCGGCCGCGTTCGACTGCTACCTGCCGCTGTTCATGGGTGACGCGGCTGTCGATGACGCAGCCGTCGACGACCCGCCCTGATTGCCGGGAATTACCCGCCGCACGTGACGAGCGCGGGATTGGTGGTCACCCGATCCTGCGTGGGCACCTCTGACACCATCCGGCCGCAGCACGGCATATCCGGACTGTCCGGGGAAGGGCTGCGATGCGTCACCCCGGATTGGCGTGCGCCACGGCGCCCTTGGCCCCGATCGCCCCCGATCCGCTCCGGCTCAGCGTGCGCCAAGTCGCCGGATGCCATCGCGCTCCGGCTGGGCTCGCGGTGGCCATCACGTGCCTCCGCGGCAAGCCGGCGCGTGCGCCGGGCGTGAGCTCCCATGGCCGGCATGATACGGGATAGGAAATGGCCTTATCTAAATGTTAGGCGGAACGGCCGCTGCCGGCCGGCGGGCGGCGAGGTTCCGGCCGGTCCTGCGGTCCAGGCCGCCGGCAGCGCCCCCGCCCGCGCCGCCGACGACCTCCCCGACCGGATGCCGGCGGCGTCCCCACCTCGCCACCGGCGGCCTCTGTCGCTGACCGCTAGGGCCGGCGTCACCTGCTCCAGGCTTGTTGGCGTTTTTACGATGCATGCGAGCCGCCCGGTTAGACAGAGAAAACTTCGACACTTTTGCAGCTTTCCGGTGGCACCGCCTGGCTTCGCGGTCCGTTATCGACCGGTAGTGTCCGCTTCCGGGTAGTTGAGGGGCGGCATGGCCGGCCGGCCCGGGCCGCGTGCGTTGGTGGCCGCTGTTCGGTGGCCGCTGTCCGGTGGCCGCTGTCCGGTGACTACTGTTCAGTGCCCGGACCGGCGCTGGCGCGGGCGGGCCGACTGCCACCGCGCGGCAAACAGCTCGTCGATGGCCTCGTCGCCGAAGAAGTGACTGTGCGTCTGGGCAAACCTGGCCAGCCGCACCAGGTTGGGGTGGCGCCGCTGGCCGCCGGGCTCGTCATCCCAGGCCAGCGCCCGCTCGGCAAGCGACGCGTCCTCCGGGAACTCGGCCTGGATCTTGTCGACCACCTGTGACTTCGCCGCGATGAAGCGGTCCACCGTTCGCTCGTCAACGTGCGACGCC
>Ga0335075_10011905_pt1 | contig 13151 bp, 13 predicted proteins | sample Lox_Sample_24_FD_206723 | JGI IMG/M metagenome (GOLD analysis project Ga0335075, IMG submission 206723) | Soil microbial communities from Loxahatchee National Wildlife Refuge, Florida, United States - Lox_Sample_2.4 | ecosystem: Environmental > Terrestrial > Soil > Wetlands | place: USA... | reverse complement strand
TGCTTGCCAGATTGAGCATTTGGTTAGCAAATTGATCCGGGTTAATGATCCCGACCACCACGTGGTTACGCATGTACTCGATCAATTTCGCGGTGTTGGGGAAACTCTGGGAGCCACCCGGCACCAGTGTCTGATAGTAGGTCGGATATTTGGCGAACGCCGCGTTCGTGGGTGCGAACACGGTAACCGCCCTGATCGACCTGGCATTGGGCGCCAACCCGGACTGGAGCAGCAGGCTGTAAAAAGTACTGAACTCCGAATAGGACCCGAGGACCTGTGCTACATCGTAGTTACTGTTGTCGATCATCGGCATGGCCGCCACCGCGACGCGCGCCAGCAAGGGAGTGGCGCCGAATGCCAGCCCGAGGGTCAGCGTGCGGCGGCGCGCCAGACGACCATCACCAGGTGTGTCGCGGGACAACCGCGCAATCCCGGGAAAGGCCGGACCCGAGCTTGGGTTGTTCGAGTCGACCGGGTTCGTTCCATTCTGACTTGTCATTGGACCCTCCTTTAGCGGGATTTTTCCGAGAGGCAAGCCGACAACGTCGGTGCTCGGAACCGATGTCATTGGGTTGGCGTATCAATCCGGCTCGCTACGCCACCATATCCCCGCTTTCAGTTCTCCCGCAACCGTCAAACTGGAGAGCAGCAGAAACTCGGGGTAACGGCGCTTCAGGCTGGGGCCGGAATAGCGGGTACCAACGGTGAAAGATTTCCCGGATCGTCGTCCAGGACCTTGGCCGTGGTCTGCAGCTCGACCTTGCGGCGTCAAGCGCGCATTCTTGGCGAGGTTTATCCGGGGCCCCTCAGGCGTGCGGTTGGCCGGTCTGGCAACCACAGCTTCACGCCTCCGACCGGGTTGAACAACCTTCATTGCTTCCAGATCTAGCGCCACTATGAAAGAAACGAGCGAGCGCTGTGTCCGGCGTCGCCTAGGTTTGGGTCGACCAGACTCCTTGGGGTAGCGCCACCCCGATGATGTACATACCTGGCGACATCGAACCAATGCCTTGGCGGCATGGGCCTGATCCTCCCGCCGTTGGTATATTAGGCGCGCTGCTGGATTCGCCGGCTGCAGCACTCTAGGCAAGAGTCCTGCCCATAAGCGCCCTGCTTACTTCGCTCACTGCGGCCCGAACTGTCGGATTCGCGGAAGGCGCACCAGTCACAACCGAAAGCAGGCGGTACGGCGTGGTCGGCTAAGGCGCGGGCATGAAACGCTTCACCTACGGTAACGACTCGGCCTGCCACCCTTATGCGATTCGTGGCCCCATAGGGCGTGATAAGATGGGCCATTCGACCTGCGGCCAACTGGCTGAGGGGAGAGAGGGAGCGGCTGCGTTTGTCCTGGCAAATGTCCCAGCCGCGGCGCAGGCTTGCCAGTGAGACGGAGAGGTACCTGATGCCCGTGCTTGGAAACCGCCTAGCAGCATACCGTGCGCAACAAGCACGGGAGGTTCGCGCGGCCTATGACTTGATGGTCCGTGAGCTTGCCGAACGGGGCTTCGACGCCGACATCCTCGCTGTCGGCCAGCAGTTTCCAGATGCAATTCTGCCGAGTGCGGAGGGCGAACTCGTGGCGCTTGCCGATCTCAGAGCGCGCGGGCCGCTTGTCGTTACCTTCTTCCGCGGCGAATGGTGTCCCTATTGCCGACTAACGTTGGATGCGCTCGCGGCCAGCCAGCCGGCGCTAGAGGCGGCCGGTGCCAGTCTCGTCGCGATCACGCCTGAGACCGGCGGACTCGCGCTCGAGGCCCGACGTAAGCATCGCGCTCAGTTCGAGATCCTTTCGGACGTTGATTTTGGCCTAGGGCTCGCGTGTGGCGTCGTTTTCCGCACACCCGAAGTATATCGCAACCTACTTCTTCGCTTCGACACCGACCTGGCCAAACGACACGGAAATGACGCATGGTTCCTGCCAATTCCCTGCACCTTCGTCATCGATTCTGCGGGTGTGGTGCGTTGGCGATTTGCCTCGCTCGATTTCACGACACGCGCCGAACCGGAGGACGTGATTTCCGCCCTCGGCGCGCTGGGCAAAATGTGACGCGGCGGCTATGGAGGTTAGTCAGGTTCGCTACTTCTTAGCGCTCTCCCAGACGCTGAACTTCACGCGCGCGGCAGAGATGTGCAACGTCACGCAGCCCGCTCTCTCTCGCGCGATCCAGCGCCTGGAGGCGGAGCTTGGGGGTGCGTTGATCTACCGCGAGCGCAGCCTGACGCAACTCACTGAGTTCGGACGCACGATGCGTCCGCATCTGCAGGCGATGCTCGAGGCGGCCGAGGCAGCGCACGCGGTCGCACGCACTCATCACACCGAGGAGCATGCAATGCTCAGGCTCGGGCTCGGGCCTGCTGTCGGCTTGGCGCGCATCGCGGGTGCGATCCGCAGTATGACCCACTGCGATGCCCGCCTCATCGTGCAGTTCGACGAGGGCAGCAACGCAAGCCTCGGCGAATCTATGCTGGCCGATCGGCTCGACTGCGCGCTCCTGCCCGATCAGTCCGACCTGCCGGATCGGCTGCACCGTTGGCCGCTCTACGACGAGAACTGCGTGGTCGTGCTGCCGGCGGACCATCGCCTCGTTGCGCAGAAGGCGATCGCCAAGGACGACCTTTTCGGCGAGACTTTGCTGCTCGGCGATCGCTGCGGCGGTTTCGCTGAGCGGCTAATGCTGACTTGCGGCGAGAAGCTCGCCGGGCGCCGGATCGGCGGATCCTGGCCGCAGATGCTTGATCTCGTGGCTGCGAAGGTCGGCCTTGCACTGTTGCCGGAGGGGTTGACGGCAGGCCCAGCGCTAACCTTCCGACCCTTGTCTGGGCTAGATTTCAGACGAACCATCGTGCTCGCCCTAGTTGCCGGCCGACCGCGAAGCCACACTGTGCTGAACTTCGTCAAGGTCTGTCGCGCGATGTCCTTTAGTTAATGGGTGCCGATCTGGTTCCGAGCAAGCGCGGCCGGACGCGGGGGCCGACTCTGCGGAGTTCGCGATGCTACATCGACATCCATATGATAGAGAGAAAGCATTGACCGTCGCTCCGCGGCTCGTGCGACGTTGCGGTCCCGTTGGGCGTTCCGTCGCGTAGCACCTTCGCTCCGGTCGCAACCAAAATCGCGCGCAGGACCGCATAACGGAACGCTCCAGAAAGCAGTGGAGCCATAAAAAAGTAAACCTTGCCACGCCGACCGGCGGCGCGAACGATGGGCTCGGCCGAGGGGTTTTCGACGCGCTGACCGGGAACGGCCGACTTGAGATCGACGGACTTCCGCCCGCCAGCACGGGCGCGAGGAGTGCAACCGTCTTCACCGATCACAAGATGATGGGCGGGACCGAGAGCGCGCTGCGTGCGATATGACAACGCAGCCACGGAGCTCGGCCAGGTCCGTTATTTCTCGGCGTTCTGCCGCACGTAGAATTTCGCGCCCGGCGGAGACGCTCAACGTGACACGGCCCGCCCTTTCGCGCGCGCTCCAGCAACTGTCATCGCCGCCTGCATTCTGGTTCTTCCGCGCATTGCGCGCCGCTGACAGCAACTGGACGCAAACTTTGGCAAAGCACTGATCTGCTGCGAAAGCAACCTCGCGCAGCTCACTGACGTCGGGCGCACGATGCGCGCGCACCTCCGGACGGTGTTCGAGGCAGGGCGGCGGCGCTTGCGGTCGCGCACAGGTACCACACTGAGAAGCAGGCATCGCTCAGCGGACATGGGGTCTTACGATTGGCCTCGGACCGGCCCTTAGCACGGCGCGCATCGATGGCGCGATCGGCGGTATGACCCGCCGGAACACTGGCCTCTTCGTGCAACTCAATGAAGGCAGCGGAGGGAGCATCGCCGAACCAATTCCGGCCGACCGGCTCGACTGCGCACTCGTGCGCGACGAACCCGGTCTGCCGGAAAGGCCGCGTCGCGGGCCACTATACGGCGAGAAGCGCGCGGCGGCGTCGCCGACGGATCACCGCCTCGCCGTATAGAGCGCAATCAAAGCGGACGACCGGATCCGATCGGAAGCCGTGCGATAGCGTTCGTTGAGGGTGCTAGCTCGGCGGCTTCGACGATACCAACTTGTTATTCACACGATGCAGAGAAGGCATTGGCTGCCGGGCTGTACCGGATTCATTCTGCGACCGAAGATATAGTAGCGCGAGCAACTGTCAGCGGCGGCACGCGCGTCATGAGGGTGAGCGTGAAGCGTACACGTCAGGGTCCCGGGGTGGGGAAGCAGCAGCCGCAGGTGAGCAGTGCGGAAGGTCCGGACTTGTCGGTCAAAGTCCGCGAAACTCGGGTGGGTTTGAGGTTGGCTCGGGCGGTGGACAGGCATCCCGCGGCAACCCCACTTTTTGGCTGGTACCTCACAGAGATAGCTCACAAAAGGGACCGTGGCACTCCGGTCCGGCCTCGTGTCGGCGTCGAGATCGTCTTTGGGCACGTGGCGGCGATCCTGCGCGGGGGTAGAAAATTGCCATTCCTCATCAACCGGGCTGAGTTACGTGGGTTCGCCGCAACCCCGATCGCGGTACCCGTCGTCGATGTCGCGTTGCTTGGTGAGTACCTGGCGCCGTCGAGTGTGACACCGAAGCGATTCGTCAAACCGCGTTGCTTTAAACCCAGGGATGCAAGGCCGGCCGGCCCGGAAGAGATCGTCAAGGCGGGTATCGCGCGGCGGTTCCACTGGCAGGCGAGGGAGTACGCGACGGGTTTAGAACCGGCTACTACCCATGCACTTGCACTCGTAACTTTCTCGGCACTACTCCGAATAGGAGGAACGCCTAGTCGGACAGCAGGGGCGTATAATGATTCGAGATAACCCAGTCCACACGTTCTTTCAGTTCCTGTTTGGCGGGATTCCGGACCAGCTGAGCCTGGGAGGCCTACGGTGGGCTACGGTTGTACTCTATTGGCTGCTTCTGATCGCAAGCCTATCCATCGCAGGCTACAACTGGCGGGACGATCCCGAGCAAAGAACTGGGACGCATGCGAGCATCTACATCATGCGTCTCTTTCTAGCCGGGATGTGGTATCTTGGCACGCTGTGGAAACTGCCGCTTCCCGTCGCGGCCGGGTTCAGGTACTGGCTCGGGCAGACAGTCAAATACAGCTCGTTTCATGTCCATGCCGTTGTCATGCAGTTTTTCCTAAGCCACATCGCGTACGTCCAGCCTCTCGTGTACCTGCTTGAGGTCTTCTTCGCAGCGTCCCTAATGCTCGGCTTCATGGTGAGGCTGTCGGGGACGTTGGCGGCTCTATTTACGCTGAATCTGATGATTGGACTGTATAATGACCCGACAGAGTGGCCCTGGACCTATATGGGAATTATCTGCGCCCATGGGATGTTCGCGGTAACACAAGCGGGCCGTAGCCTCGGCCTCGATAACTTGGTTGCAAAGGGGATGCTGCCAGTGCTTGGCGGCAGGGGCGTGCTGTCCAAGGCGTATCGTTGGGCCTCGTAGCGGCGGATCTTCGCCCCGATCGAAACTGCAGCGCGATCTGGAAGGAAACGTATCGAGTGGCAGACCGAGAGATGCCATCCGTAACAACGCGGGCCGGGCGGTTGCAGAGGAAGGCCGCGCCATTTGTGGCGGTACGGGTTTCGCGGCCGCCTTGCGGCCCCGATTTCCAGCTATCTTGGGAGGAGGACAAGAATGACCCAAATCAGCACGGATGAGATCGCGAAGCGCGCCTATGAAATCTGGGAGGCCGACGGCTGCTTGCACGGACGAGATGTCGATTATTGGCTTCAGGCAGAAGCCCAACTCGTCGCCACGGCCGCACCGGAGGTGACGCGAGGTCGGGCCAGCGAGACGCTAGCCGCGGAGCCATCGGCACCAAAGAAGCCATAGCCCACCCAGAGCTCGTGGGTAATCCAGGCTGGTTACATTGGCTCGCGACAGCCCGTGCCCGGTCGTGCCAGCGGCGCGGGGCGTTTGGGCGTCTCGGGCGGCGGGAGGCGGTCGTTGACGAGGCAGCCTTGACCGCCGACATCATCGCGCTGGCCAAGATCCACGGTCGATACGGCGTCGCCGAGGTTGCGGCGCAGATGGCATCGACCTGCCACTTGGACAGCGTCAGGCGCGCCCTGACGGATCCCGTCGGCATACGCGCAAGCACGATCACGGGCGACGATCTCGACGCCAGGATGCGGCAGGCCTCGATCGCCGCCATGACACGACGGTCAACCCGCCCGAGATGGCCGTCATGGCTGCGGCGAAACGCCTCGCCGTGGTGGCGGAAGATATCCGCCACCTCCAGTGCAGGACGCATTACTGTCGCTCAGGGTGGAGGTGTCACCTCCAGCCGCAGCCGATCGAGCGGGCTTGGTGTGCCGCGGATGGTGCTGCTCGCCACGTGGGCGTAGCGGGCGGTGGTGTTGACGTTGCGATGGCCGAGCAGGGCCTGGATGATGCGGATGTCGGTGCCGCTCTCCAGCAGGTGGGTGGCGAAGCTGTGCCGCAGGGTGTGGACCGTGACCCGCTTGTTCAGCCCGGCGGCGGCGCAGGCCGAGCGGCAGGCGGCGTGCAGCACGGTCGGGTTGATCGGATGTTCGCCGTCACGGCCTGGAAACAGCCAGTGTCCGGGACGCGCCAGCCGCCAGTAGGAGCGCAGGACGGCGAGCAGTTGCGGCGAGAGCATAACGTAACGGTCTCGGCCGCCCTTGCCCTGCTCGACGCGAATGACCATCCGGCCGCTGTCGATGTCGGCGACCTTGAGGCTGACCGCCTCGGAGGCGCGCAGCCCAGCCGCATAGGCGGTGGTCAGGGCGGCGCGAGACTTCATGCTGGGGACGGCCTCCAGGAAACGCACAACCTCGTCGGCGCCCAGCACCACGGGCAGCTTTTGCGGCTCGCGGGCGTGCGCGATCCGCTCCGGCAAGTCTGCCCGCGCGAGGGTCACGCCATACAGGAAGCGCAGCGCGCAGACGGTCTGGTTCAGCGCAGGCCACAACATTCCGCCCGCCACCAAGTGGACCTGAAAGGCACGGACATCCTCGAGGTCCAGCTTCTCGGGCGATCGGCCGAAGAAGCGGCCGAACTTGGCGACGGCGTGAACGTAGGATCGCTGCGTTGCCGGCGACAGATTGCCAACCGTCATGTCCTCGATCATGCGGCGGCGCAGTGGGCTCATCTCGGTCATCGAGGGACCTCCCGTTCCAGGGTTGGGGTGCAGCACCCGGATCCTGGCAGACCGATCAACTCAGGCTCACCGCTCCCGCAGGACACGCCAGCCATATCAGCGGTTTAGTTCAATCACGATTCACGGCCGTTGACTCGCAAAAAATGACGGGCTTGTCGCCATTCCGCCGGCTCCGGCCGGAACGTATATCGAGGCTGCCGATCGCGGTAGAGACGGCCATCACCGGCCGCCCCCCGCACAGATCCGGACGTGCCCGATTCAGGCATCCGGCTCCTGCCGACGGTGTTTGACGTAGAAGCGTTGCTCAGGCCACGCGTGCAGGACGCTCGGCTTGCTTCGCCTTTCCGCTGCACGCTATGACTTCGGACAGGCGCGGCTCGACGAGGCGGCCAAGTTCGGTCAAGTGGGTGTTGCTGCGCTCGCGGAAGAATAGCAGGCTGCCGAGTTCGTCCTCCATCTTGCGGATTGCGCGGGTGCGGGTCGGCTGGCTGACATGGCGCGTTTCGTCGCCTTTGGTGAAGGTGAGGGCACGGCGCAGCGCCAGGAAGCAACGGATTTCGTGGAGTTCTATCGCGGTCGCCCCTCACGATTGCGGTACGGTCGGCAATCCAGGAGCCGCTGGTCGTGGCCCTGCACGATGGGGCGCGGCGGATGGATGGACCTGAAATGGCACCAGGACCGCAGCAAGGGTTATCGAAACTATGCAGAAGATGTATTGACCTGTGTCGCTGTACCGCTAATTGGTTCGATGGGTTCCCAATAATCGCAGCGGTTTACGGTATACGATGATCTCAAATTCGTACTGCCATTTCCGGGACTCCCCCCCTGTGACTGCATCTGGCTCTGGCGAGAATCAACACAGGGCTGCCGCGGGGGGGCCATCGGCGGGTCTTGCGAAGGGCCGCGAGCGCTTGTGCTGGCGAGGTCGGGTCGTCTTGAGGAGGTTTGGACGCACATAGACCAATACGGCTTCTGGTGGAGCAGCGGAGCAATCCTCCATGGGCTTGGAGTTGACCGCCAAACAAAGGCCAGACGGGAATGACCAAATGTTATTGCCCCCTACTGTCGTGATTCCGAGGTTCGTGGCAGTTGAATGCGGGCGGAATCGGGACATTTGCTCTTTGTTTTCAGTAGCCTGCTTACCCCCTCCGTTCATCGCGAAATGCGGCGAGTTTCGGGGGCAGGACACTAGGATGGCTTGCCTTCGTTGTGGGGTCCCTCGCCTCTGCCTTCGCTTCGGATCAGTACGGCGTCCGCCCGGCGCAGGACGAATTGCTCATGTCGCGGGCTCGCTCGTCCAGTCCACCCGCGGACACACTAGTCACCGGTCTCGCTCAGACTGGCCTCGATCTGCGGCTGCCAACGCTTCGTGTCACCCAGGGGAACAATGTCGATTGGCGGGGACCGTTCCTCGAAGTGCCCGTGACTTATCGCCGGCCGGCCGGTGGATCATCCAAGGTGGCAAGCTCCCTCAAAGGCGCGCGGCGGGTTCGGAGGAGGAAGGTCGTCACGTCCTCCCGCGTAGCGGGCACCGGCGCTCCGCACCCATGAGCGAGACGTTTCATCTTGGCTCCTGCCTCACGCGCTGGCACAGCGCGACCCGCTACGACGTGAGTGCCTCTCACTCGGAAGTGCTCCCGCCCAGTGCGCTCCTTGCGCTGGCCGGACCTAGAGAACGGGCATCGTGGGAGCAAGGGCCGCTGGATTATGCTCGACTGAACGGGTCGGTCGGTCTGCGAAAACGAGTCGCCTGCCAACACAATTCACTTCAAGCACGAGACATAGTCTGTTGCGCCGGTGCCCAAGCGGGGATCGTCTGCGTAGCAAGTGCATTGCTGACACAGGGCGATCGTGCCATTGTTGTCCTGCGTATCTATCCGCCGCTCGAATGGGCCGTCACCGATCGTGGGCCTGCCACGGGCGTATCGCTCCGGAGTGACTGTCTGGCGTTGGACCTACAGCATGTGGCCGCGGCGGTCAGACCTAAAACTATAACGATCCTGATGAACGTTCCCAAGAGTCAGACTGGCGTCGTACTGAACACGGCGAACCAGGCGCCTTTGGTTGAGTTGCGCCGCGCTCGCGGCATTGGGCTGATGAACGACGAGGTCTATCGGCAGACAATCGATGATCCGGACGGACAGCCACCGCAAATCGCTGATGTCCACGAACGCGGCCTGTCGGTCACTGGGCTCTCGAAGGGCCTTGGTCTCCCCGGCCTTCGTGTCGGCTGGGTTGCCTGTCGCGATGAGAATTTCACTGCGCGTGTATTTGTGGCAAAGGCGGCGCTGTCGAGCTACCTCGCCGCACGGAGCGAAGCTCTGGTTCAGATCTCTCTTCGGGAATACCCGCGATTGATGAAGCGCGCTCGTGAGATTGGGCTTAGCAACTGCAAACGCCGGGCCTTTCTGCTTCATCAGCATGGCCACGTGTTCCAAGCCGACATGCTCCGCAATCCGGCTTTTGGGTTTCCGGGATACCGAGGCAAGGAAGGAACCGAAGTACTGGCGGCCCCACTCGTCACGAAGACGGAAGCCCTCGTGCCTCCGGGGAGCCTGTGGCGCCCCGCCTTGGGAGCCGTGCCACGCGATCATCTCCGCATGAGCCTTGGACAGGCCAGCGTGCCGGCAGGCTTGGAGGCGATGGATGCCTATCTGGCCATGAGAGCGGTGGCTTGAAGTGTCGAGCGCCGCGATCCCGGCACATCCGCCTCACCCACCAGGCTGCGCGAAGGGTTGGTCAAAATCGGCGCCGGGAGCGTCCGCCATGGTCGGTCTATCACCTTCCAGGTGGCTGGCCTGATGATGCCGCTCGTTCTATTCCACACCATCCCGCGCTCCATCGCATGGCTCCGTCCGTTGCCGCCAGTTCGATGCTGACAGCCCTGGCCACGCCGTGTTTACCAGGATGTCGGGAGGGGACGTGCGTCAGATTGTCGGGTTATCAATCGAGAGAGGTGGCGCCTACATTGCCATTGCACCGCCGCAGGAGCGTCGGCGGGGTTCTGATCGCCAAAATCGGCGTCCCAGTGCTGGGACGCTGGCTATCGTTCGTGCTGCACCCCCGAAACGGTCGAATATCCAGGCAAGATCGGAGAAAGGGCCGGCTCAGGTTACGTCGAGAGCACTTCCGATGCACACCGCCTGAACCAAGCCGCTCCGGCTTGAGGCGTTCGATCTGGCCATTTCCAGGACGACGCCTTCGCCGTTGGACCCCGGTCGGAGCACGGACGCGGTCGTTTGGGCAACACCCGATATGGAGATGACCCATGCTTGTGGATCGTACTCGCGCACCTCAACGGCGCCACTCGCAACGACCGCTGGAACCTAATCGAAATTGGCGTGCCGTATCGTGAGCCAGCGAGCGAAAGCGTGGTGGGGCGGCAGGTTGGCGATCGCCCGGGGCGTGGACTCGTTCGTTCGGTCCGTTTCGTACGCCGGACGCACATTCGCGCCGGCGCTCGACGCGCTGACGCGGCTGTGGGTCGCCCAGGAGTTCCTGCGTGTGGACGTTATGCAGCACATGCACCCGGTCAACTCTTCGGGGATGCCTGGCGCCATGCTCCTCCCGAACCTGACGGATTCCGGCCTCGGCATAACTATACAAACGATCTGCCCATTGTTGTTGGCGGCTGGCTTGCTTACGCGGCCTGCAGCGCTGGCGCTGCTCGCGCAGCTGTTTATTCTGCAAGCGCCCGGGCCACACGACGTTGCACTGTTCTGGGCAGCGCTCCTAGGCTGGACCGCCGTGATGGGGCCTGGACCAGTCTCGCTAGACCGCGTGTTCCGGCCCGGTATCGACGCTAGCGCTCTCCCGCTAGTCCGACCGGTCGCTCGTGCCTTCGTCGGTCTCACTGACCTCGGAGGCCCAGCATATCTCGCGGTACTGCGATTGTGGATCGCGGCCGCGCCGGCCGGCTTGGCGCTCGCGGCGCTGGGCGTGTCGAACCCGATGGCCCTCGGGAGGCTCGCTCCAGCATGGCTGCCGCGGATCCCGGACATGATTGTGGCCTTGCCGCCAGTCCTCGCGCTCGTGGTGGCAGTGGCGTTGGCCGTCGGGCTGTTCACTCGGGGCGCGGCACTGGTGCTCGTGCTGATTGTGCCCATCAGCCGTGTCGTGCCGCCGGGCGACGACCGGCTTTATTGGCTGCTGCTGCTCGGCGTACCTCTGCTCCACGGACCGGGACCGATTTCGCTGGACCGCGCGCTTGTCCGAGCGCTCCGTCGCCGCATCGCTCGGCTCGAAGCGCCGCTTCAGCTGCGGGAGCGGCTGCCGCAGATTGTCATCGTCGGTGGCGGATTCGGCGGCGCTGCCACGGCGCACGCGCTGCGGCACGCCCCGTGCCGGGTTACCTTGATTGACCAGCGCAACTATCACCTATTCCAACCTCTACTCTACCAAGTGGCGACGGCTGCGCTGTCGCCAGCTGATATCGCGACACCGATCCGCGAGATGTTCCGCAACCAGGCCAACGTTCGGGTTCTGCTCGGCGAGGTCACCGGCGTCGACGCCCCGGGGCGCGAAGTGATGCTCGGGGAGATGCGTCTCTCATACGATTACCTCGTGCTGGCGACCGGGGCACGCCACAGCTACTTCGGCCGCGATGACTGGGCACCGTTCGCGCCGGGGCTGAAGGGCATCGACGACGCCCTTGACATCCGTCGCCGACTTCTGCTCGCCTTCGAGCAGGCGGAAAGCAGCACTGACGCGGCGACGCGGCGCGCCTGGTTGAGCTTCGTGATCGTCGGCGGCGGCCCCACCGGCGTCGAACTCGCGGGTGCCGCCGCCGAGCTTGCGCGCAACGGCTTAAGAGGGGAGTTCAGGGCCATCGATCCCGCGACCGCACGGATCGTTCTTGTGCAGTCCGCGCCGCGTCTGTTACCTAACTTCCCACCCTGCCTCTCGGCCGCTGCGGAGCGCGCGTTAGCAGCGCTCGGGGTCGAGGTGCTGGTAGGCAGCAGAGTTGAGTCCGTGGACCAGAACGGCGCCCTCGTCGCCGGTAGGCGCATCTCGGCGCGGACCGTTATCTGGGCTGCTGGAGTTGCGGCTTCCCCCGCGGCGAAGTGGCTCGGAGCGGAAACCGATGGCGCAGGCAGGCTGCGGGTGCAACCCGATCTGCGGGTTCCTGGCCGCCCCGAGGTTTTCGCTATTGGCGATACCGTCGTGTGTGCTGGCTGGGGTGGTCGGCCGGTGCCGGGCCTGGCCCCGGCGGCGAAGCAGGGTGGCGCTTACGCGGCGCGGGTAATTCGGGCGGCGTTGGCCGAGCGTCCGGCGCCGCCTCCGTTCCATTATCGCCACTTTGGCAGTCTCGCCACGATAGGTCGACAAGTGGCTGTGGCAGAGTTTGGGCAGTTGCGCATCCACGGAGCGTTCGCGTGGTGGCTGTGGGGCGCAGCCCATATCGCCTTCCTTGTCGGGGCGCGCAACCGGCTGACAGTGCTCGTGGAGTGGTTCTGGGCCTATCTTACGTACCGGCGCAGCACACGGCTAATCACCGGTACAGGCAAGGCCTAAGGCAAAGATCGAGCGTGGCATGGAGTGGATCGACTCAGCAATCGAGTGGCTCGAGAGCGACGCCCTGGGCGGGTTCGCCTCGGGCACAGTCACCGGCATCAGGACCCGCCGCTATCACGCATTGCTGCTCGCGGCGACGAAGCCGCCCACCGGACGGGTCGTGCTTGTCAATGGGTTCGAGGCGTGGGTTGACGGTGCCGCCGGCGGCTTCCCCCTCAGCAGCCACCGGTACTCGCCAGACGTAACCTATCCAGACGGCTACCGCCGCATAGCCGCCTTCACATCCACGCCCTGGCCGCGCTGGATCTTTCGCGACCACGCCGGAACCGAGATCGAGCAGGAAATCCTCGTTCACCGCGACACCTGCGAGACCGTGCTGCGTTGGCGCCAGCTCTCTAAAGGACCACACTGCTTGCGAGTGCGACTGCTGCTGTCCGGTCGTGACTATCACGCGCTGCACAGAGAGAACAGTGCGCTCGATATGCGAGCGGTCGTTCGCGGCGGCA
>Ga0335075_10011902_pt1 | contig 13153 bp, 10 predicted proteins | sample Lox_Sample_24_FD_206723 | JGI IMG/M metagenome (GOLD analysis project Ga0335075, IMG submission 206723) | Soil microbial communities from Loxahatchee National Wildlife Refuge, Florida, United States - Lox_Sample_2.4 | ecosystem: Environmental > Terrestrial > Soil > Wetlands | place: USA... | reverse complement strand
TGCAGATCCGGTTGCCGCAGCCGCTGCGCGCCGCGGGTGGCAGCGTGCACGTGCATATCAAGTATCACTACACGATCCCGGGACTGTTTGGTGGACGAACGTCATGGACGACGACGCAGAACGGTGAGATTTACGACATCGCGCAGTGGTATCCGCGTATGGCCGTTTACGACGACCTGCACGGTTGGGACACGCTGCCCTACATGGCACAGGAGTTTTATCTCGAGTACGGCAGCTTCGATTATTTCGTGACGGTTCCGTGGGATATGCTCGTCGCAGGCAGCGGGGCGCTGGAGAACCCGGAGCAGGTGTTGACTGCGACTCAGCGGGCGCGACTCGAGCAGGCACGGGCGAGTGATGCCACGGTTATGATACGCACCGCGGCTGAGATCGGTGACCCGGCGTCCCGCCCCACGCACGCGGGAACGTCCACCTGGCATTACCACATGGACAACACGCGTGATGTTGTTTTCAGCGCATCCCGCGCGTTCATCTGGGATGCGGCGCGCATGCGCCTGCCTGAAAATCATAGCTCGCTCGCCATGTCCTTCTACCCTTTGGAGAGCGCCGGGGACGGGGCCTGGGGGCACTCGACCGAGTATTTGAAGCACGCGGTGGAGGAGTTCTCGCGCCGTTGGTATCCGTACCCCTATCCGGCCGCGGTGAATGTCGCCGGCGGCTCCTCGGGGATGGAGTATCCCGGGCTGTTGTTCGATGGCATCGAGGACAAGGGCAAGGCGCTGTTCTGGATCACTGCGCACGAGATAGGCCACACCTGGTTTCCCATGATCGTGGGCTTCAACGAGCGGCGTGACGCCTGGATGGATGAAGGATTCAACACGTTCATCGACATCTACGAGTCGGATGCCTTCAAGAACGGCATCTTCGGCCCGAAACGCGACCCCGAGTACGCTCCCGGCGGCGGCAATCCCGTCGAGGAGATCCTGCCCATCCTGGCCGACCCCGCGGCTCCGGTCATCATGACGCGCGCGGATGCGATTCTCGAGAAGTACCGCCACCCGGTGACTTACTTCAAGTCGGCGCTCGGCCTGGTGCTGCTGCGCGAGCAGATTCTCGGCCCGGAGCGCTTCGACTGGGCGTTCCGCCGCTTCATCCGTGATTGGGCGTTCCGTCATCCGGCGCCCTCGGATTTCTTCCGCGCCATGCAGAGCGAGGCAGGCGAGGACCTCAGCTGGTTCTGGCGTGGCTGGTATTTCAACAACTGGACACTCGACCTGGCGGTGAAGAGTGTGGCCTACCAGGATAACGATCCGGCCAAGGGCGCGCTCGTGACCTTCCAGAACCTCGACCGGTTGGTGCTGCCGGCCACTGTTCAGATCGAGCTCAAAGACGGTACTCACAAACGGATACGGCTCCCGGCGGAGACGTGGATACTCAAGTCCGTGGCCACGCTGTATGTCGATACCACTCAGCCGATCGTCTCGGTGACCATCGATCCGGACCATGCCGTTCCGGACGAGGATCGGACCAACAACGTGTTGACGCTCAGGTAATGGATTTGCCGACCGGCTGATGGCCCCGCCTGGAGCGACGTGCCCGGGGGCGGGGAACCGGGCAGGCGGTAGCGCGTTCATTGCCGTTGCGTGAGTCCGACCAACACCTGAACCATAAGAGGGCCTGACATGAGCTCAATTCTGCAGCGCGCCGTCCTTGCGACGGTGCTCGCGGCCGGTTTTTCGCTGGCGAGCGCCAAGGATGACAAGGTGACCCTGTCCGGAGACCAGGAAGTCCCCGCGGTGACGAGCAACGCCAAGGGCGAGGGACATATCAGGATCAAAGACGACAAGACGGTCAGCGGCAAGATCACGACGACCGGTATCGAGGGCACGATGGGCCACATTCACGAGGGCAAGGCCCCTGGTGAGAACGGGCCGCCGATCATCACCCTCGAGAAAGGCTCGGATGGTTCCTGGATGGTGCCGAAGGGCTCGAAGCTCACCGATGAGCAGTACGAGGCTTACAAGGCCGGTAAGCTGTACGTGAATATTCACAGCGCCGAGCACAAAGGTGGCGAGATCCGGGCACCGCTGAAGCCCTGACACCCTGCTGGTCGGGGGCGCTCGGACGAACCGGACGCCCCCCGAACGGCAGCAGGTCAGGCGGGGAAGCGCACGTCGGACAACTCGGCGCATTGCGCGAGCAGGCGATCCTGAATCGCGGGATCCGCTGCCGCCGGGTCCGCGGCGCGTCGTTTCATGTGATAGAAAAACTGGCCGCTGACCTGGGCTGCCGGCTCGCTGCTGGTGGCGAGCCAGACTTGTGTCCGGGGTGCGGCATCCAGGTCATCGGGGGCGCCCGGCCCTCCCATCCTGGTTGGCACCCAACCCGGCTCGACCGCGTTGGATAGCACGTCGCGCCACTTTCGCGCTACCGCGAAGGCCAGGATCGTGTCGTGGAGTTTGGTGTCAGCATAGGCGCTCGAGCCGTTCCACGGACGGTCTTTCCAGAGCAGGTCGCGCAGACTCGAATCGCCCCCGCGATGCATCCCGGAGCTCAGGTAGATGAGCCGCTTCGGCTTGGTGATGAGCGCCGTCAGTATGTAGGGCGCGAGCGTATTGATGGCGAACACATGCGGGAGCCCATCCTCTGTTTCGATGCGCCGGCGTTCTCGATAGCCCACCGCCGCGTTGTGAATGACGGCGTCGAATACTCCTAGTCTGTTCACCTGCTCCGCAACGTCGCGGGTTTCCCGGATGCTCGCAAGGTCGCCGACCACCGCCGTCTCGGCACCGGGAACGGCCGCCAGGGCCTCATGGGCGCGCTCGCTGCTGCGAGCGTGAAGGACGACCCGGTGCCCGTCGGCGACCATGAGGCGGGCGGCCATCTGACCCAGCCCGTCGGCGGAGCCCGTTACCAGAATACGTGCCATCGCATAAACTCCTGCGGTTCTACGAATGACCGTAGATCAAATGCGGTAGCAAGTGGGAGTACTACTCATGATTCGATCGAGGATCCGCGGGTGCGGCACGTGCCTGCTCGCCATACTTCTGGCGACGGCAGCCTCCCTGGCCTGGCCTGCGTCGGTTACCGAGACCTCCGGAGCCGATCTCGCAAAGCTCAAGGCGGTTGTCCATGGCGACCAGCGCTCGGCAGCGCACAAGGCGCGCGATGAGTACCGCCATCCGGTCGAGACACTCGCGTTCTTCGGGATTCGTCCGAACATGACGGTGGTCGAGCTGTGGCCGTTCGGTGGCTGGTATACCGAGATCATCGCGCCTTACGTCAAGGACAAAGGAACCTACTACGCCGCCGCGATGGATCCAACCTCGACCGATCGCGAGGATGTCGAGTACAACGCTGAGTTGAAAAAGTTGCTCGACGCGCGCCCGGATCTGTATGGCAAGGTCAAATGGTCGGTCCTTGCTAAGGGAAAGTACAACCTCGCGCCGGACGGCAGCGCGGACCTCGTCGTGACCTTTCGTAACATCCACAACTGGGTGTGGGCCGGAGACGAGAAGGAAGTCTTCGCCGCCGCCTTCCGCGCCTTGAAGCCAGGTGGCGTTCTCGGCGTGGAGGAGCATCGGGCCAACGACCCCAAGGCGAAGCCGGGGGATGGCCAGGCCTATGTTGGCGAGGACTACGCCATCGGACTCATCGAGTCCGTGGGCTTCAAGCTCGCGGGGCGCTCCAACATCAACAACAACCCCAAGGACACGAAGGATTACCCGAAGGGTGTCTGGACGCTGCCGCCCAGCTATGCCATGGGCGCTACGGATCACGCGAAATACGCCGCCATCGGCGAGTCGGATCGCTTCACGCTGAGGTTCGTCAAGCCGGCGGAGCGCGCCCTCGCGCCATGACGATTCCTTTCTCCGTGCTCGATCTCTCGCCCATCGTGGAGGGTGGCACCGCCGCGGACGCTCTGCGCAACTCCCTCGATCTCGCGCAACACGCCGAGCGGTGGGGCTTCAAGCGGTACTGGCTCGCCGAGCATCACAACATGACGGGCATCGCAAGTGCCGCCACCGTCGTGGTGATCGGGCATATCGCGGCTGGAACGCGCACCATTCGGGTGGGATCGGGCGGCATCATGCTGCCCAATCACGCGCCCCTGGTGGTGGCCGAGCAGTTCGGCACACTCGAGTCGCTTTTCCCCGGGCGTATCGATCTCGGATTGGGCCGGGCTCCCGGGACTGACATGCAGACGTCAATGGCGCTGCGCCGGGATCTGGCGACCAACGCCGAGCAGTTCCCGCAGGATGTTCTCGAGCTGCGGGCTTACTTTGACGAGGTCCAGCCGGGGCAACAGATCCGCGCGGTGCCCGGAGCGGGACTGAAGGTGCCGTTGTGGATATTGGGATCGAGCCTCTTCGGAGCGCAGGTAGCGGCGATGTTGGGACTGCCGTTCGCCTTTGCCTCGCATTTCGCTCCGGATGCCCTGATGCCGGCGCTCGAGATCTATCGGCGCCATTTCAAGCCTTCCGCGCAACTCGAGAAGCCCTACGCAATGGTCGCGGCCAACATTGTTGCCGCCGACAGCGACTGCGAGGCGCGGCGCCTGTTTACTTCCCTGCAGCAGTCGTTCGTGAAGTTGCGGCGCGGTACGCCGGGAAAGTTGGCACCGCCCGTCGATGACATCAACACCTGGGCGGCGCCGGTGGAGCTTGCCGGGCTCAGTCATTCGCTCGTCTACTCCTTTGTCGGCACGACGCAGACCGTTGTGCGCGGCGTGGGGTCGTTTCTCGAGATGACGCAGGCTGACGAGCTCATGGTCAGCGGCCATATCTTCGATCATTCGGCCCGGCTGCACTCCTACGAGCTTGCGGCCCGTGTGCGCGACATGCTGCCCTGACGCCGCGAGCCTATGCGACCTCAGTCCTGATCAGGTCGGCAGCTTTTTCGGCAGTCATCACCACCGCGGCGTTGGTGTTTCCCGCGACGACGCGCGGGAAGACCGACGCGTCTGCCACTCTCAAGTTGTCTATCCCACGTACTCTCAACATGGGATCGACAACTGCGAACGAGTCCCGTCCCATCCTGCACGTGCTCGAGGGGTGATGCACCCCTACGGTACTGGAGCGGATATACTCCATCCAACTCGTCGCATCCCGAATTTTCGGCCCGGGTAGGACTTCTTCGCCCCGCAGGCTTTTGAAGGCGGGTGCGGACAAGATCCGCCGCGCGAGTGTGGCACCCTCGAGCAGGAGCCGCATGTCGTCGCAGTCATCGAGGTAGTTCGGATCGACCAACGGCGCTACGTGGGGATCCGGGGAGGCGAGGGCGACCCGGCCGCGGCTGTGAGGCCGTACTACGATGGGAATGATGCCGAAGCCGTGACCCCGCGGAATGGGCGAGCCGCCCGGATCGCGCAGCATCGGCATGAAGACAATCTGCAGGTCAGGACGGTCCTCGCGCGGTCGCGATTTGACGAATCCGGTCGCTTCCAACACGTTGCTCGCGAGCGGTCCGCGTCGAAATAACGTGTATTCGAGCACGTTCCAGATACTGCGCGGCAGCGCTCTAAGGGAGACTCCATACGACGTCGTGTCCGTCGTCTTCATCTGCAGCACCGTGGCAGGGTGGTCTTGCAATGACTCACCGACACCCGGCAGATCGTGTTTGACCGCGATGCCGAGAGCCTGCAACGCAGCTCCGGGGCCGATTCCGGACAGGAGCAACAACTGTGGCGAGCCGTAGGTCCCCGCACACAGAATAACCTCTCGAGTTGCCGAGAGTCGCATGCGCGAGCCGTCCCTCTCGATGATGACGCCGCGCGCTTTGCGATCCTCGACGACGAGCTGCGTGGCCAGGCATTCGGTGTAGATGGCAAGGTTTTGCCGGTGGGCGATGGGATCGACGTAGGCCGTCACCATCGATTCGCGCCGGCCGCGGCGGATCGTGGCCTGGCGGCAGCCGAAGCCTTCCGGATCAGGTCCGTTGAAATCCTCGCAGCGCGCGAAGCCCAACGACGAGGTGGCCTCCAGGAATCGCGTCACCAACGGGTTCGGGCGCCGGATGTCGAGCACGTTCATCGGTCCGCCATTGCCATGGTAGCGGGATTCCGGCCATCTCTCGTTGTTCTCGGCCTTGCGGAAGTAGGGGAGGACGTCCTCGTAGCCCCAACCGGTGGCGCCCGCGTCCGCCCATTCATCAAAGTCGCGCGGATGGCCGCGGAAGTAGGCCATGCCGTTGATGGAGCTGCAGCCGCCCAACACCCGGCCCCGGGGCAGCGGAATGCGTCGATTGTTGAGATGCCGCTGGGGCACCGATTTGTAGCCCCAGCCGATGGCGGGATCGCCGATCGCCGCCGCGACCGCCGCGGGGATGCGGACTAAGAAGCGCTTGTCGGAAGGGCCGGCCTCTATCAAACCAACTCGGGCAGCCGTGTCGGCCGACAACCGGTTCGCGAGCACGCATCCCGCGGTGCCCGCGCCGACGATCAGGTAATCGAAACTTTCAGCGCCGTTTGCAGCTCGAGATCCCTTCGCAGCCGCCATTCGTTACTCCGCTGCGGAGATGGCTATGTCCGAGAGTCGTTGAAAACGTTCGATGTTATCGTTGCTCTCCATCACGCCCGCTGTCAAGCAGACGAATGTCAGATCGCGCTCTGGATCCACCCAGTACAAGGCACTTCCCGCGCCATAATTGCCGAAGGTGCCGGGCGAGGCCAACGTCCCGAACATGTGATGACAGTGCGCGGTGCCGCGCAACGAGAAGCCGAGGCCGATGTAGGCGGGCGACGGGACCCAACCGCGCTTGTGAGCGAGCACTTTGTATAACTCGTTAGGTAGATCGCCCGTCCAGTTGCGCCGGGCCAACTCCAACGTCGCGGGAGACAGGATACGGGCTCCATCGAGTGCGCCATTGCGGCGCAGCATTTCCGCCAGCCGGAAGAGGTCGGGAACAGTCGAGACCGCGCCAACCCAGGGCATTTCGGCATGCTCTTCTTCGAAGGCTCCGTTGGGTCCGAGATTGCTGCTGCTCGGATGCTCGTTGGCCACGTTGCCGCGGAAGTCCGGTACGACATGGCGTGATTTGAGATCCGCGCGGACACCGATTGACGTGCTCGACATGCCCAGAGGTCGCAGGAGGTCCTCCTCGACAATCGTCCGGTAGGGGCGGCCCTTCGGGTCCGTGCGGCGCAGGATCTCACCCAGCAGCGCCTGGTTCGCCAGGGGCGAGTAGGCGCAACGCTCACCGGGTGGCTCAACGGAGTGCACGTACTTGCAGATGGCGGCAATGATGTCGGCCAGGCGGTCAATATACATGCCGTGTTTCGGAGTCCATATCATCGGCAAGCCCGAGGTATGGGTGATGAGATGGAAGAGGGTGATCTGCTCGCGCAAGCCTCCGGAGAATTCCGGGATCAGGTCTACGACCTTGGTCGTGAGGGCGAGCTGTCCGAGCTCGACAGCGCGCAGGGTCAGGATGTTGGTCAGGGCCTTGGTGACCGAGAAGATGCTGAATACCGAGTTGGTTTGCAGCGGCCGGGTCTGCTGCTCGTCGGCGCTGCCTATGTTGGCCTGAAGTCCAATGTGCCCGTGGCGCGCGACGATGATGACGGCGCCGTGATAGAGACGCCGCTTGACGTCCGCCTCTATGACGGTGCGCAGATGCGCCAGCCGTGCCTCGCTCAATCCTGCTTCACTCATACGCTCTTCCCCCTCAGAAGGCTCACTCGGCGGGCTGGGCGAACAACCCGGCGACATACAGGCTGTCCATGTACTCGCGGATCGCGAAGATTTTGCCGTCCTTGATCTCCACCGCCCAGGCGTAGTGGTTCTCGTAGGGCCGGCCGTCAGCCAACACTCCTAAGCCGTGCGTCTCCGTCATGACCAGCGAGCCGTTGGATGTGATGGTCTTCATGTAAACCTTGGGATCGCCCGGTTTGAACAGGCCGCGCACCGGGGCCAGGAATTCGTCCACAATGCCTTTGCGGCCCACGTGCTTGCCGGCGCCGGGCACACCCCGGACCATCGCAATCCAGGTGGCCTCTTCGTGGAGCGCCGCGCGAATGGCCTCGAGATTACCGCTGCCGAGCGTCTCGAAAAACTGGATCACCAGGCACTCGTTCTCGTTGTTGGCTTGCATTGCTGTTGCTCCTCAGCCGGCCCTGGCCGCGGCGTCGACCTCGTTCAGGGCTTCCTTGGCAATGCGCGTTGCGTCGATTCCCGCCGGGACGCCGCCGTAGACGGCCACCTGCAGCAGAACGTCGCGAATCTCCTCACGTGACAGCCCATTGGTGAGCGCGCCCTTGACGTGCAGTTTCAACTCGTGAGGGCGGTTCAACAGGCTCAGCATCGCAATGTTGACGAGGCTGCGGTCGCGGCGGGACAAAGTCGTGTTGCCCCAGATCTCGCCCCAGCAGTACCGGGTGACGAACTGTTGCATAGGGCGGGTGAAATCGTCCGCGCCGGCGAGGGATTTTTCGACGTACTCCTCGCCCAGGACCGCCTTGCGGATCGCCAATCCTTTTTCAAATAGATCGCTCATTTCAGTTCTCCGGTTTTCTTCGCGGTGGCTGCGATCTCGCAGCCGCTCCAGCCTTCGACGATTCGTGCCACGGAAGTGCAGTCCGTGTCGAAGCCATAGGTGTTACAGGTGATCGACAGCATCTGGCGCACCACGGTGCCCAACAGCATGGGAACTCCCAGGGCCTCGGCCTCTTCCAGGCACAGACGCACGTCCTTGAAGGACAGGCCGGCGGAGAAACCGAAGTCAAAGCCGCGTGTCAGGACGTGATTGGGAAATTTATCCATGCTCGCGGTATTGCGCCCGCTCGAGGTGTTGATCACTTCCAGCATGAGGGCCGGATCGAGGCCGGCTTTCACGCCGAGCGCCATGGCTTCGGCGGTGATGGCTATGGCGGCGGCCGACATCAGGTTGTTGGCGAGCTTCAAGGTCTGTGCAAGGCCCGGCCTCTCGCCTACGAACAGGACTCGGCCGAAGAGGGCCAGGATCGGCTGCACCCGGTCGTAGAGCGCGCGCGGGCCGGATGCCATCACAGTCAACTTGCCGTTGCGGGCGCCGGCTACACCGCCGCTGACCGGCGCGTCCAGCGACGGGATATTCCGCGCTGCCAGGGCGGCGGATATCTCGGCCGTTGCGGTGGCCCCGGTGCTGGAGAGATCCACAAATTGTCGGATGCGCGAGCCTTCGATTGCGCCGCCGGGCCGGATGATTGCCTGGCGCACGATCTCCGGCGTGGGCAGGCTGGCCATCACTGTCTCGGCCTGGTTGGCGACGTCGAGAGCCGATTTGCCGAGGACTGCGCCGCGAGCCACGAGCGGCTGCACTGCTGCGGCACTGGTGTCGAATATGACAAGGCGGTGACCCGCGCTGAGCAGCCGTTCGGCCATGGGGCCTCCCATGCGCCCCGTGCCGATCAAACCAATTTGCTGCCCGTCCTTGCTGGGGATTGCCTCGCGGTCGCCAGCCGCCCGGTCGGTCGACCCGTGGGCCGGCCTGCTCTCGTCTGCCATTACGTCGCCCTCTCGTCTTGCGGCGTGACGCTAATCGGGGTTACCTTTTCCGCGCGCCTGTCTTTAGATAGGGTGCCAGGACCGGGCGCCCGGATGACCGCTCGCCCCTCGGATCCTTCCTTGAAAATCGTGCCACTAGACCATTCGCCGGCTGATTCTGCGCCGCCGCGTACTAGCTCTGCGGACCGGCGGGCCAGCGCAGCAGACCAATGGGCCAGCTCATCTGTGCGTCTTGCGCGCACTCGGCCACCGCCATTGCCAGAGGGCATGGTTCCGCGCCGTCGCTCCGGCGAGTGGGTGGCGCGTGTGCTGGCTGTTCCGACAACCGTCATTCAGGCGCCCGCCGGCTACGGCAAGACCACTCTTCTGGCGCAGTTCCACGCGGCACTGAGCCGCGATGACCGCCGTGCGTGTTGGCTTTCCATCGTCGCTTCCGATCGCGAGCCGGAGTCGTTTCTGGCTGCGCTGGCGGCTAGTTGCGGCTTGCCTGAGCTGCCGCGCGGCGAATCGGCGGACCGCAGCCTGACACGGCTGGCCAATTGGCTGGGGGAGGCCGGGGAGCCGGGTTGTATTCTGCTGGATGATGCCGACCGTCTGAGCGAGTCTGCCTCCGGAGGGCTGTTGCACGAGTTGGTTGATGCCATTCCGACGGGGTTTCATGTCATCTGCACGGGTCGGGCCGCTCCGGACTTGCCGAGTGCGCGTGAGCGGGGCTACGGCAGACTGTTCGAGCTGGGCGCGGGCGATTTGAGCTTCAGCGCCGTGGAGGTCACGGAGCTGTTTGGCGTGTTGGGTATTGGAGCGCCGGGAGAGGCGGAGCTCGAGCGATTCCTGCGGCGCAGTGAAGGCTGGCCCATGGTCGTCAGGAGCGAGTCCGTTGCGCTCGCTGCCGCCAATGGCGCGCACGCGTTGGATCGGCTCACGGGCAAGCGCCATGACATTGCCGCATTCTTCGAGGCCGAGGTGCTCCGCAATGAGCGCCCTGAGATGATTCGCGTGCTGGAGGCCGCCGCCATTGCTGAGCAGACCAACGGTGCCATGGCTACGGCACTCACCGGGCTCGAGAATGCCCATGCGCTGCTCGATGAGGCCTGCGAGCGTGGTTTGTTCGTCACGGCGATAGACGAGAGCCGGCAATGCTATCGCGTGCACCGGCTTTTCAGTGAGGCACTACGCCAACGGCTCGAAAGGCGCTCTGCGTCGCACGAGCGGGAGTTACACCGTCGCGCATCCGAGTGGTACGAAAACTCGGGCAGCCTGGTGGAGGCCGTGGACCATGCGGTCCAGGGAGGCGATGCGGCACGCGCGGCGCGCATATTCGACACGCACAGCGAAGAATTCATGGAAACCGGACACGAGTCCGCGATTCTCACCGTGGCCAACCGGATTCCCGCCGGCTTGCAGCTGCGGCATCCGCGCCTGTTATTGGCCATGAGCTGGCGGCTGCTGGCGGAGTGGCAGTTCGAGCGTGCGCGCAACCTATTGGCGCGTGCCCAGGCGCGTATCGATGAGATGGCCGCGCAGGGGGACTGCGAGCCGAGTGAGCTCGGCGAGTTGCGTCACCAGCTCCTGCACGGGCAGGTGATGTTGGCGCAATTCTCCGACGATCTGAGTTTCATCGAGCGGCATACCGAAAGCCTGTTGCGCAGTCCTTCTGACATGTCAGCGTACGTGCGTGGCAGCCTGCACGCGGCGCTGTTGTTTGCGGCACGGGAGCAGTTCCGGCTGGCGCGCATCGACTCGCTGGAGATTCTGGCGCGGCAGCAGTTTCAGGTGGTGAGTAGCCGCTATGTGACGATTTTTCTCGAGGGCATCATTGCGCCGGGAAATCTCATGCGAGGCCGCACGGCTTCGGTGATCGCTACGCTTACCGAAGCATTGCGGACGGCGCTCGAAGTCGGCGGTCCGACGCTTGCTCCGATGGTCGCTTTGCCGCTGGCGGAGGCCCACTACGATCGCGGGGAGCTCGAAGCGGCTCTTACGCTCCTCGACACCTACTTGCCGCAGGCTCGCGAAATCGGCTTCGCCGACCAGCTCATTGCCGGTTGCACGGCGCGGGTGCGAATCGCCCGGTTGCGTGGTGAGCGGGCGGTCGCTTTGCGCGTGTTGGAGGAGACTATCCAGTTCGCTCGCGAGCGTTCGTTTGAGAAGCTGCTCGTCATGTTGACTGCCGAGCAGATCGACGTTCTGTGCCGGTTCGGGGAGACGGCGGAGGCGGGGCGGCTGGCGGCGAAAGTCGGGCTCCGGCGCGCTGCTGACTCTGTGATGCCGCGACCCCGGGTGACACGGGCGAAGGTTGCACTGGCATACGCGTGGACGTCGTTGGCGCAGGCGCAGGGGCGCTGCTCAGAGGCGATCAAGGTTGCGCGTAAGTGGCGCAATCTGATCGAGGCGGCCGGGGCGGTGCGTGACGCCTTGCGCTGGAGTGTGCGCTTGGTGGTGTTGTTGCGGCGGGCGGGGGATGAGATTGGAGCCCGGCGGGAGTTGCATCGCGCGATCGGCGTGGCTGCGCCGATGGGGTTGATGCAGTTGTTGTTGGAGGAGACGGAGGCTCTGGGGGAGGGCTTGGCCGGGGAGTTGGTTGCTGCACTCGACGCGGGCGGCGGTGGCGGTTCGGAGCGCCTCGCTGAGGCCGCCTTGACGCAAGGTCCAGTCGAAGCGCCCGGAGCACTGGGCGGTACGCCTGGCACCGGGAGGAGTGTGGCATTGGGCATGATGCGGGCCAACGCATCAGGCGGTACGCCGGCGGGCTCCGGTGCGGGCTGGGCCGCGGGTGTTGGTTCGCCGCCGGGTATCAGGTCGGCCAGGTCGCCGGTCGCTGCGCGAGCGGGCGGAAGCAACCTGACAGCATCCAGCGGAGGCGGCATTGCCGCCCGTATGCCGGGCGGCAGCTTGACGCCGCGCGAGGTGGAGATTCTGACACTCGTCGGCGAGGGGTTGAGCAACGCAGAGATCGGCCACCGGCTAAGTCTCGTCGAGGGATCAGTGAAGTGGCACCTCCAAAGGATCTACGACAAGATCGGGACGCGGCGGCGGCTCGTGGCCGTCGATCGGGCGCGGCGGATGGGGGTGTTTCGCTGAGGCCCGTTCACACTCCCTTCGCGCGAACCGGCGGCAAATCGACTCGAACGATGCCCTCTGCGGCTGTTGGATAGCGTGTGAGAACAGCGGGGTCGTGTCCTGGAATGACATGCTCATCGCTCGCCGCCAGCCGGCGGATTTTGCGGTGCGCTTCCAGGTAATCGGACACGCTGTCGAGAATCGGAAACGGCCGTCCTTGCTCGAAATTCGCGTAGAAGTGCGCGGCGTCCGACGCCAAAACGACCGGCCCCCTGGCGGTGGACACCCGCACGACCTGTAGTCCGGGTGTGTGTCCTCCCGCCCGATGGAGGGTAATCCCCGGGGCCAGCTCCGCATCGCCGTCGTGGAACAGAACGCGGTCTTCAAACACACGACGCACCATCCGGACGACATCCTCGGCCTCGAAAGGCGCGCGCAACTCGGCGTGGGTCATGCACCGCCCGGTGCAGTACCGCATCTCGGCGTCCTGCAGGTGCATGCGGGCGTTTGGAAACAGGTGGTGGTTGCCCGAGTGGTCGTAATGCATGTGTGTGATCACTACGTCCTTCACCTCTGCGTGCGCAATTCCGATAGCTCGGAGACCCTCATCCACAGGGCGCACCAGGGTGCGTTTACGCTTACGCGCCTGT
>Ga0335075_10011901_pt1 | contig 13153 bp, 12 predicted proteins | sample Lox_Sample_24_FD_206723 | JGI IMG/M metagenome (GOLD analysis project Ga0335075, IMG submission 206723) | Soil microbial communities from Loxahatchee National Wildlife Refuge, Florida, United States - Lox_Sample_2.4 | ecosystem: Environmental > Terrestrial > Soil > Wetlands | place: USA... | reverse complement strand
GAAGTCATGGGCCAGCCGCGCGATTTCGGTCCGGGACTCACCTGGCAGCTGGACGAAGGTGACCGTATCGGCGACCTCGGCCGCCAGCGCCTGCGCCTTCGGGCCGCGGACGGCCATCGTCACCGGCGTGTGCAGGTCGGGGCCGTCGAGATCTCGCAGCGCCCTGACGGTCTCCCGCACCTGGGCCACCCGCTCGCCCGGCGGGACCACGGGCACTCCCTTGTCGCGGAGCTCGTCCTCGATTCCCGGCCTGCCGGTGCCGATGCCCATCTCGAAGCGGCCGTCAGTGAGCACCGACAGCGAGTGCGCCTCCCACGCCGTCATCCAAGGCGGGCGCAGCGGGGCGGCATACACCCAGGTGCCCACGCGCAGGTCGGCAAGGGCCGCGGCGACGGCCAGCGCGGGGCCAGGCGTCGGCTGCCACTGCGGGACGTCGGGCATCAGCAGCGTCGAGTAGCCGCTGTCAGCGATGCGGCGCACGCGATCTCGCCACGTCGGCAGGTCAGTCCTGAGCGGGGCAACGACCCCGAATCGGAACGGTCTGGTCACGTCAGGGCAGACCCGATCCGCCGCCCAAACTCATCGATGCCCGGTCAACTAGCCCGACACGCCGATTGGAAATAACGTCAGGTCCAGGAGACGCGAAAAGAGGATAGTCGTGATGGATCGTCGGCCGGTATACACCCTCACGTCACAGCCGGCGGTGCTGGCGAGTTACGACGAGGCGATGGACGTGGCTCGGTCGCTCGGGCCGCGCGCGCGGAACAGGATCCCGCAGGCCGAGGCGCTTTGCCGTCTTCCTGATGACACTGTGCGAGACCTGCTGGAAAGCGGCCTGTGCGGTGTGATGAAGCCCAAGCGCTTTGGGGGCTCGGAGCTTGGCGTGGAGACGATGATCGATGTTTCCGTAGAACTGGCCTCCCACTGCGCGTCGACTGGGTGGGTGTACATGCTCTGGGCGGCGCACATGTGGATGCAGGCACTCTGGCCTGCCGCCGCGCAAGAGGAGATGTTCGAGAACCCGAACGTGCTGGCATCCTCCGTCGTCAGCACGTCGGGCGATGTCGTCCCGGTCAAGGGCGGCTATCGCTGGACCGGACGGGGCTTCTTTTCCAGCGGCGTCGATCACTGCAGTTGGCTGACGGCGGCCGTGCAGGTGCCCAACGAGGACACGGGCGCGCCGGGGCGGCGGTGGCTCCTCATCCCCCGCGAGGACTTCGAGATTGTCGACGACTGGCACACAGTGGGACTGAAGGGCACCGGGAGCAAGACCATTGTCTTGACCGATGTTTTCGTGCCTTTCGAGCGCACGCTAGACGATACTGACGTCAAGCAGGGCACCTCTCCGGGACTCCAGGTCAACGGCAACCCCATGTACGGAGCTATCTCGCCCGCCAACTTCACCGCCGCGATGGCCGCTCCGGCGATCGGAGCCGCGCGCGGGCTCTTGCGCGCCTTTGAGGAGAGACTGCGCGCGAAGCTCAGCAACGCCGACCGGCCCGAGGTAAGCGGCCCTTACGCTGCTGGCCCGTCGGGCCTGGGCGCGACGATGGCTCGTTACGCGGCCGCGGTTGCGCAGGTGGACGCGGTGCATGCCCTCACCCTGCAGAACGCCCAGCGGTTCTCCCGTGTCCCGGCCGGCAAGGTAGGTGCCGGCGCAAGAGCAAAATGTCGGCGAGACCAGGCCTTCGCGGCTCAGCAAGCCCGCAAGGCGGTGAACACGATCTACGAAGAGTGCGGCGGAACTGGACTGCTGGAAACGTCGGAGCTGCAACAGATCTGGCGTGACGCCAACGCTGCTGCGGCCCATCGCGGCCTTACCTGGGATTGGCAGGCCGACGAGTGGCCGAGAACAATCTTCGGCCTGCCGACTGCCGATCGCTAGGCCATGAGCGTACCGATGCTCCTGGCGATGCCGGGGAAGTGCCCGCTGCTCCATCGGATCTCCATAACGGCTGCACGGCGGCCTCACGGGTGAGAGCGAGAGTTGGTGGCAGCTGGCTGTCCGTGTTCGGCAGCCGGCGCGTACCACGATGAGTCACTGAGGAGTACCCGATGACGATCGCAGCCATCACTCGCCCGGACACCGCCCCCGCTTTCAGCCCGGATCCGCTGCCGGGCGCGGTTCACGTGCTTGCCGTGACGGCGCGTCCCGGGCAGGAGTCGGCCGATCTGGGCGGCTCACTGTACGCTTTTCGCCGGTCCGGGGCCAGCCTGAGCCTGTTGTGCCTGACCCTGGGGGAAACCGTCGCGCAGAGCTCCGGGTTCACGCGGCTTGAAGCGGAGCGACCCTGGGAGATCCAGATGGCCGCCTCGATCCTCGGCATCCGTCAGCTCTCCGTCGCCAGTTACCGTGACGGCAGGCTGCACCGCTACCGCGCGTCCGAGCTGGCGGGACGGATCCGGCATGCGATCACCAAGTACTCCGCCGATCTGGTGCTGGTCGTCGCGCCAGAGACTGGTGACATCGGCGATGCGGCCGTCGCCCGCGCCGCGACGGCGGCCGCCCTGCAGGCCGGGGTTCCGCTCGCGGCCCGCACCAGGCCGGGTGTGTCCGGCGCCTGGACGGTGGACCTGGGGGCCGAAGCGGAGGTCGCCCGGGCTATCCAGAAGTCAGCCGCCGCCGCGCACGCCACCCAGTCGGAGGCGCTTCCGGAGATGATCAGCCGGGTTGACCGGCTGGGCAGCATGGAGACGCTGCGCTGGCTAGTGAGCCCGGCGCGGGTGCCGGGGCAGCGCCTCGTGCCGTGAGGGTCTCGAGCAGGACCATCGGGCACAGGACCGTGTTCGCGCCACTGGCGAGATCGAGCGAGATGCTCTGCGGCTGGTTGTCGACCGTGTCGAGGTGGTCGTTGTAGAACCACCACCTGAGGTCGAGGTCGACCTCGAACACCGTGACCGCCTGACCGGGGATCGCGATCAGCGAGGCGCTTACCTCGTACGGCACCGTCAGGGAGAAAGTCGCGTGCGCCGGCCTGGCCGGGTTGAACCAGTCACCGCCGAAGCCGTCGAGGTCGGCCACCGACTTGTAAGACGCGTTCTGGTCGTAGAGCGGGTACTGCGTCTGGTCGTTGCTCTGGCCCGTGACTGGGTCAGTGCCCCAGCCCGACCAGCGGATAACGCTCAGTTGCGCCCCGAGGGTCAGGTTCGCGTTGTTTCCGGAAAAGTCGCCCGATGATCTTATTGCGGATGCCGCCCCGTTGAGCCAAAGGGAGCTCGAGACGTTCGCGACGGCGTAGTAGCCGGTCTGGTTCTGCAATATGAAGTAGAACCGGAAGACGGTACTTTGCTGACCGTCGGGGGGTGTGCTGCGTATCGAGCAGGATCTTCACCTAGCTCCCGTCGAGCACGATGCCCGAGCCCTGGGAAATGGACAGGGCCTGACGCCGCGCATTGATTCCCGCGGTGGCCGCCGCGGCGGCCTGGGCCTGCTGCGCGTCCTGTGCCGGCCGATGTCGAGCGGAACGCACAATAGGGGCATTTCTGACATTACGCGATGCTTGGCGGCAGGGATGCCGGTCCTGGCGAGCCGGTTTCATGGATGTGGCCCCTCTTGGCTAAGCGGCATTGTGGCAGGGCATTCAAATACACCCTTGTCTTCGGGCCTAGGGTTGGGGCTATGGCACTAGACGGTTTGCCCGGCTGGTTGCCTGCTTGGTGTGCGGACCAGCTGGGCGCCGAACCCGTTGGCGTGCTGTTCCAGGCGCGGCAGGTTTCGATGGTGTTCGGGCTCCGGCTGGCTGACGGCAGAGACGTCGTGGTCAAGGCGCGCGCCGATGACGGCCGGGCGTCGTCGTGTGTCGAAGCACAAGCGCGGCTGGCCGAGCGCGGGTTTCCGTGTGCCCGGCCGCTCACGCCGGTGGCTAACGCCGGCTCGCTGGCCGTGCACGCCGAGGAGCTCCGGCCCGGCGGTGCGGTGCTGCACGGAGACTCGCCGGACGTGGCCGTGCGCTGCGCAGAGGTGTTCGCCCGGCTGATGGCCGAACTGGCCGGCGTGACCGTCGCGCCGCCGCTGCCGAACCCGCCCTGGGTGCGCTGGGACCACACCGATGCCGGGCGGTGGCCGGCGATGGACTTCCTCGATAACCGGGACCAGAGCGCCGTGCCCGGGCACGTCGTTGACGCGGCCGAGCGAGCCAGGAAACGGCTGCTGGCCGCCACCCTGCCATGCGTGCTGGGCCACGCCGACTTCGAAGCGCAGAACCTGCGGTGGCACGGCCGGGAGGTGTGGGCCGTGCACGACTGGGACAGCCTGGCGTGGCAGCCTGAGGCGGCGCTGGCCGGAGCGGCGAGCGGGGCGTTCGCCAGCGATGGGCCGCCCGCGCTGGCGCCAATTGAAAGCTCCGAGGCGTTCCTGGCGGCCTATCAGCATGCTCGGGGCCGCCTGTTCACGACCGAGGAGCAGGAGATCGCGTGGGCGGCCAGCGTGTGGATGGCCGCGTACAACGCCATGGAGATGGCCCTGCTCGGCGGCGCCCCGCTGTCCGCCGATGCGCTCAGGACACAAGCAGCCGAACGCCTCCGCCGGGCTAATGCCGCAGCCTGAGCTGCAGCGCGGGATACCTGGGCTCGCTGAAGCCGAGCGACCTGTACAACGCTATGCCGTCGCCGGTGGCGTGCAGGTTGATCACCCGGGCCTCCGTCTCATCGCGGAACCAGCCCAGCAGCGCGTCAAGGCAAGCCCGTGCGTAGCCGCGGCGGCGGCGCCGGGGGTCGGTGCTCATGTTGAAGATGAGGCCCTGCACTCCACCGGGGTTGCCCGGCCCAGGGGCGTGCCTGTCGGACACCCCGGCCACGCAGCTGACCACGCCGAGATCCGGGTCCTCGATGACGAAGGCGGCGAAGTCGTCCTTGCCGTCGAGCCGCCGGGCGAACCACGCCTCGGCCTTGTCCCGCCAGCCGGGATCGGCACCGGCGGCCAGCATTCCCATGTCCGACAGCATGACCGCCCGCAGCCGGGTCAGTGCCGCTGCGTCCGCCGCCACTGCCCGGCGCACCGCGAACGGCCGCGCTTGTGCCGTGTCCATCAGGGTCTCCGCTCCCAGGGAGTCACGTCCAGCCGCTGTACGTACAGCCGCTCGTAGAACGGCCGGTGGTGGGCGGCGAGCCGGGCCAGGTCGGGGGAGTTCTCGACAGTGCGGGAGTACACGCGCTCGCGCCGCTGGAAACCGGAACTGGCGCTGACGTCCGCGTGCCAGCGCGCCGACCGGCGCCATTCGGGCCGCTCACCCGGCTCCCAGGTGAGCGCCCGCGGGTAAAAAGGCAGCCCGACGGCCGCGCAGTACCCCGCCATGGTCGCTGCAGGTCGTGCCACCAGATCGTCAGAGTCGATGACAACCGACGCGTCGCCGCCAGCATCGCGGACAGCGTCCTGCACCTCGCACAGCCTCTCCAGCCCGACCGAGTTGATATCTATCGAGGGCCACAGCGCGTAGTTCGACGCCGCGATCTCCTCGGGACGGCGGATGAGGAACGCGTGCCGGGTCTCAGCGAGGAAGCGCCGGTCGGCGAGCACGTCCCGGACGCAGGAGGTCGGCGGATGGTCCTTCAAGAACACCCGTATGTCCTGCGTCTCATCACGCAGCCAGGCCAGCAGCGACGGCGCCGAATCGAAGGTTCGCGGTCCGGCGTCGGTCTCGCCATGGTCCCTGATATTGCAGAACGGCTCGTGCAGCACGGTCATGTCGCCGCGCTCAGCCATCGACCGGAAGAACGCCGTCGATCGCGTCCGCGGCGCGCTCCACAACGCGAACACCGCCATGGGCGCACCGTACCCCAGGAATCAGGCGGTCACCGGCCAGGTGTGCACCGGCTCGTTGCTGTGCATGTGCTCGATATAGCGCTCGGTCATGTGCCGCAGGGCATCCAGCCGGCCGGTTCCGCCGCGTCCTGACATCGCCTCGACCGTCGCGATCTGCCAGGCCGCGCCGGTCTGGCCGGTGATGCAGCGCTGCTCGATGAAGCCAAGCAGCCGGTCCGCCTGGGCCGGGTTCACGTCCCAGTGGCTGAGGCCCTCGCGGGCCAGCGGCAGCAGGCGGCGCAGCACCAGGTCGGCCACCGGCACCTCGCCGAGCCCGGGCCAGTACAGGTGCGCGTCCATGCCGCGGCGGGCCGCCTCGTGCAGGTTCTCGCCGGCGGCCGCGAACGACATCTGGGTCCAGATCGGCCGCTGCGCCTCGGCCATCGTGCGCACCAGCCCGTAGTAGAAGGCGGCGTTCGCCAGCACGTCGGCGACCGACGGGCCGGCTGGCAGCACGCGGTTCTCCACCCGCAGGTGCGGCTTGCCCTCGACGACCGCGTAGATCGGCCGGTTCCACCGGTAGACCGTCCCGTTGTGCAGGCTCATCTCGGCCAGCTGCGGGGAGCCGCCGCCGTCGAGCACGGCCAGCGGGTCTTCGTCCTCGCAGATCGGCAGCAGCGCGGGGAAGTACCGCAGGTTCTCCTCGAACAGGTCGAACACCGAGGTGATCCAGCGCTCGCCGAACCACACCCGGGGCCGCACGCCCTGCTCCTTCAGCTCGTCCGGCCGGGTGTCGGTGGCCTGCTCGAACAGCGTGATCCGGGTTTCGTGCCACAGCTGCCTGCCGAACAGGAACGGGGAGTTGGCGCCCAGCGCCACCTGGACGGCCGCGGCCGCCTGGGCGGCGTTCCAGTAGTTCGCGAAGTTCTCCGGGTTGACCTGCAGGTGGAGCTGAAGGCTCGTGCAGGCGGCCTCGGGGGTGATGCTGTCCGTGTGGGTGAGCAGTTTCTCGGCGCCGTCGATAGAGATCCGCATGTCCTCCCCGCGCGTGGCGAAGATCTGCTCGTTGAGCACACGGAACCGGTGGCTGGCCGTGAGCGTTCCGATGTGCACGTCCTCTTTTTGCAGCGTCGGCAGGATGCCGATCATCACCAGCCGGGTCCCGGTGCTCTGGGCCTTTCCGTCCCCGGCGTTGAGGTCGTCCCTGACCACCTGCTCCAGTTCGGCCAGCGCGTCTCCGGCCAGCCGCCGGGGCGGCACGTTGATCTCCAGGTTGAACTGCCCGACCTCGACGCCCCAGGCCGGGTCCGCGATCGCGTCCAGCACGTCGGCGTTGCGCATGGACGGCATGGCATCGGAGTCGACGAGGTTCAGCTCGATCTCCTGGCCTACCTGTGCCGGGTTGTCGTCGAACTGGTGCTCTCGCAGCATCCGGGCCAGCGCGTCCAGCGAGCGCCGGACCTTCTCCCGGTACACCCGCCGGTCCTCGCCGGTGAACTTGATCGCCTGAATCTCACGACCCATGTCTATACATTCGCATGCTGGGTGTCCCTCGCCTAGACCGGCTGGTCAGGCGCTCCGCAGCCGGGCGGTCTCGTCGCGGACCCACAGGCCGAGCAGGCCGCGCAGGTGCGCGACGAACTTGTCGTGCTCATTGACCGGGTAAGTGGACCGCACGGTGTCGGTCAGCAGCCGGTCGAAGTCGGGCCCCGCGACCCAGTCGAGGACGATCTCGTCGATGCGCGGCAAGCTGGTCCGGCAGAAGTCCTGGTAGCGGTCTGCCTCGAAGTAGCTGTCCGCGAGTTTCCGGTAGGCGTCCAGCTTTTCCTGGTAGGTCATGTCCGGATCATCGCCGACCTCGAAGAACACGTCGGTCTCCAGGTCGAGCCTGGGCCGCCGCCCGTTTACCAGTGCGAAGACGCACCACTTGACCATCGCTTTGATGGCCCAGGGGAAGTAGTAGTGCAGGCTGGTCAGGGCCACGTCGGGGCAGGCGTTGGCGTAGTCGATGGGATAGACCTCACTGCCCTTGACCAGCGTCTCGCAGGAGTTGAACTCCCACCGGAAGAAGCTGTTGACCAGCCGCCCGATCGTCACCACCTCGGACCCGGCCTGCGGTGAGAGAAAGTCGTGGTCCACCGCGTACCGCAGGTGCATGGGCTGGTCCGGCTGGAAGCACATGACCATCGTCTCGGCGCCGATCGACAGCGAGCGGGCGAAGACGTCGTAGTCGATGGCTTTCTGCAGGTGCATGAGCATCTCGCCGCTCTGGTCGTACGCGGCGTGCAGCTGAGCGGGGTTGCTGATCCGGGAGACGCCGCGCCAGGCGCCGCCGTCGTACGGCTTCATGTACAGCGGATAGCCGATCCGTTCCGCGATGGCGTCTAGGTCGAAGGGCTGGTTGTAGCGGGCGGCGGTGTAGGCGTAGCGCGCGTTGTCCACCGGGTTCTTGTAGGGGACGAGCACGGTCTCCGGCACCTTGAGACCCAGCCGCATCATCGCGCAGTAGGCCGCGTGCTTCTCCATGGACTGGAACGTGAACGGGCTGTTCAGCAGGTACACGCCGTCCATCAGGGAAGCTTTCTTCAGCCACTCCCTCGGGTGGTAGTACCAGTACGCGAGCCGGTCGATGACCAGGTCGTAGCGGGGGCGGTCATGCAGGCTGAACGGCTCGATGGTGATCCGCTCGCAGTCGAAGGTGTGCCGGGTGCCGCCGGTGCCCTCGACCGGGCCCACCCGGCGCAAGATCTCCTCGAACGCCTTCGGCCAGTCCTCCTCGGTACCGAGCAGCAATCCGATCAGGTGCCTGGAAGCGGTCAACGGTGACCTCCGTTCAGCAGAATCGTGGCAGGTGATGGGCGAGCTGGTTGCGCCAGGAGGGCCAGTCGTGGGGCACGTCGTACCCCCACAGGTCGAGCTCGTGCCTGATGCCCTTGCCGGCGAGGAGTTCGGCGAATCGTTTGGTGCTGGGCAGCGAACCGGTGGTGTCCTCCCACTGGCCCTGCCCGCACACCAGCAGCAGGCTGACTCGGTCGCGCAGCCAGTCGAGGTGGTCACCGTTGAGGTTGCCCGTGTAGCCGAGCGGGTTGTTGAAGTACGCTTCGGTGCCGCGCTCACCCCAGCCGTGCCAGGACGCCGGGTCGTAGTTGCCGGAGAAGCACATCGCCAGCGGGAACAGGTCGGCCCGCTTGAGCGCGAAGTTGGCCGCGTGGAAGGCGCCCATGCTGCAGCCCAGGGTGGCCACCTCCACTGCGCTGCCGCAGTCGCGGTAGATCCACGGCACGACCTCGTTGAGTATCCAGGACTCGTAGCGGCCGTGCTGCCGCGCCCGTTCCTCCAGCGGGATGCCCTGGTTGGACCAGGACGCGGCGTCAAAGCTGTCGACGCAGTAGAGCTTCACCCGGCCCTCGTCGATGAGACTCGACACCGCGCCGATCATGCCGTTGTTCTCGAAGTCCCAGGCTTTGCCCTGCTCGGAGGGGAACACGAGCACCGCACGTCCCCAGTGGCCGTACCGGACGACGGTGCCCGCCGCGCCGATCGCGTCCGACCACAGCTCGGTCACTTCCCGGTTCATCGGCTCACCCGCCCGAGCAGCTCGGTGAGGTAGGGGTCGAACGCGTCACGCCAGGCCGTGTAGTTATGCATGTCGGGTACTTCGTGCAGGGTTGCCGGATAATTCCTGCCGCGCAGGGTCTTGACCATCAGGCGGTTGTTCTCGAGGTTCTCCTCGATCACGCCGCAGGTGAGGACCGCGGGCACGGGGCTGGGCGGCAGCCCGCCGTCGTGCACGCTGGTGACGAAGCTGACGATCCGGCGGTAGTAGGGGAACCTGCGCTCGCGGGCGTCGAAGCCCGGCCAGAAGAAGCTGCCAGACTGCAGGAACAGCGCGTCAAACGCGTGCGGGTAGCGGCAGTGCGCGTGCAGCATCGCCAGCGCGCCGAGACTGGCGCCCATCCCGACTCGCACGCTCGTCGCCACCCGGCTGGTGATGGCGGGCAGCACGGCCGTGCACAGCGCCCGGGTGTAGCGCACGCTGGCGGAATACCAGGGATTCCTGGGCCCGGGGCTGAGCAGCGCCGCCCGCAGCCTGGGGAGCCAGTGCCCCGCGACCCCCGCGGACAGGTACTGGGTAAGGCTCGCCAGCGTGTCGTACTCTGGCCCGTCGTGCGCGACCAGCAGCGGCAGGCGCTCGTCGTCCCGCGCGTCCCCGGGGGACCAGACCCGCGCGTAAACCGCCGCGTCAAGCGCCTTGACCGGCACGGAGACCTCGGTGACGGTTCCCGGCCCGGCCGCGATACCCAGCCAGCGCGGCCGCCGGTAACCGGGGAACTCCAGCACGCTCTTCGGCCCGAACGCCCCCGGCACCTGCCGCGGGTTCCCCGGGTCCAGCACGGTCTCCGTGCCGCCGTCGGGGTGCCGCATCTCCAGCAGGTACTCCATCCGGTTGACCGGCGGCCGGTCGATGACCAGCTCCCACCCGTCATCGTCGCGGCGAAAACCGAGACGGTCGCCGGGGATCCGTACGTCCTGCACCAGCCGAACGCCTGCGAAGTGATGCTCCGGGTCGGCCAGCCGGAAGGTCACCGTGTGGTCACTCATCCCGGCCGTCTCATGTCCGACAGATTACGACGAATCGGGCCGCGGCCCTAGATCCCGGCGCCGGCCTACTGACTCGGCACCGTGACCCGGGTCAGCAGGTTGTAGTCGTACACCATGCTCGTGTAGGTCTCGAAGTAGTAGACATGCGCCGGGGTTCCTAACCTGGGGAGACCGACTGAATCAGAGTCAAGGTCCCAGGGTATCGGCGCCGGTGTCCCGGGCAAGTTCCCGGCGCAACTGATCCTCCACCAGACCCCAGGCAGGCCCGAAGGCCGCGGTCATCGCGGCCTTCAACTCGCTGGCGGCGTCGGCCACTTGGCTGGCCACCTGCCGTACCTCGGCCGGCGTCCGCACCGTGACACTGATGTTACGGGAGTTCCCGCTGCCGTGCAGCGTGACCGTGACGTCGCCTGGCCGCGTCGCCCCCTCGGTGTGGATCACCCGGTTGCGGCGTGAGTTCGCTTGATGGCAGGCCTTGAGCGCCGCCAGCAGCCTGTCCTTCTCCGTGCCTGGGATATCGCTACGGAGCCGGGTGATGCGCTCGCAATCCTCGATCAGGTGGGCCGATGTCAGCCGGGAGTCCACCACCGCGGCGTACTTGCTGTCGATCAGCGCGCTGAACGCCGCGCGCAGCACCCGCTCCAGGTAGGCCGACTCGAGGACCACGCCGCCCAGCGCATGCTGCAGCTCATCCACATCCATGCCAGTAGACACTACGCAGAACTCAGGCTGGGTTGCGCCCGGTGAAGAACTCGCGGAACGGGTCCATGCTCGGCGTCAGGCCCGCGTCGAGCAGCCCCTTGCGCAGCGCGGCCATCTGGTGGTCGTGGATGCGCTGGGTGGGCATCCGCAGCGGCCCGCCGTTGTAGCCCTGGAGCCAGCCCTGGAACTTCCACGCCTGTCGGTTGAGGAAGAACCCGCCGTGCATGGCGGGCGCCAGCGCGGCCTTCGCCTTGCGAGCGGGATGAAGCTGCCAGTAGATCTCCGTCGCGTCGTCGTTCTTACCGTCGCGCAGCAGCCGCATCACCCGGGGGATCATCGGCCCGTAGTACTCGTGGTCGCTGGTCGCCGACAGCTGGATGGGCATGAGCTGCGACAGCGGGATCAGGTCGCCCTCGATCGGCACCGAGATCACCACCTCCGAGCCGAACAGCCGGTGGCATTCGATCGCGCCCATGATGCTCGGCGCGCCGCCCTCGGCCTTGATCACGGCCACGTTCGGGACGTCGTCGATGAGCCGCCGGATCAGCCGCGCCGGGATGTCGGAGGGGTGGATGCGGCCCGCGAATCCCCACAGGAACATCGGGAACAGGATCACGCCGAGGCTAGTGGCGTCGCACACGGCCTTCGTGTAGTCGTAGATGTCCTGCTCGGACTCCGGGTAGAAGTTCGGCGGGTACGACAGCAGCACGAGGTCCGCGCCCGCCCGCTCGGCCCCGGTCACGGCCTCGATGTTCTGCTCCAGGCTGCTCCAGCTCGCGTGGTGCGCCAGGCAGAAATCCTGCCCCGCCTCGTCCTTGCAGATCCGCAGGAAATCCAGGTACTCGGGCAGCGTGATGCTCACCTCGGACACGCCGAGGGTGCCGATGAAACCGTGCGACTTCGCCAGCCGCACGTCGTGCCTGATCGCGGCCTCGTTGATGCCCCGCAGGTCGGCGGTGAACGAGGGGATGGTGCAGTTCACGGCGCCGACGAGCTTCTCGCGAGCCCAGTCGCGGGCCTCCGCGCGCGAATAGCCGGACATGATTCCTCAACTCCCTCACTTGCGGACGACGTCGACGGGGACCGGAAAGCGCGTGCCGAGCCCGGCCTCGATGGCCGCGCGGGTGCACATGGCCGCGACCGCGAGGTCCTGGACCGCCGACCCGACCGATTTGTAGAGCGCGATCTGCCCGCCATCGCAGCGCCCGGCGCAACGGCCGCTCACCAGGTCGGCGAGCGACACGACGCGGTCGCCCGCGGCCGCACACGCGCCGCGCGCCGCGATGAAGTCGCCGGTGTCCCGCACCACCTCGGTGACCACGTCGGCGACGATGACGTCGGCGCGGGTGATCGCCTCGGAGTCGATCTCGCGCTGCTCGGGGAGGGTCGACCCGACCGAGACGACGGTCATCCCCGGCTCGAGCCACCGGCCGAGCAGGACCGGCGACTCGTCGTGCGAGCGCGCGGCGCAGATGACCAGCGTGGCGCCGGCCACCGCCGCGGCGGCCGACGGCGCGGCGGCGACCGGGATCCCCGCGCCGGTGAGCTCGCGGGCGAACCGCTCCCGGCTCTCCGCGCGCGGGCTGTAGACGCGCGCCGCGGCGATCTCGCGGACCGCCGCGATGGCGAGCAGGTGCTTGCGCGCCTCGAACCCCGACCCGACAACGCCGACGGTGAGCGGCCCGGCCACCGACAGGAGGTCGGCCGCGAGCGCCGACGCGGCGGCCGTCCGGTACCCGGTGATGGCGTTCCCGTCGACCAGCGCGACGAGTTCCGCGGACTGCTGGTCGAACAGCGCGATCAGGTAGGACACCTGCCCGGCGCGCATCGAGGCAGCGATGACCTTGGCGCCCATCAGCTCGCCGTCGCCGGGCACACCGGACAGCACCCGCAGCCAGCCGCTGTCGCCGCGGGCGATGGACCGGGCCGGGTAACGCGTGTCACCGTCGGCGGCGAGGTACGCGGCGCGCAGCGCCCCGATGGCGGGCCACCACCCGAACACGGACTGGATGTCGGCGTCGCCGAGGAGCAGCGTCATGCCTCGGAGCGTACGGCCGGCGCGGGCGGCGATGGTATCGCCGCCGCCGATGCCAGCCATCGCCCGGCTTC